>Ga0068856_100002854_pt1 | contig 17673 bp, 13 predicted proteins | sample KBSCornC62_FD_66595 | JGI IMG/M metagenome (GOLD analysis project Ga0068856, IMG submission 66595) | Corn rhizosphere microbial communities from Kellogg Biological Station, Michigan, USA - KBS Corn C6-2 | ecosystem: Host-associated > Plants > Roots > Rhizosphere > Soil ...
GGACGGTTTTCAAGGGGCGCTGCTCAACGTGAAGTTGCCGCATCTTCACGGATGGAATGCCCGGCGGCGCGCGATCGCAAAAAAATACCTGGAAGGAATCCGTTTGGCAGAGGTTGTTCTCCCGACCCAGCCGGACTACGGGCAATCGGTGTTTCACCAATTCACCGTTCGCCATCCACGCCGCGATGGATTGCGCGAGCACCTGAAAGCAAATGATGTCGGGACCGATCTGATTTATCCCGTCCCGCTGCATCGCCAAAAATGTTACGCGGACCTCGGCTATTCCGAAGGCAGTTTGCCGGTGGCTGAGCGCGCGGCACGCAATTGCGTCAGCTTGCCGATCTTCCCGGAGCTGACCGATGCGCAGGTGGATCACGTGATCCAGTCTATGAATACATTCGGGTGATCTTTGGATTTTACATTTCGAGTGGGCTCGGCAACCGTTTTAGAAACGCGCGTTCCCCTTCGCGCCTCGAACCTCCCCTATGATTAACGGTACGCGCCTCAAAGTCTGCGGTCTCACTTCTCTCGTCGATGCAGAAGCAGCCGATCAATGTGGCGCGGATTATTTGGGCTTCATTCTTTATCCTAAATCACCGCGGTACCTGCCGTTGGATGCGTTCAAGGCGATGGCGCCGCGTCTGCCGGATACGCGCAAGAAGGTGGCCGTCGTGGTCGAACCATCCCTCGAAGAATTGCCCGAATTGTTGGCCGCAGGGTTTGATATTGTTCAGCTCCATTTTTCGTCCGAGACGCCATTTTTCCAGGTCGCGCTTTGGGCCGACGCCATACCGGGCAAGCAGCTTTGGTTTGCGCCACGTACCACGCCAGGCGGTGAGGTGGATCCCGCGTTTTTTCCGCTGGCGGAAACCATTCTTTTCGACTCGTACGATGCCGATCAGTTTGGCGGCACGGGCAAGACGAGCAATTGGGCGGAGTTTGTCGCGCTTCGTGACAAATATACGCGACCGCAGTGGATCCTCGCAGGCGGGTTGAACCCGGACAATATTGGCGAGGCGATCAAAGCGACGCACGCAAATTTCGTCGATGTGAACAGCGGAGTCGAAGCGGCGCCCGGCGTGAAAGATCACGCCAAGCTTCGCGCCTTTGTGCTCAATCTCCACAAGGCGACCGTGAAGAATAATCCCGCTTACGGGAGCTGAAGTGGCAGGCTTTTCGCCGAGTTCGAAGTCGGTGATAACCGTGTCCGCGAATCGAGTCTTAACGCGTCACCCATTCTGACCGCAGCGGAAATCGTAGGGACGGTGTTTCCGCCGTTCCTCAATCGAATGCTTGCCAGGAGCCGCGTTCGCAACTGCGCGGGGAGAGAGCAATAAAGCGCAGGGCGCGCGTTCTCAGGAACGCGGCAAAAAATCGGGAAACCCGGTCTTAGCCTACATGCCTGGAAACTTTCCGGCCTTCTGCATCGCTTCCATTTGGCGCATCATCTTTTTCGCGCCGCCGCCTTTCAGCATCCGCATCATTTTCTGCATCTGCTGAAATTGTTTTAGGAGTTGATTCACCTCGACGACTTTGACGCCGGAGCCATTGGCGATGCGCATGCGGCGGTTCCCGTTGAGGATTTCCGGCTTCTGCCGTTCCTGCACCGTCATGGAAAGAATGATGGCCTCCGTGCGTTGCATCGACTTCTCCGCTTCGCCGTCGAGTTTGACGCCGTTCATACCGGGCATCATCCCGAGAATGCTTTCCATCGAGCCGAGCTTTTTAATTTGGCGCATCTGCGCGAGAAAGTCCTCGAGGTTGAAATCGGCCTTGCGGAGTTTCTCCGCCATCTTGGCCGCTTCCTTTTCGTCGATGTTTTCCTGAGCCCGTTCGACCAGCGAGACCACATCCCCCATGCCGAGAATACGGGAAGCCAAACGATCGGGATAGAAGGTGTCGAACTCAGCCGTCTTTTCGCCGGTGCCGACGAATTTGATCGGTACGCCCGTGATCGATTTGATCGACAGGGCGGCGCCGCCACGCGCGTCGCCATCGAGTTTCGTCAATACGAGACCGGTGAGCTGCACCGCTTCGTGAAACGCTTTCGCCACATTGACCGCTTCCTGACCAAGCGCGCCGTCCGCCACGAGCAACACTTCGTCGGGCTGAATTTTGGCGCGAAGTTTGATGACTTCTTCAATCAAATCCTGATCGATTTGGAGACGCCCCGCGGTGTCGAAAATGATGGCATCGGACGTCGCGGCTTGGGCGGCCTGGAGACCTTCCTGCCCGATCGCGGGAACGTCTTTCGATTCGCGATTCGAATAAAAACCGAGTTCCTCCTGTTTTGCCAAAATTTCCAGTTGGTCGATCGCCGCGGGACGATACACATCGCACGCGACCAGCATGGGGCGATAACCCCGTTTTTTGAGCAGCTTGCCGAGTTTGGCCGAGGAGGTCGTTTTGCCGGAGCCGTGCAAACCGACCATCAAGATTTTCAGCGGACGCGCAGTCGAAAGCGTATTCGTGCCTTCGCCAAGCAGACTCACGAGTTCATCGTGGATGATCTTGATGATCTGCTGACCCGGGGTGACGCCTTTTAAAACATCCTGTCCGACGCATTGCTGCTGAACCCGTTCGACGAATTCGCGCGCCACTTTGAAGTGAACGTCGGCCGAGAGCAGAGCCGTGCGCACTTCCTTGAGCGCTTCGGCCATATTTTCCTCGGACAGCTTGCCAACGCCACGGAGATTGCGGAGCGCGTTGCTGAGTTTATCGGTGAGCGATTCGAACATGGGAGCGTTTCAATTGGCGAAGAACCTGCCTCGACGCAACGCTGGAGGCGAAAGACCAGATCAAGCGAAGGGCTGAATGACTGAAGGCTGAAGGGCTGAAAGACCGACTGAAAATCCTCGTCCGTTTTTATTGGCCGCGGCCAATCAACGTACAGGAGCATTTGCTCACTCGGCCAGTTCGAGATGGCGGCGCGCTCGCTTGAGTTCCTCGTCCAGCTTTTCGAAAATCGGAAGGATCTGCGAAAGAAGGAGCGGGGACTGTTGGCCGTGCGAAGCGGCGGAATCACTGACCAGCGTAAATTCAACTTCATCCAATCGCGACACGATGGAGGTCAGCCCAAGGAGAGCGGCGCCCCCGCGAAATCCGACCGTGCGTTTGGTCAATTGGCCAAACTTTGCCATATCGCTGGTGTAGCGGCAGCCGCTCACCCAGCTCTCCAGGTCTTCGAGCAGTGCGTTCACGAGCACGCTGTATACCTCGTTGTCGAGACCGAGCCGTTTAAGAAGTTCGTCACGATTTTCCGAACCCAATCGCGCCAGCTCTTCGCGCATCGCGCTGAGCTTGGCGAGAATCACGGCCTTGTTGTATGGCTTAACAATGTAGTGCGACACCGCCAGGCCGCTCGCCCGCTCCACTGTCGTTCGGTCGGCGGCAGCCGTGCAGAGCATGGCTTTCAGGTGGCGCAGCGAGGGCATGGCCCGAATCCGTTCAAGCAACTGAAAGCCGTCGATCTTCGGCATGTTGATGTCGAAGATACCGACGTCGAATTCATGCGTGCCGCCGCAAAGGATCTTCCACGCTTCCTCACCGTCAGCCGCCGCGATCACGTGGTTGCCCTCGTCCGACGCGATCATACGTGTCAGCATTTCTCGGGACATACGATCGTCTTCGGCGACCAAAATGTTCATGGGGCGGTTAATAGATTTGTTAAAGGTATCAACGTGTCCAGCTTCCACGTGAAATTGTGGAAAAATGTGAGGCGCGTTGGCTGATGCACGATGAGGTGCAAAACGGAGATCCCGCCGTTCATAGGGAATAATGCTTAGAGCGAGAGACCCCCGGGAAACGAGCCAAAAGCGGCCGTGACATCACGCTGCCGGTAAAATTTTTGCCATCTCGCGCCGAATGCCCGGAAAGGGCCGATTCTTTATGGCCGCACCCTTAAGTGGGTCGACGGGGAGTCGATCACTCGAAGAGAATCCTTTTTCTCGCGTGCGCACATTTTTGCTTCTGCTCGCTCTTCCATTGGTGGCCTTGGGTGGGCCGCGGTTTTCTGGTAATTTAAGTCGTCAGGCTTTGCGGATTAAACGCGCAGAGCTGACCGCCCAGGAAAGTGCGAAGACATTGAATTTTCAGTTTGCGTTGCCGATGCGGCATTTTGCGGAACTGCAGGCGCGCGTTGCGGCGGGTGAGGTCATTTCTCAAACGGAGTTGGAGGCCAAATATTATCCAGCGGTGACTGATTATGAGAAGGTTCGCGATTGGCTCACAGCGCGCGGCGCTCGCCAGTTGCAGGAAGATCCGACGCACATGACCGTATTCGCGCAGGCGCCGGTGCAGGTTGTCGGCGCCATTTTACAGGTGCCTTTCGCGGTCGTTACCGGAGCGGATGAGCAGGATTATGTTTCGGCGGTTGAGGATCCTGTCTTGCCCGACGAAATTCAATCGCGCGTCGTCGCGGTGAATGGGCTCCAACCCCATATCAGGCCTCGCCCGCTCGGCATCACGGTTTCGTCGCCGAAGTGGAATGGCGAAGATTGTCTGGGACCGCGCGCTCTCTTGCAGATGTACCATGGCGACCAGACCTCGTTAACCGGCGCGGGACAGACAATCGTGATCGTTGGAACACAGGTTGACCCGAATGACTTAACCAAATTCTGGAGCGATACGGGCGTGTCTCAGGTCTTGTCGAATTTCTCCGTGGTCAATCCCGGCGGCGCGGCGTGGACTGCGACCGATTCTTCGAAAAACGCCTCGAACACGGGCGACGTGCTCGAGAGCACGCTGGATTGCGAGTGGGCGAGTTCAGTCGCGGCGGGTGCCAAGGTTGAACTTTACCAAACCACGGACTGGCCTTCGATTTCCCGTCAGATCGCGGCCGAAATTCGAGCGGGCAACACGACGATTCACCAAGTTTCCAGCAGCTTCGGTTTGCCTGAAGTGCAACTGAGCTCAAATGCGTTGAAATCATATGCACAGTATTTCGCGGCCATCGCGGCGAACGGCATCACGGTTTTTGCGGCGTCGGGTGACAACGGCGCGAACGAGAAAAACGCTCAAGGCCAAAGCGTGCTTTCGGTCGATTGGCCCGCCAGCGACGTCTCGGTCACTGGCGTTGGTGGGACGAGCACCGATCTGGCGAGTTACAATAATATCGGGTCGCTCACGGAGCATGCCTGGTCGAACAGCGGCGGCGGTTTGAGCGCGCAGACGCGCCCATCTTGGCAAACGGGGTCCACGCTTCCTTCCGGTTCACAACGTTGCGTTCCTGATGTGGCTGGGCCGGCCTGGGGAAATTATTTTCCGGGATACTTGGTCGCAAATGGCCAGATAAAGGGCATTGGCGGCACGAGTCTGGCAACTCCGATTTGGGGCGGTATCTGTGCGTTGCTCAATCAAGCGCGCGCGAACTCGAACCTGAGCGCGCTCGGGGTTCTTGGACCCAAGGTTTATCCACTGTTGGGCACCGATGCGTTTAACGACATCGCAGATGGGACGTCGAATGGCGTGTACACAGCGACGGCCGGCTACGATCTTGTGACCGGCCTCGGGTCACCGAATATCGCGAATCTCGTGACGGTTTTAGCGCTGCCGAGGTCGTCCTCCACGGCGCGGTTGGCCAACATTTCCTCGCGCACGTACGTTGGCACGGGTGCGGATGTACAGATTGCGGGCTTTATCATTTCGGGAACAGAAAACAAAAAGGTGTTGATCCGCAGCTCCGGGCCAGCGCTGAAAGACTTCAGTGTTACGGGATATCTGCTGCAGCCGCAGTTGACGGTCTATTCGGGGTCCAACGTCATTGGGACCAATCAAGGTTGGGACAAGGCGAGCACGATTAACGGCGTGGTCGATAGCACCAGTCCGACTCAAGTGACCGCCTTGACGGCGAGCCTCGGCGCTGCCGCTTTTAAGACGGGAAGTGCGGACTGCGCTATTGTGCTCACGCTCCCGCCTGGCGGCTACACGGCGATCGTCAACGGTTACAACGGCACCGGTGGAATCGCATTGATCGAGGTCTTTGATGGCAACACCAGTCAGGCGAACGCTCACCTCAGCAATATCTCTACACGTAGTTTGGTGAAGAGCGGAGACGATGTGCAGATTGCCGGTTTCATTGTCGGCGGCGCTGGATCCAAAGCCGTTTTGATTCGGGCGAGCGGTCCGGCTCTCAAAACGTCCGGTCTGACCAACACGCTCGCGAACCCGACGATCACTCTCTATTCCGGACAGACCGTGCTCGCGAGCAGCGCGGCTTGGGGCGGTACCTCGCAGTTGACTGCCGCGATGAAGACAGCCGGAGCCACGGTGTGGCCGGCTACAAGTCAGGACTCAGCCATTCTCACAACCCTCGCGCCTGGCGGCTACACCGCGATCGTCAAAGACACGAACGGCGCCGAAGGCGAGGCGCTGGTCGAAGTTTACGAGCTTCCGTAGACCTCGAGGTTAGCAGATCTGATCGCAGAGTCCTCTCTCTCTGCCGTCGAGGCGTGTCTTCACGGCGCACTCGACGTTGCGCTGCGTGAGATCGAGATGTGGATTTTCCAGAGGAAATTCCGCACGTGCAGAGACCCAGCGACGGATCGCGAGAGGAGAGATTTCGCCGATTGAGATCCACGGCTGCCTCTGAGCGTTAGGCTCATAGGGTCAGCGGTGCAGTGTCCCTCGTTTCGATGCCGCACATTTCGTGTTTCAATGACTTTACGAAGGGAGTTCATTGATCCCGTCCGCCTCCCTGCGAAAGGCGGCTTGCGTCGAGAAATGAAATCGGCTTTTCCAGTCCCTTCGCATGAATCCTGTTCTCAAGCTTTTAATCGAGGGCGGCAGCCTCTCCACCGCGCAAATGGCGCAGGTGTTGGGTCTGACCGATCAAGAGATTAATAGTCACCTGGAACAGTTGAAGAAGGACAAAATCTTTCTCGGCTGGCGTCCGGTGCTTAACCTGTCTCAGGAAAGCGCCGCAGCCGTTCGAGCCGTGATCGAAGTCAAAATCACTCCGGAACGGGGCGGTGGCTTCAACAATTTTGCCCAACGGATCAGCCGCTTCGACGAAGTCGAATCCTGCTACCTGATGTCCGGTGGCTACGACCTCCTGGTTTTCGTCACCGGCGGAAGCCTTCAGAAAGTTGCCAATTTCGTGTCGGAGAAATTATCCACGATCGAAGGCGTCCTCTCGACCGCGACGCATTTCATGCTGCGCTCTTACAAGGAACAGCATTTCCTGATGGAAGCACCAGCAGAAGAAACCGGTCGATTGAAGGTCGCGCCCTAAACTGTCCCAGCAGCGAAGTGGCCGCGCCTGCCGTGCTTTTTTGCACGCCATGACGGGACTTCGTTTCTGCGCACCCATAAAATGGATACCAAAGCTTACATCGCCCGCCACGTCATCAACCTACCGCGCTCTGGCATTCGCGACTTTTTTGAAATTGTCGCGAAGATGAAGAACGTCATCTCGTTGGGCATCGGCGAGCCGGACTTCGACACGCCTTGGCATATTCGCGAAGCCGCGATCTATGCGCTCGAAAAGGGCAAGACGCACTACACCTCGAATCTCGGCCTGATCGAGCTGCGCCGCGCGATCTGCAAGTACGTCGAGAAAAACTTCGCCATCACCTATAAACCGGAGGACGAAGTGATCGTCACGGTCGGCGTCTCCGAAGCGATCGACATCGCGATTCGCGCGTTGATCAATCCCGGTGACAAGGTGTTGTTTCACCAACCTTGCTACGTCAGTTATCACCCGAGCGTGACCCTGGCCCATGGCACGGGCGTTCCCGTTCCGACTTACGCGAAAGACAATTTCGCGCTTACGGCGGAGGCTCTCGCCGCGGCGTGGGAACCCGGTTGCAAGCTGCTCATGTTGAACCTGCCGTGCAATCCCACGGGTGGCACCTGCAGCCGTGCTCAACTTGAAGCGATCGCGAAATTCGCGGTGGAAAAAGATCTGCTCGTGCTGAGCGACGAGATTTATTCCGAGCTCACCTTCGACGGCGAACATGTCAGCATCGCGAGTCTACCCGGGATGCAGGAACGCACGATTTTCCTGCACGGTTTTTCCAAGGCGTTCGCGATGACTGGCTGGCGTATTGGTTATGCCTGTGGACCGGCCGAGCTGATCGAAGCCATGATGAAGGTGCATCAATACTCCATGATGTGCGCCTCGATCATCAGTCAGGAAGCCGCGATCGAAGCGCTGGTCCGTGGCGAAGACGGCATGAAAGCGATGCGCGAACAATACCATCGTCGCCGTGATTTCATCGTGCGCCGTCTCAACGAAGCCGGTTTAAAGTGTCACGTCCCGCGGGCTTCTTTTTACGCGTTTCCCTACGTCGGCGGCACCGGGCTGAACGGTCGCGATTTCGCCGTAGGGCTTCTCGAAGCCCAAAAGGTCGCTGTCGTCCCAGGGGCTGCCTTCGGCGCCAACGGTGCCGATTTCGTCCGAGCGTGCTTCGCGACCAGTTACGAACAACTGATCGAGGCTACGGATAAGATCGAGAAGTACTGTCAGACACTGGCGGCTAAGAAAAACTGAGCGCCCTTTTTTCGGGCTGTTTTCAATTGGAGCAGTGCGGTGACTCGTCACCGCTTTCCGAGGCGAAATTTATTTCGCCTTCTAGCGACTAAGATGCGGATGCATGACTGCGGCCGAATAAATTCGTCCGTCCAAGGCGGTGACGAGTCATCGCACGCCAAGCGGAGGGGGGAGCCGCGAGAGTAATTTCGTCCTTCTGTTTCCCGCTTTTGTCAGGCACGCTGTCCGGTTTGCAGGATCGCAGACCTTTCTGCAATCTGCTCTCTTCATTCTTCATTTCAGCCCATGTCCCGCACCGTCGCTATCGTTGGCCGGCCTAATGTCGGCAAAAGCCGTTTGTTCAACCGGCTAGCGCGGAAGCGCATCTCCATTGTTCACGATCAACCGGGAGTGACCCGAGATGTCATCTCGACCGAAATTGCGGACGGCAATTACGTGCTCCTCGACACCGGCGGCCTCGGCCTAACCGGCGGCGACACGCCTGCGCGTTTGATCAAAGCGTCGGAAGAACAGGTGGCCTTCGCGATCGAAACGGCGGATCTGATTCTCTTTCTGATCGACGGCTTGAGCGGTTTAACTCCGCTGGATGAACGCATCGCCTCGCAACTTCGCCGCGGCAAAAAGAAGGTCTTGCTGGTGGTCAACAAAGCCGACTTCGGCGATGAAAAGATTCAATTGGCCGATGCCTACAAACTCGGTCTCGGCGAGCCGGTTTTGGTTTCCGCCGAACATGGACGCGGCGAAAGCGAACTCCGTGAGGTCATCCTTGCGCGTATCGGTCCCGCAGATGTCGCGCCCGAAGCGGAAAAAACGGCAGAGGATCCTCTCTGCGTCTGCTTCGTTGGCCGCCCCAATGTTGGGAAATCATCGCTGAGCAATCGTCTGCTCAACAGCGATCGTTTGATCGTGAGCGACGTTCCCGGAACGACCCGGGACGCGATCGAACTTCCATTCGAATTCAAGGGACGCGATGGAAAACTCTATCCGTTCAAGCTGATCGACACGGCAGGAATCAAAGCCGCAACCAAGCTCGCTTCGCCGGTCGAATACTTTTCCCGCCTCCGTTCGCTCGATGCGATCAAACAAACCGATGTGGTTTTCCTGGTGCTCGATGCCATGGAAGGCGTCACCCAGCAAGATAAGGCGATCGCGGGAGAAGTGATCAAGGAAGGCAAACCGATCGTTATCGTCGTCAACAAGTGGGACCTCGTGCACCAAGCCTTCAAGTCGAAGGATGGAGTGGAGGGATTCGACACCGAACGCGAATTTCGCGAAAAGTTTGAAAAGGAATTATTCAACCGGCTTTTTTTCACCCCGGGCGCGCCCGTGGTGTTTGTATCCGCGATGAGCGGTTATGAGGTCGATCGGATGTTGAATTCCGCGGTCAAGTTGCACCGCCAGCTCGACACCAAACTTTCAACGGCGCGACTCAACACGACGTTAATCAGGCTCGCCGATCGAACACCTCCGCCGGCGATTGGCGGAAAACGTTTCCGCATTTACTATGCGACGCAGACGATGAATCGGCCATTCCGCATTCGCATTTTCTGCAATCGGGAAGAGAAGTTGACCGAGAGTTATCGCCGGTATCTCGAAGCCGGCGTGGTCGAAGAATTTGGTCTCAATGGTTGCCCGGTCTATTTCGACCTAGTCGGCAAACGGCGCGAAGGCAAACGCACGGGGGGCGGTGGCTCGCGTAAGGGTGGCGCGGATACGGATCGTGCGCAGGAAGATTTTCCTCAAAATTATGAAACTCTCGAAGACTGATTATCGCGGTGGGGAAGCGCTGGTCCTTTCGACCAAGGCGCTGGAATTGATCGTGACGACAGGAGTCGGTCCCCGGGTGCTGTCTTTTCGTTCCTTGGAAGACGACAAGGCGGAGAATCTCTTCCTGCAGTTTCCCGCCAACGAACAACGCGCCAACGGGTTTTATTTTCGTGGAGGCCATCGACTCTGGCATTCGCCGGAAGACATCGTTCGCACCTATCAACCCGATGACGATCCGGTGGCGGTCAAGCCGTTGCCGAAGGGCGTCGCGCTGTCCCAGCCTGTCGAACCCAAAACGGGCCTTCAGAAAGCGATCAAGCTGGAGCTGATTGGTGAGAACACGGTCAAACTCACTCACACGCTGACGAATCAGTGTCTCTGGCCAGTGGAGTGCGCTGCTTGGGCTCTCACGATGTTGCGTCCGGGCGGCTACGGGGTTTTGCCGCTCCTGCCCAAGGGCAGTCACGCGGGGGGCGATTTGCTCCCAACCTATACTCTCATCCCGTGGAGCTACACCGATCTCTCGATGCCAGTCTGGGATCTCCATCGCGATTACATCGGAATCAATGTCGGCAAGGCGAAGGAGGCACAGAAACTGGGCATTTCGAATTATCCGGGATGGTCGGCGTACTGGCTTGATGGCGTTACGTTCGTGAAGCACGCGCCGGTTGTCGCCGGCGCCACGTATTCAGATCTTGGATGCCCGTTCGAAACCTTCACCAACGGCAAGATGATCGAGTTCGAAACGTTGAGCCCCTTGGTTAAACTCGAACCGCGCCAGAGCGTCACGTTGGTCGAGCATTGGACTTTGCTCAACGGCCTGCCCAAGCCGTCGACTGATGCCGCTTTCGGCGAGGTCAAGACGGCGGTGGATTCCTGGATCAAAAAAACGATTTGATGCTGCGGCGGGGCGCGAGCATGCGCTTCGGCCCACTTGGACTTCCATGCGCATCGTTTTCCTCGGTTCTGACCCCATTGCGCTGCCGCTCTTGAATTGGATCGCGGCGAATCCAGAAAGCGTCGGTTCGCTCGTGGGGGTTTTCACGCAGCCGGACCGGCCCGTCGGACGCGGCCAGCAAGTCCTGGCGAACGAGATCAAGACCTGGGCGCAGGCGCGGAGTATTCCGGTGTATCAGCCGGATAAATTAACCGATGACGTGCGCCACGAACTGGAGGCCTTGCATCCCGATATTTCGGTGGTCATGGCCTATGGGCACATTCTGCGGGAGGGTTTCATTGCGACACCTCGTTTGGGCACCCTGAATCTTCACGCCTCGTTGTTGCCGAAATATCGCGGCGCGTCTCCGATTCAGACGGCAATCGCAAACGGAGAGAAGCAAACGGGAGTCTCGCTAATGCGCATCGTGCGCAAGCTCGACGCTGGGCCGGTCGCTGACGTCGAGAAGGTCGACATCGATCCACTCGACACCGCCCGTGAAATCGAAACCAAGCTGGCGGGTGCTTGTGTGCCACTGCTGGCGCGAAACTGGTCCGCCCTTCGCGAGGGAAAGCTCGTCTTCGTTGAGCAAAACGAAGCAGAGGCAACCTTCTGCCGTCGCCTCACCAAGATGGACGGCGGTCTGGATTTTAACGGCTCTGCTGAGTCATTGGCGGCGCGGATCAATGGTCTGTATCCATGGCCTGGATGCACGACCGAAATCAATGGACAAATGATCAAGATCGGTCTGGCCGCGTGCGCGAAGGCGTCCGGGAAATCGGCCGAAGCCAGCGCCGTTCGGACACCGATGGCTGCCGGCACGGTGATCGGGACCACGGGGACGGCGATCGAAGTTGCTACCGGCGACGGCGTGCTGGAGCTCCTTCGTTTGCAGCGACCCGGCGGCAAAATGCTTCCATCTGCGGAATTTATCCGCGGTTTTTCTGTCGCTCTGGGGACGACTTTCCCATCGCGTCCCATGGAGGCGCTGGTGGCGAACGCACCGTTTCCCTACAAAAAAGCATAGGTCTGAAAAGGCGGAGGAGGCCGATCTGAAGCAGGTCGATCGGAGGCCGCTTAATGAAGCTGACGCAGAAGCAATCGAATGAGGAGCGCAGCGACGACCGTGAGAAACACGGGTCGGACGAATTTCGCCCCGCCTTTAACGGCTAAGCGCGTGCCGATCTTTGCGCCAATCAGTTGGCCTGCGCCCATGACGAGTCCGGCGCGAAAATCTACCTTTTTTGCAGCGAGGAAAAATGCGAAACCCACGACGTTGCTGGTAGCGTTCATCACCTTCGTCGTGGCCGTGGCAGCCAAGAATTCGAATCCAAGCAAAGCAATGAGCAACACAGTCCAGAATGATCCGGTGCCAGGCCCGAGGAAACCGTCGTAAAAACCGAGCGTCAGCCCGAAGCCGACGAAAAACAACGTGCCATTGACCTTCGGTATTTGAGCCCGCAAGCCGGCTTGCGGGCGTGCGATGGTGTAGGCAAGGACGATCAGGAGGAGGACGGGCAGAATCTGTTGGAGCAGTGCTTGCGACAATGAATCGGCGAGCGCCGCGCCAAACAGAGCGCCGATGGCGGTGCAGACAATGCCCGAAATGCAATCGCGCCAGTTGACCAAGCCCGCTCGCGAGTAGTGCCAAGCAGCGCTTGTGCTGCCAAAGCTCGCTTGAAACTTGTTTGTACCGAGCGCGAAAGGAGCGGGGAGTCCCACGCTGAGCAGAGCCGGCAGCGTGAGCAGACCGCCGCCACCAGCAATCGAATCGACCGTCCCAGCAGCCAGGCCGACGAAAAAAAGAACGGGGTAGATCCACGCTCGAAACTCCATGGCGCGAGACTTGGTTTGCGAGGTCACGTCGTCGAACCGAAAGCCGCGGTGGGTGGTCGCGCCGGCGTTCGCTTTGACACGGCAGGGTTTGCCAGATTGCGTGGCGGCCTTCCCGTCTGATGAGCGAACATCTCAATCCGCCGATCTCGCCTCCGATTACTCCCTCGTCGGGAGAGCATCGCCTCTCTGATGCGCACGGGACGGTGGTGGTGCCCTCGGGCGCGTCGTTTTGGAGGAAGCTTTTGGCTTTCTCCGGGCCGGGATTTCTTGTCGCCGTGGGTTACATGGATCCAGGAAACTGGGCTACCGATATCGGAGGTGGCTCGGCTTTCGGTTACACGCTGCTGAGCGTGGTGTTTTTCTCGAACTTGATGGCGGTTTTGCTCCAGTCGCTCTGCGCGAAACTCGGGATCGTCACGGGACGTGATTTGGCCCAAGCCTGCCGCGATCATTACTCCAAGCCGGTGGTGATCTCGCTTTGGCTTTTGTGTGAGTTGGCCATCTGCGCCTGCGATTTGGCCGAAGTGATTGGGACGGCGATTGCCTTAAAGTTGCTGTTCCATCTTCCGCTCATCGTCGGCGTAATTCTCACCGCCCTCGATGTGGTCGCGGTTTTGTTACTCGCGCACAAAGGATTCCGACGATTGGAAGCGGTGGTGATCGCGTTGATGGGATTGATCACCCTCTGCTTCGGACTGGAAATCTTTTTCTCGAAACCGGTTTTTTCGGACGTATTCGCGGGGTTCATACCGACACTCGAACTCGTGCGTAATCCGCAGATGCTTTACATGGGCATCGCCATTCTGGGCGCGACGGTCATGCCGCATAACTTGTACCTGCACTCTTCCGTCGTACAAACGAGGAAGTATGCCCAGAACACATCTGCAAAACGCGAGGCGTTGCTCTTCGCCAATCTCGATTCGGCCATCGCCTTAACCGCGGCTCTTTTTGTAAACGCCGCGATCTTGATCGTTGCAGCGGCGGCGTTTCATACGCGCGGTCGTCACGACGTCGCAGAGATTCAGGATGCTTACGTGTTGCTCTCGCCGACCCTCGGTGTGGCCGTAGCCGGTGTGCTGTTCGCCGTGGCCCTGCTCGCATCGGGCCAGAACTCGACGCTGACCGGGACCTTGGCTGGCCAGATCGTGATGGAAGGTTTTCTCCACATTCGTCTTCGGCCCTGGGTGCGCCGGCTCGTCACGCGCGGGTTGGCGATCATTCCTGCCGTGATTTGCGCAGCGATGTACGGCGACTCGGGCACGACCAAGCTGATCGTGCTCTCGCAGGTGGTATTGAGTCTGCAATTACCGTTCGCGGTGGTTCCACTGGTCATGTTCACGAATGATCGGAAGAAGATGGGCGAATTCGTGAATGCGCGTTGGCTCCGAATACTGGCGTGGGTCGTCGCGGGGTTGATCATCGTGCTGAACGTCAAACTCGTCTACGACTTTGTCGTGGGAAATTGAATACGATGTATAAACGTATCCTTGTCGCTTTGGAGAACGCGCGGTCGGACAAGACCGTTCTTTCGCACGTCTCACAACTCGCCCGGCTCGTAGGCGCGGAGCTCGTATTGTTTCACGTGGCGGATGGATTCGCCGCGCGCAATTTCAAGCAGTTGGATCTGGCCGAGTCCGAGGAAATCAAAGCCGATCGAAGCTACCTCGAAGAAATCGCACAAAGTCTGCGCGACACGGGGTTGGTCGTAAAAGCGGTCTTGGCGATGGGCAACCCGCCGCAGGAAATCTTGCGCGCCGCGGAGGTGGAGCTATGCGACTTGATCGCGATGACGTCACACGGTCACAAACTCCTCGCCGATCTTTTTCTCGGCAGCACGATTGACCGTGTGCGACACAACACGCACATCCCGATTTTGGTCGTGCGAGAGCCGAAGAAGACTCAAGGGTAGGGCGAGGCGGTGCGATTTCAAGTGAGGCGATCCGCGCGGTCCAAGAGCGCTGTTCGTAGGTCAGTAAAATAGCTTCCTCGGCGAAATTTATTATTCCGAAGCCGAAATGAATTTCGGCTTGGAAGGCGGCAATGAATCGCCGCACTCCAAATTGGTGAGCGATCAAACGAGTCGTTTGGCTTAACTTTCAGCCCGCGTGAGCCATGAGCTTTTTCCTGCGCGCAATCGCGCGCTCGTACGAAGCGAGCTGCTTCGGGATCACGACTTCCGAGGCAAAGGGCTTCAGACCTTCCTTCCTCGCCAGGGCGCCCATCGCTTTGCGCGCCGCGGGATTGTCCAAGAAATAGTTGATTTGCTTCGCAATCTCGCTCGGCGATTTCGGCGGAACGAGTAGCCCGTATTTTCCTCCGCCGAGAAGTTCAGCCATGCCGCCGTTGTTGGTGCAGACGACGCCGCGGGCCGCCGACATAGCTTCGAGCACGACGAACCCAAAGCTTTCCCAACGGCTCGGAAAAACGCAGATATCTGTTTTGGCGAGGTATTGAGAAATTTGATTCAGCGGGACTTTCCCGACAAACTCGATGCGATCGATGTACTTTTGAGCCAGACCACGGCAAACGTACTCCTTCATGTTCAAGCCGGGTAGTGGCGAAGCGCTCCACGCGCCGACGAAACGGAAGCGCGCATTGGGATGGCGATCGAAAATAAGCGGAAACGCCTTCGTGAGATCCTGCACGCCTTTGCGCCATTCGAGCCGACCGAGAAACGTAATGACCTGGGTGTCCGTATCGACTGGTATGGCGGTGATTTCCGCGGGCGGCTCATACGTGTAAGGCACAAGAGAAACGCGATCGAAATCTGCTCCCCAGGTTTTACAGACGACGTCTGCGACGGCGTGAGAAGGCGCGGCGATCTCGTCGGCGTTGAGCAGGTGCTGTTTCTCTTCCGCAAAAATCGGATCCTCGCGCTTGGCGAGCGCGTGGACATTCATCGTTTTCAAAACGTACCAATAAAGCCGAAGTTGATTCCAGAAGTCGGTTCGACTGTACGGAAACTTGCCGACCTTCGCCGCGAAAAAATATGGCGTATGCAGTTTGACGACATACGGGAGCTGCTGCAAAGCGCGGACGACATAGCGCGCCTCGGCATTAAAATCAGGCCCTTCGAGAACGTCGAACGGTTTGGCCCGATGCCGCTGCAAGAACACAGGTACGATCGCCGTCGCGAAAGCGTGTCGGTCGATTTTGAGGCGATGGATAACGACGCCATGTTCGTTGATCGTTTGATCCGTGCGCGTGGTGCTCCCACAGAAAACCTCGACCTCGGCACCGGCATCGGCGAGAGCGTCCGCGATTTGCGCTACGTAAGTGGCGATACCGCCTAACGCGGTATCGGGGGGAAGTTCATAGCTGACGAACGCTATTCTCATGGTTCAGCGTGACGCTGTCGGCGATGCGCACATAGCCGTGATGGCTTTGATACGGCCACATACCACCGGCGATCACGCCCGGATGAACCTCGAAGTTGAACAGGTTTTCGCCATCGAGGTAACGCGTGGCGTCGTTGGGGCGGTAGATGAAAGCATCCAAAGTGTAGCGGCCCGGCATCAGGCGAAGCTGGCGCGCGGAAATCGCGACCTCGGTTTCGCCGCGAATCTCAAACGGCGCAATGCCTTCTTCTGGCGTGCAAATCGAAGTGACCACGTCGCCAAAGCTATTTTTGATTTGGACAACGAGAGCTGCTTTGCTGAACGGTTTTTGGGAAGCGATCCGGAAGCGGAAAATGTAATCTTCGCCGAAGATCAACTGATTGATCGGCAGATCGTCGACTGCCTGGTGAATGGCGCCGCTGACCAACTGAAGGCCATGCGCCGAGACGGGTTGGCCCGTCTTGACTGTGGTCTCGTTGAGATAATCGACCACGAGCTTATCGGCCGGGCCGACCTGGCGAACCTGGCCTTTTTGTAACCAGACCGCGCGGTTACAAAGGCTCTTCACCGCAGCCATATTGTGACTAACGAAGATGACGGTGCGGCCACCTTCGCGGGAAACTTCCTTCATCTTGCCCAAGCACTTGTTTTGGAATTCGGCGTCACCGACCGCGAGCACTTCGTCGATGATCAGAATCTCCGGTTCGAGATGGGCGGCGACCGCGAACGCGAGGCGCACGTACATACCGGACGAGTAGCGCTTGACCGGCGTATCGATAAACTGACCGATCTCGGCGAAGTCGACGATCGCGTCGAACTTACGACGAATCTCGGGCCGATTCATGCCGAGAATTGCGCCATTGAGGAAAACGTTTTCGCGACCGCTGAGCTCGGGGTGAAAGCCCGTGCCGACTTCGAGCAGGCTGGCAATGCGGCCGCGGATGCGAATTTCGCCCGTGGTCGGCTCGGTGATGCGGCTGATGATCTTTAACAGCGTGCTCTTGCCGGCCCCGTTTTTACCAACGATGCCCAGAACCTCGCCCCGCTCGACGTCGAAGGATACGTCGCGCAACGACCAGAAATCGGTCTTCGCATCATCCGCAGCCCTATCTTTGGACGGATTTTTCCGCGCTAACCACCAGCGCTCCAATTCCTCGCGAAAGGAGCCCGCGCCGAGTTTGCCGAGGCGATATTTCTTGGAGATTCCGGAAACGTTGATGATGGGACTAGGCATACTGCTAAAGATTGGCGAAATAAGCGGACGCACGGTACGAGGCGGCGGGCGGGAGTTCCAACACTTTCTT
>Ga0068856_100002857_pt1 | contig 17668 bp, 13 predicted proteins | sample KBSCornC62_FD_66595 | JGI IMG/M metagenome (GOLD analysis project Ga0068856, IMG submission 66595) | Corn rhizosphere microbial communities from Kellogg Biological Station, Michigan, USA - KBS Corn C6-2 | ecosystem: Host-associated > Plants > Roots > Rhizosphere > Soil ...
ATTTAGGATGATAAGATGCTTGTTTTAGCTTGCCGCTAAAAGGAAAGTATTTGAGATATAAGCATTCCGGCAACATTATTATAAACTCCATAATGATTGAGATAAGTAATCTCGCCTTAATTCTGTAAAATTGTGAAGCACTTATCGCTAAAACACCTGCTGCGTTTTGCTGTTCCTAGTATTATTGTTGCCGCTCAAACTAACTGGCTAACCGATTTTTTTATTTTTCTGAATGAAACAAAAACCGCTTGACACGTTAAATAACGATGAATTCAAGCTCGCTGCCGATCAATTGCCAATATTGGTTTGGATGTGCGATCGCGATAATTCCTACTGTTTTTTTAATTCGGCCTGGTTGACCTTTACCGGTCGCAAAGCAAACCAGCCGGGTGATGCCTGGGCGGAAAGCGTAAAGCCTGAAGATATGCGTCACAGCCTCGACAGTTACCAGGCGGCAATTGAGGCGCGCGCAGCATTTCAAAGGATTTACCGGTTAAAACGTCACGATGGTAAGTATTGCTGGATAGCCGAACAGTGTCAACCCCGCTATCACGCGGATGGCACATTTGCAGGTTATGCCGGATACGGGGTCAATGTGGGTGAGTTGCTGGAAGATCCGCGATTAGAGAGTAACATATCGGGCGTCGAGTCAGCGTTGCGGGAAAGTAACCTCAACGAGGAATTGGCGGCGACAAATGAGGAACTGAGCGCCGCTAATGAGGAATTGATGGCTACCAACGAAGAATTACAACTGGCGCAGGGAAACCTGAACCAATTGAATCGCGAACTGGAAAACATCGTGGCATTACGCACAAAAGCGCTAACGGAGAGCCAGGACAAGATTGCTGCGCTAAACGAAGAGTTGACGGCAGCTAACGAGGAACTCAGCGCAACTAATGAAGAATTAATAACAGCAAACGAAGAATTAGAAAGTAGCCGTGATGAAATCCTGAAGCGGGAAAAGCTGTTTAAATCCATTGCGGTAAATATTCCAAAGTCGGTAATCGTGGTAGTAGGGAAGGACCAGCGGTTTTTGGCAGTGGAAGGCGATCTGATAGAGAAAATGGGATTCAACGCGAAAGAATATATCGGAAAACATCCCTCGGAAGTTGTGCCGCCTGAAAGGTATAAAGCCAGTAAGCCTCTTTATGACCGCGTGCTGGCCGGGGAGCAATTTTCCGTTGACCGCAAAGGAGAAAATGGCGAGTACTACCGGGTCGAGCTCGTGCCGTTGCGGGACGAAGCCAATGAGGTGTACGCCGCGCTGATCCTGGCGCTTGATATTACCGATATCAAACAGGCGGAAGAGAAAAGCGCCAAGCTGGCTGCCATAGTAACCTCTTCGGATGATGCTATTGTGAGTAAAACGCTGGACGGTATTGTTACCAGTTGGAATGCATCGGCAGAACGGATATTTGGGTACACCGAAAAGGAAATGATAGGGCAGCCAATCCTGAAAGTTATACCTGAAGACAGATATAATGAGGAGCCCCGTATCCTTGAGCAGTTGCGCAAGGGCCACCGGGTTGACCATTTCGAGACAAAAAGAAAGACAAAAGACGGCAGGATACTGGACATTTCGCTAACCATTTCGCCTATAAGGGATAGCGACGGTAATATCATTGGCGCATCCAAAATTGCGCGGGATATTTCGGAACAGAAGCACGACGAGCAAAGGAAAAACGACTTCATCAGCATGGTAAGCCACGAATTGAAGACACCCCTTACTTCGCTTACTGCCATTGTTCAATTGCTGCATGCAAAACTCGGTAACAGCAGCAATGGTCTTATCGCCGGCCCACTAAAAAACGCCAATAAGCAGGTGAAAAAAATGGCCGATATGATCAACGGTTTCCTCAATATATCGCGTCTTGAGGCAGGTAAGATGCCGATGGTTAAAACAGAGTTTGTACTCAACGATCTGATTAAAGAAGCCGTAGAGGAAACGGAGCTAACCGGGGGCGACAATACCATTCATTTTCACGAAAAAGAACAAATTACCGTTAACGCCGACAAAAATAAAATAGGATCGGTGATCCTGAACCTACTGAGTAATGCGGTTAAATACTCGCCAAAGGATAGTATCATCGATGTGGAATGCCAGATTATTGACGGCAAAGCGCAAGTGAGTGTGAAGGATCGCGGAATAGGCATTAACAGCATCGATACAAAAAAACTGTTCGACCGTTTTTACCGGGTCGAAAGTGAAGAAACACGGCACATATCGGGATTTGGTATAGGCCTGTACCTAAGCGCCGAAATCGTTATGCAGCACCAGGGGCACATTTGGGTCGAAAGTAAGCTTGGCAAAGGGTCGGTGTTCTATTTTACTTTGCCGCTTAGCTGAGTTTGCTTCCGTTATTGCTTCACCAGTTTAACTAAAAATCCGCCGCCGGGAGCAAGTTTAATTTTAAGCTTGTCGCCTTTTGCCAGAACTTTATCTTCAAGAACATAGTCGGTCGGATAGCGGTCGGCGTTGACGCCATCGCAGCAGATGGTTGCCTTGTAGGAAGCATTGTCATCCAGGAAGTTGAGTTTGATCTCAATTTCTCTTGGTGTCCAGTTGCTCATGCCGGCTAGGTACCAGTTGCTGCCGTGCTGGCGTGCTGTTACAATGTATTCGCCGACCTTGCCCTGTAACACATTGGTTTGATCCCAGGTGGTGGGCAAACTACCCAACAGTTCCATAAAGTGCGGCTCCATTAGAGCCTGCGATGGATTGCCGGAGAATATTTGCATCGGATTATCATACACCACAAACATGGCCAATTGGTGGCAGCGTGTGCCCTGGCTCATGGGCATGCCTTCAATCATCCGGAAGCCTTTTTGCGTGGCATTGTTCAGGATGCCCGGTTCGTAATCAAAAGGGCCTGCCAGCATACGCGTGAAAGGCAGGGTAACATCATGAGCCGGCGTCACCTTGTCGCTCCATATATTGTATTCGGAGCCCATCACGCCCTCGCGCGTGATATTGTTAGGATATGTGCGGTTGAAGCCTTTTGGCGGATAGGCGCCATGATACATGATCATAATATGATGTGCAGCACAAGCTTTGGCGATGCGGTAATAGAAATTAACTGTTTTCTGATCGTCGCGATCGATAAAGTCGGTCATGATAAAATCTATGCCCCATTTATTAAAGCGATCGAGCGCACCGTCCAGTTGGCGGTTAAGCGTGTTTGAAAGCGTCCACATGCTAATCTTGACGCCTTTTCCTTTTGCATAGGCTACAAGGGTATCCATGCTGATAGCCGGGTTTATTTTGAAAAGATCGGTGGCATCACTCCAACCCGCGTCCATCATGATTCGGTCGAAACCAAAGCGCTTAGCGAAATCGATATAATACTTGTAACTAGCCGTATTGACACCTGAACGAAACGGCACGTTGAACAGGTTCACATTGACGATCCACTCGTCGGTGCATTTGCCGGGTTTGATCCAATCGGCACTGCCGATACGGGAAGGGGACGCCAGGCGGTAAACCATATCGCTGGCCGGAAGCTGCCGGTCCTCATCTGCTATCATCAACACCCGCCATGGGTAAGTGCGGGTGCCTTTAGTGCGCGCGATGTAGCTGGCCCTTTTGGTTACGATGGATTCAGGGTAATCGCCACCGGTCATTTTTTCTTCCAGCGGATAGGGCGCAAACTTTGCGTCAAGCTCAGCTGACCCTGTCCCACTCAGGAACATCCCGGGATAATCTTCAAGGTCCGATTCAGTCACAGCTATCTTCGGACAAGCGGCGGGCGCAACGAGCACCGGCGTGTATGCAAGTTCTGCTGGTGCGATGGAATCGAGCCGGCGCAGAGGGTATTGCTCTTCGTAGCTGGTATGAAAGATATCAGCGTCTTCGCGCTTGTGAATGCCGGGATACCATGCTGCCGATGAGGCCGGGAAACGGAACTTAGCAACTTCATTCAATACGGTCACTGAATCTTTGAATGAAGTAATAAACCGGTAAGCAAACCCGTCATCATACGCTCGAAATTCTATGTTGTAGGGTTTGCTGAAAGAAATCGAAAGCTGATTGTAAGTGTCCTTAATCTTTTTTCGCTTTTCAGGTACTGGCGAGATGATCTCATCATTTACCGATTTTGTTGAGTGCCTGGTGATGCGGTTATTCCCGGAAAAACTCCGATCATGGTCCAATAGCATGTCAGCTTCCGAGGGCTGAACGATGAGCGCGCCATTTTCATAAACGGCATATCTCAGGTCTTTATCCATCCATACTTTGACGCATATTTTCCCCGAGGGGGAACAAATGGAGAGCGTATCGGCGCCTTTGGCTATGCAGCACACACACAGCAGCAATGCGGCAGCAAGTAAAAATCGCTTCATAAGTGGACAAACCGGTTTATAATTACCTGAAGTTAATTATTTGTTGTGATAATGAAGTAATGGCTTAAACCTATGATTGGTGGCATATGGATTGTTTATTAGTTTAAGGGCAAAGCGATCAAAAACGTTGTGCCGTCCCCGTCAACCGATTCTACCCTAAGCTCTCCTTCATGGGCCTTTACAATATCGTAACTTAATGAGAGTCCCAAACCTGTTCCTTCACCGGTCGCCTTTGTGGTAAAGAAAGGCTGGAATATCTTTTGAATGATGTTCGGGGGAATGCCCGTTCCATTATCCGTGATAGCGATCAGCAGGTTTTCATCAGAAATTTTAGTGGAAACAGAAACCACAGGATTAAAATCGTTGCTTGCATGGGTCTTCTTTTGCTTAAGTGCATAGAAAGCATTATTGAACAGGTTAAGAAGGACCCTTTGCAGTGCTTGCGCATTAATAGGGAACTGGCCCACTTGCTCATCGAACATTGTTTCGAACGACGCTGTAAATGTATTGTCCTTTGTCCGGAAGCTGCTGTAACTTAAACGCAAGGTTTCGGCAATTAGCTTGTTGATATCCGTCGGTTCTTTCTTGCCGGTATCAACCCTCGAATGCTCCAGCATTCCTTTAACAATACCATCGGCGCGTTTGCCGTGCAAACTTATTTTTTCGAGGTTTTGCTCAATATCATCTGCAACCGCCATAGCCTCATCCGGCTCATTGTTCTTTAGGTCTTCGCGCAGCTCGGCCACCAGTTCCCGGGTTACCTCCGAAAAATTGTTTACAAAATTTAGTGGGTTTTGTATCTCATGCGCTATGCCGGAGGTGAGTTCACCCAAAGAGGCCATTTTTTCTCTTTGTATCAATTGTAACTGCGCCCTGTTTAATTCATGCAATGATTTTTGGAGCTCATTTTTCTGGATCACCAGTTCGGCCGTCCGTTCGTCCACACGCTGTTCAAGTAATAAATTTTGTTGCGTAAGGCTTTCCTGCTGTGCTTCGTGCAGCGCATGAAGTTCTTTATGATATTGAAGTTTTTTGCGCTGGCTTATTACAAAAACAATAAGGAAGCCCGTAAACAAGACAACCATGGCGGAAATACCCACAATAACCCGGTATTCTATACTAATTTCGAGTAGTTGTATAAAAAGCCCTCGTTATAAAAAAACATAAAATAACATAAGCTGCATCGTGTACTTTCCAGATATGCATCGCGAGCTTCATATTTTGGTCAATCATTGGAACGTAGAATAGAAACACGAAAAAGTTAATGACCACGTACATACTTAGGCCGGTTACGATCCAGAAAACCGGTCCTTTAAATGCCGCATCATTTTCATCATTTAAAGCAGCCAGGTAATATAACATGCAATAAATCAGCAGGAAGTAAGCTTCTATCGACAATAAGTTACCACTGAGGTGATACGGGTAAAAAAATCGCTCAAAAAATGAAAAATCGACGATGAGAAATAGTAAAAATGCTAGTAGGATAAATCCCTTTACCGCCCTGAACTGTGATTGCGGCAGTGTGATGAACAGGTAACTAAAACAGGCAAATCTGCCTATCGAATGAATGTTGTAAATAGGATTGTTGCTTCGCAGCCAGGGCGGAAAGTGGTATGGATGTTTGAAATCGGCAATAATATCGCAGGCAACGTTGAGAACAAGCGCCAGCCATAAATAAACAATTACCGGGGTTAGAAGAGCAGGCTGCTTATTGCCAAATAAAACAAATACAAGAGGTATGAGCAATGGCCAGACCTCCGACCAGTTAACAATAACTTCTAAAATTTTGCTCATAATATACCAGGCAAGACAATGCTAACTCGTGACCAGCCGTTAGTCTATGCTGGTGGCGACGGGTCTATTTTAGACGTTATTAAAACCTTTTCGTGCTCAAAGCCATATGCCGTTTCGGCGATGTATTGTACATAGGCAGTGTCTTTAAAATAGCTGATCGGCTTTGGCGGATAAATAGATAAGCCCGATTTTGCCGATTTATATAAAGTACCGAGTTGTTCTTTATTCAGCTTCATGTTGGCAAACTGAATACAAGGTTTTGTTCCGATAGCTCCCGTGTCATCCATATCGGTCGCAGGGAGCGGATTTCCATCGTTTAATACCTTTAATTTGTCAGTCACCGCATAAGCGGCCAGCGTAAAATTATCCCCATCCGGGTTGCCATCGTCATCAATCATCGGCTGAAAAACAAAGTGATCGAAATCCGGATGATTGGGATTCTTGTAATAGGTGAAAACGGTTTCGTGCGTTAGCTTAATACCCGAAAATTTGTTTGTTCTTTTCATTGTTTCAGAGGTTTAATGGTTTAAGGTATCTGTAGGGCTAATCAATTACAGAAAGCTAAAGAATCTTTTTTGCATTTCAAAACTTTCAGGGAAATAAATATCTGTTATAGAGGTGTTTATTGTGTTTACTTTGCTTGTTGGGTTCTTTGTCGCACCGAAGTCTGTCGCCGGGAGTCTGCAACGCAGGGTCGATAAATTAAGTCAAACTTTCGCTTGGGTTCAACGGCAAATACGAAGTTCGGTCCACGAATAGCAGTACCGTACAGAAAACGGCCAATATCAACAGCCATTCGAGGTCTGCTGCAGAGGGCAGTAAGGATTTGACCGGCCACACCCAAAGCACTAAAGGCATCAGTGCCGTTAGGCCAATGCAGCCCCCGCTCATTTGCCAAAGCATAAAAGTAGGGCTATCATAGTCGTTGACGATACGCTCGCTGTAGAGCGTATACAATGCCGAAAATATCGAAGAAAACACACCCAGGACAATCCCTGTTCGATAACTCGCATCCATCCCAAATATTAAACCGATGCCGCAAAGGGTAAGGCTGCTCAACAGCAGCTCCTGAACGGATAGTTTGCGCCGGTTGATGACCGGACCAAGGATCGCATTAAAAAAGCTGCTTAGCGCAAAACACACAACCCCGACCGAAACATTGGAGTATTTGATACTGCCGTAAAATAAGATCCAGTGGATGCCCAGTAAAAGGCCTGTAAAGCTGATCTTTAGTTTTGATGAATTTTTAATAGGTACGAACTTGCCTTTGAAGGCAAAAAACAACAGCATGATGATTGCTGAAAAGAATAGCCGATACCAGCTGATCAGCGCTGCATTTAGGGTAATAAGTTTGCCGAATATGCCGGTGAAGCCCGCCAAAATAAGGGCGATATGTAATTTAATATATGCTTGTTTCATTTTTTAAAAACCTGTAAAAGTTAATTATACGGGTATGCGTTTCTGCAGAACGCAGAGCACTGCATCATTGAATTATAGTTGTTAAGCTATAAAAAATGAAACAGGAGGAGAGATACAACCAACAATAAGCATAGTGTGGCAAAACTACGATAATTATTAAAGGTCGGGAGTTTTTTGATGGTTGTGAGGAATGATCCACGGGTTATTTTAGATAGGTAAGGCATTAGTTAACGCCAGTTATGCCCGCACCATTTGCATTGTTTGGCATAAGGCGTTCGGGCCAGCCGACCGCAAACGGGGCAATTGTTTAGATAAACGCCGTTGGGATTTTCATTTAGAATGCGTGCGGCACAGTTAGCAGCAAATTGCTCATAACCGTTTTCGAGAAGCCCCAGGATATTCGGGTCAGCGCTTAGCCAGCCTGTTTTATAATACATCTTGGTACGTTTTCCGTCGATGTCATCCTCCAATTTAATAGTTGAGCGGCAGTGCTGCAATGCCTGGCGCTCATTGTCCGTTAGCAGGTTGCTGTAATAGGTAATGATATAATTGGCGGTCTCGGCGTTGGGGGAGTTCATTGGTACAAGATAAGGCTTTCTTACAGCCAGAGTTCTGAAAATTCGTTAATTCTGAAAATTCTGGTTCAGACAATGTTGGTTATGCATAATTTGATAAGATTCTTCGCTATTGCTACCCATGACAAATTAGTTTTCGTGCGGTGGCTGTCGTACTGAGCTCGTCGAGGCATGGCGGGCAATGGCCTTTCCGCACCACGCTTCGACAGGCTGACACCCTTTTCTTGTCATTTCACCTTCAGAGGCCACGGATTTTACAACTCAGAATGACAGCTTGGAGAAAGGATAGCGGTCTGTCGCTTATTGTTTGCTCTTCAATAGATTCTTCACTACGTTCCGATGAAACCTGAACCCTCTTCGGGCATTTTTTAAATTTTTTTCAAAATATTTCTTACTGCGCAAATACACTGCGCACTGGGTATCCAACTTTGTCTCAACGAAATAAAAAAGAAGGGAGGATCCCGATGAAATTTAATTTACTAAGCAGGACAAAGAAACCGTTAACCAATTATGAAGGCGCAAAGGCCTTTGTGATGAGCACCGAAATGGAGCTGTATACCACAGTGGTTACCTGGAGCCTGAATGATTCGTTCTACGAAAAGGACGAGGACCGTTTGATCCGTTTGCGCACACTGATCGCCAAATGCAAGCCTGAGTTTGTAGGTAAGTTGGCGGTGTATGCGCGTACCAAAATGCATATGCGTTCGGCGCCGCTGGTGCTGGTGACCGAATTGGCAAAGCTGCACTCGGGCGACAACCTGGTCGCCCGGGTTACAGACGGGGTTATCGGTCGTGCGGATGAAATTACCGAATTGCTGGCTTGTTATGATCTGCTGAACGAGCGCCAGGGCCCTAAAAGGCTGAATCGTTTGTCGAAGCAGATGCAGAAAGGTTTGCAGGCGGCTTTTAACAAGTTCGACGAATACCAGTTTGCGAAATATAACCGGCAAACGGCTGTGAAGCTACGGGATGCGCTGTTCCTGGTTCACCCTAAGGCAAAGGACGATGCCCAGCAAGTTTTGTTCAACAAAATTGCTGACGACACACTGCAAACGCCATATACCTGGGAAACCGAACTTTCGGCCCTGGGCCAGGTAAGCTTTGACAGTGAAGAAGCCAAAGCGGAGGCTTTCCGCGATAAATGGGAAGACCTGATAGAAAGCGGTAAGCTGGGCTATATGGCCATGTTGCGTAACCTGCGCAACATGATTGAGGCCGGTGTGAGCTATCAGCATATAGAAAAAGTGTGCGAAACGCTCGCATCGGCGGAGCAGGTGGCGAAAGCCAAACAGTTTCCGTTCCGTTACCTGGCGGCATACCGCGAATTGCTGAATATAGATAAGGCAAACGTGGTGAAATTGCCCAGGAAAATGGGTATTATGCTGTTTGGTCGTAGTGGTTACACCGGCGAACTATTGGATGCGCTGGAAAAAGCGGTGCAGGCAAGCGCCGCAAACATCAAAGGTTTTGATGCCAACACGCGCGTGTTGCTGGCCTGTGATGTGTCGGGTTCGATGCAGAAACCGGTTTCGGCAAAGTCGAAGGTGTTGCTATACGATATCGGCCTGATGCTGGCGATGCTGTTACAGTCGCGCCGTAAAAATGTGCAGGTGGGTATGTTTGGTAACATCTGGAAAACCATCACTGTACCGCGTAAAAATATCCTGGGCAACGTTCAGGAATTTTACAAGCGGGAAGGTGAGGTGGGTTATGCCACCAACGGTTACCTGGTTGTTAAGGACCTGCTTGACCGCGGCGTGAAAATGGATAAGGTAATGCTATTTACCGACTGCCAGCTTTGGAACAGCAAATTGGCCGGTGGCGATCATATCCATGCCTTGTGGCTGCGCTACAAAGCCGAAGTTGCGCCAGCCGCTAAATTGTACCTGTTTGATTTGCAGGGTTACGGACAAGCTCCGTTACAATTGCTGCAAAATGACGTGTACTTGCTGGCAGGCTGGAGCGACAAGATCTTTGAGGTGCTGGACGCACTGGAAAAAGGTGGGTCGGCGCTGGATGAGATCGATAAAATAGCTATCTGATAGGTTATACGTGGGACGTTTTACGTTGTACGTGAGCGATCAGAGTTATATAATAACAGGTTGTACGTGAGATGTTTTACGTTGTACGTCGACGAAACAAAACGTATCACGCATTACGTCGAACGTACAACCTTATCAACAAAATTAAGAATGCCGTAGAAACGGGATACTTCGCTACCATTGGAGGGGGAGGGCAGTATGATTTAACAAGTCAGGCTGTGGGTTCGAGTCCCAAAAGCGGTCCCCCGACCCGCGTTCGCCTGTTGCTTCTTGATTTACGTTGTACGTGTTACGTTTTACGTTATACGTTTGATAATAGGATAAAACATACTACGTCAATCGTATAACGTTAAACTAAATAGGAGGGTGCCGTAGATAAGCGTTACTTCGTCAATCCAAACCCGTAATGCCGGTTCGAGTCCGGCCCTGGAGGAAGGTCGTCTAATTGGAGAGGACGCGGGGAAAAAGTCGCTATCGATGATTGCCCCTCATGTTTTGAAACTGAAAATAAAAGAAGGTGTCGTAAATAAGTGTTACTTCGTTAGGGAACTCATGCCGGGTCGTAAAAAGCTACGGATGAGAATGAATCACTTATTGCAGGTTACCCTTCTTTTTAATGTTGTACGTTGGACGTTTTACGTAATACGTTTGGAAATGCTAAAAAACGTATAACATCGAACGTATAACGTTCAACAAAAGATTAAGGTGCCGTAAATATGCGATACTTCGTGTCACCGGTTCGAATCCGGTCTTTGGATACGTCCATTGTAGCTCAGTTGGGTAGAGCAGTAAATTTGCGCATATTGACCTGTAGCCCCTAAAAATAAAAAGATGCCGTTAGCGGGTGTTACTTCGAAACTGTCACTTTCAACAAAAGCCACCTGCGCCTGTCGCTCTTTTTGTTGTACGTAGGACGTTTTACGTTATACGTTTATGGTTCGGGGTTACATTGAAAATGCTAAAAAACGTATTACGTCAAACGTATAACGTCTAACTTAATAAAGGTGCCGTAAATTGGTGATACTTCGGTTTGACGCTCCTGGTTTTGCCGGGAGAATTGCGGGTTCAAGTCCCGCCTGCATTTTGCAGTGGTCTAATTTTTTTTCTCACCGGTTGCTTTTTGCCCTTTACTTTATAAAATATACCGCATAGCAAACAAGGTTTCACTTCGTAGGAGCTTGGTCAATACATAAATTCTCAATTCGCGAATTGAGAATTTACTATTTAAAAATCGCTTTTAGCTTTTCCACCCCGACAGGCACAGTCGGCTTAAAATCCGACGTATTCATATAAGCCTCCAGGCTATAAAGCAATTGCCGGGCTTCCGGGCGTTTTTCCTGGTCGGCAATCAAATCGATACCTGATACCAACAGGCTGCCGTTTCCTGCTTTGCATTCAAAAATTAGTCCTAAAGGTCGCGCGGTAAACCAGTCGTCAATGATCCTGACAATTGGTTTCAGATCCTTGGAAAGACTATCCAGCCTGATGGCATTACAATGGCTCATGCCATCCTGCCATTCCCAGTTGCTGTAATAGTCCGTCGGAAATTGCGCCAGGGCCGGGTGCGCAGGATTACAAAGTATCCCCAGCGTATGCGGGGGCTGGTTGTTTGTCCATGAAGTATTCCAAAAAATGCTGGAAAACCCAACGACAACATTACCACCCATTGCAGGTTTTATCGCATCCTTTTTTAAAGTGAGTAAAACTTTGCCACCGTTGTTAAGCGTGGCTATCGCCTTTTCATCGAGTTGCTGGGTTACATAGATGTTTTTGGGGGCCTCAGGAAGTTTTGCAGGATAAACAAAAATGTCCCAGCTATTGATATGGCCTCCGGCATCTACCTGCAGAGTCAACTTTTGAGGCTTAGTAATTCCGGACAATGATTGACTGACTTGACCTAGTTTAAAGCCGTTCCCTATTGGTATGTCGGTTGTTTTCAATCGCCCGCTATATAAAACTTTGCCCGCCTGATCTTGCATCTGCCAGGTTGGGGTGATGTTTTTTAAAGGGGCACTTCCATAATGGGCGATCTCTACACCCGCTTCAAGCTTTTCATTGTTTTCATAAATCAGCTTAGCTGTCCTGATCAGTGGCACTGTTGCATTGCAAAACCGACTGTATTCTTTGGCTGTCACGTATCCCTTGTCATCCCAAAAAGGATCCAAAACACCGACCAGCGCCGTGCCCTGGCCAGGGAAATCGTGCAGGTCGAGTAACTGGAATCCCCCAAAATCTTTGGTTCTTAAGGCAGCTTCAATATCCGCTTTGTAGCACAGTACCTGTAGTTTGCCGGATGCGAACAAAAAGCTATCGGCAAGGCTCTCCAAATGATGCTCCTTTAAGCGATCATAAAATATCTCGAAATTTTTTGGCTTAAGAACGCCATCATATTTTTTAACTTCTTTAAAGTTAGGATAAACACACCATTGCCCAATCTCATGACTCACAGTGGGCTGGGGCCATTTATTGATAATGGATGCCCAATCATAATTTGTGCTGGGCGGTTCGGCATTGATAATACTCTTTACGCCGGCTCCCCAGGCTTGTATGCGTGGGTCGGGGGTGCTGTTATAATCGCTTTCGGGAATTACCGGCCAACCGGATGCTGTTGAATATAATCGCCTGCCATCTTTTTGTTTCCAGTATTTTACAAAGCCGGTTAGGTATTCTTTCAAATGATCGCCGGCCGGCTCATTACCATACAGCATCATGCAAAAAGAAGGATGGTTACCGAACGCATTGACGATGTTGTTGCTTTCATCATAGATAAACCGGTCAATGGGCTTGCCATCGCCTACTTTTGCCCACGCGGAACATTCTATCGACAAGTAAAGCCCAGCTTCGTCGGCTGCTTCAAAAGCTGCCTCGGGTGGGCACCATGAATGGAATCGCATGTGATTAAGTCCGTAACTCCTGCAAATCCGGAATATTCTTACCCATGCGGCTTTATTTGTAGGCGGAAATCCTGTTTTGGGGAAAATAGCACACTCCAGTGTTCCCCGAAGAAATACCGGCCTATTATTAATCGTAAACTGTCTTCCCCGGGCAACAAACTTGCGCATGCCAAAAGTGATTTCCTGGCTATCTATGCCTGTTTTTCCCACTGAAGTGACCTTCATACGATAAAGATTGGGCGCAAATTCATCCCACAACAAAGGATGGTCCCCCATAGGATACGTAACCGTCACTATTGTGGAGTCTCTTCCGGCAACAACGGCTTTTTGCACGACCGGTAGATGCCCGGTACCCTTGTTTTCTTTTGCATCAAGGATCAATTTCAGCGGAGACGTTTTTCCAGAGATATTACTAATCTTGATTTTTGCTACCACAAGCTTTCGATCCACATCCGGGAACAATTGAACAGAGGAAAGATAAACGGGCGGTTTAGCGCTGAGGGTCATGTTACCAATAATGCCGTTCCAATTAGTTTGTGTATTATCGGTTACGCTATGCGCATCTGCTCCGGGATCAATATCTTTTATCCGGTTATCTATTCTGATGGTAATGGTATGTTTCCCGGGTTTTAACAGGTGATCCAGTTTATAAATATGCGGTGCCCCCAATGCATTCAGCATGCCAACGTTCTGATCGTCTATCCACAATATTGTTTCCCAGTGACATCTTTCGAGGGATAGCTCTATGTGCTGCCCCGACCAGTTGTTGGGAATGAGTACCTCTTTTTGGTACCAGGCCGCACCAACATAATGCTTAACCGGTTGCAGCCAGAACGAAATTTTTATATTGCCGGGCTGACGATATTTGGCATAGCCCGAATCTTTAAACCATTCATTGTTCCACATACCGCCTGTCCAGGGCGTATGCAAGGTTACATCATCTCCCTTTCCATTTGTAGTCATAGAGCCTGGTAAATGAATCGTTTCGGGCAATTTGCTGAGAAACCACTTCTCATTTACGCCGCGGTCAAGAGAGTCTATCGCAAACGACCATTTGCCGGAAAGGTCAATTACCCTGGTTTTATTATTCTGTCCCGCACAAACAAGGTTATAGCATGTAAATAGGCTGGTAAGAATGATATAAATGTTCTTTTTCATCTGGCAATTCGGAGCAACTTGAAATAATTGGTTTAGCAAAGTTGAAAGTTAACTCATTATTTAAAATGAACTTTCTTACGAAAATGCTGGACTTTCTTACGATTGTGCGATTGGGCGAATATCAGCCCCCGGGTCTGACGCTCGAAGGAGTGTGTTTGGAAACCTGAGCCGTCTGGCATCCCATGAGACAGAGGGGCGAGGCGTACATTGCCCGAAACAAAAGCGGTCGCCATATTTAATATGACGACCGCTTTTGTATTTTAATAACTGAGAATCAGGGACTTTCTAATTCGTTACCGTAAAGTTGTCGGTGCTTACAACGGTTTGCCCATTAGTGATGACTGTAATCTTCATAGCGCCATTGCCTGTATTAGATGGAACAGTCGCCTTAATTGTAGTACCTGTAACACTTAATACATTGGCATTAATTGATCCGAAGGTTACAGCTGCGCCATAACTGGAGTTAAATCCGGTTCCTGTGATTGTCACAATAGTGCCGGCCACGCCTGATGTTGGAGCAAATGAGGTAATGGTAGGAACTGTTACGGTAAATGTCCCCGGTGCGGTTACTGTTTGCCCTGCAATCACAACAGAAATGTTTACTGCGCCACTTACTCCCTGGGGAACAGACACGGTAAGTGAATTTGCTGCTGATGCATAACCAGATGTACTATACGAGCCAAAATTTACAGTATAATATTGACCTGCAACGAAGGTTCCATTTAAGGTAACCTGGCTATTTACCGGTCCGGACGCGGGTGAAAAGCTGGTTATAGATGGAGCTGTCACGGTAAATTTCTGAGGAGCTGTTACATTGTTAGGGCCCGCTGTTAAAACAAATGAATAGCTTCCTGCAGCCAGGCTCGCAGGAACGGTAAATGTAAACTGGTTGTTGCTATATACATTGGCGCTGACGCTAACATTTCCCAGTGTAGCGGTAATGCCTCCGTAACCCGTTGGGAAATTTGTACCTGAAACAGTAACCGAGCTTCCCGCCAGGCCCGAACCAGGAGAGAGCGAAGTAATAGTAGGAGCCGTTACGCTGAAAGTTCCCGGTAAAGCAAAGGTTTTGCCATTGTCTGTAACCGAGATCTGGAAATTATTTGTTGTAACATTGGAAGGTACCGACGGCTGTGAGTAATAGCCGGCATTCTGGGTAACACCTCCATAGGATACCGTGTAACTGGAAGAATAGTAATAAGAAGTTGGCAAGTTGTCGCCGGTGAAAGATATTGTGGTGCCTATCGGGCCGGATTTTGGCGAATAATCTTTGAAATTAGCCTGGATCGTAAAGCTATAAGGTAAACTTAAGTTTTGTCCGCCTATCGATACCTGGATAGGAACCTGTGAATTGTCGGCAGCGTTAATACCTGATGGCACTGTGGCAACAATTTGTGTTGACGATACCGATACCACGGTTGCCTGAACGCCGCTAAAGGATACTTTAACATCGCTCACGGCAGAAGCAAAAAACTGTCCGTTGATAGTGATTTGATCTCCCGACTTGCCGCTTGACGGTGAAACATTGCTAGCCGTAGGCACAGGCAATGCCATGGAAGTTAGTGCGCCAAACGCCGTTCCTTTTGCGTTGGTTATATAGGCTCGCACATATATCATAGGTGAGTAATTGTTGGCCGCAGTAATACCATCCACTTCCTTGCTATATGGTCCGGTTTGCGGGTTTTGGCCCAAAGAAACTTTTGTGCCTATCGTTTCATTAATGTTGGAAGTTATGGTGCTATAAACAAATCCATAATCTAAAATTTTAAAGCTGCCGGTACTAACAACATTCCCCTTGAAGAGCACATTGCCCGGAGCAAGTGCTGTTGCTGAGGTGGTTTGTACCTGGGGGTCTGAACTTTGATCCTTTTTACAACTTTGAAATTGAATTGATGCCCAGAGCAATATAATTGTGCTGAGGCAAGCCTTGAACTTTTTCATTTAAGGTTAGGTTTTTAAATTAAAATGAGTATCCCACCCTAATACCATTGAATAAGGTTGGGCCAAATGTTGTATTTGTGTTCTTTACAGTACCATTGCCGGTGTTAATTCCTGTTGAAGGTGTGGTAATAATGCTGGCTCCCTTCCATGTAGTTTTGGAAATATTGTAATCAAACTCATAGCCAGCGAAGAAATGCCTGGCAATGTAAAAGTCAAAACCTGTAAATAAGTTCAAGCCATATTGTGTATATCCGGGCTGCTCTATCTGGGTGATGGTGGTATTGTTACTGTAATAAGTGTAATACCATGCATTAGTTACAGTTGTAGTTGATTGGTTGTTAGCAATGTTTTCGCTCGAAGATCTGTCTGTTATTGAGAAATCTGCACCGATATAAGGCGATAGTCTTCTTGTGCCCGTAAAGTGCTTTTCGATACCCAGGTTAACGCCAACTGTAGTCGATTTTTTCTCGTCGTTGTAAAAATAACTATTGGTCCCGTAAGGGTTAGTTGAGTTATTTACAGAGTCAATTCGGCTGATATTAAATCCCAGCCTCAGCGCAACAGTAGGCGAAGTGAAATAACGGAATTTGATCTGATTTAGTGAATTGTTCAGGCTGATCTTCCCATTAAACGGATTAACATTGAGTTCAGTAGTTAAACTTTTGGTGGTTGGTTTTAAGCTTTTTTCGGTGTCAACTTTTGTTGTTTGTGCGAAGCTTGCAAGGGTGGCAAACATACTTGCCACGATAAGTATAGTTTTTTTCATGTTCTGTAATAAGATTCGGGCGCAAAGATATAATTAGATCGAATGATATTATACTACAATGAAATTTTTTTAGTTTGAACTATAGGCGCCTACCTTATACATCTAAAAATCTTTTATCAGGCATTTTAGCTGAGGTTTCTGTCCCTGCAGGGTCTCTCGCAGAGGACCCTGCGGCGCACGATCTATAAACCGTAGAGGCTGTACCTTCCAGTTACGACGTCATTATGGTTATAGGTAAATAAGAAATTCACGCCCCAATTCCGCAGGGTCCCTTGCAGGAGACCCTGCGGGGACAGTAAAGAAAATTGATTTAATTCACTCTTAGTCTGACTTTGCGCAATTTTTCAATACACGAAGTAATAGATTGTCGCCAAATGCTGCTTTGAAAGAGGCCGAAGTGCTTATTGCACGATGAAATTGACTGAATGGGTAGTTTTTGGTCTGAATTCTTCATGTAAACTGCATTTTAAAACCTCTGTAAGGTGCTGGTTGCCAATTGAGTTACTAAAATGTTCACGAAAACAGGGGGTTTTGCATCGTTTTATTACTTAGTGTAATGGTGGAGGTTCTGATTGATAGGTAGTTGTAAATTTTAAAGTGGTGGCAAGTGGCAGAATGTGAACATTTGCGGTTATTGCGGCCCCTCAACACTACTTCTGAGTACGTAACCAACCTGGTCAGCAAACTCAACCTTATCCCATGCCGAACCTTTGTGAACCAGGTGAACTCTTGCGCCGTCGG
>Ga0068856_100002866_pt1 | contig 17654 bp, 17 predicted proteins | sample KBSCornC62_FD_66595 | JGI IMG/M metagenome (GOLD analysis project Ga0068856, IMG submission 66595) | Corn rhizosphere microbial communities from Kellogg Biological Station, Michigan, USA - KBS Corn C6-2 | ecosystem: Host-associated > Plants > Roots > Rhizosphere > Soil ...
GGCAGCGTGTACGCAGAGGCAGCCGCAGCAGGGCGTCGTCCGACCCCGCCGCGTGAATCCATGGACGGCACGCACGAGCCCGCCTGAGCAATCACGCGGGCTTTTTGCGTTCGGGCCGCGCCCGTCACAGCGCACTGAGGAAGCCAAGAGCAATGACCACCCAGCAGGACTACGGCGATGACGACTTCGCCAAGGTAATCGAGCACATCCGCCAGCACGAAGCGACGGAAGCCGAGCAGCAGGCCGCGGCAGACAAACCGCAGAGCGAGCAGCCGGCCGAAGGCGCGACGCAAGGCACCCAGGAAGCGACGACGGCGAAGACCGAAGGCGAGGGTGGCACCACCGCCGAAGCCCCGGCCCCTGCGCCGGCGGCGGAAAAGCAAGGCGATGTCCGTGCCGCACTCCGTGCGTCGCGTCGCGCCGAGCAGCGAGCCCGCGAGGAAGCGGCTCGTCTGAAGGCGGAACTCGAGGAGACGCGCAAGCAGATCCCGACGCCCAAGGACGAGAGCCTCACCGACGAGGAAATCGCCGAACTCGAGAAGGACATGCCCGTCGTGGCCAAGGCCCTTCGTGAGACGCGCGCCATCAAGGCCGCACTCCCGAAGGCGACCCCCGCGCCGGCGCCTGCCGACTCCGACTTCGTTCCGCCCACGCAGCCCCCGGCTGTTCAGGACGCGATCGACGAGATCCCCGATCTCCTGGACATGCAGAACGACCCGGACCAGACGGCGTTCAACCTGGCCGTGCAGACCGATGCCCTGCTGAAGAACCACCCGAAGTGGGCTGACAAGCCGCTGACCGAACGCCTCGCCGAATGCGCGCGACGCGTGAAGGCCGAGCTCGGCGAATCCGCCCCCGCTGCTCCCACGCCTCCTCAGAAGCCGGCCGCCGCGCCGGCGCCTGCCACCACCGCACGCCGCGATCCCGCCGAAGTTGTTGCGAAAGCGCCCCGGGCCCAGCCCTCGACGCTGTCGGACATCGCTGGCGGTGCGGCACCCACGACCGAAGGCGCCCCCAGCCTCGAGCAGATCATGAACATGTCCGAAGAGGACATGCATGCCGCGCTCGCGCGCTTCGGGTGACTTCAGCTTTCAACCTCTGAGGTATCACCATGACCACGCAAGTTCCGTCGGGCTCCGGCCTGGCCCCCAAGATCTGGAGCGACATGCTCTATGCGCAGGCTGTCAAGGCGCCCACGCCGCTGAAGACCCTGTCCGCCGGCGCACCGACCATCGACAAGGCCACCGGCATCCTGCGCCGCCAGTCGGACACCGGCATGCCGATCGTGCGCATCAACGACCTGGACAAGACCGCTGGCGAAACCGTGCGCATGGACTGCGCGCAAGTCGTCAAGGTTCGCGCCGTGATGGGTGACCAGAACGCCGAGGGCCTGGGCGCTTCGATGAAGTTCAGCCAGCAGGACATCAAGATCGACATGGCGACCCTGCCCGTGTCGGTCGGCGGCAAGATGACGCAGAAGCGCCTGCAGTTCGACCTGCGCACCCTCGCGCTGGCGCAACTGGCCGGCAGCGTCCCGGCGTTCCTGTGGCAGCGCGCGCTGACCCAGATGGCCGGCGCCCGCGGCGAAATGGACGGCTCCGATTGGGTGCTGCCCCTGGCCAGCGATCCGGACTTTGCCAGCCAGATGGTCAACCCGGTGATGGCGCCGACCTACAACCGGCACTACGTCTGCGACGGCTCCACGCTGGTGCAGGGCGGCCAGCAGCTCTCGTCGATCGACAACACGGACATCCTCCTGCTGTCGCACATCGACGAGCTGGCCGCGCTGTTCGACGAAGTCACGATCAAGATGGCCCCGATCAAGATCCCCGGCGACCCTGCCGCGGGTGACGATCCGATCAAGGGCGTCCTGATGGTCGACCCGCTGGTCTGGGACACGATCCTGACCGACAAGTCCACGGGCAACAACTTCCGCCAGTGGCAGTCGGCGGCGCTCGAGCGCGCCAAGTACGGCGACATGGCCCGGCACCCGCTGTTCGCCGGCGGCCCGCTGCTGTGGAACGGCGTGCTGGTCAAGAAGATGAGCCAGGGCGTGCGCTTCTCGGCCGGCGCCAGCGTCAACTACGTGTCGCAGGCCAACCGCTACACGGCCACGGAGTCGCAGGTCACCGTCAACGCGGCCATCACCGCCTCGTACCAGATCTCGCGCTCGCTGTTCCTGTCGGCGCAGGCGCTGGGCGTGGCCGGCGGCGCGAACACCGGTTCGGGCTCGCCCTACACGATGCTCGAGAACTCCGAGAACTTCGGCCGCAACCTGGAGATCGCGGGCGAGATCATCGGCGCCGAGCAGAAGGTGCGGTTCTCCGTGCCCAACGAGACGGGCCAGGCCGAGCCGACCGACTTCGGCGTGATGGTCATCGACTCCGTCACCCGCCGCCGCGTCTGACGCACTGACGGGGCGGCCGTCGGTCGCCCCGCTCTCAACCTCTTTCGGAGAAATCCACCATGGCAAACACCAAGGCGGTGCGTTTCAACGCGCCGAAGTTCATGCAGGCCGAGGGCCTGGCTGTCCACATCAACGACTACTGCGTCCCGACGGCTGCGGCCAGCGGCGACACGTTCGACTTCTACATCCCCGCGGGGCTGGAGATCACCAACGTGGCGGTGCAGTCCGCGGCCTTCGACACCAACGGCACCCCGACGCTGGCGTTCAAGCTGGGCTACCTGGCGGTCGATTCGACGTCCTCGCTGACGGCGGTCGACAACTACTTCGCCGCGGCGGGCGCCACGATCATGCGCGGCGGCGGTCGGCTGGTCTGCGCTTTCGAGCCGATCACCTTCAACGAGGACGTGATCGTGCGCCTGACGCTGACGGCTTCGGCGGCCACGTTCGCCGCGGCCGGCAAGCTCTGGGCGATCGTCTCCGGCAACGCCAACGGCCCGAAGTAATTCGCTGTTGTCTCCGCGCCTTTGCAGGCGCTTTGGGCGGCTCCTTCGGGAGCCGCTCCTCTTTCTGGAGCGCAAATGACCCAGATTCGATACATCGGCATCAAGCCGGTGAAGCAAGACAACGTCGCCGCCACCGGGATCGTCTGGATGGGCAATGGCGATGTGCACGAGGTCGCCGACCCCGTTGCCGCCTCCAAGCTGCTCTCGTTTCCCACCGTGTGGGAAGAGGCGAGCGAGCCGGTCAGCGAACAAGGCAACAGCGAGGACGAGCCCGCCGGCTCCGCCGCGCAGAAGGTCGCCAAGCTCGACGCGCTGCGCGTGCGCGCGAGGGAGCTGGGCATCGACGTCAAGGGCACCTGGGGTGAGCCCCGCCTGCTCAAGGCGATCGCCGACGCTGAAGCCGGCCAAGCCGCGGCCTGATCGGAGAAGAGATGCCCGTCTCGCCGATCCAGTACCTGAGCGTGACGTTCCTGGAGGACGTGGTCTTCGACGTGCTCACCGTCAAGGCCGGGACGATCACTTCCCTGCAAAAGGACATCGCTCGCGGCCTGGGCAAGTCGGTCAAGATCAACGGCCCCGGCCAGGCCTCGCTCGCCTATGTGGCGGGCGGCATCGCCCCTGTGTCGGTCACCGGCAACTTTGTGGTGGGCGGCACCCTGGTCGCGCAGCTCGCGGCCGGCTGGGCTGCGACCAGCTTCCAGTGGACACGCAACGGCGTCCCGATCAGCGGCGCGACGGGCTCGTCGTACTCGGTCACCTCGGCCGACGCCGGCACCAGCATCAATTGCATCGCGATCGGCCTGTCGTATGCGGCCGTCGGTGGCCCCATTGACGGCGCAGGGACGGTCCTCGCCTACGACGGCGGCACTGCCTCGTCGACGTATCTGGGCGAGTCCCTGAGCGGCGGCAGCTCGAACAGCACCTACACCCTTCCACCCATCGACGGCGGCACCGCCTGAGGGAAGTCCATGAGTCTCCTCACCCAAATTCAAGTCCGCCGCGACACCTCCGCGAACTGGACGACGGTCAACCCGGTGCTCGCTCTCGGTGAGATCGGCCTCGAGACGGACACCGGGCACCTGCGCATCGGCGACGGGTCCAGCTCGTGGACTGCGCTCACCGCTTCCTACAAGCGCCTGAACGTCCGCACCTCGCCTCAACTGGCCGGCACGCCCACGAGTGCCGACATCGCGCTGGGTGCCGGCGCGCTGTTCGTCGGGGCGGACAACATCATCCGGTACATCAACGCGGCGGGCACCGCCTATGTCGCCATCGACATCGTCGGCATGCAGGCGTCGATCACCACCGCGCTGAACAACGCCGCGAACGCGTTGAGCACCGCGGGCGGGGCGCAAACCACGGCCAATGCGGCGATCCCCTCGACGCAGAAGGGCGCCGCCAACGGGGTCGCCACGCTCGGCTCCGACACCAAGGTGCCGACCGCCCAGATGACGGGCAAGTTGGCCACCACGGACCTGACGGATGGCGCGAGCGCCCTGGCGGCCAAGCAGAACGTCCCCCTCAACTGGAACGGGACGACGCCGGCGCTCGTCTCGAGCACGAACCCGATTCCGTCGTTCGGTTCGAACGCCTTCATCTACACAGGCACCGGTGGCGCGACGCTGGACGGCAATACCTTCCAGACGGGCGACATGGCGCTGTGGAACGGAACCGTCTTCACCAAGGTGATTCTCGGCGGCGGCTACCTTGGCTCGTTCGCCTCGACCTCTGCGCTCCAGACCGCCTATCCGGCAGCCAGCAACGTCGACTGCGACGCCCTGGTCGCGGGCGTTCTCTACAAGAGCGATGGCAGCTCGTGGCTGAAGAACATCACGTCCGCCCAGGTCGGCGCCGCAAACGGCGTGGCCTCGCTCGATGGCAGCGGCTACGTCCCGGCAGCGCAGTCTGGCGCGCTTACCGGCGACGTGACACGCGCGGCTGGCACGAACACCACGGTGCTGACGGCGACCGCTCCGGCTCTCCTGCAGCAGCCGATCAACTTTCAGACCGGCACGAGCTACACGCTGGCGCTCAGCGATGCCGGCAACAGCGTGGACATGGCGAACGCAGCCGCGAACACGCTGACGATCCCGCCCAATTCGTCGGTCGCCTTCCCGCTCTACACGGTCATCAGCGTGTCCCAGGGCGGCGCCGGGACGACGACCATTGCGGCCGGTTCGGGCGTGACGATCGTCAAGCCCTCGGCGCGGTCGCTCGCCATCAGCGCGCAGTACGAAACCGCGTTCCTTCAGAAGGTGGGCACGGACACCTGGCGCGCACTGGTGGGCTGAAGCGATGCGGCCAGCACTCCACGCACGCGCCCGGGCCGTCAAGAAGTTCGGGGCCGCCACCTTCCCGGCGCTGTCGAACCCGGCGGTGATCCTGATCGGTGACTCGATCACCGCCAAGGAAAACCAGATGCTGGCGATCGGCACGGCCACGCTGACGCGGGACGGGACGACGCACCCTGGCCGGATCACCGCGCCGATCACCTCCACGCTTGGGTCGACGGCCATGCCCGGCACGCCGCGCGTGTCGATCGTCAACGTCGGGGACAAGTCGTTCGAAGTCATCGGGCGCAACAACTACGAAGACTCCACGACCACTGGCTTCAGCATCCACACGAACGCCAGCGACACCTACGCCAAGGGCGCCCCGAGCTGGAACTCGACGACCGCGGGAACGACCACGCAGGTTCTGTCGAACGGCGACATCATCGACATGGAGCGCCGTTCGTGGCGCGGCCCGACGAACCACGCCAACGCGATCATGGGCGGTGGCATGGACATCGTGGCCAACCTCGGCCACCCGGGCGCGCTCGTGGGCGACGGCTCCGGCAATCTTTCTGCCGAGTCGGCGGCCGAGCTTGCCTACGCCAAGCAACTGACGACCTACTACAACGGTCTCGGCCGTCAGGTGCTGTGCATCGTGCGCATGGGCATCAACGACATGAAGCCAGGCGGCAGCCCGACCAACACAGCCAATTCCATGAAGAAGCTGTTGGACGGATTGACCGGCGCGGATGGCCTTGGCGGCAACGCCTACGTCGTGCTGGCGTCCTGCTCGTTCGTCGGCAGCACAGCCAGCCTTGGCGGCTCGTATGCCAGCAACCCCACCGGCCTGAACGAGCAGGCGATCGGCAAGTGCGCGACGTCTGGAGCGCCGACGACGCTCAATGTGGATTCGTCCACGTACACCCTCTACGACGTCACCCCGCGCAAGACCTACAACCGGCAGTTGTACGAGCTTTCGCTGGCCAATCCGGGCCGCATTCTCTTCTCCGATCTGTCGACTCCGACGTACAGCTTCGCCTCACAGGTGATGTACGACAACAACGGGCACCTCGATCCCGACGGGAACTACGACACCAGCGACGGCACGCACTTCACCACGTCGTCTGCGTTCAAGCAGGGCGTGCCCCTGGCCGCGACGATGACGGCTGCCGGGATCACATTCCCGGTGGTGGTGCCGCGCAGCGCGACCGACTCCGGCACGCCTGGTGGCCGCACGCACGTCTGGCTCAAGGGGCCGTGGAACACCAGCTCCACCACAGGCACGTACCTCGGTGGCGGCTCCAACAGCACGCGGCTTCCGAAGGGCACTTCGCCAGTTGCTGGCATCCCGTCTGGCTGGGTCTGCGGCCAGGGCGCCTCCGCGACGGCAACCATGAAGTGCTCGCAATGGGCCGATCCCGACGGCTTGGGCGTGTGGATCAATGCCGAATGCGCCGGCGGGGGCAGCAGCGAACTCCTGGTCTTCGACCCGGCCGGCACGTCTGGCTTCGCCAATCTGGCAGCAGCGGGTATCGGTTCAGCCACGGACGAGGGTGAGTACGAATTCGTGTTCGAACTCTATTGGGAGAACGCGCTCGCCGCGGGCATCCAGTTCATCAACGCGCAGATGACGACGAACGGCAGTGGCCGGTACGGCATGGTCACGAACGGCGAGTCCGGTGACGCAGGCCCATATCCAGTGCAGTCGCCGAGCGGGAACATGAAGATCTCCACCGGCCGCCTGCAAATGAGCAACGGCAGCATCACCACGCTGGTGCCGCAGATCCAGGTCAAGATGGGCACCGTCAACGGTGTCTCGGCGGCCGCGAGCAGCGACTTCACCAAGACCGCAAACGTCGGCGTTCGCTGCGTTGGCATCAACAAGCTGCCATAAGCCATGAGCGCGATCAGCCGATTCCAGTTGAATGCGTTCGTGCGGGCGATGCAAGCCGTTCCCCTGACGAATCGGCAGGCCGGCCGCGTCGGCATCAACGCCGGCAAGCAGACGAGCAGCTACCTCAGCCGCCAGTACATCGACTTCACGCGCCGCATCGGTGGTCAGGGCAAGTTCCTTGTGCCGTCGACCAGCACCCCGGTGGCCTTGGATGGGAGCGGCAACCCCACCGCCACCTACGAGTACATCCTGACGGCCGCGCCGCAGACGAATGACCTCGGCGTCTACAACTGCTGGATGCCAGGGCAGTGCACGGCCATTGGCCCGGCTTCGTTCAACGCGGCTTCGGTGAGCTTTTCGACGCCGGTCTACACGTCGGGCGACAACAAGACCCGCTGCACGATAACCGTCTCCAACACCGCCGGCTCGATCGGGGTGAAGGTCACGAGTCCGTCTGCTGGTGCGGGCTACCTTCGGATCCTGCCGGCGACCATCAACGGCGTCACGATCACCGAATCGCAGTCCGACGACATTCACCCGGACTCGATCACGCAGATGTCGGTGGGCACGACCATCCGCGGCCTCGACTGGATCGCCCAGACGCCGCAGGAATCGGCCTGGGCCGGCAGCGTGGCCGGCGGTGGTGACGGCAGCATCCACGCCAAGAGCCAGAGCCTGGCCGAGTTCGTCCGCTACTGCAACGCGTGCGGCGCGTCGCCGTGGGCGAACATGGCGGCTTCGGCCTCTGACGACTACATCTCGAACTTCATCGCCGTTGCCGATACAACGACGAGCGGCGTTCCCCTGTACATCGAGACGGGCGGCGACGAGCCGTGGAACTTCAACCTGTCCAACAACGGCGCGACGTGCTACGACCTGCTGACGCAAGCGGCGTGCGCCGCCGCGCTGACCTATGCAGGCGCCCGGTCGACGTTCCCGACGGCGGCCTGCACCATCGTGAGTTGCAGCCGCACCTCCAACGTGGCGACTGCGGTCATCACGGGGCCGCCGAAGAACGGCAACGGCTCGCACGTCTACGTCTCTGGCATCACCAACATCACGGGCGGCTACGTCACGTTGACCAACGTCGTCAACAACGGCGACGGCACCTACTCGATCAGTTGGGCGGAGACGGGCTCGGATGTGACGGGCACCGTCAACGCCAGCACCCACGTCTATTCGTCGTTCATCCACACCGATGTCGAGTCGACGCCGCACTACCTCGTGAAGGCGTCGACGACCTACGGCCTTCAAGCCGCCAACACGTTCGCGACGCCCAACATCATGAAGGGTCGCTGGGTTGTCGAGCGCGCACGCGTCGCGTGGACGGCGGCGCAGGCGCTGCCTGGCAAGGCTCGCTTCCGGTTCGTCATCAACAACCAGTTCGGCGGCGGAACTGGTAACGGCCTCGGAGAGAACGAGGTCTATCCGTATGCGCTCGAGCGCTGGGGCGACCATAGCTGGATCTATTCGGTCGTCTCCGCGCCGTACATGTCGTCGGAGACGGCTTCGCAAGCAGCCGCGACCGCCGCTGACGTGCTCTACGCGCTGGAGCACACCGGCGCCCTGGCGCTGGATGCGCTCCAGCAAGGCATGGTGCGCGAGGGCAACCTTGCCGCTTCGTGGGGTCACGACAAGGCCTACTACGAAGGCGGCCCTGGCAACACCAATGTCGGCTCGGCTGGCGCCGCTATCGGTGCCGCGCATCGTGATCCGGGTATGAAGACGCTGATGCTGCGCCATCTGCAGATGATGCGCGACAGCGGCCAGACCGGGCCGTACTGCCACTATGGCGGCGGCGCCGTGGCGACATTCGGGGCCGCCAACAACACCTGCTGGGCACTCCATGAAGGAGGTGTCATCAACGATCTGACGACGCCCAAGGCCGCGGCGTTGGTGCAATGGGGCGCCGCGAGTTCGCAGGCCGCGCCGATCGACGGCTGGACGAGCGGCACGATCAACATCTATGACGCCTACACGGCGTACTACGGCACCAGCTCCAAGACGAACGGTTGCCTGATCGCCGGCACCACCTACGCGATCGTCCCGTGCGGCATCCAGGTCATGAAGACCGTCGCGGGCAACTATCCGCTCAGCGTCTACGTGTGCAGCACCAGCGCGTCCGATTGGGTGACGATCGAAGTCAATGGCGTGGTGGTGGCCAACCAGATTCCGCTCACGGTGCAGAACCCGACGGTCGCGGCGCCGTCGACACCCGTCTGGTCAAGCTCTGCCTACCCGATGAATGCCGGGCGCAACGTGGTCAAGATCACGGTCAAGCCCACGGGCCGCGCCGGCACGGTGGGCTTCTACCAGGTCGTCTCGCCGGACACGCCGGCCTAACGACGGCGGCGCCAGGCCGCGAGCAGCCCAAGGCCGGCAGCCAGCATCGCGGATGCGGGCAACTCGGGGACGGCCGCAGCATCAACGAACGCGATGGCATAGGGGTTGATGGTGTCCTGGCCGACGTTGAACGGGGTGTCGATGAACGACGCGGCCGTCTCGGTCACCGTGAAGGTGCCGCTGAAGGTCGCAGTATTGCCGCTGGTCAGGGCGAACGAACCAGTAGTCGGCAGGCCAGCGACGGTGTAGGTGAATTCGCCCGAGCCGCCTCGTGGAAAGAAGATGCCGAAGTCGAACTGTGCGGTCTCGAAGCCGGTCGCAACCGGGCCGCAGTCGAGGCCATACGGAATGGTGGGGCACTGGCTTGGCGGAATCCAGTCCGGAAGATCTCGCACCGCGGGCAGCCCGTCCGCGTGCAACGTGATCGAGTAGCTGAAGTCCCACGACTGGCTTGTGCCGGCCGCGAGCGCCTGACCGATCACGTCGCGGAAGACGTAGCTCCACCCCGACGTCGTCTGGCTGACTGGTGCGCCAGCGAATGTGCCTGTGACATCGGCCCGGGCCTGAGCGCCTGAGCTCCCTGCTGTCAAAGCTGCCGCAGCAACCGCGGCAATGAGTGTGCGTTGCATGTCTCCTCCCTGTGCTTTGCCGCTCTCTCGTGCCTCACGCGCGAGACGGCGACGGGGCCGGAGCATTCCGCGCGCCTGTCGACCTTCCTATCCCTAACTTGAAGCCCGCACCACGCGGGCTTTTTCATTGGAGCCCGAATGCCAACCATCACCGGGACGTACATCGCCCAAGGGGCGTGGACGAAGGTCAACGAGCAGACGGACGGCACTGCCATTCGCTGGACGTCGGCCGAGGCGCTGCGCTGGATCAACGATGGCCAGCGCGAGATCGTTAACCAGTCGCCGCGCGCCTACACCAAGGCGGTCAAGGCGACGGCCGTGGCCGGCACCCGCCAGGACTTTGCCGGCCTGACGATCACTGACGGGGTCGAGCTCGTCGACATCACGCGCAACTTCCGAGCCGACGGCACCACGCCGGGCCGGGCGATGACCAAGCGCGACCGGGTCGAGTTCGACGAGCAGATCCCCCTGTGGCACTCCACCGCGGCCGCGCTCGACGCGGTGCACTGGATGACCGACGACCGCGACCCGCTGGCCTTCTTCATCTATCCGCCGCTGCAGTCCGGGGCGAAGCTCGAGATCGTCTACGCGGCGGAGCCTGCCCCGCTGTCGGCCCTGACCGACACGATCACCATCCACGACACCTACGCGAACGCCTTGCAGTTCTTCGTGCTGTTCTCTTTCTATTCGAAGGACGCGACGTACGCCAAGAGCCCGCAACTGGCCAGCGCCTACTGGCAACTGTTCCTGCAGTCGCTGGGCGTGCGCGGTCAGAACGTCCAGATGGCGGACGCCGCAGGCAGCCAGAGGGCCGCGACGTGAGCACGGTCGACTACTCGCTGTTCCTGCCGGACGTCAACCTGTCGACGACGGCGTGCCCGGAGTTCGAGCGCATCAACCAGATCCGCAACGCGGCGCAGGACTTCTGCCGGCGCTCGTTCATGTGGCGCGTGCGCGAACTCGCCCTGTTCACCACGGTGGCGGGGCAGGAGTCGTACGACATCACGGCGGTGATCCCAGCGGACGCGCAGCTCGTGGGCGTGCATTCGGCTTGGGCCAACGGCCGGGAAGTCGATGTCGAGGAGCCGGGGGAGGTTGACGACTACGCCCCGGGCACGCAAGGCAGGGTCGACTGCGGCTGGCCGCGCTGCGTCATCGGTATCGACGGCCCCGGCGCGCTGCGCGCAACGCCGGCGCCGGACTCGGGCGGCATCGCCATCACCGGCACGCTGTCGTTCGCGCCCTCGGACGCCGCCACCGGCGTCCCGGACTTCATCTTCAACCGCTGGCGCCGCGAGATCGCGTCGGGCGCCATCGAGATCCTGTGCGCGCAGGAGGGAAAGCCCTGGTCGAACCCGGGCCTCGCCGCGTTTCACAAGAACAAGTTCGACGCCGCCGTGATGCTGGCGGGCTCGCGCGCGGGACCGGTTCGCCGCAAGGGGTTGCGCGTCCAGATGCAGGACGCCGGGCCGGCTTGGTACTGCCGCCGGAGCTGATCGATCATGCTGCTGGCTCACTGGACGCAGTTCCTCGGCGCGAACAACAACACCAACCCCAAGGGGCTGCCCGACGGGATTGGTAAGGACGCGCGCAACCTCGACACCATCCACGGCGACTTGCGCGGGCGCGCCGGCGCCGCGGCCGTCATCACGCTGCCCGGCCTGAGCGTGCAGCAGAAGACCATCTACCGGATGGGCCGCGACGCGCCGAGCGACACCGCCTACTGGCTGACCTGGACGACCGACGTCAACGCCGTGCGCTCCATGCTGGCGACTGACTCGACGGAGCGGACGTACTACACCGGCGACGGCTTGCCGAAGTACACCGACAACACCCAGCTCGGCACCGCGCCGTATCCGGACGGCTTCACGACTCTGGGCGTCCCGGCGCCCACCAGTACGCTGGCCGCAGCCGTGGGAACCGCCGGCACCGGCACAACGGAGACGCGCGAGTACACGGAGACTTTCCGACGCGCCAACGGCGACGAGTCGGCGCCGAACCCGAACCCTGTCGAGATCTCATGCCCGGGCGGATCCAGCGTCAACCTCTCCGGTCTGGCCCCGCCTCCCAGCGGCAGTTTCGGCACGGTGACCCGCCGCATCTACGTCTCGACGGGCAGCGACTTTCAGCTCGTTCTGGAACAGGCTGCGGCGCTCACGACAGCGACCGATGCCGGGACGACCCGTCTACAGGTGCTGGCTACCGGCGGCTCGGCATCGCGGCCCGCCTGGCTGACGCCACCCGACAACCTGTCGGGCCTGACCGAGTTGTGGAATGGCATGCTCGGTGGCTTCTTCGGCAAGAGCTATTGCGCCTGCGTCTACGAGACGCCGCATGCGTGGCCGCTGGAGTACCAGAGCAACGTCCCTGACACCATCGTCGGATCGGCCACGTTCGGCCAGCAGTGGGTGCTGGTGACGACGGGCCTGCCGCGCGTGGTCACCGGCAGCACTTCGGCAAGCCTCAGCGATGTGCCGATCTACCTGAAGCAGGGCGGCGTCTCGAAGCGCTCTGTCGTGGGCGTCGGCCACGGCGTCTGCTGGGCATCGCAGGATGGCCTGTGCTACTTCGGCACGCAGTCGCCGCCGGCGGTCATCACGGAGAGGTTCATCAGCAAAGCGGCCTGGGCCGCGCTGGTGCCTTCGTCGATCATCGGCGTGAGCTGGAAGAAGTGGTACATCGGCTTCTACAACACCGGATCGGTGCGTGGCGGCTTCATGATCGACACGACGAACCCCGTCGGCGTGATCTGGCTCGACCAGGGCGCGGATGCGGTCTTCTTCGACCTCATCAGCCAGTCGCTCTACCTGCTCGACACCGGCAACGTGGTCAAGAAGTGGGACGCCGGCAGTGCGCTGACCGCGACGTTCACGACGGACGTCAAGCGCACCAAGGACAAGACCACGCCCGGGCGCGCCCAGGTCATCGCGTCGACCTACCCGGTGACGTTCAGCCTGTACGGCGACGGCACCCTGCTGGCGACCCGCACCGTCTCGGATTCGCTGCCGTTCCCGCTGCCGGCCAACTACGGCGGCGCCAACGAGTTCTATGTGACCGTCTCCGGCACCGGGCCCATCGAGGCGGTGCTGCTGGCCGAAGAAACGGACGACCTGCCGTGAGCCGCACGCCGCCGGTCGTCCCTGATCTGCCGGAACTGCCAACGGGGGCGTCGCTCGATCAGGTCATCGCGTGGTTGCAGAACCTGCGCACGCAGGCCATGACGCGCGAGCCAATCGCCAAGGGCGATTCCCTGCAGAAGTTCGTCACCCGCGGCGAACTCGTGGGGCTGAATGTCCTGGAGTACCGAACCGGCGGATCGTTCGGCGTCGGTACGCTGGAAGGCGGCGGCTCCGGGGTCACCGGCGGCGGAAGCGCGCCCGACCTCTCGGCACCCAACTCGATCACGGGCCTGACGGTCACTCCAGGCCTGACGAACTTCTTCGTTGAGTTCGATGCTCCGGCCTACACGCAGGGCCACGGCAACGCCTACACGCAGATCTACGCGGCAAACTATTCCGGCACCGGCCCGCTGCCAACGTTCGCCGATGCCGTCGAGGTCTACCAGGTCACCGGCGCTGCGACGATCGCCATCATCCCCGCGCAGACCGGCCAGGAGACGCACTTCTGGGCCGGCGCGGTCACGGTAGACGGCGTGCGGCAGGTCGACGGCGCTGGCCCCACTGGCGGCACCAACGGCGTGTCGGCCACCACCGGCAAGGTCGGCAGCGCTGACCTTGGATCGCTCGTTGTCTTGGCAGGCAACCTTGCCAACGGTGCGGTGACGCTGGCCAAGCTGGGCGCGAACTCTGTCGACGCCACCAAGTTCGCTGCTGGCATCGAGCCAATTGCCGTCGTTTCAAGCGTGCCAACGAGCCTCGTCACGCGCACCATCTTTGACACGGCCGATGGCAAGCTCTATCGGTGGAGTGGTTCAGCCTACGTGGCGACCTTCGCTGCGGGCGATCTAACGGGGCAGATCACTACCACGCAGATCACACCTGGATCCATTACCACGCCGCTGCTAGCTGCAGGTTCGATCACGACCGCCAATCTCGCCGCTGGATCGGTCACGGCTGCGTGCATCGCGGCCAACACGATCACTGCAGGGCAAATCGCAGCAGGCGCCATTACGGCGACCGCCATCGCCGCAAATGCAATCGCCGTCGGCACCGCGGCGATCCAAAATGGTGCCATCGTCAACGCGATGCTCGGCACGGCCGTGGTCGACGACGCCAAGATCGCCAACGTCTCCGCCGGCAAGCTGACCGCTGGTTCTATCGCGGTGGGCCAGTACATCCAAAGCACCGGCTTCACCGCCGGCTCAAGCGGCTGGCGCATCCTGGGCAACGGCACCGCGGAGTTCTCGTTCGCGATGATCCGCGATCAGCTCGTCGCATCGCAGATCGGCGCCGGTCAGGTGACAGCATCGAAGATCAGCGTCACCCAGCTTGACGCCATCTCGGCCACGATTGGCACGCTGCGCACCGCATCGAGTGGCCAGCGCACGGAGGTGCAGGACAACAAGATCCGCGTCTACGACTCGTCCAACGTCTGCCGGGTCAAGATCGGTGACCTCTCGTGACCTTCGGGGTGCAGATCTTCGACGCCTCGGGCGGCTTGCTGTGGGACTCGACCACCGCCATGGGCGGCGTCGCAGCCGACTACCAGCAGTACTCCGCAGGCTTCAGCGGCACGACCTTGAGCTACCCGCAATGGGCTGGCTTTTCGGCGTTCATCCTTGACGCTGGCGGCAATGGCTACGGCCAGTCGCTCACGTCATTAAGCATGTCTTCGGGCTACCCCGTCGTGACCGTGTCGTCAGGCGCCCCCGTGGCCTTCTCTTTCATCCTGGTGGTCTACTGATGTTCGGGATCCAGTGCACGAACGCGTCCACGGGCGAGCTCACCATTTCGTCCGAGGCCTACACGTTCGGGTACCTCGGCAAGGCCACATTCGTCTCGTCTACCCCAGCTCAGAATGTCGACAGTCTCTCGAGCACATCCGGCTACAGCACCTGGACGTTCACGTCCTCCGGCCCGATCCTGGTGGCGCTTGGCCTGAAGTCTTCGGGCCAGACCGGCGTTGCATTGCTCAGCATGAGCAAGTCCGGCAGCACATGGACCATCACGACGTACGACGGTGGAACGGGTTCCGTGTCTCCATCGTCTGGCGGAACCTACGATGCGCAGAACACGACAACCGACGTCTACGTGTTCGGGTTCCCGGGATCACTGCCGGCCTTCGGCGTAGCCCTCTACAACGCCGCGGGCACGTTGACCGGAGACTTGAGCCGCATGCCGCTGACGCCCGCGTCGCGGATCGCACTGGCCGACAGCGTGCTGGCGACAACAATTCCGGTACTGACGAAGCCCGCGATCATCGGCAAGCCCTGGTACGAACAGAAGACCTCCAGCGGAAGCGGCGTGAGCTACGTCAACCAGGGCTACCGCGGCATGTGGCACTGGACCGGCGACAACCAGTTGCACCGTGCGGAGTACCTGGACTCCTACGAAAACAGCGACTCTGGCGTGACACCAAGCCTGTTCCGAGGCGCTTGCACCGGAATCCTCATCGAAGCCAACGGACTCACCTGATGCCCCTCCTCAAAGACATCACCGCGCCGAATGGCGCTTCGGTCGGATTTCACAAGGCCATGCAGGTCAACTATGACCCCGTCGGCGGCACCGTCGCTGTGAACGTCGCGAGCTGGGTCGATGAGGACGCACACAACGCTGGCGGTAATCTGGCCTGGATGTGGCCGATCGCGGCTACGCCAAGCGCGCTCTCCGATCTCGACTCGGCACTTGCTGGCATCGCGCCGTTCGACGGGGCCGCGGTCGTCAGCGACGAGTCGCAGTCCTTGGCCGCTGTGCAGATTCGCCAGTGCGCGCTGCTCGACGCAGCCTACGCCCGCGCGATCACCGCGGATGTCTCGTTCACGACGGCCGCCGGTGACACCCGCATGTATCAGGCCGACCCGCAATCGGTCAGCGACCTGTCGTCCTGCCTCCTGGGCTTCCAGGCTGCTCAGGCGGTGCCCCAGGGGTACTTCTGGCAGTCCAAGGACAACACGCGGGTGACACCGTTCACCTACGCTGACCTGCAGGGCCTGGCCGCGGCGCTCGCCAATCACGGCTTTGCCGCCTTCGCGCAGTTGCAGGACCTGAAAGCGGCGGTGCGCGCAGCCACCTCGACGGATGCCGTCCGGGCGATCACCTGGCCCTGACCGACTTCCGTTGAGTTTCGCTGGCTTCCCTGACATATTGGGGTTCAGCCATGCACACCCTCAACGCTCAGGCGCCGGCTCTGTTTTTGCACGCCAGTGAGAAGCTCGGGGGTCATTTCCGCCACGAGCGCGGCGACAAGGTGCTGACCGCGATCAGCGGTGGCGTCATCGCTGGACAGGCAATCTTCACGGACATCGCACCGGGCATCAAGGCCGAAGTCTCGATGTGGTTCGACCGGGAGCGCGCCGGCGGCGGCCGCACCTTTCTGCGCAATGTCTTCCATGTCGCCTTCGCCGAGTGGAAGTGCAAGCGCCTGTCGGCCGTCACGCGCCAGTCGAACACCGACGCGCAGCGCGCGCTCGTGAAGATGGGGTTCCAGTTCGAAGCGCCGTTGGAAGCCTGGTTCGGAGACGAGCCGGGCTGGATGTTTCGCATGCTGGCGGCCGAGTGCCGCTGGCTCAAGAAGTGAGGTAGGCCATGCACACCAAAACGCCGGCGCCGGATCCGCAGATCGGTCAGGCATCCCTGAACCAGGTCGCCCTATCGAAGCAGGAGTACGACGACCAGAAGAAGCTGCTCGATCAGTACACGCCGCTGTTCCAGCAAGAGATCGCCGCCAACACCGCCGCGCAGAGCCAGGAGACGCAGCAGGCCGCCGATCAATACGACCAGTACCGGAAGTACTTCGCGCCGCTCGAGCAGCAGTACGCCACGGAGGCGGCGAACTACGCCACCGACGGCCGCAAGGAGCAGGCGGCGCAAACGGCCGAAGGGCAGGTTGGCACCGCGTTCGACACGGCGCGCGCGCAGCAGGCCGACCAGCTCCAGGCCGGCGGCGTCCAAGCTGGCAGTGGCAAGGCCCTCGCGCTGAACAACGCGCTCAACCTGCAGGAGGCCACGGCCAAGGCCGGGGCCGCGAATGCCGCGCGCACGAACGTCGAGAACACGGGCCTCAACCTGCAGGGCAGCGCCGTCAACATCGGCCGCGGCCTGCCGACGGCCAGCCTCCAGGCCTCCGGTGCCGCGCAAGGCTCCGGCCAGGCGGCTCAGGGCGGCGTCAGCGGACTGTCCGGCCTGACCGCCGCGCCGCTGACGACTTCCACCCCCGCCTTCGGCGCCGGCATCAACGGCCTCATCGGCTACAACCAGCTCCAGCAGGGCGCTGCCTCCGCCAATCAGGGCTTCTTCGGTGATCTGATCGGCGCCGGCGCGACGGCCTACGGCATGTACAAGTCGACCAAGACCGTGAAGTCGAAGATCTCGCGCGTCGACGGCAAGGCGGCGTTGGAGGGCCTCGTCGCCGGCGGCGCGCCAGCCGCAAAGCAGACGGTCAAGGCCAAGCCCAGCACGCTCCGGGTCAGCGGCCCGAAGGCGCTCG
>Ga0068856_100002867_pt1 | contig 17647 bp, 13 predicted proteins | sample KBSCornC62_FD_66595 | JGI IMG/M metagenome (GOLD analysis project Ga0068856, IMG submission 66595) | Corn rhizosphere microbial communities from Kellogg Biological Station, Michigan, USA - KBS Corn C6-2 | ecosystem: Host-associated > Plants > Roots > Rhizosphere > Soil ...
AGTTCTTGCCGCGCTTCCCCAAGAAGGCGGTACCAGCGGCGCTCTCGCTCGTGCTGCTCGCCTCGTGCATTCACAAAAAGTATGAGACGCCCATCACGAAGGACACCCAGCAGCCGGACAAGGTGCTTTTCGATCGGGCCATACGCGATATCGAGCGCGGCCGTTATGAAGTCGCGCGCATTTCGCTCAACACCTTGATGAACACGTACGAATCGAGCGAGTATCTGGCGAAAGCCAAATTGGCGGTAGCGGATAGCTGGTTCCGAGAAGGCGGCGGCAACGGTATGGCGCAGGCCGAAGCCGAATATAAAGACTTTCAGCTTTTTTATCCGGACATGGAAGAAGCGGCGCAGGCGCAGAGCCGCGTTTGCGATATCCACTACAAGCAGATGGATAAGAGCGACCGCGATTCGCTGCAGACTCTGCGCGCGGAAACCGAGTGCCGTGCGTTGTTGGTTCGTTATCCGAACAGCAAGTTTGCGCCGGCGGCCGCGCAGAAGCTGCGGGACATTCAGGAGAGTCTGGCCGAGCATGAATACGTCGTCGGCAACTTCTATTGGCGCCGGGAAATGAATCCGGCGGCTGCCAATCGGCTGAATGCACTGGTGGATCAGTATCCGCTTTACAGCAAGTCCGGCGAAGCCTTGTATGAGGCCGGTGATTCCTATTCGAAGATGGGTCCGCGGTTCCGCAAGCAGTCGGGTGAGATGTTCGGCCGCGTGGTGCGTGACTATCCGCTGAGCGCGAGGGCGAAGGAGGCCAAGCAGCGGCTTCAGGATATGGAATTACCGGTACCTCCGGTAAATCAGGCGGCGCTCGAGCGTGAAAAGTGGGAAGAAGAAAATTATCACCACCCCGGCATGAGTCAGAGATCGTTCGGATGGATCAAAGGTGGACCCGATCTGAGTCACGCTGCGAAATCGGGCGATCCGACCATGACCGACCCGAAGAAAACACTTCCTGCAAGTATTCCGGTCGTCAACAACGAAGAGACGGCGAGTACTGCCCAGGGCACCGGAACCACGGATGTCAGCGCCACACCGGTGACGGGCAGCAGCGCTCTGGACACCAAGCCGGATGCGCGCACTGACACCGGCGAAAAACCCGCTGGCGCGGCGCCGACCGCAGCCGCAGCGCCGGCCGCAGCGGCAGGTGCCGCCGCTTCGCAGCCGCTGCCGACAAATCGCGATAAAGAGCTGGAAGAAGCGCGCAAGAAGCAGGCCAAGCAGCAGGAAAAGCTGAATAAGAAGAAAAAGAAGTCGAAGCCGGAAGAACAGGTGCAAAGCCCGGTAACTGCCACACCTGCGCCGGCGCCGGCTGCAACCACTCCGCAAAGTTCGAATTCACCCGGCCCCACCCCGCAACAGGAATGAGCCGCATCCTGCTGGCGGACGACAGTCCACAGGCATTGCGCCTCGGTGAACAGATCCTCCGGGGGCAGGGAATCGAGGTCGTCAGTGTCACTGACGGCGCCATCGCTTTACGCCGGCTGAACGATGTAAACCCGGATCTCTTCATTACCGACGTTTACCTGCCCACCAAGAACGGATTCGAGCTGGCGCGCTACATGAGAGCGCAGCCCGAGTATCGCGATATCCCGATCGTGTTCGCCGCCGCGCCGGCCGATGTTTTCGAAGAGCAGGATGCCAGGAATGCCGGAGCGGACGTCGTCCTGCGCAAACCGTTCGAGGCGTCGACGCTTTTGGGTGCGGTCCAGGAACTGCTCGAAAAGAGCGCCGCCGGAAAGAAGGACGGTAGCGCGCTTCCCGGCGGCGGCTTGGACAGAAACAGTATTCGCGCGGCCGTGACGCTCGCGCTCGATAGCGCAATGCCCACCATGATCGAAGAGCTGACCGAACGGGTTGTGCTGGCCTTGTCCCATCGCAAGTAGCGTCTACCATGAAGCTTGGGGGAATTTGCGCATGCCCGACAACAGTTTCGATATTGTCTCCAAAATCGATCTCAATGAAGTCCTGAACGCGGTCCAGCAGACCGCGAAAGAAGTACAGACGCGCTACGACTTGAAGGCCAGCAATTCCTCCGTGGAGCTGAATCAGAAGGACAACAAAATTCTGCTGGCCAGCTCGGACGAGTACAAGCTGAAGGCGGTGACGGAAATTCTCGGCCAGAAGCTGGTGAAGCGCAGTGTGCCGCTCAAAGGCCTGCAGTATGGCGAAATCACACCGGCCTCGGGCGGCAGCGTGCGTCAGGAGATTATGCTGCAGCAGGGCATTGCGACTGAAAAGGCGAAGGACATCGTCAAGCTGATTAAAGACAGCAAGCTAAAGGTGCAGGCGAGCATTCAGGGGGACGCCGTTCGCATCAGTGGAAAGGATCGCGATACGCTGCAGCAGGCGATCGCTTTGCTGAAAACTAAAGACTTCGGCATAGACATGCAGTTCACTAATTACCGCACCAATTAATGGCTCGGCGTATCGAGACGCTGTTTCTTGCCGGACCTAGCGGGCGTCTGGAAGCTTTGCTGGAAGAACCGGAGGATGCCGACCCGGTCGAGGCAGCGATTGTCTGCCATCCGCACCCGCAGTTCGGGGGGACGATGCACAACAAAGTCGTATACCGGTTCGCCCGCGGCCTGCGCAAGAGCGTGTGTGTCGTGCTGCGCTTCAATTACCGCGGTGTGAACTTGAGCGAAGGCGAATACGATGACGGCATCGGTGAAACGGACGATGCACGCGAGGCCCTGCGCGAATTAGAGCGGCGCTATCCGGGCTTGCCCTTGCTGGCGGCGGGGTTTTCGTTCGGCGCGCGGGTGGCCCTGCGCTTGGCTTCGCAGGAAGCGGCCATCACGCGAGTCATTGCGGCCGGGTTCCCGACCCGAATCGCCGAACGCGATTTCGTGTACCAGGTCCGGATCCCGAAATACTTCGTGCACAGCACTCACGATGAATTCGGACCCCAGCCGGCGTTCCAGGAATTTTTCGAGAGTCTGCCAGAACCGAAGAGCCTTGAATGGATTGAAGCGAGCGATCACTTCTTCCGCGACGCCTTGGACACGTTTGAAGGTGCGATTCAGAGAATCGGCGCTCTGAGATAGCCAGAACGGCAAACGGCCGCTTCCCTTACTTACCGTAGAACGGCGTCGTCTTCTCGCGCGATATGTGATCAAGTGATCGAGAGTGCAAAAGGCATTTATCGTTCGCGACACGTGTATATACTGATCCGTGCCCGGCTGACTCGACATCGCGCATGAATAGACGCAAATTTCTCATGAGTTCGATGGCGGCCACTGCCGCGATCCCCGTGTCCGCGGTGTCGTACCCTTTTCTTTCGAGCGCCGCTCGGGCCATGGGTGACACGAGAGTCGCCGTCCTGCTCGTTGATACGGAAAAGGTCTTGGCTTCGATCGACGGGCGGATTTACGGCCAGTTCCTCGAGCACATCAACCATTCGGTCGAGGACGGGCTGTTCGCCGAACAGATTCGTGGCGCCGGGTTCGAGGGAGAAGACTTCAAGGCTTATTGGGAGTCGTTCTCGGACGGCGGCAGAGTCGAGATCGCCGAAGTTGAGTTCCAGAACGGGAAAAAGAGCGTGCGTCTCAGCGCCGAGGGCGGCCGCGCGGGGATACGGCAAGGGCGTCTGTACCTCGACGCGGGGTACACCTATGACGGGTCGCTCTGGGTCAAACGCGACGGAGGTTCGCCGCAGTTGACGCTCCGCGTTCAAACCGCCCAGGGCGGTCTGATCGCTTCGATACCGCTTGCGCTCAAGGACTCGGGCTGGCAGGAGATTCCCTACTCGTTCACCAGCCCGGTACGGGACACGCAGGCGACGGTCGAGATTGCCGCAGCCGGAAGTGGCGCCCTATTGCTCGACTTCATCTCGATGATGCGCGCCGACGTCCGTCACGATGGCATGCTGCGCCCCGACCTGCTACAGGCTTTGCGCGGTCTCGCTCCGTCTTTCATCCGCTGGCCAGGCGGCTCCTTCGCGTCTACATACAAGTGGAGAGAGGGCATCGGACGGTACGCCTCGCGCGGGTACCATCCCAACACGTTCTGGGGTGGCTACTCAGATTACTTCGGCTTTGGGACGGAGGAGTTCCTGGGACTTTGCCGGAAGCTCAACGCCGAACCCCTTATTGTGCTGGGGGCGCCCGGCACGAACCCTGAGCAAGTTGAGTACGCCATGGATTGGGTCCACTACCTGAACGACCCGCCGACGACCGAATGGGGACGGCTGCGGGCGTCCAACGGACATCCCGAGCCCTACGGGGTAAAGTTCTTCCAGATCGACAACGAGCCCATGAACAACGGCTTCACGCCGGAGAAGTACGCCGAAATCGTCAACGTTTACGGGCGCCGGCTGCGGGCCATCGCTCCCCAGTCGCGAATCGTGGCGTGCGGGCAGAAGCGGTCTAACGACATGATTTGGAGCGAGAAGGTCATCGACCTCGCCGGCGAGAACTTCGACATTCTCGGGTGTCACAACTACGAGTACGAACCCGGGAACTTCGAGACGGGGCTGAGGCGCATTCGCGACTACCTTACGAAGCTGCGAGACTACGTGCGCGCCTCGAAGCACCAGAGCATCGAGATCGGAGTGCTCGAGTGGAGCCTCCAGCACACCTACGATTGGCGCGCCGGACTGCATACCGCAGGCAGCCTGATCCTCTACGAGGAACTCAGCCCCAGTCTGGCGATGACTTGCCCCGCCCTGCTCATGCGAAACACAACGGACGACCCGACGTGGACCTCATTCATCTATCACGACCATGTCTCCTGGTTTCCGGGAGCGGGCTATGTGGTCGAGAAGCTTTTTCGCGCGCACTACGCGGAACGGTACCTTGCCTCCACGACCGGGGTCTTTCGGGACATTCCCGACCGGAAGGGCTTCTTTGCCCAGATCTCGATTATGAAGCCGGAAGAATGGCTTCCTGGCTCCATCGACGCCATCGCTACGTCGAGCGCTGACGGCCGCCGGATCGTGATCAAGGCCGTCAACTATCGAGCGGAGCGGAACACCCTGCTCGTGCGACTCCAGGGCGCCAGCGCTCCCGAGAAGGCTATCGCCACCTTGCACACAGTCAACGCCGGATTGACGGACTCCGCATCGCTCGAGCATCCGAACGCGCTTGCGCCAGTGAGCCGACCGTTGCGTTACTCGAAGGACCTCTCCATCGACCTGGCTCCTTATACAGTTGCCGTGCTTGAGATCCGGGCGGAGTGAATGACGGGCGAAGATGGCGGTCGCAGCAGGGACGATTATCGTCCTCCTTATCGCCTCCTAATTCTGAACATTACTTCCGGCTTTGGTTCCCACGCGTTTTGATTGTGGTCGTTGGTAAATGCGATTCGGGCAGGAATTGCCGCCCCCAATACACCTATCGCTACGGAGCTTCCGCCAGAACCCCTCACGTGCGTTCAACAAACGTCCCTTGTCAATCTGTGGTCATCGTCTCGGACGGTGATCCTTATATTCTTTCGGCTGGGTCCTTTTGCAGGACCGCTTGCGGTGAACGAGAACGCACTGTCGGGCGGCGGCGAGAAGGTCGCGCAGTTGGTCGTGCTGTAGGCGGGCCAGCCGGACTAGCACGACGGGGTGTTTCGCGTAGTGGTCCGTGACGTAGTAAGTTTCCGAATCGTCGTCGAGGAGTGCCGTGCGCTGTTCAAAATCTGTGCGGACGACAAGCGACCCTGGTTCTGCGGACCGATGAATAGCGAGGCATGCCACGAGCCGCTTGCCGAGCTTGAGCGCCGGCGACCCGTACATTGTGCTCTCGTGCAAATCCGGGAACTCACGCCCCAGCGCACGCACCGCTTCGAACGTCAGTGCTAGCTTTCGCATCCGACTACCAAGTGTAGGGCTTGCACACGACACGTTCTGAAACGGGATCTGCGCCGCGGATCGCTCCGATCGCAACCCACGCCCCGGCGAATCGATTCACCTCTTCTCGGCATGCCACGTTTGCCTGGATCACCGCGCAAGAAGGCCTCTCCTCACGGACAACTCACTCATTTCCTGACAGTCAGCACAATCCTGCGTTTTCGGGCAACACCTTGCCGCTGGATGGCCTACACTAAACACTTGTGCTCGACAGTAGAATTCGAGACAGTTTCTGGAAAATGGAGTTCCCCACGAGTATGAAGAAACTCAGCGTTTCCGCATGCAGTCTTTTGGTGTCCTGCGGCCTTCTGTCCGCGCAGCAGACGCAGGCGGCAAAGCCTTGTCCGCCGGAAGGATTTAGCGGAGGGTTCAGTCACGGCTGTCCCCAGAAACAGTTTGCCAACCCGGCTGATATCTCGGGGATGATGGCCGCACTGCCGGATAAACCGCTGGCGACACCCCAGAGTCTTCGTCATGTACTCGTGCTGTGCCGAGCCAGTGGCTGGGTACATACTTCGATCCCGCTCGCATCGAAGATGGTGGAATATCTGGGAGATAAGACGGGTGCGTGGATGACGACTATCACGTACGATCCTGCAGCGATCACTGCTGAAAATTTGAAACAATACGATGCGCTTTTCCTCGACAGTACCACCGGCGAGTTTCTAGATGACCCCAACGATAAAGCGGCAACCCAGGCGCGCAGGCAGGCGCTTCTCGACTTCGTCAAGGGCGGAAAGGGGCTGGCTGGCATTCACGCCGCGACAGATTCGTACCACACTACGTCACGCCCGGGCTCCGGTGAGGAAGCAAATGCGCCTACGGGCACTTGGCCGGAATTTAACGAAATGATTGGTGGATTTTTCAAATTTCACTGGACCTACCCGACTCTGATTCCCGTCAAGGTCGACGATCCGGATAGCCCGCTGACTTCCATGTTCCCGGCCCGCGGCTATGAGGTCGTAGATGAAACCTACACGTTCGCGCAAGACTCGTTCAGCCGTAAACGTGTCCACGTGTTGACCAGCATCAACTACAAGAAAATGAGCGCTGAAGATAAAGCCAAAGAACCGGCCGCTACACGCCGTACCGACGGCGACTACGCATTGAGTTACATTCAGCGCGTCGGCAATGGCCGCATGTTTTACGAGGCCCACGGCCACGATGAGAAAGTTTATTATTTACGGCCGTTTGTGGCGCATATGCTGGCGGGCATTCAATATGCACTGGGCGATCTGAAGGCGGACGACAGCCCGAGCGAAAAATAGGATTAGGTTTACTTTGCCGTGGCCCAGATCGATCGAACGCGGCTAATGTGTGCCGAGATCTCGCCAGTTTGCCCGCCTTTGGCATAAACTTCCATCCCGGCAGCGCCTGCGGGCGGAAAAACGAGATTTGTCATCGCGAGTTGCCCGCTATCCGCAAAAATCTCCACGGAATTGCGATCCACTAGCACATTCAAACGCAAGATAGCGTCCTGCAATACGAGGGGCGCGTCCGTCCGGTGCGAAAAATCTTTGCTGAAAGTCGTGACCCCCGAATGAGTCCGGTCAAAAAATAGTTTCTGCGTCTTGCGATCGTAGCCAATTACCGTGTAATTACCGTTGTTCTTTAGAATTCGCCAACCAACCTCCTGAGCGCTTCCGAGCTGAATTTCTGCCGTAAAGTGAAAACTACGATCCCTGGTTAGCGCTGATGTGGCAGCCAGCCAGCGGTTCACCGTCTCGACCGTCCCCGTTTCGCCCGTTGACTGAGTTTCTTGCGGCTCGAGCCGGTGGAACTGCTCAATCGGCATTTGCACCAGTCGTATTCCGTCCGGCGTTTTTCGTAGCGAAAGGCGGCGCGGAAATGTCATCTGCCCGCGCCACGGACTAGTTGGCAGATCTTTCGCGTACTGCCAGTTGTCCATCCATCCGATCATCACAGTGGGATCGCCATGCGCCGGGTTGTTAAATGTGAGCGAACAGTAGCAGTCCTTGCCGTAGTCCGTCCACAGGGTCTGCGAGTCGGGATTGTGGTTGACAAAACGGGTGCCATCGAAGCGGCCGATAAAGTACTGCTCCCCGGAACCTCCTTGCAGCCCGCCCGGATTCAACCCGATCTTCAACACCCAGCGCGTTTCGCCTCGTGCGCCCTCAATCGGCAATTCGAACAGCTCCGGGCATTCCCACTGTCCGCGTGTTGCGCCTGCGGGTCCAAAATCGCTTAGCGGCGACCAGTGCCTTAGATCCTTTGAGCCATAGATCCGAACCTTGTGATCGTTTGGCAGAGAAACAACCATCACCCATCTTTCCCCCTGTTGCGACCAGAAGACTTTCGGATCGCGAAAGTCAGACATGTGTAAATCCAGCACCGGATTCCCGGAGTATTTCGTCCACGTCCGCCCGCGGTCGTTGCTGAACGCCAGGTTCTGCGTCTGCAACGCCGGCTGCCCGTTTTTCGCCGGAGTGTGTCCTGTATAGACTGCTACCAGACACGGCTTCTGATTCGTGCAGAACCCGCTGGTATTTTCTTCGTCTACAACGGTGCTGCCCGTGAAGATCATAATCCCGTTCTCCTCTGGAATAGCCGGCGGCAGCTGTTCCCAGTGCACCATGTCGGGGCTCACGGCATGTCCCCATGTCATATGTCCCCACGTGTCGCCGAATGGGTTGTATTGAAAGAACAAATGGTACTCACCTTCGAAGTACACCGGCCCATTTGGATCATTCGTCCAGTGCTCGTGCGGTGAAAAATGGTACTGCGGTCGGTAAGGCTGATCGTACGGCGCCAATATCGGGTTTGTCTGACCAAGCACTAGAATCGGAACGATCGCTGGCAACAAAAGAAGGGGTCGCACCCAAATCTCCTCTCCGGAAAGCATACGCTAATTGCTTGCCAAGAATAGAATGGTCAGCGTTGCAATGTGGACTTTCCCGACCCTCGTTTCGCTTCTACTGCTTCTCTGGCCGTCGATGTCCCAAACCTCGGAAGACCACAATAAGGCGACGGTTTCTCCAGCACGAATGCAGGCGGTGCGGAGCGAAGTGAGAACGCCCTATAAATACGGCGTAGTCATTCAACCCTCTTCGGGTAAAAAAGTGGACTGTCCCGCCGTGTTTCGCTACCACGGCAAGTGGTACCTGGTTTACGTCCAATTCGAGGCCCCGCCCGGCCAGGGATACACGACTCAACTCGCCGAAAGCGCTGACTTACTGCACTGGAAACCGCTCGGCACTATCTTAGATCGCGGCGACGCAGGGACTTGGGACCATGCGAACGCTGCTGGCGGCATCGCCTTGTTCGATACGAAATGGAATGGCAGCAACACACTCCAAACCTACGAAGGCCGCTACTGGCTTTCTTACATAGGTGGAAGGCGCTTCGGCTACGAACAAACTCCGCTTTGGATCGGTATGGCTGCCACCGATAATCCTTCGAAAGCTCGGCTTTGGCGGAAACTGCCCTCGCCCGTGTTAACGACTGAGGACGCCGATGTCCGTGCCGGACTCGAAACGCAGACGCTGTATAAGAGCTTCGTGTTTCGCGACGACACCAGGACACTCGGCGAGCCGTTCGTTATGTTCTACAACGCCAAAGGAAGCAGCGAACAGATTTACACGGCGACGTCAATGGACCTGAAGACATGGAAGAGGTATGGCGACGGAGCGGCGGTGGAAAATCGGCCCCTTGCAGGTTCGAATCACGGCGTGATTAGCGGTGATCCGCAGATCGTCCGCATGAAGGATTTATGGGTGATGTTCTATTTCGGTGCATTCTGGAAACCGGGCGCATTCAATACCTTCGCTGCCTCATACGATCTCATGCATTGGACTAAGTGGACGGGCGACAATCTAATCGAACCCTCCGAGCCCTATGACGCGAGGTACGCCCACAAGCCCTGGATCATTAAACACCATGGGGTGGTCTACCAGTTCTACTGCGCCGTCGCTGGTGACAAACAAGAACATCGGACCATTGCCCTGGCAACTTCGAAGGACATGAAAAAGTGACCGGTCTGGTTAGATGACGTGTATACAAGGCCGATGACGCGGATCCGGGATGGCGCGCCGCAGAACTTCGTGTGCGAGCGGTGCCACATCGCCTTTCCCGAAAAATAGAAACTCGAATAGATTTGCAATCGGATTGCCTTCGGTCCACCGGAAATAGCCATGCGGGACCTTTCCCGTGGATTGCTCCAGGTAAATCAGCAACGCCGCGATCGCGTTAGCGACGACGGGACTCTCGGCCCGCAAGACAGCGTGTTCGCCGCATCGCTCTCCCCGCACTTGTAGAGTCTCTTCGAACGTCGACGCATCGGTATGCTCTACTTCAAAGAAGTAAATGCGTTCGTCGGGGGGAAGGTTATAAGAGCTGCGAATTTCTTGGTCCGCCTCATCTAGGGATTCGGTGCGATCGTTTCCGGGTTTCCGTGCGACGAGATGAATGATTCTGTCTTCATCTTCATTGAGTAGGGCTTCGGCGCTTGCATCCAGATGTATTCCGCAAATACGAAGCTCGGTGGACCGCATCGCGCGGGAAATGATCGATATAGTGACCATTGCAGCGATGAAAAAGCAGGCGATCTTAAGCCCTTCCGGTCGCTCATACACGTTAAGAACGGTGGTGTAAATGAAGACTACTGAAATCAGAAGAAACGGCCAGCGGGCCCGGCTTCCCCATGCCGCGATAGTCACGGCAAGAGCCGCCGAGGTAATCAATACCAACACTCCTGTCGCGTAAGCGCCGCCTTGCGCGTCCACACTGGCTCGAAACAGAATTGTCACTGTAAAGGAAATGGCCATGAAGACGAGCACCAGCGGACGGGTGGCCCGTGCCCACTCCGGAGCCATTCCGAAACGGGGAAGATACCTGGGGATCAGGCTCAGCAGACCGGCCAAAGCCGAGGCTCCGGCGAAGGCGAGAATCAGAATTGTACTGACATCGTATAGAGATCCGAAGCCATTGCCCAGAAATTTGTGGCCTAAATAAGCGAGTGCCCGGCCGTTCGCTTCGCCGCCCTCTTTGAACTTCGCTGGTTCGATGAGCAGGGTGGTTACTAGACTGGTTGCCGACAGAAAGATACTCATAATCACAGCGGCCGCAATCAGCAGTTTGCGCGTGTTCCTGACACGCGCTGCCAAATCTTCACCTTGAACGAGCGGCATGAGAGCCACACCTGTTTCAAATCCGGAAAGGCCGAGCGCAAGTTTCGGAAAAAGCACAACCGAAACGGCCAGCATCTGGAACGGACTTCGATATTGCGCGAAGAGCGCATTTTTCCAGTCCGGAATCAGATGAGGATGACGGAGCACTTCCCACAACCCAACGCCGGTGATCACTACATTCAGCGACAAATATAAGGACACAAGTACGACGGCCACCCCAATGGCTTCTTTGAAACCCTTCAGAAATATTGCGCCCAAGATTGCTAGCAACAAGAGAGTGATTCCCATCTGGCTCTTCGTCCAATCCGGAGTAAACGGATTTTGTACAAAATGGGCCGCTGCATCGGCGGCCGAAAGGGTCATCGTAATCACAAAGTCCGTCGTGGCGAAGCCCAGCAAGATCAGTACGAACAACTTGCCGTTCCAGCGAGGAAATAGTGTTTCCAGCATGGCGATGCTTCCTTGGCCGTTAGGACTCGCCTCGGCAACTCTCCGATAGACAGGCAGAGCCGCGAAAAGCGTCACGAGAACAAGGATCAGGGTCGCAAGCGGGGAAAGCAGCCCCGCCGCCAGGAAAGCAATACCCGGCTGATATCCGAGGGTCGAGAAATAGTCAACGCCCGTCAGGCATATCACCCGCCACCACGGATGTTCTGCTTCTGCCTTGCTGCGGATACCCTTGGGGAGCTTAAGATCTGCCAGAAGCCAGTCACTAAAGGCCACGTGCCAGTATAGTTCGCGTCGTCAGAAAGTACCCGAATTTCCCCATCTGTTCGTCTCGTGCCGTAGCGCATATACGCCGACGTTAAAGAGTATGAAGACCGATTCTACGAATATGAAAATCGAACTCACGGCGAAAGGCTGGTTTTACGCCGCCAATTCGGCACTCGAAGCCAGGCGGCGGCGTGCCATCAAGCGGCGGGAAGTGGAGATACGCCACATCCTGGCGAAATGCATTCAGATGATTCTTGTTGACTTCGATTTCCCCGTCCGCGCACCGCGGTTCGATGATGCTTGTACGCCAGTCCTAGACTGAGCACACCGCATTCGCCGAGCTCTCGAGTGTTTTTCACCAAGTGGATTTGCGCTCGGGGAGCGGATCAACCGTATCAACCAGGCGAGCAAGCAACCGCTGGGTCATCTCCTCACGGACATCCTTCGCATTGGATGATCCCCAAAGATTGTGCACCTCACCAGGGTCCTTCTGAAGGTCGTATAACTCGCCGGCACCCAGGTTCCGATAGTAGGCGAGCTTATAGCGCTCGGTCCGCACGCACGCGGCCATCGGTGGCGGTTCGTACAACGATGACGAGTCGAAATGCTCGCAATACGTCGAGTCTCTATGTGTAGTCGTCTTTCCTGTGAGCAGCGGAGTGAGAGGCCGTCCCACCATTCCGGATGGGATTGGGATCCCTGCGGCTTCCAATAATGTGGGAGCGATGTCGACCATTTCGACCAACGCATCGGAACGCAGCCCAGCCTTGAACTTCTTGGGCCAACGAATCACCAACGGCACCCGGATCGCACAATCGTAAAAGTGGGGCCCTTTCAGATAGAAGCCGTGGTCGCCAAGCATCTCGCCGTGATCGCTCATATAAATCACAATCGTATTGTCGGCCTGCCCGCTATCGTCCAAAGCTTTCAACATTCGTCCAACTTCTGTGTCCACCTGCTCGATCATTGCGTAATAAGCAGCGGTTACTTTTCGATGCGTCAGGTCATCGGTCTTGGCGAACGAAATGGCCGTCCCGCCGTATGCGCCCTGGTGGTCAATGCGCTGAAAGATTGGCTTTGAATCCAGCTCTCCTTTCTGATAGGCCGGCGACGGGAGTTTATCCGGATCATAGCGATCAAGATAATCTTTGGTGGGCCAGAATGGATGGTGCGGCTGAAAAATGTTGACTGACATCAGCCAAGGATTGAACTTCTGCTGGCCGCGCAGGAACTGGATCGCGATGTCGGAACACCAGGCAGTCTGTGTGTACTTGGGATCTATTGGAACGCCCCAGGCATGTAAGCCGGAAGGCTGAGCCGGCCATTTGATGTTCTGGTCCTGCAGCCATACGCGCCACATGTTTCTTCCGGGCCATTGATCGCTCAAGTCGTGGCTCCAGCTAAATACGCTGTAGCCGTCATCGATGCGATCTTCTATGCGGCCGCCGAAACAGGGCGATAAATGCAACTTCCCCGCAAGACCGCAGGTGTATCCATTGTTCGCCAGGATTCGTGTAACCAAATGTTCGTCCTCGCGAATTCGCTGACCGTTGGCCCGCAGCCCGGTGGTGTGAGGATAACGCCCTGAAAGAAAGCTCCCGCGAGAGGGAGAACACACGGGATTCTGAACAAACGCATGCGTGAACGTCACGGACTCACTCATGAATTTCTGCAAGTTAGGTGTGTGTATGTGATCGTTGTTCAACCCCTGAATCGTGTCGAAACGCTGCTGGTCGGCGATGATCCACAGTACGTTGGGCATTTCCCCGCCGCTCGTTTCTCGAGGAGCGGTCGGCCAACTATGAGCGCTCGGTTGCGGGCCGGTGTGGGTCTGTGCTGGCGCTTGCGGCGCCGCGGCTGCTCCGGCAGCCAGGAGTGACGATTTGAGTAGTTCTCTGCGATTCATTGCTCGTTTCCTATGCGGTCCTAAAATATCAATCTCGTCCGGTTCGACGACAAGATAGAGCCCGGGGATATTCAGAGTGTCACCGCAGATCGGCTCCCGTGGAATGATATGCTCGAACCGCGAAAGGCTCGTGGATGGACGAAACACACATGCTGCGGCGGCATTTCACACTGCTCGCCGGAACGCTGATTGCCGGGCGCGTGCAGTTGCACGGCGCGAACGCGCTCATAGCACAGGATGTTGCACAGCGCATCCAAACAGCTCTGGGCGGTGAATGGCCGCCGACGGGGCCGGACGGATTCAAAGCAGGCGATCCGGATACACCCGTGAAGGGAATCGCCACCACGGCGATGGCCACCTTGGCCGTCCTGAAGCAAGCGTCCAAAGCCGGGACGAATCTGGTCCTCACCTATGAACCCACATTCTTTGGACGGCACGATGGCCCTGCGCCGCCACCGGCGCCCGCCTCCCCTGGAACAAACGGGCGTGGTGCGGCCCGCGGATTCTTCGGCCTCGCTGCCGACGATCCGGTATACACGGCTAAAAAAGAATTCATCGAAAAGAACGGGTTGGTGGTCTTTCGACTGCGCGATCACTGGCAGGCGCGCAAAGAGAACGATATGACGACCGGTCTGGCCCAGTCGCTGGGCTGGACGAAGTATCGAGTCAAGCCGGACGATGTGCTCTACGATATCCCGGTTGCTACTGCAGAGGACACCGTTGCTCTCATCCGCAAGAAGCTGAACCTGCGTGGCGGGGTTCGCGCGGTCGGTGACCGCAAGGCGCGTGTGCGGCGCATCATGCTCCATCCGGGATTGATGACGCCCGCCATCATGTGGCAGCGCTACGAAGAGACCGACTTGATTGTCGCCGGCGAGGTGCGCGAATGGGAAAACACTCACTATGCCGCTGACATCTACACCATCGGAGAGAAGCGTGGACTGGTAACGATTGGCCGCGTTGCTTCCGAAGACCCCGGAATGCGCGCCTGCGCAGCATGGCTCGGAACAGTGGTGAATGAAGTCCCGGTGCATTGGATCATGACCGGGGATCTCTACTGGAGGGCAGTCTGATGACTGGACGTGAGGTAGTCGACCTCATCAAGAAAAACGTTGGCGTGCCGTGGAATGAACAGTCCTATCGGGACACGTTCAAGCTTGGAAATCCCGATTCCACGGTCAAAGGCATCGCGGCCACGGTGATGGTCACGTTCGACATGCTCAAACGTGCGAACCAGGCCGGCCTGAACATGGTGATCTCGCACGAGGACACATTCTGGAACGATCGCGATGATACCAAGGATCTGACTGCGAACCCCCTCTACCGGATGAAGACGCAGTATGTGCTGAATAACGACATGATTATCTGGCGCATTCACGATCATATGCACGCGATGCACCCGGATTTTACGGTCGTTGGATCGCTGCGGTCGGTGGGCGTGAAGGGCGGGGAGGACGCCGTGATGCGAGCCCGCGTATATACAATCCCGGAGACGACGCTGGGTGAGTTTGCATCGCAGGTTAAGCGGCTGACGGGATCGCGAGCATTTCGCTGTGTGGGAGATCCAAACGTGAAGGTCAGCAAAATTCTCTTAGGCCCAGGGTATGCAACCCCGAGGATGACCGCCGAAGCGGATGTGGTCATCGGCGGCGAGCAGCAGGAAGCGGACGGAGGTTTCGACGATGTCGAATACGTCGCGGACGCAACCTCGCTCGGCATGGCGAAAGGATTGATCATGCTCGGGCACGTGATTTCGGAGCAGCCGGGCATGGAAGATCTCGCGAAGTGGATGCGGACCTTCATCAAAGGGATTCCGATTGAGTTCGTGCCGGCTGAGGAGCCTTTCTGGACTTAGACGTCCGGATCAGATGGCTTTACTCGTCACCAGACATGGGTGGCAATAATTCGCGGCCGCCCCGATTTTGCCAGAACGACCTCTGTGGATAGCACGATTTCCAGGTTCTTCTTCTCCCATCCGGGAGCGATGCCGTTCAACATGCTCATCTCGCCAGGATCCGTTAGGAACTCCGCCGCTGCCGAGGTGCCGAAGATCGAGATTCCGGCCGCGGTGATTACCGGCTGCCCCGTATTCGGATCGAAGAAACGCACGACGAGAGCATAGTCCCTGGTGACTTTCATAAGTGGGGTTGAGTAGTCCAGGGACCAATCGTCCTTCGCTGGGTTTTGCGTATCGCGTATGAGCACCTTCCGTGGTGCCACTTTCTCGGCCCGGTAACGAAGCTTCCCTATCAATCGTTCAGACCAATCATTGTTCATGAGGCCGATCAGGATGGCAGGATCGTTCCTCAAGTCGCTAAAAGTCGTCTCGGATTGTACGGCTATGTGCCACGGCTTCCCACGCGCTTGCAGGAACCCAACGAGTTTCGCAAGAGCAATCGCGTCGGCCACATGGATTGTCTGGGTCGGCAGGCGGTGAAATTCACCCAGATCCAGACCTCGAAGATCGGAGGGCGACTCCTGCGCAGTCGGGAGCTTCCCACCCTCGAGGTTTCCGATACAGAGTAGAGCTTCCTTCGACGAGTCGAGCACCGGGCGCCAAAACTTCCTGAGCGAATCGTTCGATAACGTCACACTACGAATCGCAACCGTGGCCACAAGCAAAAGAGCCCCTACAATGAGCGCGGCAATCCACCGCGGTCTCGATTCATGCCGGGAAATTGGGCCGGCGGACGGCAGTTCGGCCAGTAACGGATCTATTTGGACTCCGCGGCGCTCGCCTCGGAACTGTGGAATATAGGACCCCGGCTGGAGATCGAGATGCAGTTCGCCGGCTTGAACATCGCCCTGGTAGTACTGGGCGAGGCGCTTGCGAACCTCCGCCATCGCGCTTCGAACCACGTGATCGGAGCCCGTGTCGTAGTCTGGCTCGCGGCCGAACACGTCCACTCCGATCGTTCGCTCTTTCAGATGCTCTGTGTTTCCGGCCAGAGTCTGCTCTACGATGTACCTTAAAACCTCGGCATAGCGCTTGCTGTTTTTGAAAACGGGACTTCCCAGGATACGTGCTAGCTGCTCACGAATCTCGCCGGTGCTGGGTGCTTGATGGTCGCCGTCATTCTGGCCGATCCGCGGAACCTGTGGCGCCGTGGAACTGGTCATTTTTGTCTCACTCCCGAACTAGCCGGGAAGAGTCTATCACACGTCACACCATAGGTCACGGACGGCCATATGCCGGCCATATAGAGTTCATGGCTTTTAAACGACCCGGCTTTCGGACTAACCTCAAACCACTCGCCACTTCCTAAGCTTGAAGGGATTTTATGAGATTCGCGCGGTGCCTCGTACCTTGTTGTTTAACCCTGCTGCTGGCGTTTGTGAATCAGCACAGCGCTGGGCAGACGTCCTTCGGGTCTATCGTCGGAACCGTGACGGATCCCAGCGGCGCATCCATTCCAGCAGCCTCCCTAACTCTGACGAATATAGGAACTTCGGAACGCCGTACCGCCAATTCCGATGGTTCCGGAAACTTCAACTTCGTGAATCTGCTTCCAGGGAACTATCGTGTCGAAGTGCAAAATGCCGGCTTCAAACGCTACAGTCGGGAACCCATCCGCATAGAAGTGGAATCGGCGGTGCGCGTCGACGTCGCTCTCCAGGTCGGAGACGTCGCCGAGACCATGACGGTCTCCGATCAAGCTCCCCTTTTGCAGACTCAATCCGGAACGATCGGCAAAGTGATCGAAGGCCGGACCGTGCAGGATACCCCGCTGAACGGACGGAATGTGCTGAACCTGATCGCTCTCGCCCCCGGTGTCGTCCCGCAGGGATCTACTTCAGGCAGCCCGCTTGGGAACCAGGCCGGTGGGACTTACACAAACAACACCGGCTGGGGGAATTATCAAATCGGTGGTGGCATGGCGAATCAAAGCGCCTTTTATTTGGATGGCACCCCGCTGAACACTGTCAACGCCAACTCGCCTGGAATCGTTCCGGTCCAGGACGCCATTCAGGAATTTCGGGTCGACAGCAATTCCGTCAGCGCGGAGTTCGGCCGTTTCTCCGGAGGCGTCGTAAA
>Ga0068856_100002870_pt1 | contig 17644 bp, 6 predicted proteins | sample KBSCornC62_FD_66595 | JGI IMG/M metagenome (GOLD analysis project Ga0068856, IMG submission 66595) | Corn rhizosphere microbial communities from Kellogg Biological Station, Michigan, USA - KBS Corn C6-2 | ecosystem: Host-associated > Plants > Roots > Rhizosphere > Soil ...
GTTGTACGCATATTAACCGAATCACCGGTAAAGGCGTCTTTTAGCCAAATGTCATAGATCTGAGGTATACCCTGGGCTTCCGTGAGGTTTAGTGTATAAGTGCTGTATGCGTTCGAACCTACCTTCAGCGGTATAGTAACTCCGTCATGCAACGGCAGACTATTGATTGACAATAACTGATTATCATCAGAGATGCTGCTCAAGTTTACTTTTCCCGAGCCGATTCTGTAAAGCGCGTCCTCGTTGACCACATACCCTGGTTTAGCATTGCTGTCAAACATTACCAGTATATCGTCTGTATTTACAGTATCCTGTGCCATCTGGAGGCGCAGCATTTGCGGATTATTAGCCGGCGTATTGGCCGCAAGGGTTTTGGACTTTGTGGCCATGAACAGGTTTGCAGCAGGTATCGTTGATAAAGTTTTTGCTGTTTCATTAAAGATCAATTCGCCACCTGCACTTAATGCATGTACAAAAAAGCCCTGGCCGCTGGCTATATAACGGCTACCGGAACCGGTATAAGTCTTTCCTGCAGAGCCAGCCTTATAGGTATCATAATTTTGAGTTTTTGGGTTTAACTCATAGATGTACTGGTCGAGGTTAGACGCATAAATTCCCTGGGTTGTTGTAGTTGTGTTATAGCTATCCAGGTCGATGGTGCAGGCATATGGATTGGCTGCAAGATTGAAACCCAGTGCCAGCGCAGATGAATTTGAATAACCTGGCGCAGTCGACGATGCGTTGTACCAATCCTTGAATATGATCTGTCCCTGGTTCAGGTAACCGGTAGTGCTTAGGGTCGCGGCAGTGGCCTTATAGCTTGTTTTTGTTTCTGCGTCAAAAGTCGCTACCGAACGGTCTCCTCTGAAGAAGAATAAGAACCCATTGCTCACAGGAATAGTATAGGCAGAGCTCTCATTGTTCAGGCTATACGTTGATGATGTTAAGCTGCTGATGCCTCGATAGTTGCCGCTGATAAAGCTCGCGTTGTTCACAGGAACATCTTCGCGGTACAAATACAATGTGGGATTTTCCGACGTAGTTGTAACTGTTTTAGATACGTCGAAGCCGCCGGCAGCCAGCGTTGTACCCGTGATATAAGCCGAAGTCTGGACGTAATTGAGGTTGTAGGTCAAATTGCCATTGCCATCGGTTGCGCCGGTGGTAGCATTTACAGGAGAAGCCATTAAGCGATAGCCTCGCTGTGCACTCAAATATCGCTGCACGGTTACCTGGCCGTTTATAATACCTGAGGTAATGGCGTCTACAGAGGCCGAGCTTGTAGATGTCGATAACAAAACGAAGCTAGTGCCTGATTTTATCGTCAAATTTCCTGTTCCGATTACACTGAGATCGCCTGTAGATCCTACATTGAACGTCCCGCTTCCTGCTAAAACAGGCGCCGCATTACTGTTAACCTGGAAAATATTATTTACAGTAAGCGATGATCCGCTATTGACCGTAACGGTGGCCGCATTAGCTGCTCCCAGTACCAGGTATCCAACGGTCTGACTACCACTCGATATGATAGGGTCAGGACCGCTGTAATTGACCACCCCGATACTGGCATATGTTGCGGATGTCGGTACTGTGTTGGCGCTCCAGTTTTGTTTAGTATTCCAGTCCGAATTCTTACCACCTGTCCAGTAATTATCTTTCACAAAAGCCAGGCTGACAGTTGTTGTGCTGCTGAGCCCGCTCGATGTATTTGTTGCAGTGATAGTATAAACCGCAGCCGCTGATACAGTTGTTGTAGTTCCTACAATATAGCCTGATGAAGTAAAACTGAAGCCAGATGGCAGGCTCGGACTACTTGAAAAGCTATCAGGACTACCCGTGGTCACCGCTTTTAGCGTGTCAAGCGTGCCTGTTGTGAATACCTGCACAGACGGGTTGTAGTAGATTGTCGGCGCAGAAGGATTAGCCGTACATGAAAGGGTAACGCTTGTTGTATTGCTGATGCCGCTAGCATTATAGGCTACTATATTATATGTCGTCGAAGCAAATGTGGTGGTTGGTGTTCCGCTGATGACACCCGTTGAGTAATTGAAGGTCAAGCCCGGGGGCAGTTTACCACTTATAAAATATCCTCCGGTTGGGGTATATTGTGTTAAAGTATTATTGGTATAGTCGGTAACATACAAAACACCTTTGTTGTCGGTCGTCATACCTTCAGGATCAGTTAGGCCGCTCAGCGTTGTCAAAGATGTTCCGGATGAATTGTAAACTTTTATGCTATTTGTTCCATTTACTCCTGAATCGCTAACGTAGATATTTCCCGAACCATCCACATAAACCCCGAAAGGACTGGTTAGTCCGGTAATGGGCGTCGAAATATAGGTGCCGGTGCTGGAAAATTTTACTACATTCTTGTTGGTATTGTCGAGCACATAAATATTACCTGAGTTATCCGTTGCCACGTTAACCGGGTTGGCTAATGCACCACTGCTGATGGTAAAATTAAGTGCGCCACTGGTAGTATACTCGGCGACAACATTATGGCCGCTACCGGAACTTCCTTCTGCAATATCCAGGTTGCCATTGGAATTGTTGATAGCGATGCCGTTGGCAGTACTCAAACCCTGAACAATGGTTGTCATCAATGTTCCCGAAGAATTGTACTCGGTTACATAGGCATTGCCATAGGAGTTACCGTTGCCATTATTTGTTCGGTAATAATTTAAAACGAATACATTACCCGAGTTGTCGATTGCGATACCGGACGGATTGGATACCGAGTCGGTAGCGAAAGGGCTCCAGGTATGTGTTGTTGCATTGTATCTGCTAACCGAGCCCGGGTCCTTTTTATCGGTACCGAAATTAGCAACATAAACATTGCCTGAAGCGTCTGTTGCAACCCCATAAGGGAAATATAGCGATCCGCCGGTTATGCCGGTACCGCTGCCATAGGAAAAAGTACCAACTGAGCCACCAGAGTTGGATGGCGTCATTGCAGTCATTACGGCATTTTGCGTGAGAGCCGCGGTTGAAGGCAAGTAGGAAATGTTCGGAGCGGTTTGTGCGTAAATTTTAACAGATGTTATTGCAATTACAAGGATTGCAAAATAAGGCTTCAACAGTTTCATCAATTATTAACTAGGGCTAAATCTCAATAGTGTGCATTCGAAAAGGGCAACAATCATGCAATATATTTGCCAAACTTTATATATAATTTGTTGCGTGCTGTTTATCAGTACGTTTTGCTTTTGATAGAGCGGCGGCACTGATAATCAATAACTTGTGGAATTCCCCGAATCGGGCAAAATTAGTTCCCCAATTTGTGGAATTGTTGTTGGAACATCTAAGCGCTAAGCAGTTGATTGTTTAAGCTTTATGTGGGGGATTAAAGAGAGCAAACAGCGAAAAAAGGGTTTGAATTGCAGCTTTTCGGCCCGAGTCGGTCGCCTCCTCATCGGGCCTAAAGCCACCACCTTAAAACTATAGCTTTTTTACGAAACCGGCATTAATAGCAGGATTGTGATATAAGCTTTGGCAGCAAGCTGATGAGCAGCCCGCCAATGCTAATATAAGAAAAATGTTTTAATAATTAAAATAAATAATTTTAGGTTAATATAATCTTTATAAGGCCTTGATTTAGTGTATTGTATGGTTTTTAATGTAGAAAAAAAGCAGCAATGCAATGTCGCTCAGCCGCATAAAATTCAGGCGAGCGAATAACCCTGGAGAAAGGTGTATGACGGCCTTACATTTTTACAAATTTGGTATTGCCAATTTCCGACTGAGTTTTTGCGTTTAGCACTCTTAATACATAAGTGCCCGGTTGTAGATCGCCGGCACTGCCCTGCCAGGTAAGCGAGGACGAGCTGGCTTGTCTTACTACTTGCCCGGAACTGTTGGTGATGAGTATACTGTAGTTGGTGGCGAGCAACTGTGAACCCGCAATGGTAAGATTTATGGTTGAAGCAACCGGATTTGGATATACGTTGATGTTACCAGGAGCAATATTGTTGCTCAGATCAGAATAAGCAATAGGAACAACATTAGAATAGGTTATATTACTGTTGATATCTTCCGATTGCAGCCTGTACAGGTTTTGACTAGCAGGAGCTTTGTCGGTAAAGCCATAAGCGCCCTGCCCGGTTCCGGCCGTGCTGGCGATGATGTTAAAAGTTTTGCCGCCATCTGTGCTGCGCTGCACTGCAAAATTGGTATAATTCTGCTCATTTTCCACTGTCCAATTTACCTGTACCTGCCTTTGGGACGAGACGATCTTAGTCGCTACAAAACGCAGCAGGTGATACGCATAGCCCGGATTTTGACGGATAACCAATGAAAACCGGCTAAGGCCAAATGAAGTGCTGTCTTTTTTATAAATATTGAAAGCGTAGGTCTTGTTATCGCGCATGTTTACCGAGTCTTTTTTGTAAGCATCCATCAGCCAGATATCGTACAAACGCGGTACCTGGTTCAGTTCGCTCATCTCGATGTGATATACGCCGTCGTTCGCAGCGTTGACCACTAAAGGAATGCTTACGTTGTTTTTAGGTAAGGGCATGGTGTTAATAGCCAACATCACTTTGTCGCCTGACATGCTGGCCAGGCTGCCTTTGCCGAATCCAACTTTGTACGGTGCATCCTCGCTATCCGAATAATTTTGCTGGGCGAGGCTATTGAAACGGATCAGCATATCGTCCATGTTAACAGTATCCAGGCGCAGTCTTAGCCGCAAATAAGGATTGCTTGCTACCAGGTTGTTTGATGTACTCATCAGCAAGTTGCTGCCGGTAACCTGGGATGTGGATTTTGCCGATTCGTTGAATATCAGTTTAGCCGAAGAACTGCTGGCAACCACAAAGAAACCTTGGCCGCTGGCAATGATATTCGTAGCACTATTGGTGCCAACACCGGCGCCGCCCTTGATATAGGCGCCGTAATTTTGGTTTGTTTGGTTAAGCTCGTATATCGTGTTGCCCACGCTGGTACCGTAAATGCCGGTAGTTGTTGTGGTGGTTTGAAAATTCTCCCAATCGATAGAGCTTGGGTAAGGATTGCCTACCAGGTTGTCGCCCCGAACCGAGGAGTTGCCCGAGGTTGTGGAATAACCAAGTGTTGACGTCGAGGCTGTGTACCAGTCATGTACAGTTACCTGTCCCTGGTTCAGCGTACCTGTTGCTGTCATAGTCACGCTTTCGGCGCTGGTGCCGGGGGTGTATTTGTTGGCCAGGTTGCTGGTACGATCGCCACGGAACCAGAAGAGGAAGCCATTACCCACGGGTATATTATATGACCCTGCATCGGTATCCATCGTATAGCTCGGCGCGCTGGCAATATTGGCTATGCCCCTGAAATTGCCTGAAATGTAAGTTAAATTTGAAAAGGCAATGTTTTCGCGGTAGAGATACAAACTTGGATTGCCGGTCTTGTCAAAACCACCTGCCGTGCCGCCGCTGCCGGTAACAAGTGCGGAAGATTTAACATAGTTTAAACTGTAAACGTTATTACTACTGACCGTGCTGGCATATACCGGCGACGAAAATAAGCGATAACCTCTGTACGCCGAGCTGCCGCCGCTAATATACCGCTGGACATAGTAGGTACCTGTTATCAGCCCGACGGAGCTCGAGGGCAGCGTTCCAAGCCAGCCCGAACCGTATTGATCAGATTGGAATATGAAGAAAGCGCTAGTGCTGATGGCGGCTTGATATCCAGAAACATTGATGCCGGAAGTTGACCCTACATAGAAGGTGCCCGAATTGCTGATATTTGATGCCTGGGCCGTAAGGTTGATGGTACACGGCGAATTTGATATCCCCGCGTATACTGTACCTGAATTACTCATTTGGGCGGTAAAGGTGCCCAGGTTGATGATTGCCGAAGAGTCTGCCGTAAGGGTACCAACGTTTGTGATCGAATGCCCGTTGTTGCCTCCGCTAAACGTAACGGTGCTGCCGATCAACTGCATCACCGAGGTGCTCGTTGAGTTTTTGATTATGTCGTTCTGACCGGTGAAAGTAATCGTAGACCCGTGATCATAGTAGTTGGACGAATTGGTAAATGAGCAGCCGGTATTGCTGGAAGTAAAGGTGCACTTGTTGGTGGTCATGACGCCCGATCCCGAATTGGTGATCGGGATGGTGCTGCCGCTAAGGGTAAATGTGCTGTTTGTTGCGTTGAAAGTGCCGGTATTGGCAATGGAACATGGGCTCCCGGACATGGTAAACGTTGCGCTTGAAAGGGTAACTGTACCCGAATTCGATAAAGAAGCGCCATAGCCAATCTTAAAATTACTTCCCGATAAGAAATTCAAAGTACCGGCATTCGTCAAAGAGCCTTGGTTCGAGGTAAAGTCCAGTATCGAGTTTGCAGCGAACGTTACGGTTGTACCGGACGATACGGCCATCGACCCGTTATAGGCCATGGAAGAGGTACCCGAGATAGTTGCTGAACCGGCGCCCGAAAATGTAATTACGGTTGAAAATACAGCCGGTTGTGCTGTCGTTATACCATTGCTGACAGTAAGCGCGGTTGAGGATCCCGATAGATTGACAGTGACATTGGTAATACCGTAAGTAGTAGTTTTAAGCTGACTAATGGTAACGCTGCTGGTCAAAGTGATAGATAGCAGGCTGAGGTTTATGACCGCCACGTCCGCAGTGCTGCCTCCGCTGCCCGGATAGCCCGTCGATGGCGACCAGTTTGCCGCGGTGGTCCAGTTGGTAGTAAGGCCAAGGCCGGTCCATGTGTACGTAGTGCCCGCGAGGGATTTATTAGTGGTAACAGAAATTAAAAAAACAAGTATCAGCAAAAATTTCTTCATAGCATTGGGGCCGATGCCGTATTCATATACCCTTCATAAACATTAGTCGGTAATTATACGCGGACGTTTTAGAGATTAAAAATATTTATTTAAAGTTAAATAATAGTTGTAAATAGATGATCTTTAGCCTGATATCGTTTTGCAATCCGTCCCCAGTTATTGTTAAACCCCGCGTAATAGCCGCTAAATCGCGTATTTTAACGTAAAATGGTGTTTGTATGTTGCATTTTTATAGCCTGACGTGCCGCCATCGGAGAGGGTTAAGCGGCAAATAAGTTGTTGATTTTAAGGCCAATTGCTTTGAGAAAGCTTTTTTTGAGCTTTAATTTATTTTTAGGATATATTATTAATTATTATTAAATATTTTGTGATTTTTTTAGCAATAGTTAATTGCAGCAATGTCGATAATACAATATAAAAAGGGCAGTGCTGTAGCGGGCGAAATTATTTTACGCCTGAACGAAGAGCAGATTGGCGGCGGTAAAGTGTATATGCAGCGAAAAAAGAGGCGGCTACTACCAAAACTATTACCCAAGTATCAAGCGGACAGGTAGCATCAGGGTCGCTACCACCGCAGGGAAGGCCTTGAGCGTGAGCAGCGATAGTGCTGATCAGCGTTAAAATAAGTACACTAAGTGTGGCCTTTAATTTCATGTTTTAGGGAATCACAACTATCAAATTTACGAAATTTTTTCCACCTGTCATAATTTCGGCGCTATCTTTTACGGATATTATGGCAACAATGTTGCCGTTATTTTTAAAAGCCTGTGCTTTTAAATTAAAAAGCATAATTTTAATAGGTATGGCTACGTTTGGGACTCAGCCTTGCCAAAAGATTTATATTTTGCAAAGGCAAGTCCTGTTGTAAACTATTGTAAATTATTCCGGTTTTAAAATAGAACGCAAATACTGTACCATATTTTCATATACGAAGGCGGATGAGGATAAGCTTTACTTTTGTTGCAACTTTCTTTTTGTTCTTTGTTTATGCCGAAGCTTTTTCGCAGCAGAAACTTGTTACAGAAGAGCATAAGAAGCAGCTCGATGCGTTCTCTGCGAAAGCCAGAACAGAAGGTCTTGCAAGCCGGCAAAAAGCTCTTTCGCTTGCGCAAAAACGCGGATGGGTTATCAGCCGCAGGACAAAAGGCGGTGGTATCGTCGCCCTGCATGGTCTAAATAAAAATGGCTTTCCCATCTACCTTACCACTCATGATAATATTGTCTCCGCGGCCACTACTAATACCAATGCGGTGCAGCCCGGAGGCTCTCTGGGTTTGAATTTATCGGGATCAAGTACATTCTTAAATGGAAAGCTGGCTATTTGGGATGGCGGATGGGTTTATGCCGGGCACCAGGAATTTGCGGGGAAAACTATCACACTTAAGGGTAATTCTTCCGCAATTGACCACGCAACACATGTTAGCGGAACGATGCTGGCAAAAGGCGTTTATCCGCCGGCAAAGGGCATGGCATTTAATGCCGCTACACTTACATCTTACAGTTTTGATAATGATGTGAGCGATATGAGCGCCGAGGCATCAACCTTGCTGCTTTCCAATCATTCATATGGAGATGAAGCGGGGTGGGTGTATGACGATCTTTACAGCCGCTGGGAATGGTTTGGGCTGCCCGGAGATACTGCCGATTACACTTTTGGTTTTTACGCCGAGCGCACCCAGCAGTGGGATCATATAGCCTACAATGCACCATATTATCTCATTGTTGAATCGGCAGGAAATGCGCGTGCAAGTACGGGGCCAGCGGTTGGCCAGGATTATTATGGCTATAAAAGCGCTACAGACCAGACTTTCGTAGACAAGGGACCGCGCCCGGCCAATATCAGCAGCAACAATGGGTACGACTGTATCAGCACCACAGGTAATGCGAAGAACATCCTTACCATCGGCGCCATCAACCCGTTGCCTTATGGGCCCACAAGTGCACAAAGTATCGCGACCACTTATTTCAGCAGTTGGGGGCCAACAGACGACGGTCGGGTAAAACCTGACCTGGTGGCCAACGGCCTCAATGTGTTATCATGTGGTGCCGGTAGTCCGGCAAGCTATATCACGCTGTCTGGTACATCGCAAGCGGCGCCTAATGTTACCGGGTCGCTTTACCTGCTGCAGGAGTATTATGCCAAAAAGAATGGAGGCAAATTCATGCGGGCGGCAACACTGAAAGGCTTGGCCTGCCACACCGCTTTTGATGCGGGCAATCCAGGTCCGGATTATATCTATGGATGGGGGCTTTTAAATACAAAGGATGCCGCCCGGGCAATCACCAATAATGGCACAACGAGCATTATCAATGAAAATACCCTAAGCCAGGGCCAGACTCAAACCTATAACGTAGTAGCTTCGGGCAGCGGACCCCTGGTCGCTACAATTTCCTGGACCGACCCTCCTGGTGATACTACCGCCACCGGTGTGATTAACGACCGCACACCCAAACTGGTAAATGACCTTGACATCCGCATCAGCGATGGCAGCAATACTTATTTTCCATGGGTGTTGGATCCCAATAATCCCTCCGCTGCCGCCACGCGGGGAGACAACATCCGCGATAACATAGAGCAGATTTACATTGCCGGTGCAGTTCCAGGCAAGGCCTATACGATTACCGTTTCGCATAAGGGTACCCTGAAATCAGGTTCACAGGATTATTCAATCATAGCGACGGGGGTGAACGGAGTAGCCTATTGTACCTCGGGGCCTTTGTCGAATGCGGATTCGCGCATAAATAATGTGACGTTATCGAATTTAAATAATACGCCGGCGGCGGGTTGCACCACTTATTCCAACTACACCAATCTGACTGTGCAGTTGGAGCAAAATAAGACTTACCCACTAAGCCTCACGCTGGGCACCTGTGGCGCAAATTTTGATAAAGCTGCCAAAGTATATATTGACTGGAACGGCGACGGTACTTTTCAATCTAACGAACTGGTAGCAACGAGCACTGTAATCAACGGAACCGGTACTTACACCACCAATATCACAGTGCCGGGTACGGTAATCCCTGGCAATTTTAGCCTGATGCGGGTAGTTTTGTCAGAAACATCGGATACGTCGGTCATCAAGCCATGCGGCACTTATGCCAAAGGGGAAACACAGGATTACCGGGTGCAGTTTCTCCAAACCGCAATTGACGTTGGTGCAGTGGCTATAGTGAACCCGTCATCAAGCGGAAGCTGCTCGGGGCCAACGCCGGTTACGGTTACTTTAAAAAACTATGGCAGCCAGGCTGTAAGTTCCATACCAGTAACCGTGACAATCAAAGCGGCCAACGGCACAACTTCTACCTTCAATCAAACTTACACTGCAACACTTCAGCCAGCTGCCCAGGATAACCTTACATTTAATTCGCCGTTTAACATTACTCCGGGTGCAACCTATATTGTTGCTGCCACAACCCAATTACCCGCCGATCTTGTTCCGGGAAACAACCAGGTTGTTGATACGGTGGTGATAGCCAACTCCCCGGTTCCCACAGGACTGAGCGCCAGGTTTTGTAATACAAGTAATACTTATTTATTATCCGGTTCAGGTGATGGCGAATTGCTATGGTATCATAACAGTACCGATGCGGTTCCGTTTGCTTACGGCGCACCTGTTACAACAGCGCAAGCGCCGGTTAGTAATACCTATTTTGCCGGCTTGAATGATTTTAGCGGCACAATTGGGCCAGCTTCTAAATCTGCATTCTCAGCAGGGGGGTATAATCAATTTACGCCTGCTGTCAATGTGTTTGCCCGGATCCCGGTGGTGATTCAAACAGCCAAGCTGTATATAGGCAATTCGGGGGTGATAACGTTTAATGTCGCTGATTCTACGGGCAAGGTTGTATCGTCTGCGACAATCGATGCGGTTGCGACCAGCACAACCCCGCAACCCGGCGCGCAAGCCGATGATCCTAACGACCAGGGACAGGTTTACAACCTAAACTTGTTGCTGCCTGCACCGGGGCATTATTCCATTAGCGCAACTTACGATACCAGCGCAACCATCTACCGTAATAACGGCGGTGTATCGGGTTATCCATTCAAAATAGGAGATGTGTTCAGCATTACGGGTAATACGGCAACATCGGGTAGTGATACAGCTTACTATAAAAACTTCTATTATTATTTCTACAATATAACCCTGTCGAGCCCCGGGTGTAACTCAGTTTCGAGAATTGCGGTGCCGGTTGATAAACCGGGAATTACACAAAATGGCACAATCCTAACTTCAAGCTTCCCAACGGGTAACCAATGGTACCTGAATGGCGTGGCTATAAACGGCGCAACCAATCAAAATTACTCGCCGGTCCAGAGCGGTAATTACCGGGTTGATGTAACGCTTGGCAATGGCTGTATCACTCAGTCGGATAATTTTACCTATATCATCAATTCGCCAACTTCCGGTACGGATGAAATAGGCCTGACTTTGTTCCCAATTCCCGCTAACGGCCAGTTGCACGTTGTTTTTGCAGCAAAAGCCGCTGCCAGCATGAAGATGTCACTCATTAACAGTGCCGGCCAAACTGATTACAACGCGGCCCAATCGATTCCTGTTGGTAACTTTAGTACGGTGATAGACGTAAGCCACATCGCACCGGGAACCTATGTGTTAAAGGTGCTGCTCGATCAAAAAGTTTATGCACGAAAGGTGATTATTGATCGATAAAGCGCTTCGCGCAAATTCTAAACTCTAAGACTTGCAAGTCCTAATCTCTAATCACTCCATTTTCAAGCTCTTAACGGGATTTGCCAGCGCAGCTTTGATACTTTGGTAGCTCACCGTTATTAACGTGATAAGGATTGCACCACCCGCTGTGATTGCAAATATCCACCATGAAATATCCGTACGATAGTGGTAATGCTGCAGCCATTTATTCATGAAATAATAAGCTACCGGGAAAGCTATAAACTGGGAAGCGACAACGAGCTTCAGAAAATCTTTCGATAGTATGCCCCAAAGATTGAAGACCGAAGCGCCAAGCACTTTCCGGATGCCTATTTCCCTGATGCGTTGTTCGGCAACGAAAGAAGCTAATCCAAATAAGCCGAGGCAGGAGATCAAAATGGCTAATCCTGCAAAAACAGCTGCTATTTTACCAATGTGTTCCTCAGCAGCGAACTTGGCCGCATACTCATCGTCGGCAAACTTGTATTCAAATGGCGCCGATGGTATCAGCTTCTTGAAAACAGCCTCGATTTTTGGCAGCGCTGCGCTTGCGCTTACATTGGGAGCGATCTTGATATTGATTTGGCTGGTGCCAACATGGCCCTTAATCATAAACAGGGTAGGCGTCATTTCCTCATAGGGCGATTCCATGATCATGTCCCTCACCACGCCGATGATCTTGTAATATTTCATCGGCTGATCCTGGAACTTCCAGCTCACGTCTTCGCCTACCGGATTTTTGAGACCCATATATTTGGCAGCCGATTCATTAATCACCATACCGTTCGAATCGGTCAGGAAATTCCTTGAAAAATCGCGCCCCTGCACAAATTGCCAGCCTATCGTTTTGCCATATTCAAAAGTAACAGGCAATGTGCCGAATGAATCGTTAAAATTAGGATTCTTGCCTTTCCACGTAAAGCCACCATTACCCGAGGCTATTTCTGTTACCTTGCCAAATGATTCGGACATTTCGGACACCACACCAGTGTTTTTTAGCTCTCTTCTCATCACGTCGTATTTGCCGTCAAAATCAGCATTCTTTTTCCCGATCATGATCAGGCCCTCGCGTGTATAGCCCACCGGCCTGTTCTTTGCCATTTGCACCTGCCGGTAAATAATGATGGTGCAAACAATAAGCGCCACCGACACCGTGAATTGTGTTACCACTAAAACCTTGCGGGGTACGGATGCCAATCTGCCAACCCTAAACGTCCCTTTCAATACTTTAACCGGGTTGAATGAAGATAGATACAGAGCCGGATAACTACCGGATATGAGGGTAGTTATGAAAATGAACAAAATGCCTGCTCCCCAGAAATAAAGGTTTTGATAAGGCATTTTTATTTCTTTCGCTGCAAGATCATTAAACCACGGCAAGCAGGCAATGACCAACACCATAGCCAGCACGAATGAGAGCAGGACAATCAGAAATGACTCGCTGTAAAACTGCCCGATCAACTGCCTGCGCATCGAACCAACGGCCTTGCGCACGCCTATTTCTTTGGCTCTTTTTTCTGAACGTGCAGTGCTAAGGTTCATGAAATTGATGCAAGCTAGCAGCAACACAAATCCGCCAATAATGCTGATGATCCAAAGCATTTGCAGCGGACCGGTATCGGGCAGGCCGCGGTTATAGTTGTAAAGGTGCCAGTCGCTCATAGGCAGCAATAAGACCTTTGGATTCATTTTGGCCTCGTCCTTAAAGTTGCCAAGGTTTTTTAGCTCGGCATTCTTTATTTGATTTGATACTTTTTCAAATGTGGTATTGGGATTTATCTGTGCATAAATTTTCAGGAAATGATTTTGCCAATCTGTCATCGCTGTTTGCCGTATCCAGGGGTTGTTATCAAGCCAGAGATCGAAGGCGCCAATAAATTTTAGATCCTTGAATTGCGTGTTCATAGGCAGGTCCTCATAAACGCCGGTAACCTTTACCACAGAATTGTTGTTGATCTTCATGACACGGTTTACCGGATCGGTATCGCCAAAAAATGCGCTTGCTGTGGATGCTGACAGCAGGATGGAGTGCGGGTCTTTCAAGCCGTTCCGGGAACCACGTATCATTTTCAACGTAAGCATTTCGGGGGCTTTTGGATCCATAAATAATCCCGTTCTTGACAATTTCTTATCACCCGCTGACAAGATATCGTCCTCGTTCCAGGACGCGGGCACAATGTATTTAAAGTTGTTTTTGTAATTGGTTTCCAATTCAGTGATCATGGGAAACTGGAGCGATGAGTTGACGCCTTGCCTGTCGCTGTTTGGGTCCTTCATGTGGGTCTCCACCTGAGCAATGTTGTCATAATTCTGGTGATATTGGTTGAACGATAATTCATCCCACACCCATAAACCGATCAACATCGCAACGGCCATACCTACAGCCAACCCACCGATGTTGATCATAGACGAAATCCTGTTCTTTGTCAGATTGCGCCACGCTATTTTTAAGTAATTCCGTAACATATCTTTAGTTCATTAGTTCATAAGTGGTTCGGAATCAGACTGTCACTGCCACTGCTACTCCGTCTTCAAGCTTTTCACCGGGTTTGCAAGCGCCGCTTTGATACTCTGGTAGCTTACAGTCAGCATCGTGATCAGGATTGCGCCTATTGCGGTTATCAGGAATATCCACCAGGCGATGCCGGTATGATATTGGTAATTCTGAAGCCAGCGGTGCATAAAATACCAGGCTATCGGAGAAGCCAAAATGAGTGAAATAACTACCAGCACGGCAAAATCCTTTGACAGCAACTGCCACAGGTTGAACACTGATGCGCCCAGCACTTTGCGCACGCCGATTTCCTTGATGCGTTGCTCAGCCATAAACGATGCCATGCCGAATAAACCAAGGCAGCTGATAAATATGGCCAGGCTGGTGAATGTTATCCCAAGCTTGCCATAGCGCTCTTCGTTGCCAAATTTCTTGGCGTATTCCTGGTCGATGAAATGGTATTCAAATGGCTGTTCGGGATTATAGGTTTTGAATATCGAGCCGATCTTGTCCAAAGCTTCGGCGGCGCTCATTTTGGGATTGATCCTTACCAATGCGTAGCTGCTCGGATCTTTTGACAGGAAGTAAACCGTCGGTTTCGCCTGTTCATATGGCGAACCAAAAATGATGTCTTTGGTAACGCCGACTATTTTATATTGCTTACCATAAAACGTAATGTAGTTCTGTGTCGGCTTTTTCATATTCATAAAATCTACCGCAGCCTGGTTAACGATCACCGAGCTGGAGTCAGATAAGAACGTTCTCGAAAAATCACGCCCTTCGCTGAATTCCCAGCCTATAGTTTTGCCGTAATCCCAGGAAATATTGTTTTGCTGGAAGTCGGTACTCAGGTTGGGGTCTTTGCCGGGCCATTCAACAGCGCTGGTACTGCCTGCGCTTTCCGTAGGCTGCGAGCCCGCCTCGGCCAGCTCGCTTACCGTGCCGGTACTAATGAGCGCATTTTTTACAGCATCAAAGTGTTTATGAATTTCGGGGGTCATCATCGGCACGGCAACCAGGCCATCACGGGTGTAGCCAACCGGGCGGTTTTTAGCATATTGAATTTGCCGGTAGACTACGATTGTCCCAATGATCAATACAACAGAAACAGTGAATTGCAGAACTACTAAAACTTTACGCGGAATGGATGCCAGGCGCCCTACACGAAATGTGCCTTTAAGGACCTTAACAGGTTTAAAAGATGATAGGTAGAATGCAGGGTAGCTGCCGGTGATGAGACCGGTGATCAAAATAAAAGCCCCACTCACTATCCAGAACCTTGCACTTGCCCATGGCAACGCCATTTGTTTATCAGCAACGCTGTTGAAGAATGACATACTAAGCTGGGCCAGCAACAGTGCAATACCGAATGCCAGTAAAACACACAATATCGATTCGCTGAAAAACTGGTAGATCAATTGCTGACGCATTGAACCAATAGCTTTTCGAATGCCCACCTCACGTGCACGTTTTTCGGAACGCGCCGTGCTCAGGTTCATAAAATTGATGCAGGCCAGCAGTAATACAAATACACCGATAATGCCGAACAGCCAGACATATTGTATTTTACCGCCGGTGTTTCTGCCGTCTTTGAACTCGCTATATAAATGCCATTTGCTCATCGGCTCAAGGAACAATGCCGGCTTCTTTTTTGCCAGAAATGCATTCACATGACGCAACTTTTCGTTCCTGATCTTTAACGACACTTTATCCAGATCGGCATTGTCGGCCAACTGAACGTAGAGTGATACAAAGTTTGGCCGCCAGGGCTCCTTCATCTTGCTCAATTGGTTATCGGAAGCAAATCGGTCCCATGAGCCAACGAATGCCATATCCGCCAACGTTGAGTTTCGGGGCAGGTCCTGATAAACACCAGCTACCTTTAGGTTATCCTGGTTGTTCAGTTTTAATACCTTGAACATTGGATCCGAATCGCCAAAAAATGCTTTGACGGTCGACTCTGATATCAAGATGGAAGAAGGGTCTTTCAGTGCATTCCGGTTACCCTTAAGCATATTTAAGGTAAACAGATCTGGCCCACCGGGTTCCATAAACGAGCCTTGTACGCTTATCTTTTTATCGCCAAGAGTCAGCATATTACTTCCAATACCCGTTGTCATAACCACCGACTTAAAGTCGCTGCCATAACTTTTGCGCAGTACATCAGCCAATGGATAGGGCACCTGCCACCACGTTTGCACCTCTCCGTTGTTAGTCACGTTCTGGATCACTTGAGCGATGCGGTTATAATTCTTATGATTCCGATCAAATGATAATTCGTCATAGATCCACAAGCCGATCAATATCACAACGGCCATGCCCACAGCCAATCCGCCGATGTTGATGATGGACGAAATCTTATTCTTAACAAGATTTCGCCAGGCCACTTTGATGTAATTCTTTATCATGGTTTTAGTTCATTGGTTCATTAGTTTTGTCCATAGTCGATAGACCATAGTCCATAGCCTTTTTGTATTTGCCATGGACTATCGACCATGGACTATTGACTGCTACAACTGCCACTTACTCAGTACGAAGACTCTTCACCGGGTTCGCGAACGCCGCTTTAATCGCCTGGAAGCTAATAGTTGCCAGGGCGATTGCGAATGCCAGCAGACCCGCAATTGCCATTACCCACCAGCTGATATCGATCCGGAAAGCAAAATCCTGCAGCCAATGGTGCATAATGAACCACGTTACAGGCGCGGCAACTACGAAGGATATAATAACCAGCAGTAAAAAGTCCTTAGATAATATATAAACCACATTTTGGGTAGATGCACCCAGCACTTTGCGGATGCCTACCTCTTTGGTACGTTGTAAAATGTTGTATGCTGATAAACCGATCAACCCGAAGCAGGCGATCAAAATGGCCAGAGACGCAAACAGGGTAAACATTTCGCCGAAACGCTGGTCGCTTTGATATTGTGCATTAAACTGATCGTCGAGGAAGAAATAGTCGAACGGATCGTTCGGGAAATATTTGCTCCACGCGGTTTTTACCGCTGCTATGCTTCCCTGCAGGTCGGATGTTTGCAGTTTGACCGAAACGGCGTCTTTTGCGTTTAGACGCAGGGTGATCAATTGCGGGTCTATCGGTTTCTGCAGCCCCAGGTGATGGAAGTTTTCCACCACGCCAATGATGGTCAGTGTATCGCCTGAAAATATTTTTCTGCCAACCGCATCCTTAGGACTGGTGAAACCAAATTGTTTCAATGCCTGCTCATTTAGGATCGCAGCTTTTTTATCACCGGGGAAATCCCTGGAAAAATTGCGACCTGCTAACAGCTTCATTTCAAACTGTGGAATAAAGTCGTAGTCGATACCCAGGCGATAGACCGTTGAACCGCCAAGATCTTTGTGATCGAGACTTTGGTAGCCGGTGGTCCAATAAATTTCCTGCCCCATCACGGAGGTAGAGATCGCCGCGCTTTTGACACCGGAGTTCTTCAGGATATCATTTTTGAAGGACTCCACGGTGCTCCAGTATAACGAATCCTTTACAGCATGGGCACCATTAATAACCAAATTTTGACTGATATTGACGCCAAGCTTTTGATTGCGCATAAAATTTACTTGCTGGTAAACAATGATGGTCCCGGCTATTAAAACCACGGAGATGCCGAATTGAACAATGATAAGACTCTTACGTAGGATCAATCCGCCTGAGGTATTTTTAAAAGCTCCCTTTAGCACCTTCAC
>Ga0068856_100002875_pt1 | contig 17615 bp, 14 predicted proteins | sample KBSCornC62_FD_66595 | JGI IMG/M metagenome (GOLD analysis project Ga0068856, IMG submission 66595) | Corn rhizosphere microbial communities from Kellogg Biological Station, Michigan, USA - KBS Corn C6-2 | ecosystem: Host-associated > Plants > Roots > Rhizosphere > Soil ...
TGATTTTCACGTCGAGTATGTTTTCAATCGTGCCGACATTGATCATTCACGGATCGTGTGGGCGAGAGATATGGGAGACGCAAAGAACCAGGAGCTGTTTCACTACTATCCAGACCGCCGCGTCTTATTGCTCGAGCCTGACATGCTTGCGATGTCGCTGACTCCTTATCCCAAGTAACGGTCTAAGAGCTTGCTGAACGGTAGTGTTGCAAAGGAAAATAGCGAGCTGTTAAGTAGCCGAGGGCGAAGGAACGGGCCGGCGGTATTTAGGGGAAGGCTCTTTCAGGATTGAGGTGTTCGTCCTGTGCGGACGGTGGTATCTTCGCTATTCGCTCAGTTATCGAGATCTGGAAGAGATGACGGTAGAGCGTGGTCTGAGCGTCGATCATTCCACGATTGCTCGCTGAGTCTTGCGATACGCTCCGATCCCGAACCAGCGTGTTCGGCGTCATCTCCGCCATCCCCATCGGTCCTGGCGCGTGGATGAGACCTACGTTCGTGTTGCCGACAAAGTGGACCTATTTATATCGAGCATTCGACTCGGAAGGCAGCACGATCGATTTCCTTCTATCTCCGCAGCGGGAGCGGGTCGCAGCCAAATACTTATGACCGGATGTTCTACAGGCGTTGGAACCGGCTCTTCCCGCGCCAAGCCATCTATCTGATTACGAAGGGTTCAAGCGGCAGCACAGTCGTTTTCTACTATATGAGCCAGACGCGCGGGTCTTGCATCGCCTGCTGACAGAGGGCGAGGATGTGACGATTCAAGCCATTTTCCACAGTGGCCCACTGTATTCAGTTGGCGTGAAGGAAGGGTCCCAACCCTCGCGCCGCTAGCAACTTCTCGAGATGTTTCGCAAGGATATCAACCTCCAGGTTGACGCGCGCACCAATCCCGCGGGAAGACAGCGCGGTATGCGTGTAGGTCTGAGGAATGATCGTAAAGCCAACTATGTCGCGGTCGATCTCGGCCACAGTGAGGCTGATGCCGTCCACAGCTACAGAAGCCTTGCTGACGATGTAGCGCGCGAGTTCGGGGGGCACACGGAGCCGCAGCCACCAATTGTTATCCCCCAACGAGTCAAGCGAAACGATCGCGGCGGTGCCATCGACATGACCAAGGACGAAGTGGCCGTCCAGGCGCCCATTGAAACGTAGGGGCCGTTCCAGATTAACGGCCGATGCGACCTGGAGATCGCCGAGATTCGTGCGCTTCAGCGTCTCAGGCGAAAGATCGGCAGAAAATTCGCCGGGCGCCAGATCAACTGCAGTGACACAGGCGCCATTGACAGCAATGCTCGCACCGTGTGTGGCATCCTCGAGCACCGAACCGCAAGCGACCGTTAGCCGCGCGCCGGTGGCTTTTGGTTCCAGTCGCAGCACCCGGCCCACCTCTTCCACAATCCCTGTAAACATCAACTTTGCCCTTTAACGACATAGGCTTCGACTGCAAATTCGTCCTTCGAAACGGCGTGCACTTTTAGGCGGTCGAGGAGGATGGCGTCGATGCGGCGCTGACGCCCCGTGCCGCCGGCGACGGGAATGCTTTTGAGACCGCCGAGAATTTTCGGCGCATAATAAAAGAGAACTTTATCGGCTATCTGCGAATCGAGCATTGTCCAATTGACTCGGCTTCCCGCTTCCACCATGAGCGACACATAGCGGCGTTGGGCTAGAAAGGTAATGACTTGTGCAGGGTCGGTCCGGCCGCCTGCGCCATCGGCAATCAACACTTGAATGCCGGCGGCTTCCAAAGCCGTTCGGCGGGCGTCCGGAGCGGCGGACGTTCCGACGACCAATACGTCTTCTTTCGCGCTCGTTACCATTTTCGATCGGAGCGGCAGACGAAGTTGCGAATCGAGCACGATGCGGAGCAGCGGCCGGCTGCGCGGCAGGCCGGAACGATCGGTGAGGAGGCAATCGTCTTCGAGAACGGTCCCGATACCGGTGAGAATGGCGTCGGACAGATGCCGCACACGCTGGACGTCGGCGCGGGCGATTTCACTGGTGATCCAACCGAAATTGTCTTGCGGTGCGGCGATTTTACCGTCGAGCGTCAATGCGGCCTTGATTGTAATGAGCGACCGGCCGGTGCGCATGAAGTGGATGAAGGGCTCATTGAGTTTTTCCGCCGCTTCGGTATGGGCCTGGTCGATGAAAACTTCGATGCCGGCAGCGCGAAGCTTGGCGAAGCCCGCGCCGCTCACCAGCGGATTAGGGTCTTCAACGGCGGCGATGACGCGCGTAATGCCAGCCTCGAGAATAGCCTTGGTGCAAGGTTTGGTCCGGCCCTCGTGAGAACAAGGTTCGAGTGTGACGTAGAGAGTCGCGCCGCGCGCGGCATCGCCGGCCTCGCGCAAAGCGGCGATTTCGGCGTGCTCGACCCCGCTCCAGGTGTGGAAACCACGGCCGATGACGACGCCGTCGCGAACCAGGACCGCGCCTACCGTGGGATTCGGGCTGGTACGGCCTTCGCCCTCGTGGGCTAGCGCAAGAGCCTCCAGCATGGGATCTGGTTTAGGTTCGGTCATGACATTCTTACAAGTGGCTGGCACCCGGCCACACCTGGCCCAAATGCCGCACTAGTCGAATAGCGACTCCACAAATTTTTCGGGCTCGAATGGGATGAGGTCATCTATTTTTTCGCCGACGCCTATAAAGCGGATAGGAAGTCCCAATTCGCGGGCGATTGCTACGACCACGCCGCCCTTGGCGGTGCCGTCGAGTTTGGTTAGGACGATGCCGGTCACGCGCGCCGATTCGGTAAATTTGCGAGCCTGTTCGAGACCGTTTTGGCCGGTGGTGGCGTCGAGCACCAGCCAGACCTCGTGCGGCGAGCCAGGGATGACGCGCTCGCACGTACGGCGCATTTTCTCGAGTTCGGCCATCAGATTTTCTTTGGTATGCAGGCGACCAGCCGTGTCGACGATGATGTAATCGACGGCACGCGCTTTGGCGGCCTGAAGCGCATCGAACACCACGGCGCTTGGATCGGCGCCGGTTTTCTGACGGATTAGATCCACATGCGCCCGTTCGGCCCAGACTTCCAATTGCTCAATGGCGGCAGCGCGAAAGGTGTCGGCCGCGCATAGCAGTACCTTGCGGCCTTCGCCTAAAAAACGATGCGCGAGTTTACCGATGGTGGTCGTTTTGCCGGCGCCGTTGACTCCGACCACCATCACTACGGCCGGTGGTGCCATCACTGTGTGAATGGGTACTTCGGACGCGCGGAGAATTTCGAGCAACTGCTCGCGTATCAAATTGCGGACCTCGGCCGGATCGGCTACTATTTTGCGATCAGCGCGCGCGTGAAGCCGGGTGATGATATCGTCCACTGTCGCCACACCTAGGTCGGCGGTGATAAGTGTGTATTCGAGTTCCTCGAGCAGACCGGCATTGATCTCGGGCCTGCCGGAGAGAACGTCTTCCAGGCGGTCAACAAACCCGGAACGTGTTTTTTGAATGCCCGCCTTCAACTTTTCCAGCAGATCGGGCTCGGTGGGGACGGTGCCAAAGAGCGTCTGAATGGCCATTCGGAGGGGTTTCGGCTTCAGTGTAACAAGCCATGCCCCGGGAATAGCCCGTACCGGAGGCAATTCGAGCGCCGGCTAGGTACGGGTCGGACTACGCTCGCAGTGCATTCACGCTCGATACTGGCGCTATGCCGGACGTGCGCCCAAAGCCCCAAACGGACATGAAGTTTCATACCGTGTTGTTGCTTGTTGCGGTTGCGCTTGGGGCAATAGTGGAAGCCGTTGGGCCACCGTGGGTCCAGGCGATTTTCCGCAATGTGAATTTTGACGGCGCAGGGAATGTAAGCGCGGTTCTGGTGGCCTTGTTGGCGGCGGTGGCCGTGCATGAAGCGGGCCATCTATTCATGGCTTGGGCTTGCAATTTCGAGATTTTGGGGGGCAAGCTGGGACCACTGCGCTTGGAGCGACTTCACGGCATGCGAAGGATATCCATTTCGTCGAGAGGACTGTTTTCCTGCGCCATTTCGGCCGTGCCGCGAAGCTGTTCGCATTGGCGGGGGCGGATGATGCTGGTGGTAGCGGCTGGCCCGGCAGCGACACTCGTCGGACTTATGGGCGCGGCAAGCATATCGATGTTCCAGCCTGCGGGCTGGGCAGGGAAGTTTTGGAGCGCTCTCACGTTATTTCACTTTCTGCTTTTTGTGCTCGGATTGGTACCCAATGGGGAATCGGCGCGGACCCGGAACGATGCGAGACTATTCCTGGCGCTCAGCCGTGACGGACCGGCAGCGCGCGAGTTGAATCTCTATCACCGGCTTGCGCAGCTCAGGCTGGCGGCGATACGGCCGAGCGACTATCCGGCTTCGCTGATGTCGCATGCGGCACAATGCTCGGGACGGCCGGAAGCAAATCTGCTGATTGCCAGAACGCTTACGGAGTGGGCGCTCGATTCGGACGATCAGGCGCACGCCGGTCTGTGGGACCGGCGCGCTCTGGAGCAAGGAGAGCACTGTGACGCGCGCCTTCGGAATTCGGCTCTGGCGGCTTCCGGGTGTTTCGACGTGTTATTCCGCAATGATGTTGCCGCGGCGCGCGACAAATTGCAGAAGGTAGATTTTGACACGCTGTTTCCGAAGTATTTTGCGTATCGGGCAAGAGCCGCGTGGCTGCTCGCCAACGACCGGCTCGCCGAAGTGCCGGCACAAGTGATTCGCGCGCAGTACGCGCTGCCGCTCGGCCTGCCTTACTATGATTTCGAGCGCAAGCTTCTCGGAAGGCTTCATCTCAAAGCATTGGGCGTGCCCGAAGACCGGTTCATTTCCGCTGCCGCCGGTTGATCCGCACTCGCTTCGCGGGCATTAGGGAAGATAGTAGTAATGCCCTTGCCCGTTCCTACCAACACCCGACGGCGCCTGGCATTTCTGTTTTCCGTTCCACTTGCATTCAGCCTGGTTTTCTTTTTGGTGCAGCTTGCGGCCGAGCGCGCGGATATCTATCTGCTCGAAATTCAAAATTTGCAGTCAAGCGTTCGCGAACTGCGGCTGTTGGCAAGACAGGCCGAGTCGAGCGAGCGCGGATTTCTTCTGATCGGTGACGACCGTTATCTGTTTCCTCTCGAACAAGCGAACGCGATACTTCCGACACAGGTCAAATTCTGCCAAGGATACGCGAAGGATTGGCCGTCACTCCAGGCCGACATCAACACGGTCATCGGGCTCGTGCAGCAAAGGATCACCCAAGCGAATAGAGTTCTCGATACGCAGCGGACGAAGGGATTTGCGGCGGCGCTCGAGCTGACGCGCTCCGGAGAAGCGGACAAGACGATGGATCAGCTTACGAGGCAGGCGAGCGACCTACTGAAGAACATAAACAATATCGAGTCGAGCTATCTCGAGCATGAGCGGACGCTGAACCGTTGGACATTCGTTTTCTTCTCTGTCGGCACGCTGGTAATGATCGGTGTGATGATGTGGCTCTATAACGCGCTGTTGTCCTATTTGTACGCCCGAGACGACGCGCGAGAACAGCTGGAGAAAGTAAATGCCGGCTTGCAGACGCACGTTGAAGATCGCACGCGCGAGCTGCGCGACATGAACGAAGAGCTCGGGCAATTTGCGTACGTGGCGAGCCACGACCTGCAAGAGCCGCTGCGCACGATCACCAGTTTTTCCCAATTACTGGCGGCGCGCTATAGGGGCAAACTGGACGAAGACGCCGATGAGTTCATCGGATACATTGTGACGGCGTCGCGGCGAATGACCGATCTAATCAACGGTCTGCTGCAACTGGTACGGCTGCGCAAGTCCGGCCAGCCGACGCTGCCAGTGTCTTTCGAAAAATTGCTTTCCGAGGCGGAAATTAGCTTGCAAGCGTCGATTCGAGAAAGCCAGGCGCAAATCGAACACGGGCCGTTACCGACGCTGGTGGTGGATCAGGTGCAATTCTCGCAGGTTTTGCAGAACCTGATCTCAAATGCGATCAAATACAGGCGGGAGGTGCCGCCGCGTATTAGTATCCAGGCCAAGCGTGACTATGGCAATTGGATTTTTTCCGTCGCTGATAACGGCCGGGGATTCGAGCAGGAGTTTTCCGAACGTATTTTCGGACTGTTTCAGCGGCTGCATGGACGCGATGTCGAGGGTACGGGCATGGGCTTATCCATCTCTCGAAAGATTCTGGAACGCCACGGCGGGCGGATCTGGGCGGAATCGAAAATTGGATCCGGCTCGACCTTCTTTTTCAGTTTGCCTACCAGCCTGGAAAGTCTGAGATTTCTATCGGCCACGGCGCCGGAACCGAACGGCTCCGTGCGGGAGCCCGTATCGCGAACACCGTGAGACTCGTGGCGCATACGCAAAGCCCGTTGAACCGCGACCTACGCTTGCTTGAGCTGGCGCTCAACAATACGAGCGGCACGCTGGCTGATCAGATCGGCCACTTTACCGAGAAGGTTGGGTAGATCCTCGGATTCGATCAGGAACGGGGGAGGACCGTCGGGGCGACTGGTCCGGTACGTAGTCAAGATCGCTGTGGCGGGTTTGTATGCCATCAGCCGCGCATGCGCGATGACTTTGAGGCCGGCCTCTGGTGATTCCATCTGGAGGTCACTCAAAACGAGCTCATACTGCCGTTCATCGAGCTTGCCCACGGCTTCGGCGGCGGAAGCGGCGGAATCAACGAAATAGCCGCCCGCCTCGAGGACAGCCTGGAGCGTCAGCCGCGAAGTAAGATCATCGTCCACTAAAAGCACCCGCGCCAGCTCTAGATCCCGGCGGGGCGGTTTTCGCATAGTACCTTGCATGTCCGCGCTTTCTGCCTGAGGCAGCTACAGTGTAAACGAAAATTGCGAAAATACACATACGCAATTTCCGGGATGGCGATTCACTTGCTATTCAAACACGCGGTGGAAGATTGCGCGTACGTTTTTTAACTGACGTTCGAGCGAAAACGCATCCGCCAATTGGGTCTCGTTCAGATAATTGGTGATTCTCTCATCTTCTTGAATCAACAGGCGGAAATCGCCGTCGTTACGCCAAGCCTCCATGGCATGGGTTTGTATCAGCCGGTAGGCGTCTTCGCGCAGCATGCCGGCGGCAGCCAGGTCGAGCAGAAGCTGGCCAGAGAAGATCAACCCTCTTGTATTGTTTAAGTTACGAAGCATTCGATCGCGATCGACGACGAGTCCGGAGATGAGCCAAGTGGTCTTTGCCAGTAAATAGTCGATCAGGATCGTGGAATCAGGCAGAATGACGCGTTCGACGGAAGAGTGAGAAATATCGCGCTCGTGCCATAGCGCCACGTTTTCGAAGGCGGCTTGGGTGTTGGCCCGGACGACCCGGGCCAAGCCGCAAATCTGTTCCGCCGTAACGGGATTGCGTTTGTGAGGCATCGCTGAGGAGCCCTTCTGTCCGGCAGCAAACGGTTCTTCGGCTTCGCGAATCTCGGTGCGCTGCAGGTGGCGGATTTCAAGCGCGATCTTTTCAAGGCTCGACGCAATCCCGGCTAGTGTGGCGAGGTAATTTGCGTGCAGGTCGCGTGAGAGGACTTGCGAAGTGATGGGCGCTGCTTTAAGACCGAGGCGGGCGCAAATTTTCTCTTCCGCTTCGGGGCCGATGTGCGCGAAGGTGCCAACCGCACCCGAAATCTTTCCGACACGCATTTCTTCGGCGGCAGTGGACAAACGGGTATGGTGACGTGTGAACTCGTCCCACCACAGTGCGGCTTTGAGGCCAAATGTGATGGGTTCGGCGTGCATGCCATGGGTCCGGCCGATTTGGACGGTGTCGCGGTGCTCGAAGGCTAATTTTCGCAAGGCGGTCAGGAGATTGTTAAGGCTGGCGGCGATCACGCCCGAAGCGTTCTTGATCTGGAGCGCCTGGGCGGTGTCTACCACGTCATTCGAGGTGAGACCGTAGTGCAGCCACCGGGAAGCGTCGGAAGCGCCCTCGGCACGCATGGCTTCGGCGACTGCGGTGGTGAAGGCGATCACGTCGTGGCGGACTTCGGCCTCGATTTCCTGGACGCGACGCAGATCGAAACCGGCATGAGCACGCAGGCTTTGAGCGGCTTCTTTGGGCACCTCGCCTAGTTCAGCGAGCGCTTCGGCCGCGGCGAGCTCGACTTCGAGCCAACATTCGTATTTGTGCTGTTCACTCCAGATGGCACCCATTTCCGGACGCGTGTAGCGGGCAATCATTCTCCGTCCATTGTGACTGACCTAAAGTGCCGTCCGCTGAACGATCCTGTGGTGATGGGAGAGTCGGGTTCTCGATTATGCCCGAAACCAGTACGGAGATCGCAGGAGTTGATTTTGGAATTGCCTGCGAAGGTCTTTCCCGGAACTTCTCAGGCGCCTATCGAATGGACAGTCCTATGGAAGACATTCCGGTACTGGTATACCGCACATCCCAGGGAATCAAGCGGAATGCCGTAGATTTTGCCGATCTCTCCACCGTAGGCAGCCGTTCTCGAACTGGCGTTGGCAACCGCAACTACTTCATAAGGGCGGGATGGCCGCCGTTGAGACAAAAAGGATGCACCTGCCCTAGTATCTACTGCGTGGAACCGCTGGTAAAGGGCAAGAGCAAGTGTTCCCGGGAACAGCCCTTGAAGGCATGGTTCGCAAACAGGGCTTCTGCAAGACAACCCAGGTTTCTACGGCGCCATGGAGGGCAACGACAACCTTCTAAAGCCGGTATTCTTTCTCTCATCCAAGATCGGACCTAAGCCTCTGGAATACATCCGCCAGTTAGTGGGAGATGATACCCGCTCTTTCGGCGTCAACACGGATCGATTCAACTACAACGCAAACGACCTTTTGGTAGATGCGATTGCGAATGGCGCGCGGGCCCATACTGGATGATTCTTTCCACCTTGAATTGGAATTCGCCGAAGCCCCAAATCCCGCTCGTGCAACTGGCGCCAACAGTCTTCTTGCAACTCTAAGCGCTCGGGGTCTTCGTGGTCCATATCACCAGCCTGACTGGTGACTAGTACTCGAATACTTCCGACTGCACACCGGGTTCGGCGACGACTAAACGGGTGAACAGCGTACGCCCATGGAGCGCCTTCATGGCAGAGTGGCGGACCAACTCAGGGTGGTTGTTGTGTTCGCTGATATGGCCCAGGATTAGGGTTGAGACACGGGAATCCAGATCGTTTTCAATGAACCCGGCAGCGACCTCATTCGAAAGGTGCCCTCGGCGCCCCATTACGCGCTGTTTCACCGACCACGGGTAAGGGCCGATCCGCAACATTTCTAGATCGTGATTGGATTCGAGTATGACCAGATCGCTTGCCCGCATGTGCACGCGAAGCGAATCGGTAACATAGCCCAAATCTGTCGCGACCGCGATTTTGATGCCCTGCGCCGACAGTGTATAGCCAACCGGGTCGGTGGCGTCGTGCGGAATCGTGAAACTCGAGATATCGAAATCGCCGATGGTGAAGCTGCGACCGGCTTGAAAGGTTTCGAGCGCGGGCTGATTTTCACCCCAATCGATGTAGGGTGCGGTACCGTACGTGAGATAAACAGGAATAGGCTTGCGGCGATATTTCGCCATGGCCGGTAGGCCGCAAACGTGATCGTGGTGTTCGTGCGTTACCAGGATGGCGTCAAGTGCCGAGATGTCTTCTCCAATCGCGGCCAGACGTTTGGCAATCTCGCGGCGGCTGAGACCGGCATCGACCAGGATACGCGTACGGCCTGTGGCAATAAACGCGCAATTCCCGGCGCTGCTGCTGGCGAGAATGCAGACTTTGACGATACGTGCTTCTCCTTAACGTTCTCTTCGATAGATATAGCAAATCTGGAACAAAATGTCAGGAAATGTTTCGACTTCGAAGATCCCTTCGTAAAACGCGCACAACGGGCACCACCGCCCTATGCGTTCTCTACAGGTGCTCTCTACAATGGTAGTTCCCTATGACCGCACGCGTATATGTCTCCATGAAACCCACGGTTCTTGATCCACAGGGCCAGACCATCTGTTCGGCTCTAAACGGCATGGGGCACCGCCAGATCGCAGCGGTGCGGCAAGGCAAATATTTTGAAATTGGCGTAACGGAAGGCACTTCCCGCGATGCCGCGGCCCAGGTACTCGACGAAGTGGCGCGCGACGTACTCTCTAACCCAGTGATAGAGGATTACCGGGTTGAGATCTTAGACTAGGCTTGGCCTCTTTTTATTTATGTGCGGAATCGTTGGCTACATCGGAAACCGGGAGGCGGTTCCGGTTATCGTGGACGGGTTGCGGCGACTCGAATACCGGGGCTATGACTCGGCGGGGGTGGCGGTATTTTCGGGAGACCAGCGCCTGGATGTGCGGCGCGCCTCGGGCAAATTGCGTAATCTCGAAGAGGTCCTTCGCAACAAGCCGCTGGCCGGGTCCTACGGCATCGGCCACACGCGCTGGGCGACACACGGCCGCCCTACCGAGGAAAATGCGCATCCGCACCGGGACTGCAAAGGGCAGATCGTGGTGGTGCACAACGGTATTGTCGAAAACTATCTGGCGTTACGAAAACAACTCACGGCCGAGGGACACCAGTTCGTCACTGAGACCGACACCGAAGTCATTGCACATCTGGTCGAAAAGCACTTGAATGGCAGCCTCGAAAACGCCGTGCGGTCTGCATTGAAGGAAATTTCGGGTGTTTTCGCGATCGGAGTAATTTCGAGCAGCGATCCCCATAAGATTGTGGCCGCTCGCTCGGGGCCGCCGGTAGTAGTCGGGTTAGGAGAGAACGAATTTTTTGTCGCGTCTGACGTACCCGCCATTCTCAGCTACACACGCGACATCATTTTTCTAAACGACGGCGATGTGGCTGTTCTCACGGCCGAAGGCGTCCGTTTTACTGATTTCGATGGCAAGATTGTGCGACGTCCAGTCTCTCACATTCTGTGGGATCCGATCATGGCGGAAAAGGGTGGCTACAAGCATTTCATGCTCAAGGAAATCTTCGAGCAGCCCCGAGCCATCAAAGACACCCTGCTCGGCCGTGTCGGCCAGGAAAGCGGTCGGGTTTTTCTCGATGAAGTGGATATTCCGGAGGCCGATTTCAAGGCCTTCGAACAAGTGAAGATTGTGGCGTGCGGCACCAGTTGGCATGCCGGTCTAGCCGGGAAATTCATCATCGAAAAGCTTGCCCGACTACCTGTCGAAGTCGACTACGGAAGCGAATTCCGTTATCGCGACCCCATCATTCAGCCCAACACGCTTACGGTGGTAATCTCACAGTCTGGGGAAACCGCCGATACTCTCGCGGCGCAGCGGGAGGCGAAACAGAAGGGCTCAAAGACGCTGGCGATTTGCAATGTCGTCGGGTCGATGATCACACGCGAAGCGGCCGGCACTTTGATCACGCATGCCGGGCCGGAAATCGGTGTGGCATCGACGAAAGCGTTCACATCGCAGATTACTGCATTGATCATTCTGGGTATGTACATAGGCCAGGTGCGCGGCACGTTGAGTAAAGACGCAGCCTGCACGCTGGTACAGGAAATGATGCAGGTTCCCGGGAAGCTCGAACATGTGCTTTCGCAGACGGCGATTTACGACGAACTCGTAAAGGATTTTTCGCGGGCGCAGGATTTTCTTTATCTGGGGCGCGGTATTCATTTTCCGATTGCGCTCGAAGGAGCCCTGAAACTCAAAGAGATTTCTTACATTCACGCTGAGGGTTACCCGGCAGGTGAAATGAAACACGGGCCGAATGCGCTGATCGACGAAAATCTTCCAGTCGTGGTGCTCGCGACCCGCGATCCGGAATCGGAAGAGAGCCGGGTGCACTACGAGAAAACGCTTTCGAACATTCAAGAAGTGAAGGCGAGGAGCGGTAAAGTGGTCGCGATAGCCTGCGAGGGCGATGAGGAAGTGGCGAAAGTGGCCGATTACGTCATCACGATTCCGTTAACCCGCGAGTTGTTGCTGCCGCTGCTCGAGATGATCCCACTACAATTGATCGCATATCACATCGCAGTGAAGCGTGGCTGCGATGTCGATCAACCGCGGAATCTCGCGAAAAGCGTCACGGTCGAATAGTAACGGAGGGATCGGCGCCGATGGTGCCGGATAGTTCGGCTAAGTAGGCAGCGCTTGTTACGCGGTTCAAGTGTGCGCGGACCGCCGGTAAACGATCCGCGCAGCCGGCTCTCTCAAGAGCTTTCTGGTGGCGCATCCAGAGCGCTACGTCTTGACTCTGCTTGGCTCGTAAGCGCTCCCGGTACCAATCGCTGGCCAACACTGTGTCACGGCTAAACATGGCCCGGAATTTTGCGGAATTTTCGGACATTCCCTGATAGGAGCCGTGCGCCAAGATGTGCAGCAACGCTTTGATGGGAGGGCAAGCGGCATCTACGCTGCCATCTTCAAAGTAATTGAGCGCGACGTTGCGTTGCGCTTCGACAATCGCCTCAACACCGGCGACAAACACGGCCAGATCCTGCGTCTCTGGCCGTAGAAACCCTCCGGGAAAAACCGCGCCGGGCATTTCGAAGATGCGGCCAAGAAAATGGTCCACGAAAGACATCGTGATCCGGTAGCCAAGGCGGCTGGCTAAAATGGAACGGCCCTCGAAATCAAAGTTCTCCACTTTTTCCAGATAGCCGTGCTGGATAAGAAAACGGGCATCGCGTTCGAAGACGCGCATCCGGCACCATAACTCCGGGACGAGCATGCTGTTGTCGTGATCAATGCGGTATTTCGGGCCAATGTGACCGGCGGCGGTCGTGAAGCCATCGTAGCCGGCGATTATGGCGGAAACGAGCGCATTGTTGATGTCGATCACGGGCGGCAATGCATTGAAGGGACCTTTGGTAAGAGCCCCCTCACTGCCGAAACCCGTGGTAGAAGGCGATTTGCCAGTCAAGCTGCAGATGTAATCCATGAACAGCTCAGGCAGTTCCTGGTAATGAATAGGATTGTAGACGGCGAGCGGGGGGATGCCAGCCTTTGGATCGGGCGGATTGTTGCGGCGCCCGGCGAGCACGGCATTCACCGGAAAATAGGCGGTATGGCCGGAGGGAATCTCGCGCGCCAGACGGGTGCCGATTTCGGCGATATAGGAATCGCGCGGGTGAACCAGATCCGGGCGTTTTTGCAGATAGCGTGGATTTTTCGAAGGGCTGCCACCGACCACCCTAGGGTGCGCGGAAGAGACGACAAACTGGGCGGCAGGATCGGCGGCAAAGTCCTTCAGCAGCTTCTTGATGGGCTCGGTATAGCGATCGAAGGCGACCACTTCGTCCAAAATCGCCTGCACGGCAGCCTTGTCGAGCGGCTCATAATTCGAAAGAAATGTTCCCGGAGATGCGATGTCGGCCTCCGCGTCCTTATCGAAGCCGCGGTGGATGGCTTCGTCAGGCCGTTGAAACAGCATGGTCTCGCAATTCGAGACTAGCTTGACGCTCGGATTCGGATATTCGGGATCGAGATTTTCGAGGCTCTCTTTGGGAAGCACAACGGAAGCCGAGATATCATCCTCGACCTGCACTTTGTCGGCTGGATTAAAATCTGGACGGAGTTTATAAATGCGCCAGGAGCCATCGGGATCGTAGCCCATACGCAGGTAATTGGCGAGCAGCTTCTGGTTTTCGAATTTGAGCTCATTCCCGGGCGCACCATTTATGTGATCGACGCTGAAGTGCTCGCGCCAATCGTCACCCCACTCCTGCTGGTAGTAGCGTTTGACCGTGATCAATAATTGCCGAACACCCTGCGGCACACCGGCGATCCAGGCGTTGTGTTCGTCGGTGTATTCGGGCGACGGGGTCAATAGCTTGATCACCGAGCCGAGCGAGCGCTCGTGGCTCAGGATAGGCCTGCCCGCGCGATCAATCGAAACGGGATTTTTGTATATGGTGGAAAAATCCTTACGCAGGATTTCTGCGGCCTTGGCCATGTCGGTGTGATAGTCGCTGACAAAGATAGGACCTTTCAAAATGATCGCCGCGAGTGATTTTGAAATTTCGGATTTGCCTCCGCCGGAAACGGTAGAAGGCTTGTGACAGAGAATTCCGTCAGCCCGTGAGGCTACGAGCCGCCAGGCAGTGCCTTCGATTTGTTTTTCAAGTCGTATCTTGGTTCCCCAGGGCAGCATGTAGGTAGCACCGGCGCGTAATACGAGCTTGTGGCGCGAGCCACCCGGACACTCCCATTCAATCGAGCCTTTACGGACGCTGAATTCCGCATTTTCGGGTACGTAAAAGATGTCGTCATAGCGCCGATCGATTGCGTAACCTTCCGGCCGGATCTCGACTCTATCGCCAAGCCAGTGCATCGCCTCTTCGAAAGTGACTTTCTTGGTGAGAACGGTTCGGCCCGCATAGAATTGCTTGCCGAGAACATAAGCGGGAAAGGCAATGGCTCCGCCGGCGTGCTCTTCCTCGCAAACGCCGAACAGGTTAGCGGCGTAACTGATTTGCGTTTTCACTTCTTTCTTGCAATAGCCGTAGTAGTTGTCGGCGATCAGTGTGACAATGACACCGCGGCTGTCGCGGCAGGTGAGTTTAAATGCGTTTCCGCCGTTATAGGCTTCTGATTCTTCGCGCCAGCACATGCCGTCACGGCGCTGGCGTTTGGTGGCGGCGTCGTAGTGCGGCAGTCCGAGATCTTTTTTCTTCAGTCCAGTGATATGGGGCGCCAGAATCACGCAGCCTGTATGGCCGCTCCAGTGCATCGCATCCAGGGCCGCATCGTTTTCAGGGAGATCAGGATCCCCGCCGTTGCCGAAGATACATTCGACAAAATCCAGATTGCTGATCAAGCTCCCCGGAACAAAGAAGCGCGTCTCCATGGTCTTGACAGGCTCACGACCGGTGGCTGGGCAAATCAACGGACGCAGCAGGAGAGTGGTGAAGACGCGCACCGGCTCTGCTTGATGCGCGGTAAAAGGCAGCGTCATCACATCCGCAGGGGGAGTGAGGGCAGCGGCGAGCAGGCAGGCGAAGGTGCGCTTCGGAACGGCGATTTTGTCGGCAGGAACCGGAAGACCGCCTTCGACCACATGAAAAATTCCTTGCGTGGTGCGGCGATCGCTACGCGGGTTGTGGAGAACGCCCTGGCGCACGCGATAGGAGTCGAGATAGGGCGAGGAAATATGATCGGCGTCCGCCGGCAGCGACATGACACGGGCCAGACCAGGGCGATCCAGCACGAAGCTATGCGCGGGGAGATGTGGGGCGCCGCCCGGAAGCACATCTTTGAGGTAGCAATCGAGAAAGGTTTGAATGCGTTCGTCGGCAGGACAAAGACGTCCGCTCAGCAATTGATCTTTCTGATGGTAATTGCGCAGCAGCGGGCCGGCGATTTCGAGGAAATATGCGTCCGCGCTGCTAGGATTCGTCGGCTGGCCGAGCGCAGCGAGCTTTAGGTTTATGTAACGGACAAGCTCTTCGTCATGTAGACGGGTGCTCACGAGCGCGGGCCCGTATCACTGGACGTTCCTCCGGCCGCCGGTACGTAGCATTTGAGCGTGTAATCCATCACCATGCGATCGGCATTGAAACGCCAGCCGAGTGTGCGAATCGTGCGCTTCATCCGTTTGATCCAGCCGCGCGGGAGGCCGTAGCTATCGCGTTGGTAGTAGAGCGGAATGACAATTTCGCGGAGGACCTGGTACAAATCTTCGCCGTCGCGGGCATCGTGGACGTCCATATTCGAGTGGGTGCGGCCGGTTCCGATGGCGAAACCATTGAGACCGTCATAGGCTTCGGCCCACCAGCCATCGAGCACAGACAAATTCAGCCCACCGTTCAAGACGACTTTTTGCCCGCTGGTGCCCGACGCTTCGAGCGGCCGTCTCGGATTGTTCAGCCATACGTCGACTCCCTGCACGAGATGGCGGCCAACGTTGATGTCGTAATCCTCTACAAACACGAATTTGTCGGCGAACCGAGAAGAGCGCATCATCTCGGCGATCTGCTGAAGAACCCGCTTACCAGGCTCGTCGCGTGGATGAGCCTTGCCGGCGAACACGAATTGCACGGGGCATTTCGGATCATTGACCATCGAGGCGAGCCGCTCGAGATCTTTCAGAATCAGGTTGGCGCGCTTATATGTGGCAAAACGCCGCGCAAAGCCTACGGTGAGGGCATCGGGGCTGAGTACTTGTCCGAGCGCCTCAATGGTGGCGGCGGATTCATCACGACGAGCGGCTTGCGCGCTCGCACGCGCGCGCACAAACTGAATCAGTTGCGATTTCAGACTAAGATGCGTTTCCCACAACTCGCCATCGTCGATATTTTCGATACCTTGCCAGATCTTGGTCTCGGCGCTGTGCTCTTGCCATCCGGCGCCGAGATGGCGATCGTAGAGACGAAACATTTGCGGAGCGAGCCAGGAAGGCACGTGGACGCCGTTGGTGATGTGACCGATGGGAACGGCGTCTTCGGGCTTACCAGGATAGAGACCTGTCCACATATTGCGCGATACTTCGCCGTGCAGGGCCGAGACGGCGTTGGCGCGACGCGAAATCTTAAGCCCGAGCACGGTCATGCAGAAATCTTCATGATTGTCGCCGGGATTTTCGCGACCGAGTTCCATTAACCTCGAATGCGATAGCCCTAGTTGTTCACGCAATGGCCCGAGATGCTCTTCGATCAGGTCGGCGCCGAAGCGATCGTGGCCCGCAGGTACAGGCGTATGGGTAGTAAATACCACCTCGCGCGCCACACGCGGGACAGCCTGTTCGAAGGTCATACCTTCTTCCTCCATGCGGTTAAGAACGGCCTCAAGTACCGCAAAACCACTATGTCCTTCATTGAGGTGGAGCACGCTTGGAGTCACACCCATCGCGTGCAGAGCACGCACGCCTCCGATGCCCAGGAGGAGTTCTTGCCGGATTCGGACGCGTCTGTCCCCGCCGTACAGTCGCGAAGTCAACTCGCGATCTTCGGGCACGTTCCCTTCGACGTTTGAATCGAGCAGCAACAGATCCCGCCGCCCGACACTGACACGCCATACCTTCGCTTGGATATAGCTGCCGCGCGTATCGATGCGCACCATGACGGGCTCGCCGTTCGTACCGATGGCTGGCTGCATGGCAAGAAGATTGACATCGGTGGGCAGATACTCTTCCTGCTGCCAGCCGCTCTTATCCAGGTATTGGCGGAAATAGCCCTGGCCGTAAAACAAGCCGATGCCTATTAGTGGGATATCGAGATCGGAGGCGCTCTTAATATGGTCGCCTGCGAGCACGCCGAGGCCGCCAGAGTATATGGGCAGTGACTCGTGCAGACCAAACTCGGCGGAAAAATAGGCTACCGGCCGCGGGCGTAGAACGCCAGCGTGATTGACACCCCAGGTTCGGGAGGATTGCAGATACTCCTGCTGGCGGCGGTAAGCGTAATTGATGCGGCTGTGTAATTGCAGTTCGCTCGCACGGCGCTCGATGGTCGAAAGGGGCATTTGGGAAAGGAGCGCGATGGGGTTTTGATTCAGCGCCGCCCAGCGTACCGGATCGAGATCATGAAACAGACTGACGCAGTCATGATCCCAACTCCACCAGAGATTGCTCGCCAATGCCCATAGACGCTCTTGCGAAGGTGCTATGAAGCGATCGAGTGTGCGCGCCTGGCTGACGATCGGAGCAACCTGCGCGGCGGCTTCGGTGAGCAACCGGATCTCTTCATCGCGGAAAGCT
>Ga0068856_100002876_pt1 | contig 17614 bp, 17 predicted proteins | sample KBSCornC62_FD_66595 | JGI IMG/M metagenome (GOLD analysis project Ga0068856, IMG submission 66595) | Corn rhizosphere microbial communities from Kellogg Biological Station, Michigan, USA - KBS Corn C6-2 | ecosystem: Host-associated > Plants > Roots > Rhizosphere > Soil ...
AAAACGGCTTCGGTCGAGAGGCCGCTACTGGTGCGCATGGGAGGCGCGCCGCTACGCGCGCGGGCGTGATAGGCGCGGAAGATAAAGCCAAAACTATCGATGAGGAAGAGACGGGGTACTGGCAACATCTCCAGGATAAAAGGATGATGGTAGGAAATGAACTTCCGGTATCCGATATTTCTGGATTTGTCGGGCAAAAAGTGCCTCGTGATTGGCGAAGGACATGAAATCGCGGGTAAGGTGCAAGGCTTGGTGGATGCGGAAGCGAGGGTCAGTTATGTGAATCCGCGTGCCGAACCGGCGATCCAGGCGCTGGCGGCGGCGGGCCAAGTTTCCTGGGAGCGGCGTAATTTCGCCGAGCTGGATCTGGATGGCTGTTTCCTTGCCATCGTGGACTGCGCAGATAATGCGGAGATTTTCAGATTGGCCGAAGAACGACAGGTGCTGGTAAATGCGGCGGACGATCCCAAGCATTGCCGGTTCAGTTTCGGGTCGGTACATCGGCAAGGCGATTTGACAGTTGCGATTTCTACCAATGGTGTCGCTCCCGCGCTAGCGGTTCGATTGCGCGAACGGATGGAACGGGAACTTGGATCGGAATACGCCGAATTGTTGCGGATGTTGAAGGATGTGCGGGCTGAACTTGGAGCGCGCGTTGCCGATTTCAGTACGCGCCGAGCGCTTTGGTATCGGATCGTGGATTCGGACATTCTGGACAAGCTGCGCGAGGGCCAAACGGATGAAGCCGAGCGCGTCTTGCGAGCAATGATCGAGAACGCGGCTTAGACCGGTAGCGACATCCAACCGGCGAGTACCAGCGCGAGCGAGGTCAGAGCCGCGCCAAGCATCACCCACAATGTGTCCCAAGTTGTGAAGATGAGCAGCACGAGACTGAGAGCGGCAATCACGCAAAGAGGCGCATTACGCAGCGCGTCGATGCTCAAGGGAAGAGTGGCGGACAGGCTCACACCGGCGCTCGCGACCACAATGGCGCGCAAGGCGCGCTTGACACGTGGATCGTCGATCTTTCGCCGCGCAAATAGCAACAAAGGAATCACCAGGACGGCCGGCGTAACCACAGCAAGCCAACCGGCAATCGCTCCGGGGACGCCCGCGACGAAATAACCGACGGCCACTAGATAGAGTCCCTTGGGGCCGGGGGTGCTTCGTCCTACGACCAGGGCAGTATTGAGTTGATGGTCGGTGAGGAGATGGCGCTTGACGACAAAATCATTGCGCACGATAGGCAGAGCCGCAAGCCCACTGAATGAGCTGAGAGTCGCCTTCAAGAGCAAGAGATAAATGACAAGGAAGTTCATTTAGTCGGCTCTTTCCAGAAGAATCCTGCTATTCCGGCCAAAAGAAGAACGACTATTGGCGACCAGCCCGCGAGGAAAGACAACGCAATGGAGCCCGCCAGAATGAGCATCGTCTGAAAAATATAAGGGCGATCGAGATATGGGCGGACCAGTAACCAAAAACTTGCCAGGAGAGCGCCTACAGACGCGGCGAGAGCGCCGGCGATAGCTGCCTCAAAGAAACGATTGCGAGACCAGGAATCAAACCCGACAGTTACGACGCAGACCAACACACAGCTCGGAATAGAGACGACGAGGAGCGCGGCCAGCGCGCCTTGCCAGCCCCGCAGCAGCCATCCCGATGCGGCCGAAAAGGCGAACAGGTTCGTTCCAGGGGTGACCCGCGCGAGGGCGTAACACAGTCCGAACTGGAGTGTGTCGTACCAGCGGCGGCGTTCGACTATCTCGCGCTGCAGGGCCGCTGTCGTTGCGCTTCCTCCGCCGAAGGTGAAGTTTCCGATGCGGAGGAAAACGCCGCTCAGCTCGCGGACGGACGGTTTCGCCACTAACAACACTTTGCGTTTTGATACTTGGCGCGATAGCGGCGTTCGGTGAATCGCTTCCACTCGGCGGCCGAGGCCGTATGGCCGGTTGTTTCGAGATAACGCGAATAGGCGCGTTCATCGGACAATTCGCGGGCCAGGGAGAGTGCGAAGGAGAGAAGGTGCTTTATCCAGCTCATACACCCTCCGCTTCAAGACGGGATGGAATGAAGGGCGATTCCGAGCTGATTGGGACGCGGGTGCCGCGCAACAAACCGGACCAGACACGCGCCGAATCGAGAACGATTGTCGCAACCAGCACGAGGAATACGGCGCATACAACGGCATCGAGACGTTCGTTGAAGATCACGGCACGCGTTTCGGCAACCCGGGCAGCTGCAACGCCACCGGCAGTCAGAGCATTTTCAAGCGTGTCGGCATGTGATAGAAAACCCAGCCGCGGATCTTCGGCGAATATCTTTTGGAAACCAGCGGTAAAGGTCACGGCGGCCAGCCAGAGAAGCGGCCCAAGCGTGATCCACATATAGCGGGCCCGATGCATCTTGAGAATCACCGTAGTCGCAACGCATAAGGCGATGATGCTGAGCAATTGATTCGAGATACCAAAGAGCGGCCACAGCGAGTTGATTCCGCCTAGCGGATCGATCACGCCCTGATAAAGGAAATAGCCCCAGGCTGCCACTACGAGCGCGCTCGCAGCGATCGCGCCGGGCATCCAGGCGATTCTTCCCCAAGGTTTGTATATGTGGCCGAGAAGATCCTGCAGCATGAAGCGGCCCACCCGAGTGCCGGCATCAATGATGGTGAGGATAAAGAGCGCTTCGAACATGATGGCGAAGTGATACCAGAAGCTCAGTAGACTATCCCCGAGCCCGGTTCTGCTTAGTACGCCGCTGAAAATCTGTGCCATGCCGAGGGCGAGCGATGGCGCGCCGCCGGTACGGCCGAAGAGGCTGGTTTCGCCGACGCTGTGGGCTAGTTGCGCCATCGCGGTGGCGGTCACGGGGAAGTGCCAGGAAGAAATCGTCGCAACGGCGGCTTGCGGTGTTGTGCCTACAACCCCAGCGGGTGAATTGACCGCAAAGAATACGCCGGGGTCGAGCGATGCCGCGGCCACCAAGGCCATGACCCCCACGAACCCTTCGAGCAGCATGGAGCCATAGCCGATGGGCCACGCGTGCCACTCCCTGGCGATTAGCTTGGGCGTCGTGCCGGATGAAATCAGCGCGTGAAAACCTGAGATCGCACCACAAGCGATGGTAATGAAGCAGAACGGAAAAATTTTACCGGCAAATATGGGCCCGTTGCCATCGGCGAATTGGGTTAGCGGAGGTAACGCCAGGCGCGGGTGAGTAAACAAAATACCGAAAGCGAGAAGGAAGATCACGCCGAGCTTCACGAACGTGCTGAGATAGTCACGCGGGGCGAGCAGAAGCCAAACGGGCAACGTACTCGCGAGAAAGCCATAGACAACGATGGCACCGGCGAGCGCCAGCGCGCTCCAGGTAAACCAGGGCGCCCATACCGGGGACGCAGCGACAAGTTTGCCGCCATAGATCGTCGCGAGGACCAGTACGAAACCAGCGACCGAGCACTCGAGCACCTTGCCGGGGCGAATAAAGCGCAGGTAGAGTCCCATCAGCAGCGCAACCGGCATCGTCATCGCGATCGTGAACGTTCCCCAGGGACTGCCGCGCAACGCGTTGACAACTACCAGTGCGACCACAGCCAGCAGGACGATCATGATGAGCAGCACCGTGACGAGGGATATCATGCCGCCCACCTTTCCGATCTCTTCGCGCGCCATTTGGCCGAGCGTCTTGCCATCGCGGCGCATGGAACAAAAGAGAATTACAAAGTCCTGTACCGCGCCGGCAAGGACGCACCCGAACAAAATCCAAAGCATGCCCGGCAAGTAGCCGAATTGAGCGGCGAGGGTCGGACCGACCAGCGGGCCAGGTCCGGCGATAGCGGCAAAATGGTGGCCGAAGAGAATCCATTTATTTGTTGGCTCAAAATCGTGGCCATCACGCAGGCATTCGGCCGGAGTCGCGCGGCGGTCGTCGAGCGCCATGACTTTGGCGGCGATGAACTTGGCGTAGAAACGGAAACCGAGGATGAAAAAAGACGCAGCGGCGGCGACAAGCCAAAGACTGTTCACCGGTTCGCCCCGATGGCCGGCGATCACGCCAAGGCAGATGGCGGCAAGCACCGAGATGGCCGCGAAGAGCAATACGGATAGATGGCGCCGCATTGAGTCTAGAGTCGAGCGGCCGTTGCGATCAAACTGGCGAGCAGACAGGCCAGCAAGGAGCCGATGGCGAGGCCCACGATCGCCTTACTCGCGGCCGACTTGCGGCTATCGTCCAGGCGAATCGCGATCACTGGGGCGGGATGAGGCGAAGGGTTCCGGCAGCCAGCGAACGGATCTGAATCTCCGTGTGGCATTTCGATTACCCGTTTTACCAGTGGCTCGAGAGAACCGGAACGAAGATCGAGTGGTTTGCGCAGGCCGACCGTCAGCAGCGCGCTGCCGGCATCGGAGACGGCCCCGATGTGCTGGCGTGGAACCCAGATTTCGCTTCCCGTTTTGGCATTAATCACTTGTACTTCCGAGCGGGAGGCGGTGCCTAGAACCCACTCGTTCGGATCCGCATTCTTGATGGCCGGGTAGAAGGCGAAGCGGCGCGGACCGATATAGTCGAGCGGCGAGGGCACAAGCGGCGCTGACACTGTCCAAGTTTAACCCGGTAGGCCATTAAAGAACCGCAAGCGTCGCGGTGGGCCTTCGTTGCTTTGCAAAGCCGATGCCGCCCCAAGATAGCACGATGACGTAGTTCAGCGCCTGGAACATCAGGATGTAGGCAATGGCCGCGGTACGGCTGAGGCCAAAGGGCGTCAGGACACTGACGGCAACGAATTGGTAGATTCCTACATAGCCGGGCGTCGACGGTAACGCGCTGCCGAGAGCGAGGCCCGCAGTAAGCAGAAACGCCATCGGAAGCGTGATCTGTACGTGCATGGACTGTGCGAGAACCATCGTAGTGATCGCATCCGTGCTCCAGATAATGGCCGTAAACAGGACGAAGCGCGCGAGGCGGCTGTAATCGTGGAAGCTCCGGATTCCTTGCAGGCCGTTGCGCAGAATGCCCTCCACCTGGGCCCGCAGTTTGGGCGGCAAGGGCAGCAGCCCAAGGAACTTAAACCAGAAAACTTCAAACGCCGGAATGAGGACGATACCCGCCACTCCGCAGAACCCCAAAATCGCGAACGGTCTGGCAGCGTTCGCTAACCAGCCTGGGCGATCCTTCAGCGTCAGCAGGACTACTGAGCTAATCGTAATAACCGCAATAGCGTCTACGACACGTTCCGAGAGTGCTGTCGTGAGAACAAATGCCTTGCTCATCCCTGTGCGGCTACTGATCATCAGACTGCGAATGACTTCGCCGGCCCGCGCAGGCAGAACGTTGTTACCCAGATAACCAGCCGCGGTTGCCCAGAAAGCGAGCGGTATGCTAACTTTGCCCTCGGCCAAAAGGATGACTCGCCAGCGGTACGAGCGCAAGAATAAGGCTCCGGTCATTAGAGTGAAAGCGAGGAAAACAAAGAACACTCGGGCCGAGCTGAGAGTGATCCAGACTTGCCGCCACTCAATGCCGCGCAGCGAATAATAGAGCAGAACGCCCGCCAGGGTAAGGGAGGCAATCCAATAGATCGCATTTTTAGATCTCTGAATACGAGATCCGGCAATTTCCGGCATGCAGTAGCAGTTTAGCCCGGACGCGTCAGCTATTGCGCTGTTGTGCGCTTTTATTGCGGCAGGAAAGGCGTGTCTTACACTAAGTTCTAAGACGTTTTGGCGAGTATGAAAACTTGATTTCCACGACAGCAAGCGAGGTCGCGTTCGATTCCAAAGCAGCGGCCAGACGCTCTTTCTTGTTGGTCTTTTCCTGCACCGTTATCGGCGCTCTGGCGCAGATTCTTGTGAAGCAGGGCACTGCACAGCTGGGCGCTCATCACCTGCACCTAACCTTGGGTCAAGTGCTCCATAGGCCGGAACTTTTCGTTCAATTCAGCCTGGACATGATGACCAATTTGAAGCTGTTCATCGGCTATTGTATGTATGGCGTGAACACCTTCCTGATGGCCCTGGCTTTAAAGGGACGCGAACTTTCACGACTGTACCCGATCATCGCTTTGACATATGTGTGGGTTACGATTCTTTCGCTGTTTGTTCTGCCGGATGAACACCTTAACTTCTTTCGCACTATGGGGATCGTATTCATTGTGGGCGGGGTATCGGTTTTGGGATTGAGGAAATAGCCATGAAGACGCCACTGAGTTCGATCATTCTGGTTCTCTTCGGATCTTTCGTTGGTTCCTTTGGGGCGGTGTTCCTGAAATTGGGAGCGGAGCACATGCAGGGTAGCCTCAAACGCATTCTGAACAATTACTGGCTGGCCACTGGCATTGTTCTTTATCTGCTGTCCTCTGTGTTTTACATGATGGGCGTGGCGCAAGGGCAACTCACGGTGTTGTATCCGATGGTTTCGATCGGCTATATCTGGGCGATTGTCTGGGCACGACTGTTTTTCAAGGAGCCCTTTACGCGATCTAAAATCGGAGGCCTCGCCGCGATTATTGTGGGTGTAGCGCTGATCAATTTAGGGAACGCCTAGCTGACCTCGTCCCTTTTCAATTAATCGTCGGGCTCTGGCCGTGCAGCGTGTTGCACAATTGACCGTAGGAACCCAATGAAGAACCTACGTCCATGCGTCATGCGCCCGCTCTTACTCAGCGCGCTGGCAATATCCGCTGCCCTAGGCAGCGCACTCGCGCAGAACCGAGCTATCGGCTTCAAACAGGGCATGCCGTTCAGCGAGGGAGTAGTGGCCGGAAACACGCTTTATGTGGCCGGTCAACAAGGACCCGATGCGCACGGCAAAGTAACCGGCACCGACATCGCGGTACAGACCGCCAACACCATCGCAGCGATTAAGAAGATCGTTGAAGAGGCTGGCTTTCAGATGACGGACATCGTTTCGGTGACGGTCTATGTAACGGACGTCAATGAAGTTGCGAAAATGAACGAGATTTATAAGAAGCTGATGCCGGATCCGAAACCGGCTCGCGCGACTGTGCAGGTGGCAGGTCTGATTGGCGGAGCCAAAATTGAAATCTCGGCAATCGCAGTAAAGCACTAATCGGGCAATGGCGTGCATTGCAGAGCTGAAGGCGCCATCGGGCAAAAATTCGTAAGGCCGGAAAAGACGCGTAGGCTCCTACGACTTAACGATGTGCGCACGCCAAGTGGAGATAAAGCTGGAGAGCGCGTTTTTTGGCGGCCGGACCGCAGCAAATGCAAGGAGACTTGCGCCGGTCCACACAAAAAACACAGCCGCGATCCAAATGTGAATGCTCTCGCCGAAAAATGCGGGCAGCACGAACTGGATGGCGAACAAAACGAACATAGCGAGCGCCTCCCACCACGCAAATTCCATGTTGATCAGGAACACCAACGCTACGGCGCTCTGGCCGATGGTCAGAAGAAGCTCGGTCTCCTGGTCGGCATCGAAGACGATAGCAGTCGGCGCGCCATGGCTCATCGAGAAGACCACCGGCAGCATGGCGACCAGGAGAGTCCACTGGTTGATATTGCTCGAAGTGATGTTCATGAGCGCGACCCTGGCTTTGCCTTCCTGGCGGGCGAAATAAAAGGTGGAAGCCAGCTCCGGGAATTCTGAGATGATGGGCGCGAGCCACTGGATAACGATGAAACTCGGAAGGCCGAAAGCTGCAGCGACGGCAACCAGGCTACCGAGGAACGGCTCGGCAGTAAAGTAGACCAACGTGCCGCCTCCCAGAAAGCAAGCGGCGATGGCAAGGATGCGAGTGGTACGCGGCGCCCGAACGATCGCGCGCGGGATGGCTTCCAGGTCCTCCACGCCTTCGTGACTTTGCGGGGGTAGCCGGGTCAGCACCACCAGATAGACAACGTAGAAGGCAACCAGAGTCACGGCGTCATAAAGGTGGAGATCGCCTTTCCACCAGATGAACAGGGCATAGAGGAGTGGAGGAATGAGCCCCACAACTTCGATGCTGTGCTCTGGGTCCAAATGGATCTTACGGAGTGGCGTCCCGTCACGCCGGCGGTGGACGATGGCTGCAGTGAGATAGATCGCCGGCCAAGCCAAACCGGTCAGCAGGCGCAGGGCACCCGTAAGATTTGCAAGCAATAGATCGGTTTGTTGTTTCCACGCGAGAACCGCTTCCACTGCGAACTCGGGGAGCGTCTGCATCCACGCGAGGATCGCAAGGGCGAACCCTTGCGCAACAAAATACTGCGCCGCCTCGGCACCCCAGGCAATGAGTAAGGATGCAAGAAGGATACAAGGTGCCGTCCACAGCGCGGCCCATGGACTGCTCTCCGACAACGCCGCGGCAACCAGCAGCAATGCGAACCCCGTAAAACACCTAGCTGAATAGGACCGTAGCATCTGCATTTCGATGCGCGCTGATGCGCGAGTGCTTCTCAAACAAATTAGACTTCGACGGGAAATCCGTGCGATAGTGGCCGCCGCGGCTTTCTTCGCGTGCGAGTGCGGCCAGGGCGATCAACGAGGCGACCTGGTGCATATTTCGTAACTCAAACGCGGCACGATCGGGCGACGGCTGCGATTCGAAACAGCGAGCTGCAAGGCGTTTCGAAGTGGCAGCAAGTTCCGGCCCGCTACGAAGCACGCCGCAGGAATTCCAGGCGATCGCGCGCAGATCGCGTTCGGTGATAGCAGGAAAGAGAGAGGTCGGTGGCGTAGCGGCTACCCGCGGCAACGCTCGCGCAGCGGTCATAGCTCGGCCGGCGCGCGCGCCAAATACAACGCCCTCGAGCAGTGAGTTGCTAGCCAGGCGATTAGCACCATGCACGCCTGTGCAGGCAGCCTCTCCGGCAGCAAATAGACGCGGAAGCGTGGTCTGGCCGTCGAGATCGGTCTGGACCCCGCCCATCGCATAGTGCGCGGCAGGGCGCACTGGCGCGAGGGTAGTTTCGAGATCAACACCATAAGTCACACATGTTTCATAGATCCGTGGGAAGCGCTTGCGCACGAAGCCGGCAGGCAGGTGTGTCAGGTCAAGAAAAGCGCTTGAATCGCCGCTTGCGCGCAGTTCAAGCACGATAGAACGGGAGACAACATCGCGCGGAGCGAGTTCTTTCAAAGGATGATAGCGCTCCATGAAGCGCTCACCGCTGGCGTTGCGGAGATAGGCACCTTCGCCACGTAACGCCTCACTCAAGAGAAAGCGAGGGGCGTTCGGGACGAATAAAGCCGTCGGGTGAAATTGCACGAATTCAATATCCTCTACGGTGGCGCCGGCGCGGAAGGCGCAGGCGACGCCATCGCCGGTAGCCACATCCGGATTGGTAGTGTTTTCGAACACGCGTCCAAGGCCGCCGGTGGCGACGAGTACCGCACGAGCCTGAATTTGAACGGTCGATTGCGTCGTGCTGTCAAGCGCAACAACACCCACGACTTCATCTTCGTGAAGCAACAGGTCCGTGACTGCGGAGAAACTCTGAAAGGCGATGTTTTCGAGAGAGGAGGCTTTGCGGCGCAGCGTACGAGCGATCTCACGGCCGGTGGAATCGCCGTGCGCGTGCAGGATGCGGTTCCGGCTATGCGCACCCTCACGCGCGAACAACAAGCGTGTTCCCTCGCGATCGAAGGCGGTTCCCCACTCGATGAGTTGTTCAATGGCGGCGGGTGCTTCTTCAACCAGAGTGCGGACCGCGTCCGGATCGCACAGCCCGTCGCCCGCAACCAGCGTGTCCTGCTCGTGCAGTTCGACTTCATCGTCGTCGTTGAGCGCCACGGCGATGCCGCCCTGGGCGTACTCGGACGATGATTCACGCAGGCTGTCTTTGGCGATGATCAATACACGGCCAGCCGACGCGAGTTCGATCGCGGCGCGAAGCCCTGCGACGCCGGCGCCAACCACAATGAAATCGGTGTGAGTATGCGGGCTTGAGGCGTCGATATCAATGTTATAGCAAGGGCGCTGCTCAGCACGTTTGCAAGCCTCGCTATTTCGTGCCAACTTGAACCATCCACCGTGGAACAGGACCGACCCTGATGGTACAACGGGATCACATGCCGAGCTTCGCCGTCGAGACTGCGCATCATGTGTACAAAAACGTGGTGGAGCGTGGTATTGTCCAACGCGCGCGTGAGTTCGTTGGGGCGCGAGCAGGCAAGTGCTTCGTCGTAACCACGGAGGATGTCTGGCGGTTACACGGAGAGAAGCTTCGAAGGCAGTTTCCTGATCGGCTCGAGGTTCTTTTCTTTCCCGGCGGAGAGGCCAACAAGCGGTTCGCACAGGTTGAAACGCTGGCTGAACAAATGTTGGAGCGAGGTGCGGATCGCACCAGCATTGTGATCGGGTTTGGGGGCGGTATCGTTACAGATGTGAGCGGCTTTTTGGCGGCAATTTTCATGCGCGGCCTACCCGTGCTGCAGATTCCGACAACCTTGCTAGCGCAGGTGGATGCCGCCACCGGCGGCAAAACAGGTGTCAACCTGCGCAATGGAAAAAACCTTCTGGGGAGTTTTCATCAGCCGCTGGCCGTGCTGATCGATCCGGAGGTCTTGTCGACTCTTCCCGCCAACGAATATCACGCAGGGTTGTTTGAAGTGGTGAAATGCGGGATCATCCGTGACAGTGCGCTATTTGAACTGCTCGAGAGCTTATCGCAGAGAGTGCTGGCGAGAGATCCAGCTGTATTGGACGAACTGATTGCCGCGGCGGTGAAGATCAAAGCTGAAGTGGTAACAGCGGACGAACGCGAGGGCGACCTGCGGCGCATTCTGAATTTCGGGCACACCGTAGGCCACGCAATCGAAGCGGAGACGGAATATGTCCGACTGTTGCACGGCGAGGCGGTTGCTTGGGGAATGCTCGCGGCGACTCGTCTCGCAGAATTGTCAGGCATGCTGGCGAACAGCGCGGCCGACCGTATCCGGCGAACTGTTGGCCATTACGGTCCTCTGCCTCCGGTGCGCGATCTGAATCCGGATCGCCTGGTTGCCCGGCTGGCCAGCGACAAGAAGACAATGGCGGGCAAAGTGCATTTTGTGCTGCCGACGGCGATTGGCGAAGTGAAAATTGTCTCCGGGTTGGAGCAAAGCGTCATACGAAAAGCGATCGCCGAAACGCTTGAGCGGATTTCGTGAAGGCGGCCGCAGGAACAACTCCGCCCGGGACCTCGAGCGAGCGCGAAGCGGCTGGATGGGTCCGGCGCATTTTCACGGACATCACTCCGCGCTATGACTTGCTAAACCATTTGCTATCGTTCCATATCGACCGCGGATGGCGCGAGACCTTGGGCGACCGTTTGGCAGGAGTCCTACAACGCCAGGATGCCCGCATACTCGACCTGTGCTGTGGGACGGGAGACGTCCTCTTTCATCTCGAGGATCGTGGTGCGGCGCAGGTAGTCGGCGCGGATTTCTGTCATCCAATGCTGGCTTTGGCCAAGCGGAAAGCGGAATCGCGAGGCCGCCCGGCGCGACTCATAGAGGCGGATGCACTCGAATTGCCGCTTGCCGACAATTCGCTAGATGCGGTTTCGATCGCGTTCGGTTTTCGTAATCTCGCGAATTACCGCGCCGGCCTCGCGGAGTTTCACAGGGTGTTGAAACCGGGCGGAGTACTCGTGATTCTTGAGTTCTCCCATCCGCGCGGATGGCTCATGAAGTTGTCGTATGGATTCTATTCGCGCGTTGTGGTACCGGCGGTGGGGGCCCTTGTATCCGGCTCGCGAGAAGCGTATGGCTATTTACCGCAATCCATCCGGCTGTTTCCAGGCGCACAAGAATTGGGCTCGATGCTCCAAAGCAGCGGTTTCGCGCAAATAAATTTCCAATTATTGACCGGCGGAATTGCCGCGCTGCACACTGGGCGGAAGTCCGCGGCCGCTGGCCCCGGCTAACGAACGGTTGATTTCTTCTCGGAGTTCGAGATTGCGAACAAGACGAAGCAAGTAGTTCGGATGCAGTCCCAAGAGCTTGGCGGCCTGCTTGTAATCGCCATTGCCCTGTACATAGGCATCGAGAATGGCGTCGCGCTTGGCTTGCCCGACGGAGTGATGGTACTTGGCTTCGGCATCGCGGGGGGCCGATTCAAGCAGGGTTTCCGGCAGATCCTCCGGCAACACCAATTCCGATACACCCAAGACGACCGCGCGTTCCATCGCGTTTTCGAGTTCACGAACGTTACCAGGCCAGGAATACTGAGAGATCATTTGCTGCGCCTCGGGAGACAGGCCCTCGACGTGGCGTTTACAGCGCTCGGCGGAGCGCCGTAAAAAAAACTCTGCAAGACGTGGGATGTCGTCCTTACGGTCGCGCAGTGGCGGCGACTGGAGCGCCACCACGTTAAGGCGGTGATATAGATCTTCGCGAAAGCGGCCCTCGCCCACGTCCGCCGCGAGATCGCGATTGGTAGCGGCAATGATTCGGATATCGAGGGGGTAAGCCTGCGTACCGCCTACGCGTTCGAATTCGCGCTGCTGCAGGACGCGCAGCAGCTTGGCCTGCAGACCAGGAGCGAGTTCGCCTACTTCGTCGAGAAAAATGGTGCCGCCCTGCGCCAACTCGAAGCGGCCGCGCTTGAGCGCGACGGCGCCTGTGAAAGCGCCCTTTTCATGGCCGAACAATTCGCTCTCAAACAAAGTCTCACTGAGGGCGGCGCAATTGACTGCAACAAACGGTCGCTCCGAGCGGGGACTTTTCTCGTGTAAAGCGCGCGCGACCAGCTCCTTGCCCGTACCGCTCTCGCCAACAATGAGGACCGTCGTATCGCGCGGCGCAACGCGCTCGATGAGCTCGAGCAGGCGCCGGATAACGACACTGTTTCCTACGATTCCCGTCTGCACGGCGATTTGCTCCTGCAAAAGCGCCTTCTCGGCCCTGAGAGTCTCCACTTCTCGATTGGCTTCGAAGCCGATGGAGCTGAGGGATGCCGCGGCTGTCAAGGTCTCCAGGTGTACAGACAAATGTGCCGCCTCACGGTCCACGATGCGTACGAGCAACACACCGCCTAGCGCGCCGGCTACGTAGAGAGGCACGCCGGCAATACGCGAATCGGCACTCACGAACGCGCCTTCTTCGCACACGCGGACGACTGCCGCCGCGAAATCGATTGTGTGTTTTGCAGCGCAATCCGTCCAGCGGACATGGAGTTCACCGGCGCTTGCTCCAAGCAGCAAGACGCCATCGTCGATCGGAATCAAGTCTCCGACCAGGCGCAGAATCTGGTTTTGCAGGAGAGAGTTTTGGTCGTCTTCCATGCCTGCCGCCAGAGCCCGCGATAGAAACACAAGGGAGCAGGCCGTGAGCAGAGTCGGTTTGGCGTCCTTCGCTGGGGCAGACGATACGTCAATTTGCGCCTCGCCTGAACGGAACAGAAGGATAGTCTTGCCGATTCCAAGTTGGTCGCGATCCTCGAGCCAGCGCTTCGCCGATCGCATGCCGTTCACATAAGTGCCGATCGAGGAGCGCAGGTCCGTAACCATGTAGCGGGTTCCCTGACGCCGCACCTGACAATGCCGCCAGCCTATATCGGCTTCATTCAGGACAAGCTGGGAGCCGGGGGCGCGGCCAATCAGGATCTCACCCTGATCCAGGGGCAGATGTGTTCCAGCGAGCGGACCATTCACAACGATGAGTTCCGCGCTCATAGCAAGATTGACATAGTGTAGCGGAAAAAGCTCAGGCAGACTGTAGAACAACGAGTTCGTCCGCGGCCAGGTCCCCATTCTCGCGATTTTCCTCCAGATCGAGAAATCGCGTATCCAGGAGCCGCCCCGGCTCGATCTTGCCCATGGCAGAAAGCAGGGTCTCCTTCAAAAAGGGATGATCTTTTTCGATTTCGGCGAGCATGTCGCGCAGGGTGCGCCGCACCGTGCCGGTCTTTTGGGAACAGCCGCATGGAATGACCGGCGCGCCGAGAACTTCGACGAAGGCGCGCGTCAGGTTTTCGGTTACATAGACAAGCGGGCGGATCAACCGGAACTCGCGCTTGCTCGACCAGGTAATCGGAGGAAGGGCGCTGATGCGGCCGGTAAACATGGCGTTGCGAAGGAACGATTCGCAGAAATCGTCGGCAGTGTGGCCGAGTGCAACGACATTCGCTCCCAGTTTTCGCGCCACTTCATATACGGCGCGACGGCGAAAACGGCTACAGACATCGCAACCGTGACCGGGTTGTTCCGTCAGAAGATTCAGGGAAGGCTTGTCCTCAACATAGGTCCAATCGAAGCCGCGTTCAAGCAGATAGCGGCCAACCGCTTCGATAGGCTGGAGGAACTTGCCCTGTTCGATGGTAAACGCACAAACTGTGAAATCGATCGGCGCGCGTTTTTGTAAACGTGACAGGGTTTCCAGTAGAGTCAGAGAGTCTTTGCCACCTGAGACGCCCACGGCCACGCGGTCACCCGGGCGAATCATACGGAAGCGCCCGACGGCTTCGCCAACCTTCCGCAGAACTGTTCTATCGACGTCCACTTTTCTCCACGATACATGACTGGCATCCTCAACCCGCGCTCGATAGGCTCCTGGTGTCAGCGCACGTGGAGCGAGATCCGGCCTGGGTCGGAGGCTCGGCGTGGGGCGGTTTGGGCGGCGCTCGCTACCGTCATCTGGGCAGTTCTGGTCGGCGCACTGAATCTAAAGCTCGGCTATGGCGGCTGGGTGAACTTTCTTTTCGCGTGTGCCGTTGCGGTGCTGGGAATTCCGCTAGTAGCACTGGCTGTAGTGCTGCTGCTCACCATTTTTAGGAAGCTACCACGACGGGTTACAGGATTCCTGGCAGGAGCGTTTCTGCTTTTGGCGGCGTTGTTTTGGTTCGATTCGCTCGGCTTTTGGACGGCGGGGGCAATCCTCGCAGTCGAGTGCATATTGGGTGCAGTCGTTGCGACCGTTTTCGGTGCGAGTTGGCGCGGCGCCGCCAGGAATAAGCGCATGCTGACAATCGCAATCGGGGTTCTGGCCGTCGGAGCAAATGTATGGTTCGTTCGTCTTCTGAGGAGCGACGGAATCGACGAGAAATTGCTCCACGTCGGCAAAACCGGCGGGAAAATACCAGCCGTTCTTGCCGCACCTGATCCCGGCGCACCAGGCGCCTTTGGAGTAAAAACACTGTTCTATGGAAGCGGCACCGATCTTCGCCGGCCCGAATATGGACCTTCCGTAGCCATACGAACGACAACCCGCGATGCATCCGCGTTCTTCAAAGAATTTAAGGGGTGGAAATCGTTCTTGCGGCGGCGCTATTGGGGGTTCGGGATGGACAAATTGCCGCTGAACGGGCGTGTCTGGTATCCCGATGGAGCCGGGCCTTTTCCGCTGGTGTTGATTGTCCATGGAAATCACGACATGACGGAGTTTTCCGATCCTGGATACCAGTATTTGGGCGAACTGCTGGCGAGCCGTGGATTTATAGCCGCCTCGATCGATGAGAATTTCTTCAATAGTGGATATTTCCACGATGTTCCCAAGCAGCAAGCAGCGCGGGGTTGGCTGCTGCTCGAGCACCTGCGCGTTTGGCGCGAGTGGAATGCGACCGCCGGAAATCCTTTTTTCCACAAGGTGGATGTGGAGAATGTCGCGCTTGTGGGACACTCGCGCGGCGGCGAAGCGGCGGCGACGGCGGCTTTTTTCAACAAGCTTTCGTTTTATCCCGACGACGCCACGATACGTTTTCATTACGGGTTTCCAATCAAATCCGTGATCGCCCTGGCTCCGGTGGATGGCCAATACAAACCCGCCGGTCAATCGCGTGTACTAGACGACGTCAACTATTTCACGATGCAGGGCGCTCACGATGCGGATGTGTTTTCCTTTACGGGCAGCCGGCAGTGGGATCACGTGCGGTTCACGGGCGGCGGGAACTATTTTAAGTCCGAGTTGTATATCTATCGCGCTAATCACGGTCAATTTAATACCGTTTGGGGGCGGACCGATACGGCCGGTCCGCGGAACTGGTTTTTGAATCTGCGGCCATTGCTCAGTGGCGAAGAGCAGCGCCACATCGCGAAAGTCTATATTTCAGCGTTCCTCGAGGCAACCCTGCACGGCCGGCGCGAATACGTCGCATTGTTCGAGGATTACCGGCGCGGACGGAAATGGCTGCCGGACACGCTGTACGTCAACCGCTATTTGGACAGCTCGAACGAAACGATTGCAAATTTCAATGAAGATGCGGACGTAACGACTACCACCGTTCCGGGTGGGCGGCTCGCTGCAAAGAATCTAACTCTCTGGCGAGAGGGCCGCATTCCCTTTCGCGAAGGCGACCGGGAATACAACGGAGTCTTTCTGGGCTGGGATCGCAGCCACGGAATCGGCAGTTACTCGATCACTCTGCCACCAAAGCCAATGAAGGACTGGAAATTGACTTCGCAATCGGTTCTGACAGTCTCGATCGCAGCACACGATGAACAGGATATGGATGACAAAGCGGGTGTGACGGATTTAACCATTGCGGCGGAAGACGAAAGGGGGATAGTCGCAAGGGTTCCATTGAGCCGGTTCGGGACCGTGTTACCGCCGATCGGCGTACGTTTTATGAAGCTCGAGTTGCTGGATCGGGAATTCTACAAAAACCCCTCTGAGCCAGTGTTTCAAAGTATCCGGATACCGTTGAGCGCATTTGAGACCGGAAACACAAGCTTCGACGTCACGAAGCTAAAAGCAGTGCGGTTCGAATTCGACCGCACCCCTTCCGGCACGGTGATTGTGGGTGAAATAGGGTTCAGCGAGGACCGAGCTGCCCGCTCACTGCAATAGCTTTTCCAGCTTCGAGCCAGGTACGATCATGGTCTCGTTGCGCTCCGGACCATTCGAAACGGAGCCGATCTCCACGCCAGTCTGCGCTTCGAGAAATTTCAGATAGCTTTGTGCGGTCCCCGGAAGCTTGGAAATCTCGGCGATACCCTGAGTCTTTGTCTTCCAACCGGGCAGGCGTTCGAATACGGGTTTGATGGCCTCCATGCGGCGCGCGCTGGCGGGCATCTGCGTGACTACCCTGCCATCCACTTCGTATGCCACACACACGGGAATTTCTTCGAGTTCATCGAGCACGTCGAGCTTGGTGATGATCAGGCTGTCGAAACCGTTCACTTCAGCGGTGTAACGGAGCAGCGGCACATCAAACCAGCCGCAGCGGCGCGGACGTCCGGTCACGGAGCCGAATTCGTTTCCGGCGCGCCGAATTCTTTCGCCTATCTCGGTTGTATCTTCCGATGGAAAGGCGCCGGCGCCTACGCGCGTAATGTATGCCTTCGATACGCCAACGATGCCGTCGATTTTTGTAGGCGGCACGCCGGTGCCGGTGCAAGCACCGCCGGCGGCCGCGCTCGAGCTGGTGACGAACGGATAGGTCCCGAAGTCGATATCCAGCATAGTTCCCTGCGCCCCTTCGAAAAGCACGCTCTTCCCGTCGCGGATCATGCCGTTCAGCAAGCTGGCGGTGTCGCACGCAAGCGGGCGGATCTCTTCCGCAAAGCGCTGGTACTGTTCTAGGATTTCTTTGAAATCGCCCGGGTCGGAGATGTTGAAGGCATTGGCGATCAGTTGCTTATCTTCAGCGAGGAGACAATAGAGCTTCGGAAAATCGCTATCCACAAGGTCGGCAATGCGAATGCCGCGGCGCGCAATTTTGTCTTCGTAGCACGGGCCGATCCCGCGCGAGGTGGTC
>Ga0068856_100002881_pt1 | contig 17596 bp, 14 predicted proteins | sample KBSCornC62_FD_66595 | JGI IMG/M metagenome (GOLD analysis project Ga0068856, IMG submission 66595) | Corn rhizosphere microbial communities from Kellogg Biological Station, Michigan, USA - KBS Corn C6-2 | ecosystem: Host-associated > Plants > Roots > Rhizosphere > Soil ...
GCGGTGTCCGTCGTCCGCGTTTACTCGTCGGTCTTCCGTACGCCGAAGGCCGGTAACGATCCGTCCGAATGCGATGATGCTCACTACCCGTCCGGCGAACGCGAGTACCACGGCCCGCGGTGGAGGTGCGCCGTAGCCGACGGAGCCACGGAAACGTCGTATTCGGGGCTTTGGGCTCACCTATTAGCGCGCGCATTCGGCCACGGTAAACTCGACGATCTTACTGCGCCTGACGCCCTCGATGTCCCGCGCGCAATTTGGTCCGCGTCGTTAGCCCGAAAGTCCCTACCCTGGTTTGCCGCCGAGAAGTCGGAACTGGGTGCGTACTCAACGCTATTGGGAATGACGATCGATGCCGGCCCTCGCCGCCACCATGGGGCGTGGTCGGCCATTGCTGTAGGAGATTCTTGCGTTGCGCAAGTTCGTGAGGAGCGGGTGGTTGTGTTCTTTCCACTCCAAACGGCGCACGAATTCAGCGCGCGGCCACACCTGCTCGCGACGCGAACCGACGCAGACGCGGCTACACTGCAACACGTCAAGCGACATACTGGCACCTGGAAGTCGGGCGATGCCTTCTACCTGATGACTGATGCACTGTCTGCCTGGTTCGCCGCCGAAGTAGAATCGGGACGGCGGCCCTGGGAGGTGTTGCGCGATCTGGACACATCGGACGCGCCGATGTCCTTCGAAGATTTTGTGGGCGAGCTGCGTGACTCGCGTCAAATGAAGAACGATGACGTCACTCTAGTGCGCCTGGTCGTAGAGTAGCCCCATGTCGTGGCCGACGCTTCAAGATTACAGTGAAGCAATCCAGTCGCCACGGACGGCATTCGCTGATGCCGAGCTGAAACTCGGGACGCCTGAGACGAACAACCTAGGGCTACCCAAGCCCGTATCTGGCCAGTTCGCGACGGTGTATACCGTCCGCTGCGGAAGCCAGCGCTATGCCGTTCGGTGTTTCGCGAAAGAAATTCCGGATATCTATGAGCGCTATGACGCGATAAGTCAGCGTCTCCAGCAAGTGAAGCTCCGCCAGATAGTCAACTTTCAGTTCTTGCGGGAGGGAATTCGCGTTTCCGGGAAGTGGTACCCCATCATCAAGATGGAGTGGGTGCAGGGGGAGTTGCTTCCAAGGTACGTCGAGCGGAACCTGGCCAATTCGCAAGCGCTCGTCACGCTGGCACGGCGATTCATCGAGTTATTCCAAGACTTGCAGGGTGCGTCGATCGCTCACGGCGATCTGCAGCACGGCAACATAGTCGTAAAGGACGGTGAGCTGCGGCTCATCGACTACGACGGAATGTTTGTCCCGTCGCTGGCAGGGCGGAAGAGCAACGAAACTGGCCATCGGAATTATCAACATCCACTACGAAGCGGATTCGACTACGGGCCGGGAATGGACGCGTTCTCGGCCTGGGTGATCTATGTATCACTTATCGCTCTGAGCCAGCGTCCGCAGCTCTGGCAAGCATTTGGGGGAGGCGATGAATGCCTCTTGTTTCGTCGTGAGGACTTCGAGAAGCCTGAGGCCTCGAAGCTCATAGCGGCGCTCGAGAAGGATCCGAGTATTGGTGACCTCGTCAGTCTTTTTCGATCGCTGCTGTACTTGGGGCCAGCGCAAATCCCGCCGCTGGACGGCAAGACGATAACCTTTCCGAGCACGCGAGTATCCAGTTCGGTCACATCGCAAAACGGAGCTGCGAGTGATCTCTGGTGGAAGGATCATCAGCCGAGTGCGGTGTTTGCAGCGGCAGCAGCAGCCGCGCGTCAGCGTGAGCCAGCTTCATCGCCCGCAGCGATCAGCTTTGATTCATCTTGGGTGCTCGACTTCATCGAGCACCCCTCAGCACCCACGCCGCAGGATGCTGGCCTGCCCTCATGTCGCGACGAGCGGCTGATTCTCCTGGCCTCTATCGTTGTCCTTGTGGCCACTGCGGTATTCGGCCGAGCAATTCTCCCATTTGAGCTTGCATTTGGTGCATGGTTGGCTGTTCTCGGCACGAACATTGTCTGGTGGCGGGTGCGATTCGAAAAGCTTCCCGGTGTTTCGGCTATGCGCACCCTCGACACGCGTATCGGCGAATCAAGTCGGCGTGTTCGAGCTGCTCGGCAGGAAATGCAAGGTGCTGAAAAAGCTGCGGCCGGGGCGCGGAATGGATTGGCTAATGCAGAGAAGGCGGCGGCTACTTCGATTACCGCCCTGGCGAACCGCGAGCGCGAGGAGCTTGAGAGAGCGCGACGTGCATCCGAGGCGACTCTGAGCCAATTGCGCATCAAGCGGACATCGCTGGCGAAGCAAGAGGCAGACGCGCTTCAGCGGCTCGCGTCTTCTTTGGGCGCGCAGAGGGCATCAATACAACGGCAGATTCAGGAAATCGATGCGGCGTGGCAGTCGGAGGTGAGCAACCGCCTGGCTGCATTGCAGCGCGAGCACGTGTTCCATCACTTGCGGGGTGCCTACATCGAGATCGCTAACATTCCCGGTCTTAGTCCCACACTAAAAATTGCACTGCGTGTTGACGGGATGACGACGGCCGAGGATGTGAGTTTTGCGCGCGTACAGCGCACGCGCGGCTTCGGCGACAAGCGAACTAGTGCAGTCATGAACTGGCGTCGAGAAATAGAAAATGCCGCCCGTCTATCAGCGCCCACTAGCCTTTCGCGAGACGAGGAACAGCAGATCGCAAGCCGCTTCGTTGATCGTAAGACGAAGCTCAACGTCGAACTCGATCGGCTGACGCAGTCACTTCAGTCGGAGGAGTTTCGAGTGCGCGACCAGTTTCGTCAGGCAACAGCCCCCATCGATCAGCAGATCGCGCAAGCCGTGCACCAAGGTGAGCAGGCGATGAATCAAGTGCGGGCCACATTCGCGCTCGAGCGCTCGAGATTGGAGACTGCAAACCGGCAGAGAGTTCAAGACGCCCTTGCGGGTGTTCGGCAAGCCGCGGATCTCGTGCATCAAACTCAGGATAGGCTGTTGCCGCTGCAATGGGATCACGCCAAGCTTAGCAGACAAATGCGAAAGTATGATCTACTTCGATTCTCGAATTTCATGCGCCGCATCGTTCTACTCCCGATAAGGAGCGGCTGATGGGTTGGAGATTTCGAAGAGTTGTCAGAGCGGGCCCGTTTCGCGTTAACCTCTCACGCGGTGGTGTTGGCGGGAGTGTGGGAATTCCGGGGTTCCGCTTTACAATCGCAGCGGACGGCCGCCGCTACATAACGGTCGGAATTCCGGGCACCGGTCTGTATTGGCAAAAGGCCGTGAGTGCAGCTCGGCCGTCCTCGGGTGGGTCGCCGCCTCAGCACATCCCTGCGTCAACCACAGCACCTCCTGCGCAGCCTTCGGTGAGCGGAGCGCCCGCTCAAGCGAAGCTGCCGTGGTGGAAGCAAAAAGGGCTCTAAGGCGTGCCGACCTGCGCTCGTAAGAGAGCTCCGCAATCATGCATTCGCTGCTCAGCTTGGCAATCCGCGTCTGGCTGAAAAGCCGAGCTTGTTCGTTGCGCCCACGCGCGCATCGAAAACAGCCGCGAACTCGAGGCATCCAGCGGCATAAAGGAGTGCTTTAGACTGGGTACGACCGTCTCACAGATGTGCCCGAACTGTGCCGACACTCGCGTCAATCATCAACAAGAAACGAGGGATCGCCTTTCGACGATCCCTCGCGTAAGTAGCCTTCTCACAACATCATCGGCGATCAGCGTCAACCATCGGGCAACGCCTGGCTCGAATTAAAAGTCCGTTGCTCTACCAACTGAGCTACCGGGTCGCCAACGACAAACTCCAACCCCTAAACCTACACCGCCGCCGGCCCCTGATCGATGGCGAGCTTCATCAGCTCCGCCAGATGCATCGCGCGGCGCCCCGTCGTCTGCACGATCTGCTCGCGACAACTGAATCCGTCCGCCACGATCAGCGTATCCGCCGCCGCCCCGCGCACTGCCGGGAGCAGCACGCGCTCACCGCACGCGATCGAGACGTCATAGTGCTCGCCCTGCTCGTATCCGAACGCGCCGGCCATGCCGCAGCACCCGGAGTCGAGCACGGTGTACTCCGCACCCATGCCGTCGAAGAGGCGCGACTGACAGTCGAAACCGAGCATCGACTTTTCATGGCAGTGTCCGTGCACGACGACGCGCCGCGCGAGCCGTGGGAGCGAGAGCGCACCCGAACGCGGCCGGTCGCCCTTCACGAGAAATTCCGCCAGCGTGAACGTCTGATCGCGAAGGCGCTTCGCCTCCTGCTCGCCCGGCAGCATGTTCACCAGCTCGTCGCGGAACACGGACGCGCAGCTCGGCTCCAGCGCCACGATGCGCGTGCCGGCGCGGATGTGGGGCGCCAGCGTCGTTAGAGTTTGCTGAAGCAAGCGCTTCGCGAGCGGCAGCATACCATAGTCGTAGAGCGGCCGGCCGCAGCAGAGCGGCCGCGACGGAATGAGCACCTCGTATCCGGCCGCCTCGAGCACCTCGACGGCTGCCTGCGCGGTCTCGGGGAGGAAATAGTTGTTCCACGTGTCCGGCCAGAGAATCACCGGTGGCGCTCCGGCGTTTCGACGCGCTCGATGCGCGTACCAATGCCGGAACGTGTGTCGCGCGAACGCGGGAATGCGTCGCGCGGGCGCCATGCCGATCGCGCGCTTCGCGATCGTGCGCAGCCCGGGCGTCTGCGTCACGAAATTGGCGGCCCACGGCAGGTGGGACGCGAGCCGCGCCCAGCGGTGCATCAGTCCGCACGCGTACGCGGAGATCGGCCGGCGCCGGCCGTCGTAGTAGTGCGAGAGAAACTCCGCCTTGTACGTCGCCATGTCCACGTTCACCGGGCATTCGCTCCGGCACGCCTTGCAGGCGAGGCACAAGTCGAGCGAATCCTTCACGGCTTCGTCGCGCCACCCGGCGGTGAGCGGATTGCCCTCGAGCATCTCGAACAACAGTCGCGACCGGCCCCGGGTCGAGTGCCGCTCCTCGCGCGTCGCCATGTAGCTGGGACACATGGTGCCGCGATCATGCTTGCGGCACACCCCGGTGCCGACGCATCGGTTCGCCGCGTACGCAAAACTGTCACGATCATTCTGGAATGAGAATTCCGTGACTGGCTCCCACGGCTGATAGTGGGTCCCCCAGCGCAGGTTCATGTCGACGGGATAGGCGTCGATGACCTTGCCGGGGTTCATCTTCCCGCGGGGGTCCCACGCGGCCTTGAAGTCGCGGAAGGCCTGCATCAGGTCGTCGCCGAACATGATCGGCAGCAGGCTGCCGCGCGACTGGCCGTCGCCGTGCTCGCCGGAGAGCGAGCCGCCGTACGACGTCACGAGGTGCGCGGCCGCGGTCAGAAACTCCTTCCAGTTGGCGATGCCCTCGGGCGTGAACAGGTCGAAGTCGATCCGGCTGTGCAGGCAGCCCTGGCCGAAATGGCCGTACAGCCCCGCCTCGTATCCATGGCGCTCGAGCAGCGTGCTCAGATCGCGCAGGTAATTGCCCATGTCGTCGGGCGCGACGGCGGAATCCTCCCAGCCGGGATAGAAGTCCGGCTTATTAGGAATCTTTGATACGGAGCCGAGGCAGGCTTCACGGACGGTCCAGATGAGATGTTCCTGTTTCGCATCCTCGAATACCTTCCAGCCCCGCGCGGCGCGGCGGCCTTCGACGGAGGCGGCGAGCCGCCGCGCGCCGGCCGCCGCTTCCTCCTGCGATTCGCCGCCAAATTCGACGATGAGCCAGGCGTTGCCGTCGGGAAACAGTGAGCGGCCCGCGGTCGACATGCCCTTGTCGCGCATGTAGTCGAACATCCGGCCGTCGATTCCCTCGAGCGCGATCGGGTCGAATCCATTGCAGAACGGCACGTCGTCGGCGGCGGCGAAGATGTCGTCGTAGCCGAGGATGACGAGCGTTCGCACCGGCGGGCTGTGGACGAGGCGCAGCTTGGCCTGCAGCACGACGACGCACGTGCCCTCGGTGCCCACGAGCGCGCGTGCGACGTCGAACCCGTGCTCCGGCAGCAACTGGTGCAGGGGATAGCCCGACACGAGCCGCGGAATGCGCGGGAAGCGTTGTCGAATGCGATCGCCGTAGCTGTCGCGCACGGCCGCGAGACGCGAGTAGATCTCGCCGCGGACGCCGCCCTCGCGGATGATGCGCGCGAGCTCGGCCTCGCTCGTGGGGCCGGCCCACATACGCAGGCCGTCGTAAGTGAGGATTTCCAGCTCGAGCGTGTTGTCCTCGACCTTCCCGGCCATCTGCGCGTGCATGCCGCACGAGTTGTTGCCGATCATGCCGCCCAGCGTGTTGCGCGCGTGCGTCGCGGGGTCTGGTCCGAACGTGAGGTGCCGCGCTTCGGCCGCGTTGCGGAGATCGTCCAGCACCGTGCCCGGCTCGACGCGCGCCCACTTGTTCTCCCAGTCGATCTCGAGCACGCGATTCATGTACTTGCTCATGTCGATGACGACCGCCGCATTGCATGCGGCGCCGGCGAGGTCGGTCGCGCCGCCGCGCGATACGATCGGTGCGCCGAACTCACGGCAGGCCGCCACTGTCGCCACAACGTCGTCCGCATCGCGGGGTAGCACGACGCCGATCGGGATCTGCCGATAGTTGGACGCGTCGGTCGAATACAGCGCGCGATCGCCGGCGTCGAAGCGCACTTCGCCGCGCACGCGCGACCGCAGCACCGCGGCCAGGCGATTCACATCGATGCCCAGAGCGTCGCCGCTGATGGCGTCGGGTCGCGGCGCGGTCGGCGGCGGCGAGTTGACGCCGCGCCCCGTGCGGCGTAAGACCGGTAGCAGTGGTTTGAGCGTCATCGCGGTATAGAGTGACGTGTGACCACAAGAAGCATACCGACTATCGCGGCGCGGCGATCGCGGACGCGCCGGCTCGCTCTCGGCGCGTAAATCGCGTGATCAGCATCCTGTCAATCACACGCGTTCAACGGCCAGCAGGCTGATCACATGCTCCTCACGCCTCACGAGACAAAGTCTCTCGAAGAGACCGCGAACGACATTCGCGAGTCGGTCATCGAGATGCTCGTGCACGCGGGCTCCGGTCACACCGCGGGGCCGCTCGGCATGGCCGACGTGTTCACCGTGCTCTACTTCCACACGCTTCGGCATGACCCGAAGAACCCGGCGTGGGATGGACGGGACCGTCTGGTGCTCTCCAACGGGCATATCTGCCCGGTGCTGTACGCGACGATGGCGCACGCCGGATACTTCCCGCTCGAAGAGCTGAACACACTGCGGAAGTTCGGCTCGCGCTTACAGGGTCATCCGCATCGCGAGTTCCTGCCCGCGCTCGAGACGAGCTCCGGTCCGCTCGGCGAAGGTCTGTCTCAGGCGGTGGGCATGGCGATCGCCGACAGAATGGACGGCCAGGACGGCGCGCGGAAAATCTATTGCCTGATGTCCGATGGCGAGCTCGAGGAAGGCGAGACGTGGGAAGCGGCGATGCTCGCCGGAAAGCAGGCGCTGTACAATCTCGTCGCGCTCATCGATCGCAACAACATTCAGATCGACGGATTCACGGAACAGGTGATGCCGCTCGAGCCGCTCGCCGACAAATGGCGCGCGTGGAACTGGCACATCGTGGAGATCGACGGCCACAACGTGCAGGAGATCGCGGCGGCGTTCGACGAGGCGAAGAGCATCTACGAGAAACCGACGATGATCATCGCGCACACGATTCCCGGCAAAGGTGTCGCCGAGTTCGAGCGCGATTTTCACTGGCATGGCAAACCGCCGGACGCGGAGCAGGCGCGAATGGCACTCGCCGAGCTGCGGACGCTCGGACGAAAGATCGAGAGCGAAGCGGAATAGATGGCCGATGCACCCTCTCGTCTCGACGAGACGCTGAACCCAAAACTTTTCGACGACGACGTCGAAGAGATCGCCATTCGCACGGGCTTTGGCGAGGGCCTCGTCTGCGCCGGCGACGCCGACCCGCGCGTCGTCGTACTCTCCGGCGATCTCACCGAGAGCGCGCAGGCGCTCGCGTTCAAGAAGAAATTTCCCGAGCGCTTCGTCGAGCTTGGCGTCGCCGAACAGAACATGGCGGCCGTCGCGAGCGGGATGGCCGCGATGGGCAAGATCCCGTTCATCACGTCGTACGCGATGTTCAGCCCGGGCCGGAACTGGGAGCAGATTCGCACGACGATCGCCTACAACAACCAGCCGGTGAAGATCGCGGGCTCACACGCCGGCGTATCCGTCGGGCCGGACGGCGGAACGCATCAAGCGATTGAAGACATCGCGATCACGCGCGTCGTGCCGCGCATCATCGTCGTGTGCCCTTGCGATGCGATCGAAGCGCGCAAGGCGACTGTCGCCGCGGTGACGACGGGTACGCCGGTGTATCTCCGCCTCGCGCGCAACAAGACGCCCGTCATGACGACGGATGGCACTCCGTTCGAGATTGGCCGCGCGCGAATCGTGTGGAAGTCCGACAGTCCGAACGTGGGGTTCGTCGCGACGGGCGCGCTCCTGCACAACGCGCTGCTCGCCGCGCGCACGCTGCGCGACGAGGGCATCGAGGTCGAAGTGATGAACCTGTCGACCGTGAAGCCGCTCGACACGGACGCAATAGTCGCGCTGGCGAAAAAGGCGAAGCGCATCGTGACGATCGAAGAGCATCAGGTGTTCGCCGGGATGGGATCCGCCGTCGCGGAATGTCTCGTGGAACGCTACCCGGTGCCGATGCGCTTTGTCGGCGTTCACGATCGCTTCGGGCAATCGGGCACGCCCGAGCAGCTCGTCGACTATTACGGCATGGGATTGGACGCCATCATCGACGCCGCGCGCAAGGTCATTGCTGCTTGACGAGACCGATGACGATGTCTCCCACGTTCGTTCCGGTGGAGCGCGAACGGAGCAGCGCGTGCACCGATTCGAGCGACGCGTGCGACGCGTGCTCCGCCAAGTCGCGCTCGGGGTCGCGCGACGCGTTCGCGATCGCCCGCCAGGTGCTCGCGTCGACGACGGCGCCGGCGGCGTCGGTCGGTCCGTCGCGTCCGTCGGATCCGGCCGCGAGCAGTGCGAGGCCGCGTGCGCGCTCACCCAAACCGTCGAGTGCGCGCGCGGCCGCCAGCGCGAGCTCCTGATTCCTGCCGCCAGGCGGAGCGTTCGCATCGAGGCGTACCGTCGTTTCACCGCCCCAGATCATGCAGCCTCGCGCGGTGCGCTTGTCATGTGCGCCGGCAGATGATGCCGCGAACTGTACGAGTTCTCTAATCAACCGCTCGCCGGTGCGTGCTGCGTCGCCCTGAATCGGCGTGTCGACGACGTTGACCGGCGCGAGTCCGATCTCGTGCGCGCGCGCAGATGCGCCTTCTCGTGCGCTGCGATTGCCGAGGATGATCTTGGACGTCACGATGCGGAACGCGGGATCGCCGGGCTTGGGCGTCTCCGGAAGCTCGCCGCGAGCCACCGCGTCGAGATGCTTCTTCAACGGTGGAGTGATGCATGACTGCACCTCGTCTTGGTCGACGAGACGCAGCAGCTCCTTCGCCGTGCGCGGATCGGGGACGCACGGACCCGATCCGATCACCGCCAGGTCATCGCCGATGACATCGGAGATGATCAAGCAGCGCACGCTCGCCGCGCCGCGCTTCGCGAGCGCTACCGCGAGTCGCCCGGCCGCCCACCGCGAGAATCGTTTGCGAATCGCATTCGACGCGGCGATGTCGGCACCGGACGCGAGGAGACACTTGAACAGTTGCGTGACATCGTCCGCCGAGATTCCGGGGACGGGCGCGGCGACGAGGCTCGACGTCCCGCCGGACAGCAGCACGAGGACGTCGTCACCGCGCGACACACGCTCGACGAATGACGCGATGCGTTCAGCGGCGGCGAACGATCCCTGACCGGGAACCGGGTGATCGCCGTACACGAGCTCGACGTCTCCAGTCGGCGCTTCTGCGCCGGTCGTCGTGACGATCAGCGCGCCCGGCGCTGAATGCCCTGCCGATTCGAAAAGCTCGATCGCCGCGCGACACATGTGTGCGCCGGCCTTGCCCAACGCGAGAATCCACGGCGCGCGGCGAGCGGATGATTCGTCGCTCGCCAGTGCACGCGACACTGCCCGCGCCGGATCGACGGCGTCGACGGCGGCACGATACAGATCCTCGAGTAGTCGTCGATCGTCGCCACGCTTGGCGGAAGCCGCGTTCGCCGGCACGCTATGGTGTTCAGCTCTGTGGGCCATCTCCGCCGCCCGGGCCGCGACCATGACCTTTACCGCCGTCAGGCTTTCCGCCGCCGTGATCGCCACCCGGCGGACCGCCGCGTCCGGCCGGCGGCCCCGCGTGCGCCGGCGGCGCTCCATGCGCGACGGGCGGCGCGGGATGCGGAGCAGGCTGCGCATGCTCCGCGCGCTGCGGAGCAGGTTGGGCTCGAGGCGCAGGCACGTTCATCTGCGGCGCTACGGCATGCGGCATCGCACGCATGATGCGCGGCGCGAGCTCGCCCGACGCTTGCCCGTGCTGTGCGCCGCGCGAATTGTCGCGCGCGTTATCGCGTGCATTGTCGTGTGCATTTTCACGCGGATTGCCGTGCCCAAACGCGCCTGTCAGCAGCGTGCGCGGCGTTTCGACGATGTGCGGCGGCCTGGCTGCCGGCCTTCCACGAATCACCGCCCTAGGCATCGGCCGGGCCGCCGGGCGCCACGCGACCGGAATCGCCGCCGTGCGCGCTGGTGCAACGCGCATGAGATGCGTCCGCACGGGGCCGCCCGCGCTGAACACCGTCACGGGCACCGCGGTCAACGCCGCCACGCGATTCGCCCATCGGCCGCCCGGCGGACCGCCGGCGCGAATCAGCGGCGCGACGTCGCGCACCTTTCGGAGATTCGTGATGTTGATCGTTTGCACATATTCGTCGGTGTGCGGATACGGCGGGAGATACGCCTCCTCGGGACCGAGCGGGAACCACGCCTGCGCCGGCGCGGTGTTGCCGCCCACGGCGTTCGCCGCGAGCTGTGCCGCGTCGACGAACGCGACCAGCGCCGGCGCGTACACGGGCTGGGCGACGGTCGGCGCCGGCACCCACGCCCAGTTATTCGAGGATTGGCATGACGAAGTCGTGATCTGCTCCCAGCGGCCGTAGTGCGACGTCGTGTAGCCCCACGGAGCGTCGTCCACCCACGTCCAGCCCCACGGCCGCACGTAGGTCCAGTGACCGGAGCGGTACGGGACGTACTGGCTGCTCGTCGACGTGGTCGGACACCACACCGGCGTGTTCGCCTGATCCACCGTCCACTGTCCGCTGTCGTCGAGATCTTCCCACCCCGGCACGCTCTCGCTCACGTACTGCGCCACGGGTCCGCTGCGCTGCCAACGCGCGTCGCGCAGGGCCTGCCAACGCTGGAGCGGTGTGAACACGGAGACCGGCTCGCTCACCGGCACGAGCTGCACGGGGTTGCTCCCGACGAGCCGCATGAGCTGCCCCGCGCCGATGCTCCGCGACAGACTCGGCGCGATCAGCGAGAGCGCGCCCTGGATCACGTCGACGAGCGTCGAGTTGGTCGTCGGATCTACGGACAGCAGATACGTCCCCGCCGACGTGGGAACGAACGCGCCGTTCGGCGTGTCGATCTCGATCGAATCGGTCGGATCGTATTGATAGAGACTCGCGTCGAGCGCGCCTTGGTTGACGCCGAGCTGCGTGTAATTGTCTCCGAGCGCGCGAACCGTTGCATCGGCGTCGCGGTCGACGCGCACCGCGGCGGTGCCGAGGTCGAGCTCCGCGCGCCCGTTCGAGCCGGTCGCGAGACGATCGCCGGTGGAGAGCGTGGAGTTCACGCTGGGCGCGGTCCACGTCGATGCGCCCTGCGGCTGCAGCGTGACGTTGCCGTCCGCCGCGCTCAGCCGGAGGGGCCGCGCCGGCGGGCTTCCGCCGACGAGCCCGGCGGAGTCGAGCGCGACGGTGTCGGCCGCGAGCGAGCCGTTCGCGCTGTTCGTGGAACCGCCGCGCGAGCACGCGGCCAAGAGAACGATGACGGCGGCCGCGGCCGTACCGCGGCGAGCCGATGAGTATTGCCGCACGATGCACCTCGATTACATCACATCACAGTCGAGGTGGCAAGGCGCACGCCCGGCGGTTCGACGGGGCGCGATTTCCGCCGGAATTGAGCGAACTCATATGCAACCTATTGGTTGCGCTTCGATTGGCGGGCGGCGATGGCATGCCACGATATATTTTCGACTCCCACCCCGCCGATCCGGAGAGACCGCCGATGTACGTGCCCGCCGCATTCGCCGAAACGCGCACCGATGTCATGCTCGATTTCGTCGAGCAATATCCGCTCGGCGTGCTCGTTGCCGCGACGGAGAACGGCCTCGAGGCGAGCCATGTACCATTCGTCGTCGATCGCGCGCGCGGCGAGCGCGGAACCCTCTGCGCGCACGTGGCGAAAGCCAATGCGCACGCGCGGCTGGCGGACGACGCCGCGTGCCTCGTGATCTTCACCGGGCCGCAGGCGTACATCACGCCATCGTGGTATGCGAGCAAGCGCGAGCACGGGAAGGTCGTTCCGACATGGAACTACGTCGCGGTGCACGCCAGCGGTCGGGCTCGTCGCATGAATGACGCGGAGCTCCGCGCGCACCTCGACGCGCTCACCGATCAGGCCGAGCGCGAGCGCGCACAGCCGTGGAAAGTCAGCGACGCACCGGAGCACTTCATCGACAACACCGCGCGCGCCATCGTCGGCTTCCAAATCGAGATCGCGAAGCTCGAAGGCAAGTGGAAGCTGAGTCAGAACCGATCAGACGCCGACATGCAGGGGGTCGTCGCCGGACTCGACGAGTCCGCCGATCCGCGCGACCGGGAGATGGCGCGGCTCGTGGAATCTTTTCGTTCACGCTGATCCGGGTGCACTTCGGTCGGAACGCGTTTTGCGGCCGTTTGTACCGCCTTGACTCCGGAGAATCGTGATGTCGCAATTGACGACAGCCGGCAGGTTGTTGAAGGACCTCGAGCGTGAGTCACGCGGGCTGCGCGATACCGTGACGAACGTCGCGGGTGTGCACGCCACGCGCGCCGATCGCGCGATGCGTGGCGAAGATCGATTATCGCTCGCCGAGCAGCTCCGCCTGTCGGAGGCGACGATCGTCGTCGCGCCGAAATTCGCGCGCCAGGCGATGCGCCTGCGCGGTCAGACGCTCGCGGCGCGAAGCTACGAGCTCGGCGAGCACGTGGTCACGCATCGTGATCCGCCCGTCGAACCATGGGAGCGTTCCAGCGCGTTGCGCGGATGAGCTGACTTGAACTGACGTACCCGATGGGTAGTAGAAAGCGCGCGTCGTAGCAGTGCACGACGCGCGCTTCATTGTTTGACCGCCTCAGTAGCCGCTCTTCTTGTGCTTCTTCGTGCTCTTCTTCTTCGTCGTCATCGTGGTGTCGGCTTTCTGTGTGGTATCCGTTCGATTCGTGTCCATCGTACCGCCCGGCGGAAGCGCGCCAGCCGTGTCGGTGGGCAGCGCACCCGCGGCACCCGGCATCGTGCCCGGCGCGGCACCCGGTGCACCCGGAGCGATCTGACCGGCGGCGCTCGCGCCGTTCACGCCGCTCGTGTCGTTCGCGTTGTTCGGTCCGTTGCGGCACGCGCCGAGCGCGAGCAGTGAGAAAGCGGAAAACGTGAGCACACCAAGTGACGATCGCGTCATGACAGCCTCCGGCTGACGTTGAGTGCGTCGCCGCGTCGCAAGCACGGTGCCCGCGTCTTCGGTCGAGCTAGGCTCTTGGACGAATCGCCATCGTGCAGCGGGACACGCACACCGCGCGACCGGACTCGTCGACGATGCGAATGTCCCACACCTGTGTCGTGCGTCCTCGATGGATCGGCGTACCCGTCGCGGTGAGCGTGCCGTCCGTCTTCGCGCGCAGGTGATTCGCGTTGATCTCGAGGCCCATCGCGACGAAATGCTCCCGGTCGATCGACGCCGCCGCGCCGAGCGATGCGACGGTTTCGGCGAGCGCGACCGATGCGCCGCCGTGCAGGATTCCAAAGGGCTGCCGCGTCCGCTCGTCCACTGGCATCGTCGCCACAACGCGCGTCGCGGTCAGCTCGACGAGCTCGATGCCGAGCAGGTCGCCGAGCCCGCGCGTGGCGAGCGCTCGCAGCTCGGCGGCGAGTGTCTCCGCGCCATCACTCATGCGGTGCGCTGTTCGGCGGCTCGTGATCGCGCTCGAACTGCTCCACCTTGGCCAGCCGCCGGCGATGCCGCTCCGCACCCGAGAACTCCGCGCGCAGAAACGCGTTCACCAGCTCGACCGCGAGCGCCGGACCGAGCACGCGCGCACCGAGCGCGAGCACGTTCATCGCATCGTCCTCCACGCCCTGTCGCGCCGAGAACGTGTCGTGGCAGAGCGCGCAGCGAATGCCGTCGAACTTGTTGGCCGCGACGGATGCGCCGACCCCGCTGCCGCAGAGCAGAACGCCGCGTGCGGCTCGGCCAGCAAGGATCGCGCGAGCGACCGCGGCCGCGAAATCAGGGTAGTCGTCGCCCGGCGCGACCGTGTACGCGCCGCAGTCGAGCACCTCGTGTCCCGCGGCGGCGATCGTCTCGACGACCGAGTCTTTCAGCGCGAACCCCGCGTGGTCGGTACCGACGGCGATGATCATTGCGTTTTCGCCCCGCTCGGCACCGCATGCTCGTAGACGAGGCGCGAGATGTCGGCGATCAGTTGGCGCGCGACGCTCTGGTCCTTGATGTCACGCGTGAGAACGACGAGCACGTAAGGCTTCCTTCCGTTGGGGTACACGATGGCGGCGTCGTGCAGCACGCCAGTGATGAAGCCTGTCTTGTGCGCGACTCGCGTGCCGGGCGGCAGTCCCGCGGGAATCTCGCCGTTGAATTCTTGCCGGAGCAGGATGTCGCGCATCTCGTCGCAGCTCGCGCGCGAGGCCGCGCGGCCGGTTTCGATCGCTTCGAGCAACAACTGAAGATCGCGCGCCGTGGTCGTATTGTTCTGGCCCGCGTCGAACGCCTTGATGTCCTCCACGCCGCGCAGCACGCGGATGTTGCGCGCGCCGAGCGCGTGGGCGGTCGCGTTGGCCCGATCAGCGCCGACGAGCTCTATGAGCGCATTCGTCGCGAGATTGCTCGACCGTGTGATCATGTGATCGATCAGCTCTCGGACGGGCACGCGCGAGCCAACGAGTGCGTACGCGGCGCTGTCGGAGTCGTCGCCCGGATCGAGGGCGTACGGCGAGTGGTCCACGATCGACGCGAACCGGTTGACGAGCAGGATGCCCTGGTCGAGCGACAACCCGCCGGCGTCGATCCGGCGAAACAGCTCGATCATGACCGGGACCTTCATGGTGCTCGCGGCGTGAAAGCTGTCGTCCGCGTTCACGAACAGCGTGTCGCCGGTGGCCAGCTCGTGGTATGCTATCCCGGCAATGGCGCCGGGCACCTGGGCAACGCGACGCTCGATCCGCGCCCGGAGGCTGTCCAGGCCGGGGCCTGGGCTCCGCCGGGTCGGCGGCTGGGGGGCTGAAAGGAGGACCACGGCCGCCGCCAAGACGGGAATTAGAGTCGGCATGAGCCGAATTATGGAAACGCGTGATGCACGTTACAAGCACTTTCGTGTTGCGTTGTTCATTATCCGCTCGTTTATCGGCGGGGCGATGGAGCTCCTGGTATTGGCCTGGGCTAGAGGCTCACCATGTCGCTATCGTTGAAACAGCAGCGTCCCTCCGGGGCAACCGCGGTGATTCCACTCAATCCGCGCCGTGAACGGCTCCGGTTCGCCGACTTCAGCTTCACTCGCACTCCGTCCGGCCAATGCTCGGCGGAGGTTTCGCTCGAGTGGGACAGTGTCATCTACGTTGGCCGGGCGATCGGACAGTCTAGCCCATTGGGCGACTTCCGGGTCGCGGCCGAAGCGGCGCTGCGCGCGCTGGAGGACTTCGCGAAAGATGCGATGCACTTCGAGCTCCTTGGCGTGAAGCACGTCCGCGCGTTCGATGCCAACCTGCTCATCGTGTCGGTCGCGGTGCGGGAGGACTCGCAGCTCACGCGGCTGGTCGGCTGCTACCTCGCCGACAACGACACGCGCCGCGGTGCGGCGATGGCGGTGCTGAACGCGACGAATCGCGTGCTCGGGAATCACATCGCGACGCGCTAACGAGCCGCGCGCGCGGGGTGTAGCGCTCGCGGGTCGTCGCTAAGTTGGGCTGGGAAACGTGGGACAGGTCGCCGCCCGCCGTGCGAGGGGGCGGCGATCGTCGTTTAGGGGAGATGCAATGGCGCGAATGAAATTCGGAGTTCCGGCACTTTCGATCGCGATGGTGGTCGCCGCGTGCGCGCACGCGCCCCCGCTCGTCGTCACCGCGGCACCGGCCCCGATCGCCACCGCCGGCGATGACGCGCAAATTGTCCCGCAAGGCGTTCCTGTTTCTCAATCCGCCGCGACCTCGCCGACGGCGGTCCCGCTGGCCAGTCCCGCGGCATCGTCTGCGAAACCTGCCCCATCGGATTCGACCGCCCCCAAGGCACTCCCCGACTCATTGAACGTGAGCGCGGACGAGGTGGCGCGTCGTGCCGTCGAATTGTTCGGCGACAGCGCCAAGAGCGACGCGTCGCCCGCGGATTCCGCCGAAGCGCCGTCGTGGGACATCGACGTCCATTCATACGAGTCGCGCGCGCGCGTGGCGCACTACGTCCAGTTGTTCTCCACCAGGGCGAAAGAGACGGTCGAAGCGCAGCTCGAGCGCGGCACACGGTACGAACCGATGATCCGCGCCCGAATGCGCGAGGGCGGACTGCCGGAAGACATGTACTACCTCGCGATGATCGAGAGCGGCTTCAATCCGAACGCCTATTCACGCGCCGCGGCGGTTGGCATGTGGCAGTTCATGTCCTCGACGGCGCGCGACATGGGACTGCGGGTCGACTGGTGGATCGACGAGCGCCGCGATCCGGTCAAGTCGACGCGGGCGGCGGTGCGGCTCCTCGAGGGGATGCGCGAGCAGTTCGGCTCCTTGTACCTCGCTGCCGCCGCATACGACGGCGGACCGGGGCGAATCGCGCGAGGGCTCACCAAGTACGCCGACGATCTCGATGGCACGACGGGCGACGACCTCTTTTTCGCACTCGCGGAGAAGGACTATTTGCGCCCCGAGACGCGGGAGTATGTCCCGCAGTTGATCGCCGCGGCCCTGATCGGAAAGGAGCCCGAGCGCTACGGGCTCAGAATCGATCCGCGGCCGCCGTTCACGTACGACACGGTGCGCGTCGCGCCGGCGACGCCGCTCGCCGCCATCGCGCGCGCGACCGACACCAGCGTCGCGGCGCTTCAGGATCTGAATCCGCAGATCCTGCGCGGTGTCACACCGCCGCACGATTCGATCGTCGTCCGAATTCCACAGGGGCAGGCCGACAGCTTCGCGGTGCGCCTGGCGGACCTGTCGGCGAGCGAGCGCGAGGGACTGCGTCGCGTGGAATCCAAGAAGGGTGAGAGCGTGGCGACCATCGCGAGGCATGCCGGCATCACCACGCGCCAGCTCGACACGTACAACCCCAAGCTCGAGCGGCTGAAGAGCGGGAATCTCGTCTCCGGCCAGATCGTGCTCGTGCCGTCCAAGGCGGTCGTCGATGCGGCCGT
>Ga0068856_100002884_pt1 | contig 17587 bp, 32 predicted proteins | sample KBSCornC62_FD_66595 | JGI IMG/M metagenome (GOLD analysis project Ga0068856, IMG submission 66595) | Corn rhizosphere microbial communities from Kellogg Biological Station, Michigan, USA - KBS Corn C6-2 | ecosystem: Host-associated > Plants > Roots > Rhizosphere > Soil ...
CTACACGGACGTGAAGGACATCACGCTGGCGGTGCAGCTCCACTGCACCGGGTACGAGGGGAACGCGCTCCCCCTCCTGATGGGCCGGGAGCTGCATCACCAGCTCGTGCCGGGCAACCACTCCTTCGACCTGCGGCCGACCGCGATACCCTCCGACCGGTACCGGGTCAGCATGACCCCGCTGGTGGACGCGCCCGAGGCCGGGTGGGTGACCACGAAGGTGGGGCTGGAGGTGAACGCCTCGCACCTCGGGTTCATGCCGCTGGCCATGTACCTGGGGGCCCCGTCCGACTGGTCCAGCGGCCTCGTGCGCTTCCCGCAGCCGTACGGCCCTATCCCGGGCCCGGGGTTCCACAGCCTGGCGCAGGGGCCCGTGTGGACGCTCGGTTTCCGGCGCGCCTCGTGAGCACCGATCACCGGGCCGCAGCCGAGGAAATCGCACGCGAGTACGAGGGGTACGGCTCGACCATCACGGACGAGGCGCGGTTGCTGCTGGGTGTCCTGCGCGCGCTGCTGGCGCTCGGGGATGACGTGCTGGTGATCCGGCAGGAGAACGGGCCGCCGCTGTAGGCAGGCTACTGGACGGTAGGATGTCGTCCCATGGACACGTCAGGGTGCGGGAAGGTGCGGTACCCGGATCGGGTGGCCGCGCTGCTGGCGTTGGCGAAGGCCGGGCGCCGGCGCAGCGGCCGGCGGGAGGAGGCCCGCGCCTACCCCTGCCCGAAGTGCAAGGGCTGGCACCTGACCAGCAAACGGTGAAGCCCCCGCGGGACGCAGCGCGGGGGCTTCACCGTGCGCGCATGCCGGGGGGTGGCGCAGCGCGCGGGAGGGGGTTCATGTCTCCACCAGCCAACTTAGCGCCGCTGGTGGCTGATTGTCAGCTGATCGGCCGATTCCAGAGCGCGGACCAGGTAGCCGGCCCCACGATGCCGTCCACGGTGAGCGGCCAGCCGTGCGCGGTGGAGTCCTGCTGGAACGCCCGGACCACGCCGGCGGTCTTCGGGCCGAAGTCCTCGTCCACCGCGATGGACCACCCGCGCTGGAGGAGGCGCGCTTGCACCTCGCCGACGTACTGGCCGGTGCTGCCCTGCTGGAGGTAGACGCCCGGCCACGCCGGGCCGGCGCCGGTCGGCTGCGGCGCGGGGGCGGCCGCCGGCGCGGGGGCCGGAGTAGGGGTCCCCGCGCCGGGGTCCAGCGCGCCGGTGTGGACGAGGTGGTACAGCGCGTCCCCGGGGCAGTCGGTGTTGTAGCCGTCCCGGTGGCCCAGCACCTCGTTCCCGGCGCCGTTCTGGCGCAGGTAGGCGATGGCGTCCCGCAGGCCCTGGACGAGGTCCGGGCTGTCGGCCTTGTTGGTGCCGACGATGGCACAGACCGCGTAGTCCTGCCGGTTCAGGTCCTGGTCACCGTTGGCCCCGGACTCCTTGCCGGCGCCCCGGCCTTCGAACACGTATCCGTGCCCGCAGACGAGGAGGTTGTACGCGATGTCCACCCACCCTTCGGTGGGGTTGGACAGGTGCTCCTGGCGTATCGCGCGCACCTCCGCGGCGCACTGGGCGTGGTCGGGAGTGGTGTAGGTGCCGCCGATCCAGTGCACCTTCACGCCTGCCGCGGTGGCCATGTCGGCCGCGGGGGTGGTGGGGGGCGCGCCCCATTCGGTGCGCGGGACCCACTTCGGGGGGGTCATGGTGGTCAGTCCTCCTCGTCCTCGTAGGCGCGGTTCCCGAAGGCCCAGACGGCGCCGTACCGGCGCTGCCGCGGCTGCTGCTCCTGCGGGTCCTTCTCGCGCTTCTTGGGGGCCGGCGCGGCCTTCTTGGCGGGCACCGTGGTCTTCTTCGCTGCGGCCTTCTTCGCCGGCGGCGGGGCAACTTTGCGCGCCGCGGCGCGGGCCGCTCGCGCAGCCTTCTCGGCGCGCAGCTCCTCCAGCTCCTGGCGATCGGCGCTGGTCAGACCCGGTTCCGGGTCGGGGTCCTCGTCCGCCTGGTCCTCGTCCTCCTGGTCCTCGTCCAGGTCATCGATGGCCAGGTCCTCGTCCTCGTCCGCCGGGCCGGCGGGCGGGGTGGTCTTGCTCATGCGATCAGCTCCCGATAGCGCAGCTCGGCCGCCATGGCCTTGCGCCCGTAGTGCTCGGCGCGCTGGCCGTGGAAGACGGCCAGCCGCTGGAACAGCTCCATGGCCCCGTGCGCGGCGGCCACGTCCGGCGCGGTGGCCGCCAGCCGCAGGGAGTCGCGGTAGGCCGCGTACTCCCGGACCAGCCAGACGGCCACCAGGGGCGCCCCGACCCGAAGGAGGGTCTTCACGGCACCAGGACCAGCGCGGCCACGGTCATGTCCGTGTCGTGCGGGTTGACCACGCCGAGGACCACGTACTCGTCCTCCACGGCGTCCAGGTACACGCCGAGCATGGCCGCCGCGTGGCCATAGGGGGTCACGGCGAAGGCCGGGTGCGGGTCGGTTCCGGGGCGCAGCGAGAGGCTGGCGCGGGAGACGGTGACGACCGGGCCGGAGCGGCCGGCGGGGACGTCGAACTTGACCAGGTTGCCGAGCGAGTGCGACTCGACCGCCGGCGCCTCCAGGATGGCCGCGTCGGCCGGCTTGGCGGTCGGGGCCAGGTGCGCGGCGTCCGCCGGCGCGGCCGGCTGGTCCTTCGTCAGGTCGGGGGTGGTGGTGTCGTCAGCCATGGTGTCTCCTACGCAGGTTCGACCAGCAGCCACGCCACGGTGGACGTGTCGGATCCGCTGGTGCTGGTGATGGTGAACGAGGTGCCCGCGGTGCGTGCGCTCACCCTAAGGGCGCCCGGTGACGCCCCGGAAGTCTGGGCGGTCAGGAACACCCGGGTGTTCGCCGTGACGCTGGTGTTGGCCACCACCACGGTCCCGCCCACCAGGGTGGACAGGCCCATCCGGGCGTTGCTGCCCTCCTTGACCTGGAGGCCGGCGCCAGCAGTGTTCAGGGCCAGGCTGTTGTCCGTGGCCAGGATGGGGCCGCCGGCCTCCCGGTAGAGGTTGGTGTCTCCGGCCGCGCCGAGTAGCAGGGTGGCCGCCGCGGCGAGCTTGAGCACGGCGTCCGTGGCCAGTCCGTCCGCGGCGTAGCGGTAGAGGTCGGTGTCGAGCGCGCCGGCGCCCCCGCCCCACTGGATCTTGCCGTCCGCGCCGATGGTGAAGCGCGGGTTGGAGTCGCCGGACACCTGGCCCTGGACGATGATGGTTCCGGCGCCCCCGGCCAGCGTGCTGAACCCGGACGCGGTGACCGCCCCGGCGGTGTTGATATTGCCTTCGGAATCCACCTGGAATCCGTTGAGAACGCTGGACCCCTGCTTGAAGAATTGCAGGTATCCGGGCGCGCTCGGGGGGATGTTGTCGCCATTGTCGGGGTTGTTGACTTGCTTGAGAACGGCCACCGCATTTCCCCCTTACGAGAGGTTGCCGAGCGGGACGCGCACCTGGAGGTAGGTGTCAGATCCGTTCGTGCTGATGTTGGGCGTGATGTACACGTTGCCGTTGGTGTCCACCTCGGTAATGCACGCCGTGATGGACCCGGCCTGATTGATGATGCCCGGGACGCGGTGGTTTGCCTGCGGGCGCAGCGGTCCCGCCGGAATGTTGAAGATGACCGCATTCGGGGTGGCCGAGGTGGTGTGCACCGAGCCTTCGATGACGAGGTTATCCAGGCCGTCATTCCGGTAGTGCACCTCCTGGATGCTGCCGCCCGCCGGCCCCCGGGACCAGCCTGAATTCGGGGTCGGGTAGGTCCAGAGAGAGGCGTTGCCCAGAAGGTCCGTGTGGATGAGGGACCCGGGAAGGAGGATGTCCACGGCCGTGGCCAGGTCGTCCGTCTTGAAGATCATGTTGGGGGCGAACGGGCTGCCGGTGGCCTGCCCGGTCTCGCCGCTGGTCAGACGGACGATCACCTGGTCCTGGTGGTTGGCATCGCCCGGGGGGGACGTCAGGATGAGTTCGCCGTTGGTGAAGGCGCCAATCTGAATCGACCCGGAGTTCACGGAATTCGTGGCCGGGCCGAAGTACAGCACGCCGTTCTTGATGCTGACGTCATTCCCGGAAGGGGTGCCGTAGGATGCCTCACCGGCCGGGTACTGGTTTCCGTAGGGGTCGGTGCCCGCCACGTTGGAAATCGAGAAGATCAGGTTTCCGAAGGCCGGGGTGCCATCGTAGTAAAGCGCCGTTCCACCCACCGTGGTGCCTCCTCGAATGACGATGTTGTTGAATTCGGCGGACCCGTCCTGATTGATGGTCCAGCCTGATGACCCGGAAACGTAATTCGGGGAGCGAATGGCTGCCCGCACCAAATTCACGCCTGCGAGAATTGAGCTGCGGAATGTCATCCTGACACCTGCTGACCGTAAAGGGACATGGTGGCCACGTCACCCGCCTGCCCGCCGGTCCATACCCCGATGAGGCTGCCCCCCTTGAACACGGTGACGTTCACGTCCGAGTCGTCGAAGGACCCGTCGTAGCTGCTGTCCTGTTCGCCGTCCTGGTCCTGGCTGTTCAGGTACAGCTGGAACCGGGGGATGGGCGGGACGCCGGGCCGGCTCGTCCGGACGCTCACCTTCGTCACAAGCCACCGCGGTGGCCCGACGGTCGGGCCGAGCGACACGGTGCCGTTCCCGTTGGCGTCCAGCTGCACCGTGATGCCCTTGTTCAGCGGCAGGCTGGTCACTCCTGTGCCCACCGCTCCTGAGCCATGCTCACGGCCGTGGTGGTGGTGTGGCCCATCACCAGCACCTCGGTACGCGCCGTGATGCGGCGCGTGATGCCCTTCGGGACGCGCTCGGTGTTGGTGTCGCCCACCTGCGCGTTCTTCGAGTAGGCAAGGATCATGTCGTCATCGAAGGCGGTCACCTCTGCGAAGGCCCGGTAAGGGTCGGCCTTGAGCAGGGGCACGAAGGCGGTCTGGTCCACGCTGATGGTCCGGGCCGTGCGGTCCTTCGTCGGCAGGCCCTGCGTGCGCACCACGCCTTCGATGCGCACGGGCAGGCACGCCAGGGGGGCTTCGGCCTGGAGGACTTCCGGGACGTCCGGCTCCAGGTCCACCGGGCCGGCCGGACTCGAGTAATGGGTTGTACTCATCCTATTTCCTCACGGCCTTCGTCATCTTGGTGGCGGCGGTCAGGACCTTGCCTTCGGGCAGCGCCATGGTGACCGGGGTCATGACCGGGACCCCTACGGCCTCCAGGCCCACCAGGATCAAGCCGCCCCCGATCACCACGTAGATGAGGCGTGACCAGTTGTCCGGGTTGGCCACCCACGCGGCGGCGGCGATGACCACGTGCGCGATGGAGCCGAGCGCCTTGCCCGAGTCGCCGAGCAAGTCGGCCGGGGTGGCGGTCGGGGTGGTGGTGCTGGTGAAGGCGGCCGAGGTGGCTGTGCCGGTGGCCGTGCCGCCCCCGACCGACGCGACGGCCACCTGTGCGGCCGGCAGGTAGCCGGCTGCCTTGCCGGTGGTCCAGCTCTCCCACGCGCTCATGCCCTGCTGGTCGAAGATGACCTTCGCCGCGGTGGCGTTGTTGGCCGGGTCCTGGAGCCACTGGACGGTCCAGTTCGGGTGGTCCTTCACGTGGACCGGCTGGTTGATCTGCCAGACCCCCACGCACCCGATGGAGTTGACCACCGTGGTGGACAGGGAGGATTCCGGCGTGGCCACCGCGACGATGTCCACCAGGTCGTTCCCGGTGAACCCGGCCGCGCGCGCGTACGCCGCGGCCTGCTGCAAGGTCAGGGTGGCCACCGGGCGCCTACCGGGCGAACTGGTTGTCGGAGAACATCGTGTAGGAGGGGAGCTGGTCCCCGGCGTCCGCCGGCGCGCTGTTGGCGCTGGCGCCCGCCCCGCCGAGGTGCGGCAGGGCACTGGTGATCGGGGAGAGGCTGTTCGCGTGCCGGGACCACCACGCCACGCCCACGGTCATGAGGCCGCCCACAATGAAGATCATGGGGTCCCGGGCCACCAGGGACACCGTGGCGACCAGGCCGGCGGACATCCACGTGGCGGTGCGCTCCGAGGCGGCCACGTCCTTGTTCCCGGCGTCCAGGGTCCGGGTGTCGGCCATGGTCGGGGTCGCGATGGTGTGGATGGCCAGGACCGCGGTACCCACGGCCAGACCCACCCCGAGCGAGATTTCCGGCTTCATATGATCATCTTCCTAACTACCTGCGGGGGTACGGGATTTCGGTCTCGCCACCGGCGTAGATGAGGTTCGGGCCGCGCTGGCGGAGCGTGGCTTGCGTGCTGGCGGGCCGGCCGGCCTCGTTGCTGAACTGGTAGTCGTACAGCTCCTGACCGGAGATGTTCAGCCCGTACTCCTGCGCAATCTTCGAGTAGGAGTCACCGGCCACGTTGGTGTGGCTGGTCCAGTACGTGGGGTAGGCCGGCGCCTGCGGGGCCGGAGTCGGGGCCGGAGTCGGGGCGGGCGCCGGGGCGGGCGCCGGGGCGGGCGCGGGGGCCGGCGCGGGGGCCGGCGCCGGGGTGGCCGCCTGGAGCTGCACCGAGGCCGCGGCCGAGCGCGGCCCCTCCTGCCCGGACGAGGACACCGCCGTGACGTAGACCGGGCCCACCGTGCTGCCCGCCGGGCGCCCGACCACGTCGCACTGCGGATCGGTGACCGTGCGGGTGTGCGGGGTACCCGGGTAAGTCCCGTCGTAGAGGTAGTACGAGGCCGCGCCCGGGACGGCATCCCAGACCAGTTCGCAGCCGGTCTGCGTGATGCTCACCCCGCGCACGTTGGTCGGGGCCACCAGCATGGACACGTTGCCCCCGCCGGTGAGGATGTGGAGGTCCCCGGTCGGCGGGTAGCCGGCTACCGCGATGGCCCCCTGAATGATCGTCTGGTACTGCGTGGAGAGGGGCTGGCCGTTCAGGAACAGCCCGCACGCGGCCACGATGTCCGCGTCCGCGTACGTGCCCGCCAGCCGGTCCCTGACCGCCTGCGTCCAGTCCTGGTTCGTCACGATGGCGCCGGCCGGGGTGGTGGCCTGGTTGCCCGTGGTCGGGATGCCGTACCCGCCGAGCGCGCCGCCCGGGACGGTCGGCAGCGTGCCGCCGGCGCCGTCCGAGGTGTTGAAGCCGTTGTCCACCGGGCCGGCCGCGGCGGCGGCGGTGGCCGCCGCAGCGGCGTCCTTGCGGCGCTTGTAGTAGGCGTAGCCGACGAAGCCCACCAGGAACGCGCCCGCGGCATACACGGCCCCCTTGGGGACCCGTCCCACGGCCGGGACGTCAACCTCCGCGTCTGCCATCACAGCCGCCCGGTGTCGGCGAAGTCGGACGGGGGGCCGGCCATCATGTTGGCCATGGCGAAGTCGCTCATGCCGGTCTCGCTCGGGGTGGTGAACATCCTCGGGTCCTGGTTCCACGGCATGATGTGCGTCTGTGTGCCGCTGGACGGGGTGGTGTACGGGGCCGGGTTGGCCACGTTCGGCTTGTCCACCGGCAGGATGGGCACCTCGTAGGCCACGGGCCGAAGCCACGCGTCCTGGCCCTGCTTCTGCCAGAACTCGTAGTGGCCGAAGTACGGGGTCCAGGTGCCGAGCCGGTACCGGTCCCCGCCGTAGACGTCCGAGGTGGGGTTCGAGAAGTCGTAGCCGTTGTTGCCGGTCACGAACGCTTCGGCGCTGTACGGCGCCGGCGCGCGCCCCTCCACCCACGCGATGTCCCGGCCCTGCGTGGCGGACCGGTAGACGTGCTGCTGGTGCTGCTGGTAGTCCACGTAGGCGTGCGCGTGGACCATCCGCGCGGTCACGGTGTTGTCGCCGCGCTCCTGGTCCACGCCGGACGGGATCGGCGGGGCCATGGTGCTGGCGCCGTGGTCGCCGGTCGGCAGGACCGCGCTGGTGTGCGGGGTCGGGTCGTACGGCGTCCACACGTCCCCGGGGGCCGGCGCTACCGCGGCTTCGGGGGTGGGCTCGAAGATCCCGCGCCCCGGACTCACGGTGCTGTGCGCGTCGGACACCCCGGCCACCGAGGTGTAGCGCTCGTAGTGCGTCGCCTGCCTCATCAGGTTGCCGGAGAGCGCCACGTCAGCCGCCGTTCTGGGTACCCATGGCGGTACCGGTCCACTCGGAGATCCCGTTGAAGAACGAGGTCAGGACGGATGCGGTCTGGCGACCGGGCAGGACCAGGGTGGCCACCATGGCGACACCCACGATGCCCATTCCGATCTTCTCGAAGGTGCTCACGGTGTTCCCCTTGCTCAGTTGTTCTGGGGGTTGCTGTGCCACCAGGTGGCGGCGGATTCGATCGGGGACGGGACGCTCGGGTTCACCCGGGTGACCACCACGGTGACGAGGACGGTGTAGGCGAGCATCCGCGCGCCGGCGGGCCACACCTGTTCGAAGGCGGCGAAGCCGAGCGCGGCCAGCCCGGTGGCGACCGGGATGCGCCAGTCCACCGGCTTGCCGTGGAACAGGGACTCGTTGGCCATCGTCAGGGCGCCGGTGGCCAGGATCGGCCCGATGGTCTGGCTCACGTCACACCGCCAGCGCCGAAGCCGAAGCCGGCTGCGTGCCGACGTAGCGCAGGCAGACGTAGGGCTGACCGCCCATCAGGTTGTCGATGCTGCCGGTCTGCACGTTCAACCTCCCGTTCTCCTGCCCGATCCCGGTCCCGGGCCCGGTGGCGATGATGATGTGCCCGGTGTTGCAGATCAGGTCCCCGGCCCCCACCTGCGAAGGGTCGATCCGGCGCAGCGCCGACCACGCCAGGTAGGACGTGGTAATGCTGGCGCCGGGCGGTGTGATCCCGATGGCCTTGAACGCCTTCCCGACGAAGCTGGAGCAGTCCGAGTAGCCGGCCTGCCAGCGCCGGGACTGGCTGTACTGGTCCCCGGCGAAGGTCTGCGCGGCGGCCACCAGCTGCGGGAGCGGCCCGGCCCCCGACCCGCCGGCCCCGGCGGCGGCCGGGGCGGACGGGTCGGTCGGGCCGGTGGCGTACAGCGCGTCCAGGGCCGTCTTCGCCGTGGTGCTCGGGACGTTCTGCGGCTTGGGCAACGTGCCCTGCGAGATGCTGCGCAGCCCTTCGAGGATGGTCACCTTCCGGATGCCCACGTAGATGAGGAACATCCCGGCGGTCACCATCCCCACCCCGGGGCCGGAGATCCCGCGGCCGGCCATCGTCAGCCCTTGACCTTCATGAGGATCTTCGGGCCCACGAAGGTGCCGATGACGATGCCCACGGCCAGCGTGGTGAACGGCTTGAAGAAGCCCATGGTCATGCCTCCTACCGCGCGGTGAGCGCCTTGATGTTGCCGCCCGGCGGGCGGACGAAGTTGAACATGGTGGTCAGGTGGTGGTTCCCCGAGCCGCCGATGGTGCCGTCGAACTGGAGCGTGTCCGCGGCGCTCACCGAGAGGTAGCGGTACCGGTCCTCGGACCCGGGCTTGAAGCCGTGGTCGTCCATCCACTGGAGGACGAAGGTCCCGTTGTCGCCACCGCCGGCGCTCTCCACCGCGGCCTTGTAGCCGAACGCGCGTTCCATCCGCCGGCGCCACAGGAGCTTGATCCGGTCGTAAGGCACGTCGTTGTTGAAGTGGAACCTGAACGGGTCCGGCCAGTCGCTCTCACCCTGGCTGCGGGAGTTGTTCGAGTCCCGGAGCACGAACAGGAGCGCGCGGTACGAACCCTCCTGCTGGTTCAGCTCCTGCTGCTGCGCGCCAGCCTGCATGTCCATCGTGGACCGGCGCAGGTAGAGCACCGCACCGAGGCCGGGCGGGGTGGTGACGGTCTGGTTGCCCTGCGCGTCCTTGCCGGCGGACTGCCGGTAGGAGTCCTGCGAGATCTGAACGTTGAGCTGGCCCAGGGTCCCGTTCGGGGCGGTCGAGTAGATGTTCGCCAGGGTGTTGATCGTGATGTCCACGGCGAAGACGGTCTGGTTGTTGGTGTTCGGGAGCGGACCCAACGGCTCACGCTTCACGAACTGAATCGGGACGTGGAAGACCATCTTGAAGAAGCCGCCGGCGCTGGACGTGCCGGTGGTGGCCGCCCACGTCTGGCTGTCCTTCATGTCGTCGGAGAAGGAGAAGCCGCCCCACTTCACGAAGGCGTACAGCTCCCATCCGGACATGGGGCCCAGGATCGGCTGACCGCCGGTGTCGGACAGCGTGAACTGCGCGATGGCGTTCTGCGGCGCGTCCTCGTTGAAGGCCACGTTGGCGTTGCTGTTCGGGGTGGCCGCGTTCGTCAGGATGACGAACAGGTCCGCCAGGAAACCGTTCGTCTTGCAGTAGTACGTCGCGAGCGGCGTCTGAGCCGTGGTCAGCGTGACGTTCTGACTGTAGGTGTGGGTCTCCAGGTCCAGCGTGCCCGGGAAGAACGGGCGCAGCGGCGGCGGGGCAGCCTTTCCCTTGGCAGGAGCAGCGGCGGCCGGATTGGCCACCGGAGGTGCGGCAGTAGTCACGGGCGCGCCTTTCGTGCGAGGGGTGCGGAATGCACGCCCCCGCACGATAGCGACTGCGCGGGAATTCTTCTACGCGGTTATGACGCACATCGTGCGTTCTTCTTGATTGATGTAAAGCCATTCATGGCGTTTCAGTTGAAACACCACGGCCTTTACTAGGTCGGGGTCCATTCCCGAGATTTCCGAGAAACGAAGTTGAGCCTTCTTGTCCGGGTCGAACGCCAAGAACAGGTGCGTGGCCTGCGAGTAGGCCCAGAGCGGGACGTGGCTGGCGCGCTGCGTGGCGCCCCACACCCCGGCCTCCATGCTGCGCCCCTTGGTCCACACCGAGATGAGTTCGTCGTCCAGGTCGAGTTCTTCGCAGAGCGAGTACAGCTCATCTGCGAAGACGATGCGGTTGCCCTTCTTGTAGGACCCGAGGATGGCCCGCCGGAAGATCATGCGGTGGCGCGGGGTGTCGATGTCCGGATCGAACGCGTGATCGGGCTTCAAGATGAACCCGTCCGGCTTCTTGCGCAGCACCTCGCGGAACTGCGGCGGCCAGTCGGTCACGCGCCGGTAGTTCTTGCCCTTCGCCCACTGCTCCACGGTGGAGTCCCGCGGCTTCATGACGAGGACCACGGCGGGCAGCTCCGGGCGCGCCGTGCGCTCCAGGAGCTGGAACCCCAACCACGTCTTCCCGGACCCGGTGGGCCCGATGATCGTGACGTGCTGGCCGCCCTCGTACGACCACACCTCGTCCAGGAATTCGTCCCGGTCGTAGACCGTGACGTCCGTGTCCTGGACGGTCAGGATGGTCACCCGGCGGCCCGGAACTCGAACGGCGTGGTGCCGTAGTCATCGCGCTGACCAGGGCCGTTGTCGTACCCGCGGTGGAGGTCCTCGACCACCTGGTCCTCGTCCTGGTCCTCCTGCCCCTCCGGCCCGTAGCCGTTGCGGTATGGCTCGGCGCGGGGGTCCTGCTCGGCCTGGTCCTGCTCCTGCTGCTCGCGCATGGCCTGGATGTTGCGCTTGATCTCCATGGCCTGGACCGCAGCCATCTGCTCCGCCATGTCGGCCAGCTGTTCGTTCGGCTGGCGGTGGTTGGCCACCAGGGTCCCGATCAGGTTGGAGGCCGTCACGGCGAGCACCACGTACTCCTTGGGGAGGTTGCCCCCCTCCAGCTTGGCGGCCAGCCACGGGTTCACCGTGGCGACCGCGCCGAGTGCGTTGCCCATCGGCTCGGCGAACATGGTGATGATGGCCGCGTCCCCGCGCAGCGCGGTCACCTGGCGCTTGCCGAGGAACCGGGAGACGAGGCCGGCCGGGTCGGACCCGAGCACCTGGAACGGGATGCTGGAGAGCTGGAACAGGCCGCCGGCCACCGTGCGGTAGTCCACCTGCCCGCGGCTGCTCACGGCCGGCTTCTCGGCGGGCCCCTTGGCGGCCGGCTTCTTCTTCGGGGGCGCGGCTGCGGCCTTCTTGCCCGCCGCGCCGAATCCCTGGCCGACCTGCCGGCCTCGGTTGGACAGTCGGGGGGTGCCGTCCGCCTTCATGCCGAACGGGGCGACCACGTGGCCGTCCTCGTCGTAGCCGAAGGGCGCCTTCGGGTCGTCCGAGATCTTCGGGGGGGTCACTTGTAGTCCTCCAGTCGAATCCTTCTCGGGGTGGGGATCACGAGACGGGGCGCCACGTGCTTAAGAAGCTCCGCCCGCTGCGGCATGATGGCTTCTTCATGGTCGGGGCGAATTCCCTTGTCCCGGAGTGCCCGGAAATACACGACCATGACCCATGCTTCTTTCGGGTTCATGCCGCCCGGGTGGAGCTTCACGTAGAAGTAGAAGCTCTCTTCTCCGGCCTTCATGTGGTGGCGGACGGCATCGCTGCGGGTGTCGTAGAGATCCCCGTTGGAGTGCCCGGTGTCCATGCGGCAGGCGACGAAGCCGCGCGCGGCCGGGTTCACGGCCAGGTGGAGGTTCACCGCGTCGGAGACCCGGCGCGCTACGTCCCACTCCTCCGGGGTGACCTTCGACCAGTCGATCACGGGGTGCCCACCTTGATGTTGACCCGGACTACCAGGAGGAGGGTCACGCAGGTGAGGATGCCCATCCCGATCAGGGACCACGCCACCACGTCCGTGGACGCTCGCACCGACGCAGCCGCGTCGGTGATGTCTTCCACCGCCTTCGTCGCCTGATCTTGCAGTTCCCGGCCCTTGTTCAGCAGGGCGTTCTTACGATCAGTCAGTCCCATGAACGAATCGTACTGGTGTCCAACCGGCTGGTCAGGAGGGTTTTTCCTGGAGTTCTGCTGGGAGGATGTACAACTTAGACAAGGTGCTGCATAATCACTCCCATGAACACCGACACCTTCACGGCGGTCGTCGCCGAAACCCCCGAACCCACTTTGCGGGTCGTGGACATGAACCGCGGCGTGGTGCTCACCACGTCCCGGCTCGGCTACCTGGACAACGAGCCGGGCAACTGGACGATCCGGCTGCGCGCGCGCGGCTACCAGATCGTGGAGGGCTGCGTCTGGGAGGAGAACGAGGCCGGCCTGATGACCACCGCGGTGGTCCGGCGCTCCCCCGAGCGGTACCGGGTCCTCCTGGCGTGTGGCGACACGGTGTTCACCGAGATGCCGCCGCTCGGCCACGCCTACCCGTGCAACGACCACATGGGCCACCAGCGCGTCTTCCGCGTGCTGGACACCGTGGCCATGACGATTGGCGACCGGTGAAGCGAGCTTTTGAGCGCACTGTCCGCACCAGCGAGTTGCGCCAGCAGTCCGGGGAGATCCTGGAGCTGGTGACCGCCGGCCAGACCATCGCGGTAACGCGGTGGGGCCGGCCGGCGGCCGTGCTGGTGCCCCCGGGCGAGTACGAAGCCCTGATAACGGCCCGCGAGACCCTGGCGGAGTACATCCGCAGACAGGTTGGTAAGTGATCATCACGGCCTTAGCCGTCTTCGCCGTCATCTACGCGGCCGCCTTCATGGCGGCCGCCCTCTACGAGGAGTTCACCCCATGCGCCCCGAACCCGACATCGACCCGGACACCGAGCCGGACATCCTCCCCAAGGAGCTGCGCGCTCTCCGCAAGTTCGAACAGGAACTCGCCCCCACCCGGGGCCGCGGTCGGCTTCCCCACCTGCGCCGTCTCCGTCCCGTCCCCCCCATGCTCGATGACGTCCACCTGCCGGTGTGGGACTGGTCCCGTCCCGCCCCCCCGGAGTGCGACCCCATCACCCTGGACGTGACCGCGCAGTGGCCGAGCGCGGCCAGCAGCGCCCGCTACCCGCACGGCGCGCTTCGCCGGCGCGCCGGGGAACAGGCGTTCGACGGGTTGCCCGGCTTCTGGCTGTGCGACCTGCGCGGGATCACCTGGCGCCGGGGAGGTGACCTGATGTCCCCGCTCGGGACCAACGCGCACCGCCCCAAGGTGTGGCTTGCCACGCCCACCGTGGCCCTGCTGCGGGAGCTGGTGGAGGACGAGGACGCGCACTGGCCCGACTTCCCGATCCTGGACAGCTGGACCAGTGACGAACCGGTGCGCTTCAACGCCTGGACGAACTGGATCCGGGACACCAGGGTGGAGCTGATGGAGGCCGGCGCGGATGACCTGCTGGCCGCCTTCAAGGACTCGTACGCCATCGCGGTGGTCATGTGGAAGACCGGGGAGGGGTGCGACACGAAGCGCCCGGACTGGTACTGGATCACGCTCGCGCAGGCCGCGGCCAGCCACTGGCGCCGGCTGTGGAACGCCGTGAAGGCCGGGCACGGTCCGATCTCTGCCGGCGCCGTGGACGAGTGCGTGTTCACCGCGGACGACCTGACCGCCTTGATGGAGCTCGGACCCCTGGCCCCGTTCCGCATCGACCCGACCGGGCGCGCGCTCGGCACGTACAAGATCAAGAAGTGGTTGTGACCGTTGAACCTCCGAGAAGCCACCGAAGCCGCGCTGGTCCGCCGTTACCGGTCGGTCCACGCGCCCGCGGTCCGCCAGCGCGTCACCCCAGTGACCACCGAGGCCGGCCAGCAGGGCCGGATCAAGGACCTGATGATGCAGTTCAAGGGGGACCGCAAGGCCGCTGCGGCGGCCATCGGGGTCCCCCGGGACACCCTGACGCGCTGGATCAACGGCAAGCGCGGGATCTCGAAGGCCAGTCAGGGCAAGCTCGAACAGGCGTACCAGAAGCACATTGTGACGCCCAAGCAGCAGCGGGCCGACCTGCGCGCGCGCAAGCAGGAGGCGAAGACCAACCCGCCGCGCTCGGACGCGAAGGTCAAGGTGACCGCCACCATCCGGTGGTCCAAGTCGCCGAAGAAGAAGTACAACCGGCGCCCGTACCGCACTACCACGCTGGACCACATCGACCTGTCGAAGGTGGCCGCAGCGTGGGCCGGCGGGCGCGACCCGGGCAAGGAGCTGGAGAAGGTCGTCACCACCCAGTACGGCACGAAGGACGGGGTGGCCTTCGAAGGCGATTCAGTCGAGATCGAGTTCCTGGAGTAGGAGAGCACGTTGAACGACAGACTTCCCCCCATCGAAGACATGACCCCCGAGTGGCGCGCCGCGTGGCAGAGCGGATGGGCCGCCGGCTACCGCGACGCCATGGCGGATGTCTCGAAGGCCGCCGCGTCCGTCCCCCCCGTGAAGGAGGTGTTGTTGCGCTGCCAGGAGTGCGGCCAGTTCATGGAGATCGGACAGCCGGCCCTGCCGGTCGAGTCGGACGCCTACGGAAACCGGCTCTGGATTCACGAGTCGTGCCCGCCCGAGCCGTCCGCCCCGGCGCCCCTGCTGGCCCCGGACGCCCCCACCCCGGCGAAGGCGTCCGTGGTCTACCCGCTGCGCGCCACGCTCGACCAGCCGGACGGCCCCGGGGACGGGATGCGCGTCCTCCACGCGCTCCGCAGCGCCCGCGGGGACGGCTCGGCACACTACGTCCTCACGGACAGCCCGGAGCGGTTCCAGCCGGCCGAGGAGGACGTCCAGCAGCACACCAGCACCATCGGGCCCACCGGGTCCGGGAAGACCACCGTGGAGTCCTACCACCTGTCCGTGGAGGGCACCGAGCTGCGCCTGACGAAGAACGAGGAGGGGGACCGGTGATGGAGTACCGCGTCCCCGCCGCGGGGGAGCGTATCCGGTGCGTCAGCTGTCTCGAAGACGTCCCGCCGGCCCCCACCCGGTCCGTGGTCTTCCCGGTCGCGCTGAGCGGCTTGATCCCGGCCCGCAAGGCCCCCGCCGTCAACCGAGTCGGGCTCTGCCCGCCCTGCTACGCCACGCTGCTGGAGCGCAGCGCCAACATGGACCCGGCCGAGCTGCGCAAGGAGCGCGCGCGGAATGGGGGCCGGCCGTGAAGTTCCCGCGCTGGCTCGCCTTGATGCTGGTCTGGGCTGCGTCCACCGCGCTCGCGTTCCCGCTCGGCGCATGGTGGGGCCCGTGGGCCGGCGGAATCCTCTCCGGCGTCATCTGCGGGATCGCAGTGCTCGCCTACCAGTGGGGGCCGGCCGAATTCCTCGGGTGGCTCTGGCTGGAGCTGTGGAGCCTGCCCAGCACGCTCGCGTGTCTCTGGTGGGACCACTGCACCCCCACCGGACGCCGGGTGCGCCGCAGGGCCCGCAACGCCCAGTACTGCAAGCTCTGCTGGGACTACGACTGCGACCACCCGCACACTGGCCGGGACGACCCCGAGGACGACCCCGGATCGATCCTGCGCCCGCTCACCGGGTGGGATCTGCTGCTGCTGGAGAAGTACGCGGAGGGGCGGGCCACCGGGCAACCGGAAGTGCACCCCACCACCACCCCGACCGACACCACGAAGGAGTCCTGATGGCCGCCTACGACCCCCACGATGACCCGTACGACGGGGACGAGGACGAGTACTACCAGGACCACGAGGACTGGCAGGAGGGGCAGTGCGACAACTGCACCGGGGGTGACGAGGACGGGGTGACCGCGGACAGCCCGCTCGGCCCGATCTACTGCGCCTGCCGGATCGGGCAGGGGGCGCCGGCGCACGAATGCACCTGCGGCCCCGAGGAGGACGAGGACGGGGGCCAGGCCGGCGACCCGGCCGAGTGCCCGCGCTGCGGGGAGGAGTTCGCCCGCTCCTTCTCGGTCGGGGTCTGCGGTGCCTGCGTGACGGCCGGCTGACCTACTGAATGCCGAAGCCCCCCTGACGACCGGTCAGGGGGGCTTCGTGCTGCGCCGCTACGGGGTCTGTGGCGGCTTCGGAGCGGTCGGGCCGGGCTGCGCCAGGCTCAGGATGTGAGCGGCCGTCTTGGCGTCCGCCATGAGCTTGTGACGGACCGCGTAGCCGGTCACCAGCGAGATGGTGAACGGCAGCACCAGGAGGATGATCCCGGTCACCTCCGGCGGGACGGCCCCGTGGAAGACCCACCGGCCCAGAAGCCAGGTGATGAAACTCATCACGCTGGCCGTGGCGCCGGTGGCGTGGATGTCGGACTTGCTGATGGGTGGCATGGTGCTCCCTCCCTGCTGAGTGATCCATTATCGCACAGGTGTACGACAGCTGACAGGGAGTTACTGACCGGTTCTGTGGCGGGCGGTATCCACAGCCGGTGGAGGGTGTACGGTGATCGGTGTGGCCCCCGGGTGATCAAGCCGGGGGGTCCACCTCGCTGGTTGTCCGGGTGAGACTGGGCGTCCTGCGGGAGGGAGATACCTCGACCTGCGACCGCATTACCCACCGGGCAACCTGGCTTCAGGTTAGCGCACGGGGGGTCTTCTCGGCGCACCTTGACCGTGTTCATGGGCAAGTGGCAGGGGTTTCCTCCGCTCACGTTCGATTTCTGTTCTTCATGCTGAAACGGTTTCACCCCTTGCGGGATCCTGAAATCCACGTTTCCGCAGGTCAGAGCGTTTCTCCGTGAACAAGGGAGGGTTGAGACACACACCACGATTAGAACGTCCACGTCCCCATGAACGACCCCCCATGAACGGGTGCCGACCCGTCATGGTCGCGCGGCTGGCCCGCGCGTGCCTGGCAGCCAGTCAGGACCGAAGGGACCAGACCCGAGGCCGGCCTAACCGCCCGCCACCGGGCACTTCGGCATGCCCACCCCGCTCCGCCCGCCAGACCTGGAGCACCTGGCGCGCGTCTTCCATGGAGCGAAGCGACCCGTGGGTCGGTAGGCCGGCTGCGGCCGGCCCCCCCGAGTGAAGCGAGGGCCGAGGCCCGCGGG
>Ga0068856_100002888_pt1 | contig 17576 bp, 13 predicted proteins | sample KBSCornC62_FD_66595 | JGI IMG/M metagenome (GOLD analysis project Ga0068856, IMG submission 66595) | Corn rhizosphere microbial communities from Kellogg Biological Station, Michigan, USA - KBS Corn C6-2 | ecosystem: Host-associated > Plants > Roots > Rhizosphere > Soil ...
GTAACAACCCCAAAACTGATGTGGCTTGAGTCCTGCAGATGATGTCCAAGCGGCGCAGACGAATTCTCCAACGCCGAAGCTCGATGCATGAAAGCCGTTGGTCCAAGCGCGGGCTCTCCGGGATAACCGGCATAGACAAACCACGTAGCGTGTTCACCAACTGGCATGGTGTATGTTGCCGAGAGTTCCATAAACAAATCGTGCGGGTGCTGCCGATCGATGAGCGGTTGACCTTTGTACGTTTCACCTGTTTGGAAGAGCAATGGCGAGCCACCCGGTGGAAAGGTAAACGGCTCGAAACTAAACATTCCCCGAAGTTCTAAAGTGCCCTTTCCGACTCGACGGAAGGCGGCCGGCATAAACCAGTTTGCCGACTCGAATTTCGTGATACCACGTGGTCCGCCTTGTGAGTTAACTCCGCCTACGAAGTTGTAATGAAACATGAGCAACCAGTCTCCAGACTGTTTGTGCAACATGTTCATCTGCGTCGAGGCAGGTTGCCAGGATGTTCCAGAACCCATCCCTCCCATCGGCAGCAAATTATTTTCACTGGTTCCTACTCGAATGAACATCTCGTCGTCCTTCATCACCATGAGATCCGTCGAGTTGTTTGCCATTGTCCCCATCGCATTTCCAGACGCATGCGTGTGTCCAGCCATATCCGGCATCGTCTGTGGGCTTGAATTGGGTGTAGGTGAAGGACTCGACGTGGCAGCAGGCGTTTGCGCGTGACCTGGCATACCCGGCATCGCCGCTGGATTTGGACTAGGTGAAGGCGAAGGGTTAGCTGTGGCAGCAGGCTTCGCAGGCATTTTGTGCCCTTCGTGCTGCGCCGTGCCGTTGATGTTAAGGATAATCAGGAGCAGTGTTGCGAATATACAAACCCACCTTGTGATCATAATGTCCCCAATAATCAGCGGGTGCCACTGCGTCAAAAACACAGACGCAGCGGCACCCGATTCTTAGACTACTTACGCAGCCTTCTGTTTAGCCTTCGAATCCTTGTGTTTCTCGTCGCAACAGCATTCTTGTCCTGATGCGTGGTTCTTCATGTTCTCATGAGTCTTCATGTCGCACGAATCACCGCTGCAGCAACAACAACCGGCGTTGTCTTGTGCATGATTCTTCATGTTGTCATGAGCCTTCATGTCGCATGAATCACCACTGCAGCAGCAACAGCCATCTTTACCATCTTTGGCTGCGGCCGCGTCTTTCATTGGACACGAATCACCTTTGCAACAGCACGAATCCATCGAGCTACAGGACGTGTCGCCCTTCTTCGCTTGTGTGTTCTGACTCGTACTCTGAGCCATAGCCACTGCGAAGATCGCGAACAAGAGTCCCATTAACAGAACCAGAAGGATACTTTTATTGGGTTTCATTTCTGTCTTCCTTTTCAAAAGAACGTGGAGGTGTTGAATAGATACACCAACACCCGTAAAGACTGATCACAGTGATCGGTCTTACTCGGACCATTCTTTAGATCAGGAAGACACAGCAGCGGAGATAGGTTGGGGCGCGATTTAGAAACCGAACTGGCGGTGGCGACCAATCTACGTGTTGATTGATGCTCTCAAGACCCGTTGGTTCAGTTCGGAAGGTGCGCGCTTGCTCAGGGATAGGATGTGTGGCCCTCGATGCCGTGACTGCAGTTGCATTAACTGCAAGTGGGCATTCTCCCATGACGGGTTCCGGAACAGCGCTCAACAGCGAAATCGTCTGTTGCGACTTCTTATCCGTCGATGAACTATTCTTCTTTGCGCAACAATCGTGAGTGGCCTGATGACAGGAGGGACCAGCAATTATCGTCTGATTATTTAGGCTGTGCGCGGCAGCGATAACTGTATTCCCGCAACCCAACATGCATCCAGCCCCAGCCATCCACAAAGCGACGGTGAGAGCTAGAAATGTACGGAAAATTCTGACTGGGATCGGCGCTGTCATCGATTGGAGTTTACGCTTTGGATGAGGAGGTTGTCGAGGAAATAGGTCGAATAGGCTGTCCGACGAACTTTAGTTTGTCGTGGGTTGTCAATTTCTAAGCGTCGAGTTTAGAAGCCGTGCTAAGCCAAGTATTGATATTGGTAACGCACGACAAACTAAAGTTCGTCGACACAAAAAAGCGCGGGCTCGGAATTGCTGAAGGATGTTTTGCCGATCATCCGTCATTAAGGGCCAACCAAACAAGTCCGAGCTCGCGTCCTTGGCTAATCGCGATTTTAGATTCTTGTAGGGTTTAGTCTGTACGTTATCGAACTATGGCTGGTGTTGGTGCTCGCAGTTTCAACGGCGAATTGCCAGATCCGCACGGCGAGGGAACTGAGGGCACCAACGGTGCTAATTAATCGAAAAAGTTCCTCAGAGTCTGTACGCCATCAGACTCGAAAGTGACAAATTGTCACGAAATCCCAGCATTTCTGAAATCAACCGGCTGTTACGTTAGAGGAAAACATTGGAGAAGAGCGATTCATGAGTATTGATAAAAATAGAGTTAAGACACAAGACGAATTAAATGAACCAGCCCCGATCGATGCGGTTGAAGGACGAGTAGAAGCTGAAATGAAGCGCCTCGAAGACGCCGCAAGGAAGGACGTGGCCGAGGGGCTGCAAAACGATGAACTTACCGACGACGGCGAAAAGAAGACTTAGCCTTTTGCGGCCAGTGCGTCTTCCAGAGCCTGTCGAAGTTGAGGAGGAGTCGCAGCAGGACTGAATCCGATGAACCGCTTAAGGATTCGTCCCTCTCGGGTGATGATGAAACTCTGTGGAATTGAATCTCTGCCCTGCATGAGTGTGAGTGCAACTTCGGGCGTGGCCCAGCCAACGTGGTAGTCGACATTGAACGCTTTGACAAAATCTACGACCCTCTGCGCTGACGCATCTGGATTCTCAGTGGATAAGCCGACCATTTCTACGCCACGTGCCTGATACTCCTTGTGCAGCTTAACGAGCTCAGGAGTTTCCAGACGGCATGGCCCACACCATGTTGCCCACAAATTAACCAGTAGAACTTTTCCGGAATAGTCAGACAATTTTATCGGTGAGCCGCTGGCGGCTCGCAACTCGGTCTCCAGTACGACTGGCGGGACAGGCGGATAGACGGAGTTTGTTGCGGTGGTCGGCGTTGTCCTATCGTTTGAATTGCAACTCGAACCCACAAAGAGCGCGACGAGTGTTAGAACGATAAGCGTGAAGATAATGCGTCTTGTGGTCCAAAGATTCTTCATTGCAGTTTCCGTTGTGTTACTAACTCTATTTCTTTTTACCGAATCTGAAAGAGTCGAGAATTACCGGTGCTTCACCCTTGACGCCGAGGTCGTCAACCGACGATAACTCCGGTGCAAGGGATGTTGAAAGCATGGTCAGGGTTGCGCCGGTAGTGTCTCCTTCTTTGCCTGTAGGTAGAAAGATAACTCGTCCCCAAAGTTGTAAATCACCTCGATCGGTCCCCTTGGTGAAGCCCACCCATCTAAACTCATAGGCCTTCATCGAGTTCACCGTAGTCGGGCCTTCAGAAACCTTCCTGTACTCTGCAATATTTTTTGATAGAGAGTCGCTGAATTCCTGAACGCGACGAGGATAGTTCGGCAGATCCGCATCGTAAGTCCCGGCACTTGTATACCAACCAACCGTGAAATTCTCCTGCGTAAAATCGGGCGGTAAGCGTCGTTCAACTCTGACAAAACTACTGGCTCCCGGAACGCCCGTCTTCGGATCCTTTTGCCAGGATTCAGGGTAATAGAAATTGAAATCGAAGTAGTGTTCCGCGAGCTTTCCATCCAGACGGTCGCTTGAATTCTCAAACGCCGTGCTGCCGAGCGGTGGTACGTAGTTGTCTTCCTTTGGCGTCGGAGTTTCGACTGGTGTCGGTTGGGTGTTTACGTTTGCGTTAACGTTTGTCTCCGTTACGACCGGCCGATTCTCGTTGGCCTGATGCTGAGCCTGCATCCCAGCCAATCTGGGTTTCACAACTAAGAAGAACACTCCGGCCAGCGCAGCGCCTCCAAGCAATAAGAAAACAAGAACACCGACAATGATCCAGGGTAGCTTCGACTTCTTCTTCTGAGCGGTTGCAGCCGCTGCCGGCGCGGCGGTTTGCGGTGCCGGCAAAGGTGTCGATGGAGTCGGCGGAGCTTGAGGTGTCACCGGCGGTGGGGTCATTCCGGGACTCGGCAATGCAATCGTTTGCTCCTGTGAATACGCTGGCGGCGGTGAAGGAGGCGGCTGTGGAGTCGATGGCGTGGCTTTACCAAAACCTGCAGTGTTCGGTGGTGGCCCGGTTGGAGCAGTGTTTCTGGGAAGGGCTACTGTTGATGCAAATGACGAGTCAGCGATTGTGGCGTTCGGATCCGGCAAATCGCGACTCGTCGGTTTCTCTGTCATCGCTGTTAAGTCTGCGGATGTCGCTTTGATAGTCGCGTTCGGGTCAAACGCCGGTGGCGGCGGAGCTATCAACAGTCCGCCATCAAAAGTGCAGAACTTTTGTCCCTCATCCGGGAAGGTACGATTACATTTCGGACAACTCTTCATTCTGACGACCTCTTGGAAAATTCAATACGATGGCTGGCAATCAATTAGTTCTGCTTTGCGCTCGCAAGTTTCTGCTCGATCCCTTTGTTACCGGGATCAAGATCGAGCGCGCGCTGGTATGCACGAGCTGCGTTACTTTTTTGTTTCGCCTTCATATAACCATCACCAACGCCCTCAAAACCAAACGAACCAGCTAATTGTTTCTTCTCACCGAGAACGGCGAGAGTTGACGCACGTTCATAAGTTGTTTCAGCTTCGGGCAAACGCTCTAATGCAAGGTACGTACGACCCAACAGAATGAAAGGCTGGAAGGCCTTCGAACTCACTTCGGTCGCGGTCTTCAAATAAGGTTCAGCTTCGGTGTAGCGCTTGTAAACGATTAATAATCGTCCCATCAAGATCAACGAAGTCGGATTGCGTGGATCGAGTTCGAGTGCGCGCTTCAGCACGGGCTCGGAGTTAGGCCACAAATTCTCACCCTGTAGCGACTCAGCAATCAGATTTAGTGTCGCCGGATCTTTTGCTAATTCGGTTGCCTTTAAGTAGAGGGGCGCCGCCTCACTGGATTTACCTAATCGATTCAATGTCCTTGCCAGGTGTGCGTACGCCACGGCGAAGCCAGGTTCCAGCTCGATTGCACGGCGATATGAATGTTCTGTTTCGCTGTTGAAGATTCCACGTGCTTGCAATGCAACGCCAAGACGATCCCAGGCAACAGCGAGTTTTGGATCGATCTGAACGGCCCTACGCGCGAACCCTTCGGCATCCGCAAAGCGTTTGGCATTGTCGGCGCCAACTCCCGGTTGAACTAAGACGACACTAGCTGCAACGTAAGGATCAACTTCATTAGGTGCCCATTGAATAGCATTCCGATAAGCTTTTTCTGCGTCGTCCCAACGTCCTTGATCTGAATAAACGTTTCCAAGACCGTAAGCGGCGCGCCAGTCCTTCGGCTTTATTTTCAATACACCCTGATAGGCATCTTCCGCCTCAGCGAATTTGCGAGCATCACGGAATCCGTTGCCATTGTCCAACAGGTCTTCAACTCGCTCCGCAGTTGCCGCAGAAACTCTCGTTCCGCCAGTTCCACGATTTGCTGGCTTAGTACCTGTCGTACTTGTCGTTGTGGCTTTCGTCGATTTCTTCTTTGCCTCTGGGTTCTTGGCTCTGAAGATACCTGCGCCACCACCGATGTCCGCACCAACGTCCTGGGCAACCGCAACGCTACCGCTCAAACAGAGTCCAAAATAGACTGCGCTTAAGAGCAAAACGGCACGCAGTATTCCTAATGCTTTCATCTCCTGGTCTCCTACGATGTTTATTGCTGGATTGCGAATTATTGGACTAAACGCGGACTTGAAGTCAACGTGACCGTTCATTGAATTTCTGTGTTCACAAAGGCTGTGGGCGATTGTAGCAGCTTTTGCCGGACTAGCTAATCCGATCCGCGTTCGGAGCGCAGGCATCCTCGCCTGCTCTCTGGAATCAGGCCTGTTGATTATCACACAGCAGGCGATAACGCCTGCCCTCCCAGCCGCTATCACTCCGGCCTAGGAACCACTTCGTACAAGCCGAAAGCCAAGCAACGGGTTCTTCGTATTTGCGGGAATAAACTCACGCATCGCAGCAGAGATCGGCTTATCAACGTTCGCCGGATCGCTTACATAACAGGCCCCGCGAATGGTGACCAAATCCTTCGTCTCAGTTGGTATAACCGCGCGATTGCCCGGATAGGCCGACACCTTGGACGCAGTCCATTCCCATACATTTCCGATCAAATCAACGATGCCCCACTTATTAACGCCACCCGGTCGCGAGCCAACGGGCGCGGGCGTAGCCTCTTTCACTACTGCATTGCTCACTTGCCAATTCTCTCCCCACGGATAGAGATCATCCTCGGCTCCATTTCGCGCAGCAAACTCCCACTCCTCTTCGGTTGGCAATCTGTAGGCAGCACCATCTCGCTTTGAACGCCAGGCAGCGAATTGAATGGCATCGTCCTGCGAAACATTCACAACGGGCCATTGCTCCTGCCCGAGTGGTGGCTTGTTTCCCGACCAATAACTCGGAGCAGCATGATTTGTCTCGCGCACGAACGCGGCATATTCCGTATTCGTCACCTCAGTCTTATCCATGAAGAACGACTGCACTTGAACGGTGTGCGCCGGTCGTTCTTGAGGAGCACCACCGTTACGACCCATCTGAAACTCACTGCCGTCAATCCGCACCAGGTTCGGCTTCGCAGATGATAATTTGTCGCCAGGAGGTTGGTTTACAACAATCGGGGGCTCAGGAGGCTTGGGTCGGAAAATGAAGTACGCGGCTGTTCCAACACCACCAAGACCGAGAATCACAATCGCGGCGATTACCAAAAGAACTGCAGTGTTGCGCCTGGGTGATTGAGAGATCTCTGTAACGAGCGTTGGGGCTTGATTGGTTGCGTAACCTGAAAAGTTTGTCGGTACTGATGGACCGGGATAACTGGTCTGTCCGGGGTAGCTCGTTTGTCCAGGGAAACTGGTCGCGCCTGGTTGCGCAGCCTCTGAGGCCGGAGGAGGAATACTTACGGCGAGTCGTTCCAGACGGTCTTCCAACTCTTTGGCTTGTTGGGCCATCCGTTCGAGTTTCTCTTGTTGCTCCTGTTCTTTCGCAACGCGCTCTTCTTGTTCTCGGCGAAGTCGTTCTTGTTCATCCCGGCGTCGTTGCTCTGCTTCCTGTTCCGCCTTTAACCGCGCTTCGGCTTCGCGAGCCTGCTGCTGTTCTCTTTCTCGAGCAAGTTGCTCTTCTCGTTCACGCGCCAGCTGTTGTTGTTTTTCCCGAGCGAGTTGCTCCTCTTTCTCGCGCGCGAGTTGCTGCTGGCGTTCGCGAGCTAATTGCTCCTCCCTTTCGCGTGCTTCTTTCTCTTCCTGTTCACGCTGACGCTCAGCGGTCTGAACTTCTTCTATCACTCCGGAACCACTAATCGTTCCTGACATGGATTCAAACGAACTGCCGAACTGTGTTTCGCTCACACCTGGCGTCTGAACAGCAGTCGAAAACACATTCGGAGGCTGTGTCGTCGGAGGTAACGACACTTCCGACACCATCGTCTTGTTTGGATCCAGTGAACCGGTAGGTCTGCTTGTCGCTACCACTACGGGAGAAGCGCTCATGGCTCCTCTTAATTCCGTCAAAAAAGATTCAATCGAAGAGATTCGATCTCCAACTTCCTTTTCCAGGGCGTGACGTACGACGCCTTCGATCGCTGGAGGCACCGCAACGCCCATCGATTGGAAACTGGGTGGGGGCAGCGTCAAATGCTTCTTCATAATCGAAGGGATCGAAGAACCCTTGAACGGGACTTCCCCGGCAAGCATTTGATAAAGGATGACACCGAGACTGTAGATATCGGCTCTTGCGTCAAGCTCTTCATCCGACCATTGCTCAGGGGCCATGTAAAACGGTGAGCCCATTAAGCCGCTCGTTTGTGCCTGAACGAACGAGCCCAACAACTCACCTGATTTGATCTTGGCCAAACCAAAATCAAGAATCTTTACTGCCTCGTTTACAGGAACATCTTGCTGGATCATGATGTTCAGCGGTTTCAGATCGCGATGAATGATGTTTTGCCGATGGGCAGCAGCGACGCCAGCCGCGACCGGCGTAATCAATTCCCACGCTCGTTGCGGCTTCATCGCCCCTTCAGCAGTCAGTATTTCCTGTAACGACCTGCCCCTGATAAATTCCATTACGAGGAAGGGCGTGTTTCCGCGAACAATGCCAAAGTCAGTCACCGCGATGATGTTTTGATGTCGGATCGCTGCGGCAGCAAGTGCTTCCTGACGAAAACGCGTCGCCAGCATCGGGTCGTTACCGACGAGATCGGGCAGGATAATTTTTATTGCATGCGCAGTTTTGAGGAAGATATGCCGAGCTTGAAAGACTACTCCCATGCCTCCCTGGCCCAATCTCCGTTCGAGGAGATAGCGGCCATCGAGAGTAGTTTCTCCGATTAGCGATGAGACGGTTGCGTCACCGTCCTGGGGACAGTGATTGATCTCGTCTGAGAAACACCGCTTACAAACCTGACATTCTTTCATTCGGTGGCTCGAAAACTGTGGCCGGCCGTGACATCAACGGTGTCGGTGTGGGCTTAAGGAGTCGCGCTTGGTTGAAAATTGGTTAAAGACAAGCCCTGGCTGATTTTAGCGGCTTGGGGAAACACAGGCAACCGCGAAGTTTTGAGGTTCAGTCGTCCGACGAACTTTAGTTTGTCGGGTGTCCGGCCCGATCCCGCTCAAAAGGGATAAGGCTCTGCTATCACGCACGACAAACTAAAGTTCGTCGGACGACTCCAAAGGTTCACTTGATCACAACATTGACCAGCCGGCGGGGAACGACAACAACTTTTGCCACTTCATGGCCCTCGACTAATGAACGAATCCGTTCATCCGCCAAAGCTGCTGTCTTTAGCTCTTCCTCGGAAACCTCCGGCGAAGTGATCAATCTCGAACGTAGTTTGCCATTGACCTGAATCGGAATCTCCAACTGTTCGCTCCTCGCCAGCTCGGGGTCAGCAACGGGCCACGGCGGTTCACCGCTCAATAACCCACCGGAATGCCCCAGGCCTTCCCACATCTCTTCGGCGGCATGAGGAGCCAATGGTGCCAGCATCACGACCAGTGCTTCTAAGGCTTCCCTCACAACAAACATGTCGTTCGGGGATGCGGTTGCAGGAGGTGCGTCGAAATCAGAGAGTTGATTGAATAACTCCATCAACGCGGCTACACCCGTGTTCAAGTGAAGCTGTTCAAAACCACTGGTGACTTTGGCAATGGTCTGATGTGTCTTGCGTCGCAGCGCCCGACCTTCGCTGCCGATTTCATCAACGACCACATCGCCGTCAGGTGCTGATAGTCTGTTCTGCCATCTCCACACCATCGTGTAAACACGTCGCAGAAAACGCACTGCACCCTCGATTCCGGATTCCGACCAACGCAGCTCGTTTTCTACCGGCGCAGCAAACAATACGAACAAGCGCGTAGCATCAGCGCCAAACGCCGCGATCATCTCGTCGGGATCAACTCCATTTCCCAAACTCTTCGACATCGCTTTCCAATCCTCAGTGCCGTCTACCTTGTTCGTGACCATTCCCTGCGTCAACAGCCTCTTCACAGGTTCATCAAAATCAACCAGTCCCAGATCACGCATGAACTTCGTCCAGAACCGCGTGTAGATCAGATGCATCACCGCGTGCGAGTCGCCGCCGATATACTGGTTCACGGGCGTCCACTGCCTGATGATCGCCGGATCGAATGGCGCAATCTGATTTCGGGGATCGCAGTATCGGAAGAAGTACCATGACGAATCGACAAACGTGTCCATCGTGTCTGTTTCACGACGCGCCGGTCCATGACAATTCGGACACGCAGTGTTTACAAACTCTGCAACTCCGGCCAGCGGCGATTCTCCGGTACCAGTGAAGTCGGCTGTTTGGGGCAAAACAACAGGCAACTGTTCATAAGGAACAGGAACCATCCCACACTTGTCGCAGTAGATCACTGGCACTGGCGCGCCCCAGAAACGTTGTCTGGAGACACCCCAGTCTCGGATTCGATAGGTGACCGCGCCTTCGCCAAAACCGTTCTTTTCCGCGAATGCAGTCATATCTCCAATCGCAACCTCCGACAATTTGCCTCCCCACTCGCCGCTATTGATCAGGACGCCATAATCAGTGAATGCAACCCTCATATCAGTTGATTGATCTGTTCCAGTGACTGAGGTCGGTTCAGCCTTCGCCTGACTGTGTGTGACAGGAGCAATGACCTGTCTGATAGGCAGCGAATATTTTTGGGCGAACTCGAAGTCACGTTCATCATGGGCGGGAACACTCATGACCGCCCCGGTGCCGTATTCGATCAGCACGTAATTCGCGACCCACACGGGAACCGCTTCACCACTGAATGGATTGATAGCGAGTATCCCGGTGTTCAGTCCTTCCTTCTCTTCTTCGTCTGCGTCTCCACGTGTCGCGCGTTGACTCTTCACTTTCGCTGCAAAACTTTCGATATCACTCCTCATCGCAGAACCCTGGAGTAACTCGGTGAGCAAAGGATGCTCTGCGGACAACACAACGGCGGTTGCGCCGAAGATCGTATCGATGCGGGTGGTGAAGACTCTGATCTTTTTGTCGCTGTCTTTGATCGCAAAATCAATGTAGGCACCTTCGCTGCGACCAACCCAATCGCGCTGGCGCTTCAATACCTTTTCCGGCCAGCCAGCTTCGATCTCATCGATGTCAGCAACCAGTTGTTCCGCATAGTTCGTAATCTTCAAGAACCACTGTTCGAGATCGCGCTTCTCGACTGTCGTCCCGCATCGCCAACAGATTCCACCTGAAGACTGTTCATTCGAAAGGACAGTCTGTTCCTTCGGGCACCAGTTAACTTGAGAAACTTTCTTATAAGCCAGGCCTCGCTCCAGCATCTTCAAAAAGAACCATTGGTCCCATTTGTAATAGTCCGGACGGTGGGCTGCTATTTCACGACTCCAGTCGTAGCTGATCCCCAAACGCTGCAACTGTCCGCGCATGTGTGCGATGTTGTGTTCTGTCCAGTCGCGAGGGTTCACACCACGCTTGATCGCTGCTTGTTCCGCCGGCTGACCGAAACTGTCCCAGCCAATCGGATGCAAGACATTGAAGCCCTGCAAACGCTTAAACCAGGCGAGCGCGTCGCCTATGGAGTAGTTGCGAACGTGACCCATGTGCAGGAACCCGGAAGGGTACGGCAGCATTTCAAGCGCATAGAACTTTGGACGCGAATCATCCGGACTGACCTCAAAGGCCTTCATTTCGTTCCATCGCTGCTGCCACTTACGTTCTATCTGTTCAGGAAAGTATTTTTCGTCCATAGCATTAACCAATCTACACTTAACACGATTTGCCGAGCGGAAACAAAGCTAGTAATTCCGCTACAAATTCTTGCTGAGATTTTAAGTAGGAATCCGCCGCTCCGCGCGGGCACGCAACTAAGCGCGACGCAGAAGCGGCACCGATAGGAGGAGTTTGGTTGGCGGACGTTTCGAAAACATGATCGTCTATCCGATGAATGGATAATAGCGGAAGAGGGGGAGATCTGTCTAACTTTGGCCTTTGGTTTTTGGCCTTCGTTCTTTGAGCTTTGTACTTTGTCCTTCTTGTTCGACTTGCTCTTTCACGTTCAAAGAACCGTAGAATTGAGGACAAAGTACAAAGCACAAAGGCCAAAAACCAAAGACCAAAGGCCTAAGGCCCAAAGGCCAATCACTGACCACTGACAAATCCTCTCAACATCTGAAGATTCTTAACATCTGCCCGCGGATCGTCGTAGGGTGTCTCCAGGATAAACGCGCAGTGACTCAGCTTTGGATGTTGCGCGACTCGCCGCAAAGCATCCTGCCCGATATGCCCTTCGCCAATGTGCCAATGCCGATCAACTCGTGAATTGTAAACCGCGCGAGAATCATTGAAGTGAATTGCGCTGACTCTCTTGAGACTCACCGTCCGTTGCATTTTCTGAAGGAGTGCCTCTAAACCTTCTTCTTCGCGGATGTCATAACCCGCAGTAAATGCATGGGCAGTGTCGAAACAAACACCGAGAGGCAGTTTAGAGCATGCATCCATGATCTCTCGGAGATGTTCGAATCGATGACCGATACATTCGCCCTGACCCGCAGTGTTCTCGAGCAGGATCTGCAATCGTCCAAGGCGAAGACCCTTCACAGCAACTCGAAGGCTGTCGGCACACAACGCAATTCCATCTGCTTCACAAGCTCCGCGAGCACTGCCCGGATGAACCACAAGATAGTCAACGCCGAGAACCAAAGCCCGCTCGATTTCTTCGCGAAATGATTCACGCGACTTAAGCAGTAACTGCTCATCAGCCGCAGCCAGATTGACGAGATAATTGCAGTGGATCAATACCGGCGAGATTTTTGTGAGCCTGCGAGTTTTTCGAAATAGTTTTACGTCGGAAGTGTCGAGTGGCTTGGCCATCCAGCCGCGCGGGTTACGAGAAAATAGTTGGACAGTGTCACACCCAGTGTCCTGAGCAACGATGAGAGCGTTGTGAAGGCCACCTTTAATCGGAGCGTGGAAGCCGATCCGAGGTGTCCGACGAACTTTAGTTTGTCGTTGTCGATCAAGTGACCCCTTTATTGAACTCATGCCGTGAAAACCATTGACTAGCTTGACTACCACCGCGACAAACTAAAGTTCGTCGGACATTAGTTCTCCTGGGCCTCCATCACGCGCAGCATATTCCCGCCAAGGATCTTGTCGATATCATTCTCTGAATATCCCCGCCTCAAAAGCTCTTTTGTGAGATTAGGTAAGTCAGCAACAGTTGACAGGTCCGAAGTTGTTGCCTGCACACCATCGAAATCCGAACCAATGCCGACATAATCGATCCCAACCAACTTAACGATGTGATCGATGTGGTCCACGATGCGAGACACATACACTTTCGGAAGATGCAAAGCGTACTGTTCCTGCCGTACGCGGTCGCGCGCGAGCTTCTTATGAACCGCGTCTCCAGGTTCATTGTCAGACGCTCGTTGAACTAACGGGGCGATCTCGGCGTCCAGTTTCTTCTTCTTTTCACTCCAACCCGGCTCGATGTGTTCAGGATAGAAGATGACGTTCACCACGCCGCCGGTTTTGGCGAGTGCTCGAATCATGTCGTCAGTCAGGTTACGCGGAACATTCGCAATTGCACGGCAAGCTGAGTGTGTGGCAACCACAGGTTTCGTGGATGTGTTCACGATGTCCCAGAATGTTTTGTCAGATACGTGGGACACATCGACCATCATTCCCAGTCGATTCATCTCTCGAACAACACTCTTTCCAAAGTCATTGAGACCTCTGCCTGCACCAACATCATCTCCGGACGAGCCCGCCCAACTCGTGCTCACACTCCAGGCAGGCGACATATAGCGGACACCCATCTTGTAATACCGTTCGACATTCTCAAGTCGTTCGTCGATTGCGTACCCACCTTCGAGGCCAAGAAGCGCGGCTATCTTTCCGTCAGCGACTGCACGACGAACATCAGCCGCAGAGCTGGCAAATTGCCAGGTTTCCGGATGTTGCTGGGTGAGTTTCTTCACCGCTGCAATCTGATCATCGGCTCGTTTAATGGCTCCTGGACCGCCACCGCCAAACAACTGTGGTTCAACCCAAATCGAAAAGAACTGTGCATCCAGTCCCCCGGCCTTTGCTCGCACGGCGTCGAAGTGACCGTCGGTCAATTGCTGCTCGAGATCAACTTTTTCATCGAGCACTCGCTGTACAGTGTCAGCATGCATGTCGATGGCGATAGCGCGGAAGTGAATCGCTGAAGGATCACTCGATGGCGGCTGTGACTGATTATGATTAGTTTGGTTCATGCTTGCGTGACGACATCCACCGGTACAAATTCCTAACAACCCAATAGTCATTAAAACACAAACTGTGCGGGGCCTTTTACCGCGAAGCGGTTTCGTCCCAGAGCCCAGGGTTGCTTCAACCCTGGGAAATAGTGCGCGCTTTTTTGCCAACCCGGAACGGGTTGCGACCATTTGACGTAACCGCGTTGCGGTTGGAATCGTCAAACCTATTGACCCAGGGTTGAGGCAATCCTGGGCTCTGAGATGAAACCGCTTCGCGGTGTTTTGTCGGTTTATCGGAAGGACCAGGTATTTAATAATCTTTAGACTGTGGGACACGGAGGTTTGATGTTACGCAAGCAAAATGGGCCGGGCAAGCCGTGTCTTGCAAAGAAAAGCGCAACTACTGTATTGTGCCGTGTCCGCTTACAATGGTTAATTAAGGACTGAAGCGCCAGGTTTGCTTCGCGGCCAAGGAACCAATCCACCCCTTCCGTTCCTTACGACTTTCTGAAGGAGTCATTGTTGATATGTTCGCAAAAGACGGTAAGACCAAAGACGTAGCAACTCCACGAATCTGCGATGTTGTCTGGCACAACGGCAAGTTCATTAAGTGGAACGATGCTCGAGTGCATGTGATGTCTCACGTGCTGCATTACGGCTCAAGTATTTTCGAGGGCATCAGATGCTATTCAACCAGGCAGGGACCAGCCGTCTTTCGACTCCGCGAACACATGCAACGCTTTTTGAATTCGGCAAAGATCTACCGCATGGATCATCCGTGGACACTGGATGATTTGTGCTCGGCGTCGGTCGATCTGGTTCAACAGAGCGAAATGGAACAGTGCTACATTCGACCAATCTTATTTCGCAGTCTTGATGAAGAGCATCCAGCGTTTGGCGTCAACCCATTTCCCAACCCGCTTGCATGTTATATCGGTGCCTGGGACTGGGGTCAGTATCTTGGTGATGAGGCGGTCGAACGCGGCGTAGACGTTTGCGTGTCAACGTGGAATCGTCTCACCCCCAATTCAATGCCCGCCATGGCAAAGAGCGGCGCGAATTACATGAATTCGCAACTCATCAAAATGGAAGCACTCCTCAACGGCTTCGCTGAAGGCATTGCGCTGGATGATCGTGGTTATGTGTCAGAAGGTTCTGGCGAGAACATCTTTCTCGTAACTGGTGACGTAGTGCTAACCCCACCACTTTCATCGTCCATTCTTCCGGGTATCACGCGAGACAGTGTGATCCAGATCTGCCAGGAGTTGGGCATCACCGTGAAAGAAAGAACGATTCAACGTGCGGCTCTTTACGTCGCCGACGAGCTTTTCTTCTCAGGCACTGCGGCTGAGATCACGCCGATTCGTTCCGTTGACAGAATTGCAGTAGGGAGTGGTGAACGCGGCCCAATTACCTCAAAGATTCAGAAGGTGTTCTTCGAGATTACGAAGGGCGAGCGTCCGGCACCCGGCAACTGGCTCACCTACGTTAACCAGCAGTCAAAGCTTGTTGACAACAACGGATACGCAGGCGGAGTCGAAGCCAGCTCGAAGGAACCCGTTCTGAGTTACCAAACAGCACCAAGCGAATAGCTCCTTCAAAAAACACTTCCGTAAAAACAGCGGGTCGGAATATCATCTGGCCCGCTATTCGTTTGCGCTTTGTTCGGAAAACGGTCGCAGCGCAGGATTATTCTGATAGTGCCGCACATATTGGGTAGTTTTTGTTCGTGTTAGTCGTGTATCGTCCATTACCCTGAGAAAAACGATCCACGAAACCACACGAACCAACAAGAACGAACTCCAACGCAAACCTCTCAAATCTGAAAGGAAGACCCTCATGTTAGAGCTGTATTTCATTTTCTACCGAATTCCGAAAATGATGTCGCAGTTAGCTCGCGAGCGACAGCGCAACCCAATTGCGTGGAGTCTCATTGGGATTGGCGCCTGGCTGGGGGCTGAAATCCTGGTGATCTTTGGAATTGGAGTGACCTACGGAATCGTCAGCATAATCACAGAAGGTGACGTTTCTGAAGAGTTTCCTCCCATGCTCAGAGTCTTATCTTATGTTCTTGCGCTCGGGGCAGCGATCGGGAGTTTCCTTCTCACCAAACGTTTTCTCACGTCGAGGCCCAGGCCGGCGTTCGAGCCACCACCACCTCCACCAACGTTTTGAATGTCCGATATGCTTTAGCTTGTCGTGTCGCAACCAAACTACAGCCCTAAAGGTTCAGAGGCTGATAGAAACGCGTGGCTTAGTTGGTTGCGGCACGACAAGCTAAAGCATATCGGACACCCCAAAAACAGAATTATTGACGGTTCAGACGTCTGTTCGCTATATTCAAATCCAGCGGGGAGTCGTCGAACCAAGCGCCCCAAACCAGAAGCTCAGCGCTCCTTCCAGCGCGAAATTCTTCAAGAAAAACACCTCGTAACTACCCAGAAAGGGCAGCCAATGGCCCCGAGAATTGACGAACTTTTGCGAATCGCCGCCGGACACAATGCTTCCGACCTTCATTTGAAAGTCGGTGCTTTCCCGTTTATGCGGATTGGTGGCGAGCTCCATCCCGTTGCCGATGCTCCACGTCTTAAACAGGAAGACACGTTGGACATGGCGTTTTCCATCATGTCCAACCGCCAAAAGCAGCGGTTCAAAGAGATGTCAGAAGTCGATATTGGCTACGGTGTCTCGGGGCTGGGACGTTTTCGCGCGAACATCTTTCAGCAACGAGGTACCGTCAGCATTGTGCTTCGCGTCATTCCTGACCAGACGAAGACGGCTGCACAACTTGGCTTGCCACCAGTCATCGAAAAGATCGCCGAAGAGCGCCGCGGGCTAATTCTCGTCACCGGGTCCACAGGCTCGGGAAAATCAACAACGCTGGCGGCGATGATCGACTGCATCAACTCCACTCGACCCGGCCATATCGTCACCATTGAAGACCCAATTGAGTTTCTGCATCGAGACAAGCAATCATTCGTTACGCAACGAGAAATCGACGTTGACACGCGCTCATTCGCTGAAGCACTTCGAGGTGCGCTGCGACAAGATCCTGATGTGATACTGGTCGGGGAAATGCGCGACCATGAAACCATCGAGACTGCGTTAACTGCTGCGGAGACAGGTCACCTTGTATTATCAACGCTCCACACCTTAGATGCGACCGAAACAATCACGCGCATCGTGTCATCGTTTCCATCACACCAGCAGAAATCGGTTCGCATCCAATTAGCAGGAATATTGAAAGCCGTGATTTCGATGCGGCTTGTTCGGGCCGCGAAGGGACCCGGTCGTGTTCCAGCCATCGAGGTGCTCGTGTCTACCGCATTCATTCGCGATCATATTATCAACGAAGAGAAAACTTACCTGATACGAGAAGCCATTGCCGCTGGAACCTCTCAATACGGCATGCAAACGTTTGATCAGTCGCTGTTCCGATTGCTTCAGTCGGGAATGATCACGATAGAGGAAGCACTGCACAACGCGACGAATCCTGACGAGTTCAAGATGAGGGTCTCTGGAATTTACTCGGCGGACAGCTTAATGCCGAATATCACTACGCCGACCCGCAGCGAAGAGACTTCGTCAGTTAATGAAGAGGAAAGCATTTTTGTGAAGCACTAACAATGTCCGATATGCTTTAGCTTGTCGTGACGCAA
>Ga0068856_100002889_pt1 | contig 17575 bp, 14 predicted proteins | sample KBSCornC62_FD_66595 | JGI IMG/M metagenome (GOLD analysis project Ga0068856, IMG submission 66595) | Corn rhizosphere microbial communities from Kellogg Biological Station, Michigan, USA - KBS Corn C6-2 | ecosystem: Host-associated > Plants > Roots > Rhizosphere > Soil ...
AGAGAAACCGAAGGGACCGATCCTTTGTTTAGTCGGACCTCCGGGTGTCGGCAAAACTTCGCTCGGCCGCTCCATTGCGCGTGCGCTGGGACGCAAGTTTGTTCGCATTTCGCTCGGCGGGGTGCATGACGAAGCGGAAATTCGCGGTCATCGTCGAACCTATATCGGTGCTCTGCCCGGGCAAATCATTCAGGGCATTCGCCGTGCGGAGACGAAAGATCCAGTCTTCATGCTTGATGAAATCGACAAGGTCGGCCGCGACTTCCGTGGAGATCCAGGGTCAGCTCTGCTCGAAGCACTTGATCCGGAGCAGAACTCCACGTTCCGAGACAACTACCTCGACGTGCCGTTCGATTTGTCGAAGGTGTTGTTCATCACGACAGCCAATATGCTCGACCCGATTCCCGAGCCGCTTCGTGACCGCATGGAGATCATTGAGCTGCAGGGCTACACAGAAGAAGAAAAGGTCCACATAGCCTTTCAGTATCTCGTGCCTCGCCAGATCGAGGAGAACGGAATTGCACCTGAGTCCATTGAGTTTCCGCAGGAGTCGATGAGCTATTTGATTCGGCACTACACGCGCGAGGCTGGGGTTCGCAATCTCGAACGCAACATCGGCACAATCTGCCGCAAGCAGGCTCGGCGTATCGCGGAGGGCAAGAACGAGAAGCTTGTGGTTACAGCGGAGATCATTCAGGAATTCCTGGGGGGAATCAAGGTGCGCAGCGAAGGCGAGATTGCCGAGCGCACCAAGCGTGCCGGAGTAGCGGTGGGCTTGGCATGGACCCCAACCGGAGGGGACGTGCTCTTTGTCGAGGCCAATGTGATGAAGGGCAAGGGCGGGTTTACCATGACCGGTCAGATCGGCCAGGTGATGCAGGAATCGATGCAGGCGGCTCTGACCTGGGTGCGGTCGAACGCGTCGCAGCTGGGCATCTCTGAGAACTTCTTCGCGGACCATGACATTCACATCCACGTCCCGGCAGGCGCGATCCCGAAGGATGGACCCTCAGCAGGCGTCACGATGGCGACAGCGTTGGTTTCTCTGCTGAAAGACACTCCAGTCCGACCGCTGACGGCGATGACGGGCGAGATTACCCTCAGCGGGAACGTGTTGCCGGTGGGCGGAATTAAGGAAAAGGTTCTCGCCGCCAAGCGCGCAGGTGTTCACGACGTGATGCTTCCAGCAGAGAACAAAATGAATGTGGACGAGGATCTCACGCCCGAGCAACTGGAGAACCTGCAGGTGCATTATGTGAAGACCATACGTGAGGTCCTAGACCTTGCGCTACCGACCTCGGTTGGCGAAGAGCAGCAGGATTCGGAAGAGCGTGAAAAGGTGCTCGCAGAACAGACCGTCAGCTAAGAATAAACTGGCCTCGAAGATACGCCACGCGCAGGCCCGCGGGTTTTTTCGCCCTGATAAGCCGGTCAGGCTTTCACTGGATCGTCCCATTCTGAATCGCAAACCGCTGAGTCCGCTCCAAGAACTCCGGTGCCCTAGGAATGGGGCATCTTAGGCGCGACCGCGCGGAATAAGGAAAAGCGGAATAGGAAGAAAAAGGCGGGGAGCACAACGGCCCAGGCAACATAAAACACCCAGTCTGAGGGCCCGGAATGTCCTGCCAATTCCATGTGAAGGATGGGTTCAAGGCGCCAAAGAATTGGGGTGGACATCATGGCGAGAATCCAGCCGAGTGGAATCCCAACCACGATCGCAAACGAGCTGGCAAGAAGGTTTCGCTTCATGCTTTTTCGAACTCTATCGTGGGTCGGCAAATCGCAGAAAGCGTCACGGGTACTCTTCAGTGCTAGCCCTTCCTGGGCGCCAGGCTGGCTACTAAGGTCTAACCCGCCTATTTTCAGGGGCATGCCCCTAGGTTGCTAACCAGCACTGATTACCCCCTTGACCGTATGGAACTTGTACACACAAGGCGGGTTTAATCAGGATAGATGAAAAGAGTTTCAGCGGCTAAGGGAGCCGCAGTGAGGAACCTACCATGAACCGACGCACAGGATATCTTGCAGCGCTTGCAGCCATCTTGTTGCTGTTTTCAACGTTGCCTTCCGCCTTCGCGCAGGATGATGATCAAGACCCGCCGGGACGCGCCGGCCGTGTGAGCTATACGAGCGGGACGGTGTCGTTTCAGCCAGGTGGAGAAGGTGACTGGCTGGACGCGATCCCCAACCGGCCTTTGGCCAGCGGCGACAATCTTTGGGCCGACCGCAACTCGCGCGCCGAAGTGCAAGTCGGATCGACTTCGATCCGCCTCGGTTCCGAGACCAGCGTTACATTGTCCGAGATAGATAGCAACGTGACGCAGATCCGCCTTTCGATGGGCACATTGTTCTTCCGCGTCCGCCGGGCAGACAGCGACGACGCATTTGAAGTAGATACTCCGAACCTAGCGTTCAATGTGACTGAACCGGGCGAATACAGAATCGATGTAAATGAAAACGGAGACCAGACCACGGCAATCGTGTGGCATGGATCGGCGGAAGTCACCGGGGGCGGCAGTTCGTACCGCCTCGTCGAGGGGCAGCAAGGAATGTTCAACGGAGTCGACCAGCTGCGCTACGACGTCGGGGAAATCGAGCGAGAGGATGATTTCACTCGCTGGTGCCTGGACCGGGATCGCCGCTATGACCGAGTTCGCAGTGCGCAGTATGTTTCGCCGGAAGTGACCGGCTACGAAGATCTGGATGAATACGGCCGTTGGCGTTATGAGCCGACGTATGGATACGTCTGGACTCCAGTCGGCGTTCCTTCTGGTTGGGCACCCTATCGCTACGGACATTGGGTCTACATTTCACCGTGGGGCTGGACCTGGGTTGAGGACGAACCCTGGGGCTTTGCGCCATTCCACTATGGCCGCTGGGCGTACTTAGGCGGCGGATGGTGCTGGGTTCCCGGACCGGTCGCGGTTCGGCCGGTGTACTCACCCGCTCTGGTTGCATTCGTCGGAGGCGGCGGATTCCACATTGGCGTAGGCGTTGGCGGAGGCGTGGGGTGGTTCCCGCTGGCACCGGGTGAAGTTTATGTCCCGTGGTATCGCACCAGTCCGCGGTACGTGCAAAACGTAAACGTCACCAATACGCGCGTGACCAATATCCAGGTCACGAATGTGTACAACAATGTCACCGTCAATAAAGTCACTAACGTGACCTATATGAATCAGCGGCAAGGTCGCGGTATCACAGTGGTCAATCAGCAGACCTTCGTGAACGCGCAGCCAGTTCGCAACAACGTCCTTCGAGTCGACGCACGCGAAATTCAGCGTGCCCCGGTTACCCATGAAGTTGTCAATGATATTCACCCGCAACGGCAGAGTGTGTTTGGAGCGGCCAAACCGGTTCGCTATGCACCTCCGCAACAGGTGATGGCCCGCCAGGTGATCGCAACCCGGCAACCAGTCGTAGTCAACCGCGTGGCTCCGGTGCAGGGTATTGCTCGTACGAACGTTGCTCCGCCACCTGTCAGAACGGTGCAGGCTGCGCCGCGCGACCAGGTAAAACCGTTTGAGCGGGGCGCTCGTGGCACAACGCCGGGCTTCGGGAATGGGATGAACTCCGGACGCCCAGCATCACCTGACAATCGCGGCAATGGCCCGGATAACCGTGGCAATGCGACGGTGTTCGGCAACCGGGGTGGGAACCCGGATGTGAACAATCAGCAGAATAGGCCGGCAGCGAACGTTCCACGGCCTGGAGGCCAGCGGAACAATGCTCCTCAGCCAGGAGCGATGCCATCGCAGCATGAGGAGAACGCACCTCGTGGGCAGAACTCCTCGGGGAATCAGAATATCCAGGACAATGGAAGGAACAATGGTCCTGAAAACATAAACCGCCCGGCCCCGCCGGTAGCGAACCGTCCTAATGTGGAAGACAATCGTCCGTCCTATGCGCCGGACAACAACAATCGGGGGATGCGGAACGTTCCACGTCCTGGCAGACCGGACCAGCCGCAGAACCGTCCCGATCAGCAGCAGAACCGGCCTGACCAGCCGCAGAACCGGCCAGGTCAGCCGCAGAACCGGCCTGACCAGCCGCAACAGCCCCAGCAGCCCCAGGTGAACCCACAGCCGAACCAGTCGAGGTCGAATATCCGGATCGACAATACTCCGGATCGGCCGAGCACACCTGAGCCTCGCCCGAACTACCGGACGAGCCCAACCGAAGAGCGTCAACCTGCACCGCAGACAAGGAACCAGGCGCCTCCGCAGCAGCGGGACGTTACCCCGCCTCCAGCGCGGACCGCGTCGGAGCGGCCCCCGGAAAACCGGTCCGGACCCACACAAGCGCGGCGTGAGAACAGCCCTCCGCCGCAGCGGGAATCGCGCCCGCAAGAGTCGCATCAGGACAAGGGCGGATCACCCCAGGATCGAGGTCACGGAAAAGAAAAAGATAATCCACCGAACAAGTAGAGCTAGTCTGAGTCAGAGAATGGTTTTGAGCAGCCGCTTCATGGCAGAGCGGCTGCTTTTTTTCTCGGGAGAGATATCTCCTCCAGAAATTCCCGCCAAGCGGCGGCAACATTCCGCCAGTCGAAGACCGAACGGGCTCTTTCCACTCCGGCGTTCCCGAGCCTCTTTCGCTGAGCAGGATCGCTCAAGAGTCCAGATATCTGGGTAGCGAGGGACTCAGTGTTTTCCGGGTCCACAGTCACGCCTCCCGCTCCCAGTACCTCGGGTACCCCGCCGCGATTTGTGCCCACCACAGGCGTCGCACAAGCCATGGCTTCTGCGTTCACCAACCCGAAAGGCTCATGAAACAGGGAAGGACAACTGAAGATGGTTGCTTTCTGGAACCAGGAAGGAAGTTGCTTGTCATGGTGTAGGGATCCGGCGAAGTGAATCTCTGCTCCTGTGCGGGCTTTTATGCGGTTGGCGAGCTGGCGGACCTGGTTTATATAGGGAGTTGCGCGCTCAACGCCGAAACTGACCGAGCCTCCGATTACCAACTTCGCATCCGGGTGATCTTTGAGCACCTTCTCGTAGGCCTGCACCAATTGCAGAACACCCTTTTGCGGGATAAATGAGCCCACAAAGAAAATTGTTCTGGGCTCACGCAAACTCTCATTGGGATAAAAAAGCTCTGTGTTGACTCCGTTGAAAATCAATCTAGTCTTGCAAGCGATCGCGGCTGACTTGAATCGAAACTGATCCCCAATGTAGGTACTGCACACGATAACGGAATCGAGTTCCTCTGCAAGCGCGTCCAGCATTTCCGGGGTCCAATGGCCAAGATGATCATTGTGCAGATGAGAAACGATAAGACCTCTATAGCCAAGGCGGCGTAGCTTCGTCGCCCACTGCGGTCGGTTGTGAATGTGAATGAGGTCGAAAGGGTGCAAACGTCCGATGAGCGCTCGCAACCAAATCTCTTCTTCCCAGCGTCGAAGCAGTGGGACCTGGGAAACACCCAGGCACGCCCGATACCATCCACTGCTTTCATGCGGCATCGGGTACTTGGTCCCGGGATCGGTAGGGAACCCAAATACCACGACTTCAACATCAGGCTGCAGGTGACGATATACCTCGTAGGTCCAGCGAACCATCGCCCCACCGAAATAGACGCTGAACTGTGCCCGCCCTGAAAGCAAAACCGCTACCCGCATCGGCAACTCCTCGGTACGAACCAACAGAGGGATTTGTCGGAATCAAGCTGAGAGCAATGTGGAATACTAGCATTCGAGGGCAACGAGCACGGGGCAGGGTAGCGGTCACGGTACACTGTATGCATCCTTTGCATGCAGATTCGCGTTCTACTTTTCGGGGTGTTAAAGGATGCTGCCGGGCGCAGTTCTGAAGTGATTAGCTTGCCTGAGCCTGCAACAGCCGAGAGCGTGCTTCGTCATTACGAAAAAGTTCTCGCGAACGGGAAAGCTCTTCTGTCGTCGGTGGCGGTTGCGGTGAATCAGGAGTACGCGCCCCCGGAATGTAGGCTGCAAGCGGGAGACGAGGTCGCCCTTTTACCCCCAGTCAGTGGCGGGATGCAAGAACAGCCCTATGTACGGCTCATCCGGGAAGCGATCGTCCCGCACGATATCGTGCCTCGGCTGGAACGACCTGAAGATGGGGCGATTGTGATCTTCGACGGGATCGTGCGGAACAACAGCCGCGGCCGGAGAACCCTTTTTCTTGACTACGAGTCGTACGAAGAAATGGCACTGAAACAACTGCAAGAACTCGCGAGTCAAGCCACGCAGAAGTTCGCGATCCGTAATCTAGCGATTGTGCACCGGCTGGGAAGACTTGAAATTGGGCAGAGTAGCGTTCTGATTGTGGCATTTTCCGCCCATCGCGCCGCCGCCTTCGACGCATGTCGCTGGGTGATCGATCTTCTGAAACGTACCGTTCCCATCTGGAAGAAGGAATATTTCGAAGATGGAGCCGTCTGGGCGGACGGCGAACCATTCCCGGAGGCAATCTCTGCAGGCACAAAACCGGGGAGTGCCGCATCCAAGTGAGTAGCTCTCACATGAGGACCTTTCTTTCCTTGCTCGTGCTGGCCTCGGTTTGCCAGGCCCAGACTCCTACCACTGTGCCCCGACCGCCATGGGCAGGCAGCGGTAAGGCTTCGGGTGCGAATTCGCAATCGACCGACACGGCGAGCGAGGATGACAGCACCTTTCGAGTGAACGTCAAGCTGGTGAATGTTTATGTCACGGTGACCGACCAGCGGGGCGCTCCGGTAGGTAATCTGGCGCAAGGTAATTTCCAGCTTCTCGAAGACGGGCATCCCCAGAAGATTTCGGTCTTCAGTAAGGAATCCGAGCTGCCTTTGTCGATTGCCCTGCAAATCGACACTAGCCTGAGCACGCGAAGGGACCTTCCTCTTGAAATCAACTCCGCGCGACGCTTTGCGCACGCAATTTTGCGTCCGCAAGATGCCATGGCGGTTTACGGCATTAGTGAAGTCGCCGACGAAATTGTTCCATTTACCTCGGACATGAAAGTGATCGACCGTGGAATTGAGCGTATACACATGGGCTCCGCGACGGCGGTATACGACGCGATCTTTGTGGCATCGCAGGCGCTCGAGGAACGGCAGGGAAGGAAGGTGCTTGTGCTGATTACCGATGGGGGCGATACGGTTAGCCAAACGGATTACCGCGAAGCGCTGCGAGCAGCGCAGATTTCGGAGGCGGTTGTTTATAGCATCATCGTGGTACCCATCGAAGCCAGTGCCGGCCGCGATACAGGAGGAGAGCACGCGCTGATTCAACTCTCGGAAGACACCGGGGGCAAGTACTTTTATGCCACCACTCTGCCTCAGTTGGACGAGGCGTTTCGTACCATCAGTGATGAACTGCGGACGCAATATCTGCTCGCCTACTATCCTGCGTCCCGGCTCGCCGAATCGGACTACCGCCACATTGAGGTCAAGCTAAGCGGAGTGGAGGGCGCGTCAAGCTACAAAACCCGTCATCGTACGGGTTATTACACGTCGAAGTCGCACTAGCTGGTTTGCAATTTGTTGTAAGCACAGTGACAATTGTCAGACTACTCAAATTTCAAAATCCAGGTGAATCAGAAAGCTCGCGGATGAAAATGGTGTCACAAACAATGACCCACGGGGGACAGTTTTTGCTTCGAACGCTGGTGGTTCTTTTGCTCGCATGCAGTGTCGTGTCAAGCTGTCTTGCACAGGAGGACGAGACCGAAACCGGAACGATCAAGGGTACAGTCACCTCCAGCAAAGGCGGACCGATCAGCGGGGCCAGGATTTTAATGACCGATCGCACCACCGGCAAGACCCTGGCATTGAGATCCGATGCTGCGGGTGCCTTTGCTTCTGGCGATCTTGCCGCGAGCGACTACACGGTCCGGGTCGAAATGCGCGGTTTTATTACCGGGAGCGCAGTGGTGACCGTAAAGCCAGGTGCTGCTGCGACCGTCGATCTCGCATTGGGACAGGAGCCTTTGCCAGGCGTCGTCTCCGCGATGGAGGTGCAGAATTATCCCTTGCGCAGCCGTAACTTCCTCGAACTTCTGCAACTGGAGCCGGGTGTCCAAAACCAGAACGCTGGGACGCTTGCGCCCAACAAGAACGCCTATTCATCCATTTCGTCGTTCAGCGGCTTGGGCAATGCGACTCCGGTCGCGGCGGATGGTCTCAGCATCACAGATCGGGTGAATGGAGGAGTGACCCAGAATCTTCCTGCCAGCGCCGTACAGGAGTTCCAATTCGGCGCATTGTTTGCGCCCATCGATGCGCAGTTGTATGCCCCGGGGGCGATCAATGTGGTCTCACGCGGCGGTGGGAACGATCTGCACGGTAACCTGTTCGGATCTTACGGCAACGGAGATATTCTCGCCGCCAGTCTGCCGGGAGGACATGGCCATGATTGGGGGCGCCAGCACTACGGAGGAAACCTGGGCGGGGCGCTTGTCCGGGAGAAGTTGTTTTTCTTCGCAGCTTTGGAGCGTGGGCGCCAAGACCTGCAGAATCCGGTCTTGCCAGGCGGGCCCTTCGCGGTGCTCAACCCGGTCTTCACGACCCTCGATGAACCCTTCCGCGAAGTCAGCGGGATGGGACGGCTGGATTACAAATGGTCAGAACAAGTGCGAGCGTTTTACCGCTTTGCCTATGACCAAAACAGTGTGACGGCGCCGTTTTCGTCCGGCCCCAGCCTACAGCCGCTACTGGCGCGTTCGAACACGCCCTCGCATAGCATCGGTCTTGATTTTGCTTCAGGCTCATTGGTGCATGCGCTTCGCTTCGAATACCTGCGGTTCAAGAACACCACCGACGGCGTCATTCCTCCCGGGGTAACCGCAGTGCTTCCTAACAATTTCAATATTGGAGGAGGATCGACTACGCAGTGCTCCTCCGGTGCGCTGATTTGCGTCGGCATCAGCCCGTTTTCGAATCAGCAGAACCACCAATCCGACTCCCAGTTTCGTTATGACGGTAGCCGCGTTTCCGGCAAACACCAATGGCATTTCGGTGCGGGCTTTGACCGCATCTCCTTGGGACGGTTCGCGCCGTTAAGCGCTACGGTGCCGGTATTGTCAGACCAAAGCAGTGTGCCGCTGCCAGCAGGATTGGGTGGATCGAACGGTTTAGCGATCGATCCGGCATCGTATCCAGTGCAATGGGCCTACTTGAGCAATGGACAAGGTTTCCAGTCGGAAAAGAGCGCCTTCGGGCTTTCGGGCGGGGGTTTAACCGACAATCAGATATCCCTCTACGGCGGTGATACCTGGAAGCTGACCCAAAACTTGGCATTGACCTATGGAGTCAGGTGGGTTCGCGAGACCTTGCCTAACAATAGCGATCTGGGGCCGATCGCAGAACTCAACCTATGGCAGCCGAAACTTGGGAACCGGGTCCGTCAGCCCAATTACAATTTTGCTCCCCACCTGGGGGTCTCCTGGGATACCAGTTCGAACGGCACGACGACGGTTCGAGGTGGGATCGGGATGTTCTACGATCAATCGTCCTTCCTCAATGCCTATTCCGACCGAGCGTTGCGCTTGCAACAGGGAACCTACTGGGCAACGGTGCCGGCTTGCATCGGCGGAGCGTCCGGGAGAATTCAGTGGCCGACCGTGCCTGGGACCATCACTGGGGGCATCGTCAACGTCGATGGGACGGTTTCCCCGTTCGATGCCGCCACTGGAAGAAGCTGGTGTGGGGAATCCATGGGCACAGCCGCGCCCCTTGCTCTGGCTTTGCAGCAGGCGTACCAGTCGGCGCTCAATTCGGTTTCGGCAAATCCCAATTTCATCGGGAATGCTGGCGCCTATGCCAGCCCGATGCTGAACGGTTTGAGTCTGATCTCGCCCAATTACCAAAGTCCGCGGACCGTCCAAGCCAATGTTGGACTTCGTCATGAATTGAGACCAGGGCTGGTGTTCACCGCGGATTACGTGCGACAGGTGGCGACCCGCACCCTCCTCGGTGTTGATGTAAATCACGGAGGCGCTGCCGACACGTTCAGTCTCTCCAACGCGCTCGCGGACCGCGACAATGCGCAAATCAGCAATGGGTGTGCACCGGGTACGAACCAGGTCAACTGCATGGTAGGGAAGCTTGGTTTCTCCGGTGCGCTGGCTGCTTACGGGGCCAGTGGAATTGGGGGTCCGGCGCAAGTAACGGGCGGGGCTCCGTGTCCTTTCTGTGCATTCCCCGGTTTACATCCGAATCTTGGAGTGAACGTCGTCGATATGCCGGAAGGACGATCGGTTTACAGTGGCACCCTTCTCAGTCTGAACCAGGAAATCATGAACTTCGGACGTGAGGTGCGGCGGGCGAGCTTCCGCCTGTCCTACTTGCATTCTCGGTATCAAAACCAAGGGCAAGACGACACGCTTGCCATGCTGGCGACCGACTACGCGAATCCGACGCGATTCACGGGGCCGAGCGCGCTTGATCGAACGCATCAGTTTTCGCTGGCGGCGTTCTTCGATCTGCAGCACTCGGTTCAGCTGAGCTTCCTCAGTCGCTTTGCAAGCCCCTTGCCAGCCACGCTTCGGTTCCAGCAGAATGCCGGCGGGGCGGAAGTCTTAGTCACGGACTGGAACGGTGACGGCAGCACGGGAGACATTATTCCGGGCTCCGATGTGGGTTCTTTTATGCGCTCGATTGGTGCGTCGGGACTGCAACGGTTCATTTCCACCTACAATCTCAATTCTGCAACCAGTCCAACCCCACAGACGCCCGCAGGGAATACGCTGATCAATGCCGGAGTGTTCTCGCTTCAAGAGTTGGAGTTGATGGGAGGAACACTCCAGCCTTTGGCTGTGCCTACTCGGAATGTCGCGGGGCTGGGCTGGTACAAGACTTTTGACGTGAGACTCGGTTGGGAACACCAATTGGGGGAGCGGTTCACCATAACGCCGAGCGTGTCGCTCTACAACCTGTTCAACCTTGCGAACTTCGATCTGCCGGGCTATACGCAGAGCGGGTATTTGAGCTACGGCGCTGGCAGCGTGGCCTCGGGCGCAACCGCGGTTCAGCCTCAGAACACCGTTGGAGGAAATGCGTCCGGCGCGAATGGGCGTATGAATCGGGCCACGCTCGGTCCGAACATGAATGCCAGCGGCGCACCGCGATCGGTGGAGTGGGGGTTAAAGATCTCTTTCTAGTCAAGTACTTTCTCTTAAGAACTTGGCATGCGCGATGCGAAGTGCCAGAACATGCCAGGAATCGCGACAAGAACCCCGCTGCCCCTGATTCAGCGGGGTGTTGCTTGGGGTCGCATCGCACCCGTCTTGCCTGATTACGGCTTGCCCGATCGTTTGTCCCAGCAGCAGAAAAGAGGCAGAAAAGAGACAGTCCGACTAGGATCTTTCCTGAAAAAATAAAGCCGCCGTCCAGATAGCGTTGGTTTCTGAACGGCGACGGGTTGGGGGGAGGGCGATTCTACGCGGCAGGTTTGCGCGGCAAGCGCTCTTCGTTGTTTTCAAGAAGCTGGTTCACCTCTCCGATCAGCTTCATAATTTTCTCTGGATCTTGCTCTTCAACCGCCTGCTCGCAGAGTTCTCTCCAACGTCTTTCTGTTTCCCCGCGCATATGCAGATATCTTCGCGGGTATCCAGGTACTCTGGCGAGCGCCATCATGCGCCACTCTGCAGAAAAGCACTGCTCTCCCGTCCGGTCCGCGCCAACCCCAAAGGCTTTCTCCCGCCGCTTTAGCTCGTCATGAGTTCATTTTCAACAATCGATCTTGCACACCCAGGTATTCACCAACCGATCAGCGCATTCAATAACGTTGTCCCTGGACCGCTTGAATCAGATTCCCGGACAAAAACCCAGGCCGTTTCCCCTGGTGCGGCCATTCCGAAAACACGAGACCGAGCTAGGTGCATCAGTCACAAATGCTCAGGCGGGTTCCACAAGCGCGTGACCATCACCTTCCTGTTGGCGTTCCAAGGCGGTCCTTACCTGGATACAATTTTGTGTAGACCATGCGTTTCCGCAAACTTACGAAACAACTATGTGTCTGGTTTACAAAGATTTACGGAATATTCAAACCAAGAGGTGTAGCGTTATATATCCATTTGACTAACTTGGGATTTGCAAAGACCGAAGAATTTTGGTTGCTTTTGCCCATATCGTTCACTGTTGCTTCTCCATCTCTGAGCGGGGCTAACGGAGTACATCATGGGACCGCATAGCAACGCTTCTTGCATCCACTGCCAATCTGAAAATCAACATACGTTCAGTGGTGAACTCGCCTTACACTTCCGCGGTCTGGAGGGGTTGAACAAGCCCATTATTTGGGTCTTCGAAGACATCTCAGTTTGCCTCGAGTGCGGTTATGCACAATTCGACGTCACCGAGAGAGCCGTTAAGATTCTCCGAACGGAAGTGGTGGTTGATCGTCGGGTCGGCTTGCCGCGGGAATAAAATGAGGAACAGGGTTCGACCAGTTGGTCCGTTATCGCGATCCCTGGCTTAGGAATTCTTGCGTTTGAGCACAAAATTGATGGCTGCGACTAGTTCATTCGGGGAATCCGATTTGATGACGAACGCACTTCCTCCCGCGCGGAAGCCTTCTTCTCGGATATCCGAAGAACGATTCTCGGTAACAAAAATGATTCTAGATTCTGGGCAAACCTTGCTCAGACGTCTCGCAACCTCGATCCCGTTCAGACGGGGAAGGCCGATGTCTAACAGAATGAGATCCGGCCGGAGATCTTTGCTTTTCTGTATGGCTTCGAAACCATCCGCCGCTTCTCCGACGACCTGAAGGCCAGAAATTTCTTGGATGGTCGCGCACAACTCGCGACGCCATTCCGCGAAGTCATCTACCACAAGCACACGAACACCCTGCATGCTGGTTCTCCCCCTGAAAGGAACCGAGGCGTGCCAAATTGCTGTAAAGATTGTTGCGCGTCCTGCCGTCCTCGACGTACGCACAACTCTTCTATCACGCCAGACGGGGGAAGAGGCATGAATCTGCAGGCTCCGATAGTGCATTGTCCAGCATTGCCGCCCGCAAGGAGCCAAAACTTCGATTCTTGGTGTGGCCTGAGCGTCGATGAAGGCCATCGCTGAAGTGGCCTAGAAGGGATGAATGCAAGAGATTTAGAGTCAGAACGGTGTCTAGTGGGTGCGAAAAGAGGTTATGTTGTTGTTGCAACAAACTCAAGAATTGAAGGACTAGGCCGAATGCCCGATCCAGAAGCTAGGCCCACGAAGCTAGGCCCATCGTTACGATCTTGTTTCGGGCTCCCGCTTGAGCCGAACTTCCTTCTCATGCAAGAGCCGATTAATCTCCATCGTTAACTCCAGGAGCGTCTCCGGGTCTTTCTCAACAGCCGCCTGCTCGCACAGCTTCTGCCATTTTTCGCGGATTTCCCCTTGCATAAGGCAGCCCCCTGCTAAATTGAGCAGCGATATACACCAGAACAGTTGCCATTCGCAAGACTTTAATATCACTGATATCATGTGATATCATATGGGCGTGGCAAACTCAAATCGGACTGCCCCTCCCAATTCGTTGCTCCGTTGAAGAGGCGGAACGAATACGCGCTGCCGCACGAATTGAGCGCCGTACTATGAGCGGATTTGTTCTAAATTGTGTTCAGAACAAAGTGAAAATTCACAGAGCCATGCAAGAGAGACTCGGGTTGCCGCGCGGCCTAGAGCGTCCCAACCAATCGCGATTCGGGCTAACTACGCGAACCGTTAAGAATTAACAAAAGAGGGCTACATTCTGAAATCGTGAGCGCCACACGCAACGACAGTACAGCCTTCGGCCTCAAAGGGTCTGAGCGCGGGGAATTGTGGCGAGACACTGGCTCACTGCTTTTGCCCATTGCCTGCCCCGCGCGCTTCTTGCCTCCGTGCCTGTTCTCAGGAACGCCCAGATTCCACGCCCGCCAAGCATAGAGTATTTCGGAGATCTGAGTGGATGAAAGGCGATTCCTCAACGCTTGCAGTGTCGTCCGGACAGTGCACCTTTGGGTGCTAGATCACGAAACGGAGTATCCCCAAGAATCCGCTTCCCGGGGTAGAATCCAATCATGCCATTTTCTGACCAAGGGCAGAAGAAGAAAGCTCCTCCGCCCGAGTGCACGAACGAAGAAGCAGCGTATTTGAAGAAGCTGGCGGAGAAGCAAACCCCGATCTCTTTGAAGTTGGTGAACGGAGAAACTCTGCGGGGCTGGATTGAGTATTACGATCGCAATATGCTGCGGCTTACTCGACAAGGAAAGCCGAACCTGTTCGTCTACAAAAATCAGATTTCCTATTTGGCGGAGGAACGCTGAGCTTTTGCATGCCCGCCTAAGCAAACCCTCCTTTTCCGCCCATCCTTTTGAGGAGCACGGGACCGAATCGCCTGGTTCACCTTTGCAGAAATTCATCTGAGTGCACTACGAATTCGGGATACGCGTCAGCGCCGAGTTCGTGAAGGTCTAAGCCTTGGCGCTCGCCATCGGGCGACACGCGATACCAGATGAAGCGGTTGAGCAGCCAATTCAATCCATAGGTTAGGGGGAAAATCAGGCCCAGCAGGGTCGCGATGCCGACCATTTGTGCGGTGAATTGACCCGCGCTCCCGACGAAGATGCCTGCGGCAAGCAGCCCCCAGAGGCCGCACACAGCGTGGACCGATACGGAGCCACAGGGGTCGTCCACTTTGAGGTGAAGTTCGAACCACTCGACCGAAATGACGACCAGCACGCCCGCGATGATTCCGGTGAGGATGGCCGTGGCTGGTTTCAGTGTCGCGCAACCGGCGCTGCTGGCTACAAGACCTGCCATCCATCCGTTCGCGATGAGAGACGCGTCGGGGCGGCGGAAGCGAATTCGGGTGGTGATGGCAGCCGTGAGTGCGGCAGCGGCGGCGGCAACTGTGGTGTTGAGGATGGCCAGAACCGAGCGCGCTGAGATTTCGGATGACGGGAGCGCAGAGTTCACGATTGCACCCGCTGCATTCAGGCCAATCCAGCCCACCCATGCCAGGAGGCAGCCAAAGAGAACGAAGACTCCGTTGTGCGCAGGGATGGCAGCGGGCATTCCGTTCGCAGAGTACTTGCCAGAGCGTGGCCCCAACAGCCAGGCGACGGCCAGAGCCGTCAGTCCGCCCGTGACGTTAATGATGCCGGATCCGCCTGGATCATGGATTTGTCCTCCAGCCACCCAGAGTCCTTGGGATAAACGTGCAAACACGGGAAAAGTACAGGCCGAAAACAGGGCGGTAGACGCGCATGCGGGACCGAGCCGCCAGCGGTCGCTTGCCGCTCCCAGCGGAATCAATGAAGCAAGGCCTGCCGCTTCGATCCACAACAGAACACTCATAGAAGACAACGAACCCCAACGTATGCCGTGCAGGAAGAGTTGGGGTTCAGTCTTGGGTTCCGGCGGGAAAGTCTGAGCATTTCCGGACCCTTGCATAGCGAAGCCACAAATGAAATACACGAGGATGGCGACGGCAACGACACAGAGCGCAGTTGTCATTGCGTGAGCGGCACTGCGTGATCGTCCGAGACCAGTGTTGATCAGAGCAAGGCCCGCTATGGCAAACGGGACGAGAAGAATAAACATGAGGGCAAGTGCGAAGGAGACTTGGCCGTCAAGGTTCATGCCGCGTCCTCGCGGCCGGGGAGGTGTCCGCGAAACACCAGCACTAAGCCGAGGATTTCAACTGCGAACCCTGCATATATAAAAGGAGCGACCATGTGGCCGTGCAGCAGCGCGAGAGCTGCGATCACAATGCCCCATCCAGAAAGCAGCAACAGGAATCCGCCAAGTTTCATGAGTGGTTTGACTTATTCGCCGGGAATCCGAAGGTCCTCAGTACTCACGATACAACGTGGGAAATCGGGTAGCATTCATATTTCCGATTGGAAGAATCGAAGTCGTAAGACGATCCCTGGCGAAAATCCCATCCCTTAGGCGGTTTCCCGACTCATCACGTCCTTTACAGGTGTCTCCCGACGACCGCTTACATTCTCGCGCATCGAGAGCAGGCGCGGAGCCTAAAGAACCTCCGATCGACATAGGCCTTATGTTAGGCTGGCGCTTCCATGTCCACCGCCGAAATGCCAAGGCGCGAATTGCCAGATTCGTTGATGCTGACAGGGTTTTGGTACCGCGCGCTGCCATCGGATCAGCTGGGGAGAGGTACTTTGCACAAGGCTACGCTCCTTGAAACCCCGCTGGTGATCGGGCGTGACGCCGACGGCCGGCCGTTTGCCTTACAGGACACCTGCCCCCACCGCGGCATGCCGCTCCACTGCGGCCAATTCGATGGGCGCCAGGTTGAGTGCGGTTACCATGGATGGAAATTTGACGCTCAAACTGGTCAATGTCGGCTGATTCCCTCCTTAACGGCCGATCAGAGCCTCAAAATTGATCGCGTTTTTTGCGGAAACTTCGCCTGCGAAGAACGCGACAACTTCTTATGGGTCTTCATTCCTGACCCGGGTCCTGCAGGCGCGGGGTTTAGTCGTCGTGAAGAGCCGCCTTGGCCTGCGCCGCAAGTCTCGAAATTTTCGGACAAATATAAGATCGCATATCTCACGGCCGACCTGCCTTGTAGCGTCGATCATGGGATCATCGGTCTCATGGATCCCGCCCACGGCCCGTTTGTGCATCAGGCGTGGTGGTGGCGGACGCGCCACAGCATTCATGAAAAGCGGAAACGGTTTGAGCCGATTCCGAACGGCTTCCGCATGAGCGCGCATACTCCTAGTTCGAACAGTGCGCCTTACAAACTTCTGCGCATGTACGCCGATGCGGAGTCGATCACAACCACCATCGACTTCGTGTTGCCGAACCTGCGAATGGAAACCATCCAGGCAGGGAAGTACTGGTTCTCGTCATTGACAACCGTTACCCCGATTACACGAGATCGTTGTCGGATCGACGTTGTCGCGTGCTGGAACATCTTTCGTTGGATCCCATTTGGGCCTTTGCTGCTGAAATTTGTGTTCGCGAAATTTGTGGAGCAGGATCGTCGCACCATGGAATTGCAGAGCGAAGGGCTCAAGCACAATCCTCATCTCATGTTGATCGACGATTCTGACCGTCCCGCGAAGTGGTATTTTGCGCTGAAAGCAGCTCACCTCGAGGCCAAGCGCAGCGGAAGCGAGATGAGGCATCCCATTGCCGGTCCCACCGAGTTGAAATGGCGAAGCTGACTCTCGATTTCGGCAGAAATAGGGCGAAGGTTGAGCTAAGCGAGCTTGAGTGAGTTTGCCGGCGCCGTCGTCCCACGAACCACCAGCTCCGGTTCAACCACGATCTCGTGGCTTTCTTGGTTGGCTATCCCGATACGACTGAGAACTGTCTGAGCCGCCATTCTTCCCATCTCTTTCAAAGGTTGACGAACCGTGGTGAGGGGAGGGTTCTGATAGGCGGCGCTGTCGATGTCGTCAAAGCCCACGATGGAAATGTCCTCTGGAACGCGCAGCCCATGTTCATGGACTGCTCGCATGCAACCGATGGCGGCGAGATCGTTGAAGGCGAAGATCGCTGTAAAGCGCCGTCGGCTGGCCAACAATTGTTTTGCCGCGCGGTATCCCAGATCGGGAGAAGCCAGATTGTCCTCCAGTTGGACCACCAACTTCGGAGAAATCGGGCGGTCGGCATGATTCGCGACTTCCGTGAT
>Ga0068856_100002898_pt1 | contig 17561 bp, 18 predicted proteins | sample KBSCornC62_FD_66595 | JGI IMG/M metagenome (GOLD analysis project Ga0068856, IMG submission 66595) | Corn rhizosphere microbial communities from Kellogg Biological Station, Michigan, USA - KBS Corn C6-2 | ecosystem: Host-associated > Plants > Roots > Rhizosphere > Soil ...
CGCCCCGCAACTCTTGTGATCAGCGTCCACCCTCGTAAGCGTTCGGTCAGAACCGTTTGTGACAGGCAAAGGCCCGCCGTCCGCATCGTCGCTTGCTAAACGATACGTGGTATTCCCGGCTTTCGGTCGGCAGGGTCTTGCCCGGCAATCAGAAGATCGAGCAGCACCTCGAACCTGTCGGCGATGGCAATGTTATCCCGAGCGGCGGGGACATATTCTGATCGGCTGCGAATTGCCCCTGAGGCCTGCCGCAAGCAGGCAAGGATTTGTTTTGACAAGACGCTCTCATCACGAAGCGCGACAGCCTTACCTGCGAGATAGTCGTAAAGGGTATCAAAGGTGGCTTTATCGAAAGTGTCAGCCATGAGCAGCTTACCCGTGGCGTTTTCGGCGAGTTTCTCAAGTTCGAGATCGTAATGATTTGCGCTCATTCGAGTGTGATAGCGTCGAATACGTCGGTGGCCTACACGCAAATTTGGTCTTTAAGCGTGGGTCGCAACCCAGTTCCACGGCAGCAATTCGTCGATCCGGTTGACTGGATGGCCCTTGCCGATGCGGTCGAGCACATTGGCCGCCCATTCCTGCGGATTGACGCCATTTAGCTTTGCGGTCTCCAGCAGCGAATACATGGCGGCGGCACGCTCACCGCCGCAGTCAGCACCAGCAAAAAGCCAATTTTTGCGGCCCAGGCATATCGCTCGCAAGGCATTCTCCGCCGGGTTGTTATCGATCTCCAGCCTGCCGTCCTCGGTATAAGTCAGCAGTTGGGACTTGAGCTTCACGGCATAGCGCAGCGCCTCGGCCAGCGGGGATCGGGCTGAGGCCTTTGACAGTACATCCTCGGCCCAGGCGAAGAACTCCAGTGCTTTGGCTTTGGAAACTGCGCGGGCCTGGAATGTCAGCGCAGGGGACCTTGAGGCGTCGATACCCGATAAGGGGCTTCTGGTGGATTAGCTCAGACCTGTTGAAACGCTGACTTCAAACTGGCACCGTAACGAAATGGCAGATTCCGACACACCTTCAAATTTACCCGTGCAAATCGCGGAGGCCCTCGTCGGCATCCCTAAAGCCCTAGTTCCCTCGAGCGTTAAGGCATTGGACCGCCTTGTTGGGGCGCTGGTCGATATTCCCGTGGCAAAGCTGGCGCAATGGAAGGCCGGTATCGATGCTCAAACTCGGTCGTTCAATTTGGTCGAGGAAGCCATCGCAACGGCCGCAGCTTCAGAGGTGGGCGGAGATAAGGACGTAGTGGCCCGATCGATAGCCACGCTCGTCCGCAAGTCATACCGGAAGCAAACCAATCGGGAATCCGTCGCCGCAGCGATGATTCAAGTTTTAGGCTCGCCCGAAGAACCTACGCCTCACGCAACGGCAAGCGAACAGCCAGTTAGCAGTATCGATGAGGACTGGTTGAATGTATTTGAGCGATATGCCGAAGATGCTTCAACCGAACGGATGCAAAAGCTCTGGGGGCGCGTGCTGGCGGGCGAGCTTCGTTCTCCCGGCCGCTTCTCCCTACGGACACTGAGGTTTTTATCAGAGTTCTCCCAGGCGGATGCTGTCACCTTTGCGGATTTTTGCGATTCTGTTTTCGGGGAAGCAGCCCCGAAAGATTTGGCGAAGCCGAAGGACGGCAAGGATATTCGGAGCCTGCTCTTTCTTGAGTCTTCCGGTCTCGTTCAGGGAGCCAGCGATCTTGGTCTAAGTCGAACCCTGACGTTTGGCAGCAACGGCTATGCATTTATGCGAGAAGGAAATCTCGCTCTTTGTATGCAGGGGGAGGCAGGAAGCTCGATTAAGCATAGCGCAATCCCGCTGACACCTCTCGGTCAAGAGCTTCTGACTTTGCTGCCAACACGTGATGCTCGCGCCGCTGCACGTCGAGTAGCGGAGGCCATCCGTTGCCCTGAAATCAAATCGGCGTTTCTCGCCGTTGTCACGAACGAGGCAGGGAATTTGGCCAAGATGGAAATCTTATGGCAGGAATCGCCTGCTGTGGAGGACCCCGCCGCCCAATGACTCCTTGCCCATGAGGGCGTATGGTTTCGGAATGACTGGAGAGCTGGACGACATTGAGGCCAAGGTGGATTGCCCGAAATGCGGGAAGGAACTGAGCGTCCCTTATCGGGTCATCAGGCTCCAGAAGGCCGTAGGGTGCTCGTGTGGCGCGATGATCCGGCTAGAGGACGATACGCCCATTGGGGTCCTTCAAGCCCTCATAGACGAAGAGAACCCGCCGGAAGCGGAGAACGACTGAGGCCTAGTGGGAGCCCCCCCGCCCAAGCATTGCGATTCCGCAATTCCCTGGACTGCGGTATTAAGCGGAACCATCGAGTCCGGCGGCCGTCCCTGCCGCGCCATCATCTTTACTGAGGGCACGTTCGGCCTCCTCAGTTAAAAACACTGGTGGCCGATCATGCTGAAGGTATTCTATGCCAAGGGAAAAGGCGTAGTGCCGGCGGATCAACTTCGCTATCTTGTCGTAGGGTACGGTAGCGAGGTGAGCCCCGAACGCGTACGCCCCGACTTGGTAGGGCGCGAACAAGAAGTCGATCCCGCTTTCGTTAAATACAAACGCGCTGAAATCGCCCCATGCTTCTGTCCCGCGATAAACCCAATCTTCATCCAACTTGATTCCCTCTGGATCGTCCGCCCGGAACCGTTCGTTTTCATTGAGCAATTGATGGCGCACAATCTCCTGTAGCGCTTTTAGAGCGAGGTCAGGTTCATAGAACAGGCCTTCTAAGTCGATCTGGCTTACAGGACTGAGGGTAAATGCGAAGGTCTTGAAGTGCATGTTGGGATGAGCGGCGCCCGCACCCATCCACCAGACAGTATACGACATGCTGACGACACGTTCATGAACTATTGGCGTGTTGCATGCCGCTTCCCATGTGTTCATCCTGAAAAACGGCTCCTGTCCGAAGCTACAGAAGTCGTTCGCCTGAAAAAACTTCACTTCTCGCTGCTTCATGGCTTCTGCAACAGCCCAGCCCCGGATGACATCAGAAATCTCGGCGGCTTGCGGGTATTGCTCAGATGCAAATCGTGGAACTTGATAGGACGTATCATGACCGGGCAGTCCCTCCCACTTGTCCCGATGCCACGCCATATTCCAGCGCAATTTGGAGTCGCCTTGAAGCCGGGTGCTGAACCGCGCCGGGTTTGCCGGAGGCTCCAACTTCTGAGTAAGTGGAGCCGATATGAGCAAAACGACGAACAAGTTTGCACCTGAGGTTCGCGCACGGGCGGTGCGGATGGTGCTGGATCACGAAGCAGACCATCCCTCTCGCTGGGCGGCGATGATTTCTATCGCCGAGAAGATCGGGTGCTCGGCGCACACGCTGAACGAGTGGGTAAAGAAGGCGGAGGTGGACAGCGGCAAGCGCGCTGGCGTGCCTACCGAGATGGCTGATCGCCTGAAGGCGCTGGAGCGTGAGAACCGTGAGTTGCGCCAGGCCAACGAGATATTACGGAAGGCGAGCGCATATTTTGCCCAGGCGGAGCTCGACCGCCCGTTCAAACGATGACGGCCTTCATAGACGAGCATCGCGCGGAATATGGGGTCGAGCCGATTTGCAGGGTTCTGCCAATTGCTCCATCCACCTATCATGAGCGCGTCGCACAGCGACGTGATCCGGAGCGACTGTCAGATCGTGTCCGGCGCGATCAGGATCTGAGGCCAGAGGTGGTCCGGGTCTTTTCCGAGAATTTCGGGGTGTACGGCGTGCGCAAGGTCTGGCGGCAGATGAACCGCGAGGGCTTTGCTGTTGCCCGTTGCACTATCGCGCGTCTGATGCGCGATCTGGGTTTACAGGGGGTGATCCGGGGCAAGCCCGTGCGCACCACGATCAGCAACAAGGCTGCGCCGTGCCCGCTCGATCATGTGAACCGGCAGTTCCATGCACCGGCGCCGAACATGCTCTGGGTGTCGGACTTCACCTACGTCGCGACGTGGGCGGGCTTCGTTTATGTCGCCTTCGTGATCGATGTCTATGCTCGCTACATTGTGGGCTGGCGGGTCAGCAGGACTGCGCATGCCGGCTTCGTGCTGGACGCACTGGAACAGGCTATCCACGAACGACGTCCTGTCCATCGGGGTGGTCTCATCCATCACAGCGACCGCGGATCGCAATACGTGTCGATCCGATACTCGGAGCGGCTTGCCGAAGCCGGGATCGAGCCATCGGTTGGCAGCGTCGGCGACAGCTATGACAATGCTTTGGCTGAGACGATCAACGGCCTTTATAAGGCCGAGGTGATACATCGGCGAGGACCATGGCGGTCTTTTGAAGCCGTGGAATATGCCACGCTCGAATGGGTGGACTGGTTTAACAACCGGCGCCTGCTCGAGCCCATCGGCAATATCCCGCCAGCTGAAGCTGAGGAACTGTACTACGCCATGCTGGACGACGTCCCCATGGCTGCGTAACTTATACCAAATAGCCTCCGGCAAACCCGGCGCGGTTCATTCAAGCCTTTGAATCCATTCGGACTCACAAGTCCATAACAGCCTTTAGGGGCTTTCTAAATATCAAGGATCCTGCACGCAGTCAAACCCATGATCTGACGAAGAAGTCCTTTGTCCGCAACCGTCCGTTCAACGTGAATCCGGGAGGTATGCGGATCGCAATATGGGTAATTAGTTCCAAAAATTAGCTTCTCAGGACATTCCACAATACACAACAGTAACGCTAAACGATTGAAATTAGTGCTCGTGTCGATGAAAATGTTGGGATGTGCCAGAGCAAGCTCGCAGGCCCTGGCCGTGTCGTAGCCGCCCAAATGCCCTATAATGATCGTATTGGCGGGATATTCGCCGGCAAGTCCCCCCAGTCGACTGATATCATCGGCCGTCGCAGGTGGATAGCTACTGAAAAGGATTGGCAAGCCCCCATGGTCATGGGCGGCGCGCAACAGATTAGCCACACCGTCCGCGCCGCCCGCCGGTAGAATTACTTCTCCCAATCCCTGATACCCCTGGTCCAGGACATCAACCAACCAAGCCTGGCTCTCGGCCATTGGGCGCCCCTGGGGTGGCAGCGCAAAGCCGAGGAATCGGCCGCGATGTTCTTGTACGGCGGCGGCCAATTCTACACACGCAGCATTGACGGGCCCTGCGTCCCCCGACCACCCGACATGCTGCAGTCCATCGCACCTCAGGCGCCTGTAGCTGTCAAGATCGTGAGCATCTTCCAGATGATCGACCGCTGCCACGAGAACGGAGCGGTCGATCCCGGCTTCATCAAGCCGCGCACGTTGGTCGACGAAAGGGTGAGCGTAATGGCAGTGAATGTCCACGATCATATCGATTCACACCCGAAAAATTCAGCTCCAAGTAAATTCAACCCTCTACGCCTTGGAGGCCCGATCATTTGCCAGCCTGAAATCTGACGCGCTTACCTATCTCACGAAAATACCACTGTTTTGGACCCGTTACTGATCACCCGATGATCCACCCGCCATCCAACGGCGCGAGCAAGAACAGCACATTCAACTTCCTGACCCAGCGCCACCAGATCCTCCGGCGTATATGCGTGCGACACATGCCGAGCATCCTGGGCGATTATCGGCCCCTCATCTAGATCAGTCGTCACATAATGCGCTGTCGCACCGATCATCTTCACGCCGCGAGCATGCGCCTGATGATAAGGCTTTGCACCCTTGAAGCTCGGAAGAAAGCTGTGATGTATATTGATGCATCGGCCAGCAAGATGCCCGCATAGACGCGCAGAAAGTATCTGCATATATCGAGCGAGTACAACGAGATCAATATCAAGGTCATCAATTAGATCAATGATCTTTTGTTCTTGTTGATCCTTCGTCTCCTTATTCACCGGAAGATAGTAATAAGGCAAGCCGTTCCACTCGACAAAAGAACGCATATCATCATGATTTGAGACTACGCCGCAAATCTCGACTGGCAGCAGGCCCGACTTCCAACGATGGAGAAGGTCATACAGGCAATGTCCGAATTTGGAGACCGCAATCAGTAGACGCGGCTTGGTCGCGCGGTCGTGCAGTTCCCACTCCATTCCAAATGCCTGCGCTATCTCTTCAAACCCGACGCGTATGAGGTCGATGTTCGTCGCGATTCCCTGCTCTGGTTCGAAAACGACGCGCATAAAGAAGGTGTTGATCGACGGATCCTGATATTGGCTCGATTCCGAAATAGTCAGATTATGTTTTGACAAGAAACTGGAAACGGCGGAAACGATCCCCTTCTTATCGGGGCAACGTAGAACGATTACAAATTGCGGCTTCTGGGAAGTCATGACTTTACCCTTTCTGACTGAATTCGATTGAAGCGTCGCTGAACCAGAGCTGGAGATGGGTTGCATAACTGATGTCGGCGACAATATTGAAGCCTCCCGTTGGCGTTCCGCTGGGCTTAATGAAGGCAAGTGTTTGCGCAAAGAGAGTTTGGGCGCACTGACCTGGACCAAACTGTCGCGGATGAAGATCCAGGCTGGTGCCCTTGGCTAGCAGAGCGCGCGCGTATTCGCCGGTGACATGAAACTGCACACGACCGGCCCCGACATCGGCCAGATGGGCCGTGGCACCATTCAGAGCATCCGACAATGCCCGCACGTCGAACCCTTCCCCACCAATCATCCATTCACTGGGCGAAAGCCAAGCGATATAGGGATTGCCTTCCGCTACGCTGTTGGGCTGCTGCGGCAATGGCTGGCCCATAACATCGGCAACCGCTTCCAGCAGTTGCGAAGACGGCTGGCGCAGTCGCAATACCCAGATACTGTCATCGAAGGTCCACTCGACTTGAACAGAGGAGCAGGCGAGCTTCCAATTTTTATCAGGCACGAAGGCGCTCCCCTTCCGGATCATAGGCTGCGGGATTAACGATTTTCGCCTTCCGGATGCCAGCTGGTGTGCGGATACTGACGATCTCGCCCATCCGCCTGTCTCCGCCGCGGATCATCCCGAGCGCGACGCCGCGATTCAAGGTCGGGCTGAAACCAGCGGAGGTGATATAGCCGTCGCTTTCAATTCCACCCGGCCGCTCGGCTATGATATGTGCGCTGATTGGCAGCACGACATCGGCCTCGACTGCCTCCAGACCCACGAAACCTAACCGATCCGACCGCTGGTTTTCAACCTGCAGGAGTGATCTGCGGCCAACGAAATCGGACTTCTTCTTAAGAACGTGGCTCCAGCCCACGTCGAGAGGCGTAGTCGTGCCATCGGTGTCGCCGCCAATGTGGAGATAGCCCTTTTCCGTGCGCAGGAGCATCCAGCCCTCCACGCCTACCGCCGTCAGGCCGTGGACCACTCCGGCTCCAGCGATGCGGTCCCAAAGCAAGGCCATCAGGCACGCAGGCACGTTGATCTCGTAAGAGAGTTCGCCTGTGTAGCTGACGCGCAGAACGCGAACATCGATGCCAGCGACCTTACCTTCCTTGTAGCTCATATGGGGAAAGGCATCAGCGCTCAAATTGATGTTTGTCCCCACATCGGTCAGGATTGCCCTGGCCTTGGGCCCGGTCAGGGTGATCACCCCCCAGGCAGTGGTGACGGGGGCGACAATGACGTCAAGGTCGAGCCATTCGCATTGGAGCCATTCCTCCAGCCAGGCAGCGATACGGGTCGCCCCGCCGCTAGAGGTGCAGATGAGGAACCGATCCTCCGCCAGCCGCGTCGCCACTCCGTCGTCGATGATCACGCCCAGCTCGTTCAGCATCAGGCCGTAGCGGACCATTCCCACCTTAAGCGTAGACATGGTGTTAGCGTATATGAGGTCGAGGAACCGCCCGGCGTCGGGGCCAACCACCTCAATCTTGCCCAGCGGCGACCCGTCGAACATCCCCGCTGCCTGGCGGACGGTCCGTGCCTCGCGCCGCTCCGCCGCCTCAAGGGTCTCGCCAGAGCGCGGGTAGCAGCTTGGCCGCTGCCAGCCGCCATAATCCTCGAAATGCGCTCCGAGTTCGACATGCCGGTCATGTGCAGGCGAATGACGCATGGCGCGGAACAGTGCGCCCCGCGCTCGGCCAGCGAAACTGCCGATGGGCATCGAGGTGAAGGGGAAACGATAGCGCGTTGTGCCGGTCGATTCGATGCTCTGACCGGTCAACGAAGCCATGATCGCCAACGCATTGACGTTCGATGTCTTCCCTTGATCGGCCGCCATGCCAAGTGTCGTATAACGCTTGAGATGCTCGACTGACACAAAATTCTCTCGCGCGGACAACGCGATATCATCCACACTGACGTCATTCTGGAAGTCTACAAAGGCCTTGGACTTGCCGCCAGCAACATGCCAGACAGGCGCCAGCGGCATGATCTGCCGTTCTTCCGCGCATGCCGGGACGGGCCGATCGCAGGCGAAACCCAGTTCCGCAAGCGCGTCGACCATGGCTTCATGCCCTCCCGACACCGCCTCGCTGATGGTAAAACGCCCTGCCGCCGCCCCGGCCGATCGCGCCTGCTGCGCACGCCCCCCCGGAACGAAACAGGCATGCTCCTCATCGAAGCCCAGCTTCCCTCCCGCCTGGCAGAAGAGATGCACGGCCGGACTATAACCCCCGGACATGGCTACCAGATCACAATCTATCCAGAAGGAACGGTCATCTATGGTCCGGATGCGCGCGGCACGCACCGCCTTCCCGCCCTTCGTGTCAATGATCGCCGAGCCGGCATGAACCGGTATATCCCGTGATGCCATCTGCTGCGCAAGATCGGGGGCAATATGCGACCGCACGTCCACAAGCGCAACGACCCTGGCACCCGCGTCCGACAGGGCAACCGCCGTCCTGTAGGCATCGTCATTATTGGTGAAGATCACCGCCTTGCGGCCCGGCAGTACCGCGTGCCGCGCAATATAATGGCGCACGGCGCCCGCCAGCATGATGTTGGGTCGGTCATTGCCCGAAAAAACGATAGGCCGCTCGATCGCGCCAGTGGCCAGAATCACCTGCTGTGCTCTCACCTGCCACAGACGATAGCGTGCCACGGCAGGATCGGCAGCGCACAAGGCTTCATTGCCGATCGTTTCCAGCAGCACCAGACTGTTATGGTCAAAATAGCCTACCGCGGCTGTCTTCGTCAGGATCTGCATGTCGGGACTGGCTGCAAATTCGCGGCCGATATGTTCCGCCCACAGCGTTCCTGACATCGCATCGATCTGGGCTTCGTCGGTTCGCAGTGACCCTCCGACGACGCTGTCCTGCTCGATCAGCATGACGCGCGCGCCCGAACGGGCGGCTGCCCGCGCCGCCGCAAGGCCCGCAGGGCCCGACCCAATAACCGCAATATCGCAATGGGCGAAGCGCGTTTCGTAGCGGTCGGGATCATCCTCGGTCGGCGCCTTGCCAATACCGGCGGCCTTGCGAATGAAGCCTTCGTACAGATGCCAGTTTGGCACATGAAGGTCTTGTAGTAAAAGCCCGCCGCCAGGAAGCGCGACACCAGGTTATTGACGCCTCCCACATCGAAACCAAGGCTGGGCCAACAATTGACCGGCTGGGCCTGCAGCCCGTCATAGAGCGCGATTTCAGTCGCCCTCACATTGGGCGTGGACCGACCGCCGCTTCCCAGTTGCACCAGCGCGTTGGCTTCCTCAACTCCCGCACCAATTAATCCGCGGGGGCGATGATATTTGAAGGAGCGGCCAAACAACCGCACGCCATTGGCCAGCAGCGCCGAAGCCAATGTGTCGCCTTCGAAACCCTGATAGGTTTTCCCGCCAAAATGGAAGGTCACCGGGCGCGACCGGTCAACATAGCCGCCCGACCTCAACCTGAACGTTTGGCTGGTCACCCTTGCCCCTCCTGTTCAACTGCCTGTGCGCTGGCATGATTCATTGGATAGATTTCCAAGATCGCATGGGTTGCCGTGTCGCGCGCGACATTGAACCAGCGTCGACATCCATAAGCATGCAGCCAGCGCTCCCGGTGCAATCCCCTGGGATTGATCCGCTCGAACAAATATTGCGCCCATCGCTCGTCGGATACTTCTTCGGGCGGGCCTGGCCGGGTGATGTGGCTTTGCCCGCCGCATTGAAATTCAATTTCGTCCCTTGGCCCGCACCAAGGACAATGGATCAACAACATGGCCTTACCTCATCTCAATGCGCAATGCCCGAGGCGGCAGCCTCATCGATCAGCGCCCCCGTGGTGAAGCGTTCCAGCGAGAAGGATCTTGCCAGTTCATGCGGCTCGTCGGTCGCAAGGTGATGGGCCAGAAGCGTTCCACCTACCGGGATTGCCTTGAAGCCACCGGTGCCCCATCCGCAATTGAGATAGAGACCAGGCACCGGGCTCTGACCGATAATCGGGCTAGAATCGGGGCAAATGTCGACAATCCCGGCCCATTGCCGCAGAAATCGCACTCGGCCAAGCGACGGATATTGCTCCGCTACAGCACCTAGGACGTTACGCATCGTTGGCAGGTTGCCCCGCTGCGCATAGGACGGATAGAGGTCGAGCGATCCGCCGACCACCAGGCCACCTTTGTCCGACTGGCTGATGTAGACACCGGTCGCAAGCGACAGGATGACCGTGTCAATCACCGGCTTGAGTGGTTCCGACACGAACGCCTGAAGCGCATAGCTAGTGATCGGCAGACGAAAGCCCGCCATATCCGCCAGCACCGTTGAATGACCTGCGACAGTCATTGCAACCTTGCCGGCACGGATGCGCCCCCTGCTCGTGTCGACCGCGACCACCTGGCCACTCGCGTCGCGCACCATGCCGGTAACCTCGCAATTCTGGATGATGTCGACCCCAAGCGAGTCCGCAGCCCTGGCATAGCCCCAGGCCACCGCATCATGGCGCGCCGTGCCTGCGCGCTTCTGCATGAAGCCGCCCCAGACAGGATAGCGGGCAGCAGGCGACATATCCAACGCCGGCACCCGCCGTGCGATTTCTTCGCGCGAGATCATTTCGCTGTCGACACCATTCAGCTGCATAGCCCCGACCCAACGAGTCGCAGCCTCCAGATCGTGGCGGCTATGTGCCAGCGTTATCATGCCGCGCTGACTGAACATGACATTATAGTTCAGCTCTGTGGCCAAACCTTCATATAGCTTCACCGAATGATCATATAGTGCGGCACTGGCAGGATAATAATAGTTAGATCTGACGACTGTTGTATTTCGACCGGTATTTCCTCCACCGATCCATCCCTTCTCCAGAACTGCCACATTCCTGATACCATAATTCTTCGCAAGATAATAAGCCGTTGCGAGACCATGGCCTCCACCACCCACGATTACGACATCATAGGATTCCTGCGGCACCGGATCACGCCAGGCCTGACGCCAGCCCATTTGCCGGCGCAGGCCTTCTTTGAAGACTTTCCATCCCGAATAGCCCTGCACGGTCGCCCTCGCTGTCACGATACATATGTGTATTGGCATGGCATAATGGAGACGCTATGAGTGCGCAAGCGCTGAATCGATGCGGTTGCGCTATAGCCTTTAAGCCAAAGGAAATTTCAGATGGCAGCCAAGCTGATTGACGGAAAGGCCTTTGCAACCCAGTTGCAAGAGCGGCTTTCCAGGGACGTGGAGCGGTTGAAACGTGACCACGGCCTCACCCCCGGACTTGCCGTGATCATGGTAGGCAGCGATCCTGCAAGCGCGGTCTATGTCCGCAACAAGGGCCAGCAGACGCGCGCGATCGGCATGGCCTCCTTCTCCCATCACCTTCCGGAGGAAACAAGCGAAGCCGATTTGCTGGCACTGGTCGCTCAGCTCAACCTGGATCCGCATGTTCACGGGATTCTTGTGCAGCTTCCCCTGCCCCCCCAAATGGATACGAAAAGGGTGCTCGCCGCAATCGCACCGGAAAAGGACGTGGACGGTTTCCATGTCGTGAATGCCGGGCTGCTGGCAACGGGACAGCAAGGTATCGTTCCTTGCACGCCACTTGGATGCCTGATGTTACTGGAGGATCACCTTGGCTCCCTGCGTGGTAAACGCGCCCTGGTCATCGGCCGATCGACCATTGTGGGCCGACCGATGGCCCAACTTCTGCTCGCAGCGGACTGCACCGTTACAATCGCGCATCGCTATTCGGAAGATTTGCCGACAATCTGCGCGGAAGCTGACATCATCATCGCGGCGGTCGGCGTTCCCCGACTGTTGCGGGGCGAGTGGCTGAAGCCCGGCGTGGTGGTGATCGATGTCGGCATCAACCGCGTTGCGGTGGACGATGCTGAAGCGGCGAGCCAGGGTAAGACCCGGCTGGTGGGCGATGTCGCCTTCGACGAAGCCGTGCAGATCGCGGGCGCTATCACTCCCGTTCCTGGCGGCGTGGGTCCCATGACGATCGCCTGTTTACTCGCCAACACCATCACCGCCGCAGAGCGATCGATGCAAGAGGCCGAGCAAAGGCGCGTCGCCTGACGCCGGATCGGGCCGGTTGAGCAACATCGCTAGCGAGATCGATGCGGCCCCGCCCCGCCCGATCGCTTGCTCCGCCAATTAGCCGGCCCTTGCACGCCGCAGCCGCACTGCCTCCACGATGGAATTCCTGAAGATGCGGATTGCGCTGTTGCCCAATGCGGCCGGCTCCACCTGCAGATAATAGGCATAGCCCACCGTGGCGCGGTTGGCGAAGGGTGTGGCGATGGCGCCCTGCGCGATCTGGGGAGCAAACATATCGACATCGGCGAGCGCGAGGCCCGATCCTTGCGCCGCAAATTCCACGGCGAGCGACATCGATTCGAACACCAGTCCGCGGTCATTCTTAAGCTGATGACCATAGCGAGCTGCAAAGCGCTTCCAGAGTAGGTCCGTAGGCTGATGAGGGATCTGGACATGGAGAAGTTCTGCCGATGCAAGGGCCGATGCCAGACCGCTTTTTCTGAAATCTGCTACATGGTCGACGCTGCACACCGGCGTCAGTTCGATCTCCCACAACAGTTCCCGATACGCCGTTTCCCGGCCGCAGGCATCGAAGACGACGGCGAGATCATAGCCGTCAGAAGTCAGGCCTTCCCCGAAACTACTCATGACCATCACGTGAATTTCCGGATTTTGCTGTCTGAAATCCTTCAGGAAAGGCATGGCACCGGCCTGCAGAAAGGTTGGGGGCATATGGATGCGCAGTGTCGGGCTGCCGCGTAGTGCTTCAATGCCATCCTGAAGAATATCAAAGCCCCGGCGAGCAGCGACAAGCAGGCGCTCGCCCTCCGCGGTCAATCCGATGCCCCGCGCATGACGGGTAAATAGCGGCTTGCCGATCATTTCCTCCAGGATAGCGACATGGCGGCTTGCCGCGCTCTGCGTCACGCCAAGCCGCTCTGCACCGGCGCGAAAACTGCCTGCCTGCGCAACCGCTTCGAACGCGCGGAGGGCGTTGAGCGGCAATTTTGCTCTGCTCAGTTTGGCCAAGGTCATCAGTCCCACAGGTGCGATCCTGCTGACCGCAGCGGCACTATGGACCAAATCCTCTCCAAAGCGATCTAATTTTTAGATGGCTTTCATAAATTCAAGATGGGTCACATCGCCCCGCCCTGGGTTAGAATGCGTCAGCAGGAGGACGCCATGCTTGAAATCGACCATATCCACGATCTGTTTTCGCAGCGAAAACCCGCTCACAGCCTTCCTCAAGGCCTTTATCTTGACGCCGCCGCCTACGAATTTGACCTGCGCGCAATCTTTGAGCGCAACTGGGTCATGATCGGGTTCGAATGTGAACTGCCGTCCAGCGGCAGTTATCTGGCGGCGCAGGTGGGCCGATCGCAAATCGTCGTTATCAGGGACAAGACGGGCGAGATCCGCGGCTTCCACAATAGTTGCCGCCACCGCGGAGCGCAGATTTGTCCGACGGGCACAGGACGTGCACCGCTGCTCGTCTGCCCCTATCATCAATGGAGCTATGATCTGACTGGTACGCTGAAGCGCGCACCGGGCATGGATGAGACGTTCGAATTGAACGGACACGGACTGCGCCCCATCCATGTGGAATTGGTCGCCGGCTGCGTCTACGTCTGCCTGGCGGAGCAGGCGCCCGACTTCAGCGCCTTCCGAACGGCGCTGGAACCGGCGATCGCGCCATTCAACCTCAAGGATGCCAAGATCGCGCATGTCGTCGAACTGGATGAAGACGCGAATTGGAAGCTGGTAATGGAAAATGGCCGGGAATGCCATCATTGCAATGCCTGCCATCCTGAGCTGAAATCCGCCTTTCCGATCGAAATCGGCGACAACGACTTCTATGATTCGGCCGAAAGTGTCGCCTTGAGCGCTCGCCTGCAGGCACTGGGGCTGGACGTGCCGACGACCATCGCCGATTGGTTCCAGATCAGCCGTTTTCCGTTCAATGAAGGCCGGACATCCTATTCGGTCACGGGTGGCCCGCTGGTGAAGGTGCCACTCATCGATGTGGGAGAAGCCAATCTCGGTTCACTGCGCTGGGCGATCGAACCCAATAATTTCTGCCATGTAACGGCGGATTCGGCCTTCATGTTCAACTGCAATCCCACTGGTCCGCTCAAAACCAAAGTTACCGCGAAATGGCTCGTCCACAAGGACGCGGTGGAAGGGGTCGACTATGACGTCGAAAAGCTGATCCACATGTGGGACATGACAAATCGTCAGGACAAGGATCTGGCGGAGAACAACCAACGCGGTGTCAACAGCATCGGTTATGTGCCAGGACCCTATTCAAAGCTGAACGAACCGTTCGTCATCAACTTCGTCGATTGGTATTGCAGGACCGCCATGGCCTACATCGAGAGCGAGAAGATGGGATGTCCCATAGCCGTTGATGCCTGAATGGCAGCGGGGTCCCGCAAGCGAAAACCTCCGCGATTTTGCCCGACCGGACACCGTCTACCCACTTCTGACCGCCGTTCGGTCGTTCAGCGACCTTAAGGCCCCGAGCACGACGGAGCGTGATGATGGCCTCCCACGTCATCCCGGAAGGATTACGCCTGGCAGCAGCGCGGTAGGCAATTCGTCCTCATCAGTCGCGAGACCGAGGCGCCTGCCGCGTAGCTCCTCGAGCAACCGAATCTCCGCCGCCGGAAAACTCTCCTCAGTCATAACCCTCAACCGGCAACCCCAGCGTCAAGATGCGGCAATGAGATGAAATTATGAATTCGCCTAAAAAATTGAGGCTTCAGACTAAGCGGCGATGATGGCGAAGACAATTCACGCCGGTTAGCTTCGTTTCCGCAACCAACATAAGGACCAATGGGGTAAACGGGACTGCGACATGGGGTTTGAAGAACGCAGGCCGGCTGCCGTTCAACGGCAGTACACCTATTCTTGAAAAGGGGTGAGACACGATGTTGCCGTTAGTTTCTTTCGCAGGCGCGCGGCGCCTTCTGCTTCTGTCCACCAGCATCGCGATTGCGGGAGGAAGCGCCGCCTTCGCTCAGACCAGCTCCACCGCAAGCCAAGCAGATCGCACGGAGGGCGAGATCGTCGTGACCGCCAGCCGCTCCGGCGAGCAATCGATCCAGAAGACGCCGCTCGCCATTTCGGCCGTCTCCGGTGAGGATCTCGCGACCCGCGGCGTCGGCGGGCTTACCGACCTGTCCCATACCGTGCCGTCGCTCAACGTCACAGAGCAGCAGCCCGGCACCAACAAGATCGACATGCGCGGCGTTACGGCTGGGGCGCTCGACACCAGCGACGCGCAGGACCGTTCGCTCGTTGCCATCTATCTGGACGATACGCCTCTGTCCCTTCAGGGTAACAGCCCCGATCTCAAGGTGCTCGACCTTGAGCGCGTAGAAGTCATCCGTGGCCCTCAGGGTACGCTGTTCGGCGCCGGATCCATGTCGGGAACGATCCGCTACATCACGGCCAAGCCGGATGCGTCGAAGACTTTCGGCAGCTTCGACATTCTTGGCTCCGGGACAAAAGGCGGCGGCTTCAACTATAATGCCCGCGCCATGTTCAACCTTCCCCTCGCCGATACGCTTGCGCTGCGGGTGAGCGGCTACCAGGGCACCAACTCAGGCTACATTCGCAATGTGCGAACGAACAAGAATAACACGAACGAGGATAAGACGACGCAGTTCCGCGCGGCTCTTCGCTTCACTCCCAATGAAAAGCTGACGGTTGATGCCTCGGTCACCTTTGCCGACCTCGACGTCAATGAACGCAATGCCACATATTCTGGCCTGGGTGAATTCGAATATGCATCCTTCTTCCCTGAACTCTATCGGGACCGGACGAGGATCTACAATTTAACGCTCGATTACAAGACCGGGGACTTCGATCTGATTTCGTCCACCTCCTATATCGATCGTTTCTCGACCAGTACACGATCTTTTGACTTCCTGACGAGCACGCTGCTGGGCACGCCGTTGGCCCCGTCCAAGTCCTTCATCGATAATGACGTTACGGACTTCACCCAGGAAAACCGGATCAACTTCAACAATGGCGGCCCACTGAAGGTCAGCGCCGGCATATTTTACGAGCGGCTCAAGCGGCATTACTTCCAGGACAGCCCCTCTCCAGGCTTCGACGCCAACTTCTCGGCGGTGATCGGCGCCCCCTTCAGCAGCCTCGACTATCTGGCGCTGACGACCGACGACATCTTCACCGCAGATCAATTCATCAAGGAACGGCAGTTCGCAGTGTTCGGCGAAGCGACCTACACCCTGGCCGATGGGCTCGATCTGACGGCGGGTGTGCGCTACTTCAACTGGAAACAGGATTTCGATCTTAGCTTCCGGGGCGTAGCTGGTGCGCTGGGCGTGGGCCGGCCGTTGACCGTCCTGGACACCGCAAAGGAAAACGGTTTCAATCCCCGCTTCAACGCCTCCTACAAGATCAGCGACAACCACATGATCTTTGCAGAGGCGGCCAAGGGATTTCGCTATGGCGGCGTCAACCAGCCGGCACCCGACTTGTTCTGCGGCGCCGCTCTTGCGGCGCAAGGCCTCACCTCCTCTCCGGCAACCTTCGGTGCGGACAGCCTGTGGAACTATTCTGTTGGTACCAAGAACAGCTTCCTTGATCGGCGCCTGACCTTCAACGCCACGGGCTTTTACATCGATTGGAGCGATGTCCAGACGCGCAACAATCTGAGCTGTGGCTATTATTTCATCCAGAATGCGGGCAAGCTGCGGAGCAAAGGCGTCGAACTGGAAAGCTCTTTCCGGCTGACCCCGAACTGGACCGTGTCGGGCAACTACAGCTTCACGGACGCGACCGCTAATGGCCCGATTCCCAATGCCGGCGCACGGGACGGCGATCGGGCGCCATTTTTCCCCCGACACATCCTAAACGTCGCTACCGATCTTAAACTACCCGTCGGTGAAGACAATCTCATCGCTCATGTGGACTATACTTATCGGTCGAACAGCTATACTCGCTTCAATAAGAATGCGGCTGATGCCCGCGAAATTCCTTCACAGAACATTGTCAACGCCAGCTTGATGTACGATCTGGGCCAGGTCCAGTTCGGGGTGTTCGTGAACAACCTGACTGACGAGGCGATCGTTACCGACATTCGTGAACGGCGCTATGTCGAGCCGGGCGACATTGTTTTCCGGGGCCGTCCGCGCACCATCGGAGCACGGGCACACTTCAGCTTCTGATCATGCCTTGTTGGGTATGGCTGCCGGTTCTGCCGAAA
>Ga0068856_100002899_pt1 | contig 17555 bp, 16 predicted proteins | sample KBSCornC62_FD_66595 | JGI IMG/M metagenome (GOLD analysis project Ga0068856, IMG submission 66595) | Corn rhizosphere microbial communities from Kellogg Biological Station, Michigan, USA - KBS Corn C6-2 | ecosystem: Host-associated > Plants > Roots > Rhizosphere > Soil ...
CTGCTTGTTGATGCCCTTGTTGTTGGACAGCTCGCCCTCGACCTTGACGATGGTGTGCACCTTGTCGCCCTTGACCTCCTCGACGGTCAGCACGATCAGGCCGTCGTTGAGCAGCAGCGTATCGCCCGGCTTCACGTCGCGCGGCAGTTCCTTGTAGTCGAGGCCGACGCCGTCGATGTCGCCCGGTTCAGTGCGCGAGGCGTCGAGCACGAAGCGCTCGCCCTTGACCAGCTGCACCTTGCCGTCGACGAACTTGCCGACGCGGATCTTGGGGCCCTGCAGGTCGGCCATCAGCGCGACGGTGCGGCCCACCTTCTGCGCGATCTCGCGCACCATGTTCGCGCGGTCGATGTGGTCCTGGGCCTTGCCGTGGCTGAAGTTCAGGCGCACGACGTCGACGCCGGCACGGATCAGGCGCTCGAGCACCTCCGGATCGCTGGTGGCGGGGCCGAGGGTGGCGACGATCTTGGTTCCGCGGATCATGACGGGCTGTCTCCTGGGCGCTGGGCGCCACTGGTGCAAGTAACTGGATAACGCGATTATGGGCGCGCCGTCCGGGGGCGGGTTACATCCTGATTACAGCATCGCCGCGCGGTCGTCCAGGGTCAAGAACGCCCCCGCGGACGACGCGGGGGCGCAGCGCCGCCAGGCCGCCGCCGCGCCGTCGTGCTACCGGCCTCAGGCGGCTCGCTTCTCGAGGATCTCGAAGGCGGGCAGCTTCTTGCCCTCGAGGATCTCCAGGAACGCGCCACCGCCGGTCGAGATGTAGCCGACGTCCTTGTCGATGCCGTACTTGGCGATCGCGGCGAGCGTGTCGCCGCCGCCGGCGATGCTGAACGCGTCGCTGGCCGCGATGGCGCGCGCGATGGTCTCGGTGCCGTGCGCGAACGCGTCGAACTCGAACACGCCCACCGGGCCGTTCCAGACGATGGTGCCGGCGGCCTTGAGCTGCTCGGCCAGTTTCGCGGCCGTCTGCGGGCCGATGTCCAGGATCAGGTCGTCGTCGGCGACGTCCGTCGCCGCCTTCACGGTGGCCTGGGCATCCGCGGCGAACTTCTTGGCGACGACCACGTCGGTCGGGATCGGCACCGCCGCGCCGCGCGCCTGCATCTTGGCGATGACGGCCTTGGCTTCACCCACCAGGTCGGCTTCGGCCAGGCTCTTGCCGATCTTCAGCCCGGCGGCCAGCATGAAGGTGTTGGCGATGCCGCCGCCCACGATGAGGCCGTCGACCTTCTCGGACAGCGCCTGCAGGATGGTCAGCTTGGTGGAGACCTTGCTGCCGGCCACGATGGCCGCCAGCGGGCGCTTCGGGCTGGCCAGCGCCTTGGTGATGGCGTCGATCTCGGCGGCCAGCAGCGGGCCGGCGCAGGCCACGGGGGCGTACTCGGCGATGCCGTAGGTGGTGCCCTCGGCGCGGTGGGCGGTGCCGAACGCGTCGTTGACGAAGATGTCGCACAGCGCGGCCATCTTCTTCGCGAGCACGGGGTCGTTCTTCTTCTCGCCCTTGTTGACGCGGCAGTTCTCCAGCAGCACGACGCTGCCGGGCTCGACGTCGACGCCGTCGACCCAGTCGGCGACCAGCGGCACGTCGCGGCCCAGCAGCTCGGCCAGGCGCCTGCCGACCGGCGCCAGCGAGTCCTCGGGCTTGAACTCGCCCTCGGTGGGGCGGCCCAGGTGGCTCGTCACCATCACGGCCGCGCCGGCGTCGAGCGCCATGCGGATGCACGGCACCGAGGCGCGGATGCGCGTGTCCTCGGTGATGTTGCCGGCATCGTCCTGCGGCACGTTGAGGTCGGCGCGGATGAAAACGCGCTTGCCCTTGGCAAGGCCTGCCGCGGCGAGATCGGAGAAACGGGTCACTTTCATGGCATTCACGCAGTCAGATGAAGAAGAGGGGATGGGTGCCGGCCGTCACCAGTTCAGCCCGAGTCGCAGGGCCAGCAGCACCGCCGTACCCGCGAGTATCGTTCCGAGCAGGCTGCGGGTGGTGACGAACACGAGGACGCCGGCCGCGGCCGCGTAGAGCCGGGCGTCCTTCCAGGTGCCGACGAGGTGGCCGTCGGCCATCGCGATCTCGGGGACGATCACCGCCACCAGCGCGGCGAGCGGCGCGTAGCGCAGGGCCTCGCGCAGCCAGCCCGGGATCGGCACCTCCCGGTCGGGGATGACGAAGAAGCCGCGTGTCACGATGCTGACCACCGTGAGGCCGGCGATCGCGGCGACGCTCGTCCACGGGCTCATGCGGCGTCCTCCGACGCGGCCGCGGCCCGGCGCGGCGGCGCGAACTGGTCGATGAGCACCCCGACGGCCATCGCCGCGGCGATGGCGACGACGATGTTCAGGTGGAACGGCAGCGCGAAGGCGGCGAACGCGGCGCAGGCCGCCACGGCGGCCGCGGTCCAGGTGGCGCAGTCCACCAGCAGCGATGCCGTGATGCCCAGCAGAGCGAGCGTGCCGGCGAAGCCCAGCCCCCAGCGCTCGGGGATCACGTCGGCCAGCACGACGCCGAGGATGGTCATCGCCTGCCACGCGATCCAGCTGACGACGATGTTGCCGGCCAGGTAGGCCAGCTGCGCGCGCACGTCGCCGGGCTGCGGGAAGCGGCGCATGAACGCGATGTAGGTGAAGTCGACCGTGAAGTACGCGACGAACAGCCGCTGCGCGCGCGGCAGAGATCGCAGGTACGGGCGCCACCCGGCACTGAAGATGACGAAGCGCAGGTTCACGCAGAACGCCGTGGCCCAGATCACCCACAACGGGGCGCCCTGCACCATCAGCGGCAGCGCGGCCAGCTGCGCGCTGCCGGCGAACACGCACAGCGACATCGCGATCGCGATCGCCGCACCCAGCCCGGCCTTGGACATCGCGACGCCGGCGACCAGTCCCCAGGCGCCGATGCCGAGCGCGACGTCGCGCGTCTCGCGCGCGCCGGCGGCGAACTCGGGGTGGCGCCACAGCGTCGAGGAACTCATCGCCCCATTGTCTTATGGCGGCGTGCCGCCCGCGCGCGGCGCGGTCGCGAGGCCGGTGGGGATTTGCTTCGCAAGGCGCGAAGCGAGCCTCGCTCTCAGTGCTCGGCGGGCTTGTCGCCGGCGGCCTTGTCGGCCTTGTCGGCCTTGGCCAGCTTCTCGGCCTTGTCGCCCTTGGACGCGGCGGCCCTGGCGGACTTCTCGGCCGGCTTGTCGGCGGCCTTGTCGCCATCGACCTTGGCCGTCGACGCATCGCCGGCGCCGTCGTCGGCGTCGGCCTTCTTCACGGGCGCGCCCAGCGTCGGCGCGACGGCCTCGAGCTTGTTCTCGCGCATGTAGTCGTCCATCTCGCGCCAGCCGGCGTAGATGGCGGCCTTGTCCACGCGCTTGTTGAGCGTGAAGCAGTCCTCGATCGCGCGGCCGCCGTGGCGGCAGGCGGCGCCGACGGCCTTGCCGTCCGCCTCGACGCGCGCGGCCGTCACCGACGCCGGTTCCAGGCCCAGCTGGTCGCAACCGGCGAGCACGAACGGAATGGCAAGAAGGGGCAGGAGGCGTCTGAGCATGGCAAGGACGGGTCGATACGTCGTTATCGGCCGCCCGCCGCCGCGCTTGAGGCTGTCGAAGCGACGAACTGGGGCCGCTTTCGCCGCAGTTCACCGCCGGCGATCAGCCCAGCCGGTCGCCGCGCTGCACCGGGTGCGCCTGCAGCCACTGCGCGACGGGCCCGCGCTTGCCGCCCGGGCGCTGCACGTCCAGCAGCGCCAGCGCCCCGTCGCCGCAGGCCACGACCAGCTGCTGGCCGTCGACCGCGATCACGCTGCCGGGCGCGGCCGCGTCGTCCAGCCGCTCGACCTGGGCGCGCCACAGCTTGACGGTCTCGCCGCCGGCCTGGAAGGTGGCGCCCGGAAACGGGTCGAACGCGCGCACGCGGCGTTCGATGGCCTCGGCCGGCTGCGTCCAGTCGATCGCGGCCTCGGCCTTGTCGATCTTGTGCGCGTAGGTCACGCCCTCGTCCGGCTGCCTGACGGGCCGCAGCGCGCCGGCGGCCGCGTCGGACAGCGAGCGCACGATCATGCGGGCGCCGAGTGCCGCGAGGCGGTCGTGCAGGCGGCCGGTGGTGTCGTCGGCCAGGATGGGTTCGTGTTCGACCAGCAGCATGTCGCCGGTGTCCAGGCCGGCGTCCATCTGCATGATCGTGATGCCCGTCCCGGCGTCGCCGGCCTCGATCGCGCGGTGGATCGGGGCGGCGCCGCGCCAGCGCGGCAGCAGCGAGCCGTGGATGTTGAGGCAGCCCAGGCGCGGCAGGTCCAGCACCCATTGCGGCAGGATCAGGCCGTAGGCCGCGACCACCAGCACGTCCGGCTGCGCGGCCGCCAGCGCGGCGCGGGCCGCCGCGGCCTCGTCCGGAAACTTGCCGTCCAGCCGCAGGCTGCGCGGCTGGACGACCGGCACGCCGAACTCGAGCGCCAGCTGCTTGACCGGCGACGGCGTCAGCTTCATGCCGCGCCCCGCGGGCCGGTCGGGCTGCGTCAGCACGAGCGGGACGGCGTGCCCGGCCTCGTGGATCGCCCGCAGCGCCGCAGCGGCGAACTCGGGCGTCCCCGCGAAGGCGACGCGCAGCGTTGGCGTCGCCATCAGCGCTTCTGCTCCTCGCGCGTCTTCTTGATCATCCGGGTCTTGATGCGGTCGCGCTTGAGCGGGCTCAGGTAGTCGACGAACACCTTGCCCATCAGGTGATCCATCTCGTGCTGCACGCACACCGCCGTCAGGCCCTCGGCCTCGAACTCGTAGGGCTTGCCGTCGCGGTCGAGCGCCTTCACGCGCACGCGGGCATGGCGCTCCACCTTCTCGTAGACCTGCGGCACCGACAGGCAGCCTTCCTCGCCCAGCACCCAGTCGTCCGAGCTTTCGACCAACTCGGGGTTGATCAGCACGCGCGGCTGGTCGTGCGTCTCGGAGGTGTCCATGACGATCAGGCGGATGTGGCGGTCGACCTGCGTGGCGGCCAGCCCCACGCCGTCGGACTCGTACATGACCTGGATCATCTCGTCGGCGAGCGCGCGGATCTCGTCGGTGACTTCAGCGATCGGCTTGGCGACGGTGTACAGGCGCGGATCGGGGTAACGAAGAATCTGGAGTTGGGACATGGAAAGATCGTTCCTGGAAATCTGCCACGAAAATCACGAGTAATGCCGTGGGGACCCTTGCGAGCGCGGTGCAGAATGTGTTGGACGCAACATCCTGACTCAGGGTGAACGCCTATCTCCGTCGTAACGGAGTGTCCGATTCATTGCGACATCAGGGGTTTGCGGGCAGAATCTGCGGCAAATTTGCTAGTTTCTTGCCGGCTGGATTACTCCAGCCGATTCGGGATTGTCGCAGTTCCGCGCGGATTCCGTCTCACCTGCGTCCCATTGCCTTCGATGGCCCGGGAGTTTTCTGCACATGACATTTCGATTCCGTTCCGCCATCACGCAGCCCGCTGCGGCCCTGAACTTCGCCGTGCTCGCGGTGGCGGTGCTGGCGGCCACGCCGTCCGTGACGCAGGCCTACCCCATCACGCCGCAGCAACGCGAGACGGCGAACCAGGTCGCCGCCAAGGGGGTGCCGCTGTCGGAGCTGGCCGAAAACGCGCCCGACACGTATACGGTCAAGCGTGGCGATACGCTCTGGCACATTTCCGGCATGTTCCTCAAAAGCCCGTGGCGCTGGCCCGAGCTGTGGGGAATGAATCTCGACCAGATTCACAACCCGCACCTGATCTATCCCGGCCAGTTGCTCGTGCTCGAGAAAATCGACGGCATGGCGCGCCTGAAAATCGGCAACACCGTCGGCGGCGCGGGCGACACCGTCAAACTGTCGCCGTCGATTCGCAGCGAATCGTCGGAATCGGCGGCGATCTCGTCGATCCCGATGAATCTGATCGGGCCGTTCCTGACGGACGCGATGATCTTCGACGAGAACGAGCTGGCCAAGGCACCGCGCATCGTCGCCGGCGAGGAAGGCCACGTGTTGCTCGGCCGCGGCAACACTGCGTACGTGCTGGGCGACCTCGGCAACACCCGCAGCTGGCAGATCTTCCGCGAGCCCAAGCCGCTGGTCGATCCGGACACCAAGCAGATCCTCGGCTACGAGGCGCGCTTCGTCGGCTCGGCCGACCGCAAGCAGGACGGCGAGGCCCGTCCGGGCGCGCAGTCGGGCGGCCTGAACGTGCCGGCCACCTTCGTCATCACGGGCAACCGCGAGGACGCGCAGGTCGGCGACCGCCTGGCGCCTGCCACCGTGCGCGACTTCGCCCCGTTCGTGCCGCACGCCCCGGCCAACCCGATCGACGGCAAGGTCGTCTCGCTGTACGGTGACGCGATGTCGGCCGGCTCGAACCAGATCGTATCGCTCAACCGCGGCGCGCGCGACGGCCTCGAACGCGGCACCGTGCTGGCGCTGTGGCACGAAGGTGCGGTCACGCACGACAAGTCGGTCCAGAAGGGCGCGCTGATCAAGCTGCCCGACGAGCGCATCGGCTCGGTGTTCGTGTTCCGCGTGTTCGATCGCATGGCCTACGGCCTCGTGATCGACACCACGCAGCCCACGCTGCCCGGCGACCGCATCAGCCAGCCCTGATCGGCCCCGGCGACGACCCCTGAACGCAGCGAGCCTCCGGTTCGAACGCTCCGCGGTCGCCGCACGTCCCTTCGCGCCGCCGTCGTCCCGCCCCTGACCGCCGACAGCCCGGTGCGACCATGTTGTCCCGCGACGAACTCGCCGGCTGGCTGCGGCTGTCGGCCACGCCCGGCGTCAGCCGCGCCACGGCACGCAGGCTGCTGACGGCCTTCGGCGCCCCTGAGCGCGTGCTGGGAGCCTCCGACGACGCGCTGCGCGCGCTCGCCGGCGCCGACACGGTGCAGGCCCTGCGCGGCGACGCGGCCCGCCACGGGCGCCAGCTCGACGACACGCAGCGCTGGCTGGAAGGCGCCATCGCCGACGTCGCTCGCGACATCCTCGTCCTCGGTGACCCGCGCTACCCGCCGCTGCTGCTGCACGCGGCCGATCCGCCGCTGCTGCTGTTCACGCTCGGCCGCGCCGAGCTGCTGTCGGCCGACAGCGTGGCCATCGTCGGCAGCCGCAGCGCCACACCGCAAGGCCAGGACAACGCGCGCGCATTCGCCCGCTTCCTGAGCGAGCGCCAACTCACGATCGTCTCCGGCCTGGCGATGGGCATCGACGGCGCCGCGCACGAGGGCGCGCTCGCGGGGCCCGGCAGCACGGTCGCGTTCATCGGCACCGGCCTGGATCGCGTGTACCCGGCCCGCCACCTCTCGCTCATGAAGCGCATTGCCGAACAGGGGCTGGTCGCCAGCGAATATGCCCTCGGCGTGCCGGCCAGGCCGGAGAACTTCCCGCGCCGCAACCGCCTGATCGCCGGCATCTCGCGCGGCACGCTGGTGGTGGAGGCGGCGCTCGAGTCGGGCTCGCTGATCACCGCGCGCATGGCCGTCGAGTGCGGGCGCGAGGTCTTCGCGATCCCCGGGTCGATCCACTCACCGCACTCCGCCGGCTGCCACCGGCTGATCCAGGAAGGCGCGAAGCTGGTGGAGAACGGCGACGACGTGCTGCGCGAACTGCGCCCGGACGACACGTCCCGGCGCGCGCGGCTGTCGCCGCCGCGGGCGTCGCTGTTCGCCGATGCCGGCGGCAGCGCGGGGGACGCCGGGGAGACGCCCGGCACGCAGCGTCCCGACGCGGCGCTGCGTGCGGCGCTCGGATACGACCCGGTCAGCTTCGACGTGCTGTCGGCCCGCACGGGCCTGCCCGCCGACCAGCTCGCGGCGCAGCTCCTCGAGCTCGAGCTGGCGGGCGTCGTGCAGCGCCTGCCCGGCGGGCTGCTGCAGCGTCGCGGGCAGGCGTGAGCGGGCCGCAAATCCAGCCGGCATCCCCTCTGCGGAGCCTGTGATCGTCGCACCAAAATGGGGCCGCTGGCGCATCCGCAAGATGTAAATCCGGCCCCCGCAATGACGATTTCACAAAGGTCCAACAGCGGGGCTTGGGCCGTCCAACTCGCGCTTGCCGCCACCGGTCGCTGCGGTATAGTCAGTCCATATGTTCGACGTCCTTGTCTACCTGTACGAGAACTACTGGCGACCGGACGCCTGTCCAGATCACGACCAGTTGTCGCGCAAGCTCACCGCGGTCGGGTTCGAGACGGATGAGATCCAGGAAGCCCTGCACTGGCTGGACGGCCTGGCCGACACGTCTCAGGGCTACACGGGGACGCAATCCGAGGACGCCATCCGCCTGTATTCCGATCGAGAGATCGAATCGCTGGGCGAGACCTCGATCGGCTTCGTCACCTTCCTCGAATCGGCCGGCGTCCTGCCGCCGCCGATGCGCGAGATGGTGATCGACCGCGCCATGGCCGCAGGCGGCAATCCGCTCGACCTCGACGACATGAAGATCATCATCCTGATGGTGTTCTGGAGCCTGGGCGAGGAGCCCGACGCGCTGATCCTCGACGAGCTGTTCGTCGCGCCGGAAGAGCGCCTGATCCACTGACCGCGGCGTCGAACACGCCATGAGAGACGGCTCCCGCGGGAGCCGTCGTCGTTTCCGCCGAGCCGACTCGAGCCGGTCGTGTCGTCGGGGTCAGGCTTTTGTCGCCGGGCCTACTTGAGCCGGTCGGGATCCTGGTTGATCTTCTCGATCGCGGTGCGCGTGGCGGCGATCGTGAGCGACTCGTCCTGCGCCGGCACCAGCAACTGCGCCTGCAGGAATGCCGCCAGGCGCCGACGCTGGAAGAGCACGCAGCGGCCGCCGGGCGAGACGAACAGCGACAGCTGCTTGCGCATGCCTTGCCACGCCAGCTGCATCGCCTCCTGGCGGTCGCGGTACTCCAGCATGTACCAGGCGCCCACCAGCATCTCGTCGGTGGCCGCGAGCGCGCCGGCCGTGGGCGTGGCGCCGCCTTCGGCGACGATCTCGAGCTCGTCCGACTCGTGGCCCGACAGGTCCAGCGCGAACGAGTCGTCCAGCTCGAAGTCCGCGTCCGGCAGGATCTCGTCGAGCGCCTCCAGGCGCTGCTTGAGCCGGTCGAACTGGTCGGGGTCGATCGTCGACGTCCGCGCCGCGAACGCCGCCGTCAGCGCGATGTTGAGCGAGCGCAGCGAGCTCTCCTGGCGGTCGTGCGGCAGGCCGCCGGACGTCATGCCCTGCCGCAGCGAGGCCAGCATCGGCCCGAGCCGGCGGATGACCTCGGCGCGTTCCTCGCGCGTGGTCTTGGCGCTGGCGATCCAGACCAGGTCCAGCGCCGTCTCGCGCACGACGCGCGTCTCGTCGCTCTGCAGGCCGTGGCGCATCGCCGTCGTGGCCAGGATGTCGGCCCAGACCTGGAACAGGAACTCGCGCACGCCGTCCTGCACCGGCACGCCATCGAGCAGCTTGCGCAGTTCGATGGTGTACTGGATGGCCAGCGTCTCGCGCTGCTCCACCTGGCTGGCCAGCGAGACGCCCTTCTTGGTCGTCTCGTTCTGCTCGCGGAAGAACTTCTCCAGGAAGCGCTCGAACTCGACGAGCACCGTCTGGAACACCTTGCGGCCCGTCTCGGGGAACGCCTCGACGACCTGGACGACACGCGCGACCTCGCTCTCGAGCTCGGGGCCGGCGCCCTGCGGGGCGGCGTCGAAGCCCATCACGCAGGCGCCCATGCGGTCGATCAGCCGGCGCGCCGGGTGCTGCGCCGACGAGAAGAAGTCGGGCTCGGCCATCGCGACGCGCAGCGTGGGCATCTGCAGCCGCGCGAACCACACGCGCACCGCCGAAGGAATGCGCTCCTCGGTGAGGATGGCCGCGAACATCATCGCGACGACCTCGATCGTGGCGCGCTCTTCCTGCGTGCTGGCCTGCGTCTTGAGCGTCTGCTTCTGTTCCTGCAGGACGCCGGCGACTTCGGCCGGCACCATGACGGCGCCTTCCACGTGCCGCGCCTCGACCTGTTCGACGACGACGCGCTGTGCCACCGCGATCGCACCCGTCATCTCGTTGGACGGCATCACGAACCGCTGCGTGTTCATGAAGCCCTGGACGTGGCGCTCCATCGTGCGGCCGAAGCGGCGCAGCGTGGCATCGACCTGCACCTGCTGCGGCGACATGAACTGGCCGCCGGGGCCGCGCTTGTTGCTGACGCCCACGTTGGGCGCGCCATTCAGCGCGCCCGGCTGGCTGTCCGGGCCGTAGGGATTCGCGCCGCGGCCGTAGCCCGTCGCGCCGTAGCCCGTGGCGCCATAGCCCGTCGCGCCGTAGCTCGTCGCGCTGTAGCCGCCACCGGCCTGTCCCGGGCCGCCGGGGGCACCGGGGCCTCCGGGCTGGCCCGCCGGGGCACCCTGGGCACCGTAGCCGCCGCTGCCGCCCGCGCCGCCGCTGCCGGCCTGGCCGGCGCCCTGGCCATTGGACGACGTGCCTTGGCCGCCATGCCCCGCCTGGCCACCGGCATAGCCCACCGGCCCTCCCGGACCGCCGTCGCCCGCCTGGCTTCCCGGGGCGCCGCCGTGGCCGCCCTGCCCGCCGACGTAGCCGCCCCCATAACCGCCATGCCCGCCCGGTCCGCCGTGGCCGCCGCCCACGCCGCCGTAGCCCGTGTGGCCCCCGCGCTGGCTGTGGGCGTAACCGCCGGGACCGACGCCGTGGCCGCCGGGGCCGCCGTATTCGGTCGGTGCGAACTGGCCGCCACCGCTGCTGGTGGTCGGCGCGCCGCCGCTGGTCGACTTGAAGTCCTCCAGCGGCATCTGGCGCGAGGCCACCATCGAGCCACCGCGGTCCACGCTGCGCCGGATCAGCGTGCGCAGGTTGACATCGGGCAGCACGCCCTTCTCGACGAGGAAGCGGTTCGTGTCATGGTAGGCCTCGGTGCACAGCGCCGAGAGCTCCAGCTTCATGATGTTCTCGACGTCGGCCCACGCGCCGGTGCCGAAGTCGCTGTCGATGAACGAGCGCACGATGACCTTGGCCACCTGCTGCGGCCGGAACAGGTCGTGCTCGGCCAGTTCCTCCAGGCCCTCGAGCGCCGCGATGCGCGTCTTCAGGTCGTTCAGCTCCCAGACGGCCTGGTCGACGATGGCCTGGGCCAGCCGGGAGATGAAGATCTCCTTCTGCACCGTCTCGTCGTCGACCAGCATCAGCTGCTGGGAATGGCCGGTCATCGCGGAGACCAGACCGCCCGTCGTGGTGTTGGGCCGGTCGGCGGTGGCGGCGTCGCGCAGCATCTCGTTCTGGCGCTCGATCCACTCCTCGCCATGCGCCATCAGCGCCTGCAGGGTGTCGCGGCGCTGCATCGCCACGGAGCGTTCGGCCGGCTTGTCCAGGGCCGCTCGGGCGGCCTCCAGGACGGCCGCCAGCAGGCGCGAGCCGGCCTCGGCCAGCTGCTCGGCGAACATCCGCCGCGCCCTGCGCGCGATCTCTGGCGACGATTTGCCTTCGGCCATCCGGCTGCTTCGCTTCCCTTGCAATAGTCCGCGCTGCGGTCTGCGCTATGTCCGCAATCTACACCACGGCGCCCGCGTTCGGGTCATTCGGGTCGATCTCGGCCTTCGTGGCGCGGATCAGGTCTTCCCGCTTGACGCCCAGCCACATGGCGATGGCCGCGGCGACGAACACCGACGAATAGATGCCGAAACAGATGCCGATGGTCAGCGCCATCGCGAAGTAGTGCAGCGTCGGACCGCCGAAGATCAGCATCGACAGCACCATCATCTGGGTGCAGAAGTGGGTGATGATCGTGCGGCTGATGGTGCTGGTGATGGCGTGGTCGATCACCTGCATCGTCGACAGCTTGCGCAGCACGCGGAAGGTCTCGCGGATCCGGTCGAAGATGACCACCGACTCGTTGACGGAGTAGCCCAGCACCGCGAGCACGCCCGCCAGCACTGACAGGCTGAACTCCCACTGGAAGAACGCGAAGAAGCCCAGGATGATGACGACGTCGTGCAGGTTGGCGACGATCGCGGCGATGGAGAACTTCCACTCGAAGCGGAACGCCAGGTACAGCATGATGCCGATGACCACGCTGATCATCGCGTAGGCGCCGTTGCGCATCAGCTCGTCGCCCACGGACGGTCCCACCAGCTCGCTGCGCTTCATCACCACCGGCTCGGTCTTGGCCGCGTTGACGCAGGTCGGGCGGGTCGGGTCGGCGGAGCTGATGCTGCCGGACTCGGCCGCGCACAGCGCGCCGAAGACGCGGTCGGGCACCTTCTTCTGGTCGATGCCGCCCTTGGTCGGCACGCGGATGATCACGTCGTGCGAGGTGCCGTAGTTCTGCACCTGGACGTCGCCGTAGCCCAGTCCGCCGACGACACCGCGCAGGCGCTCGAGGTTGGCGCTCTGCGCGTACGTGGCCTCGACGGCCGTGCCGCCGGTGAACTCGATCGAGAAGTTCAGGCCCCGGGTGACGAGGAAGAACACGGCCGCGAGGAACGTGAGCGCCGAGATGATGTTGAATACCAGCGCGTGCCGCATGAACGGGATGTCGCGCCGGATACGGAAGAATTCCATGAGCGTTTCCTTCGGGGAATCGGGACGTTCAGCGCGCGGCGCCGGGGGTCTTGGCCGGCTCGGCCGCGTCGGCGTCGGTCGAGCCGGGCTTCGAGCCGCCCTTCCACACCTGGCCGATCAGCACCGACTTGAGCTTCTTCTGGCGGCCGTACCACAGGTTGACCAGGCCGCGCGAGAAGAACACCGCCGAGAACATCGACGTCAGGATGCCCAGGCAGTGCACGATGGCGAAGCCGCGCACCGGCCCCGAGCCGAACGCCAGCAGCGACAGGCCGGCGATCAGCGTGGTGATGTTGGAGTCGAGGATGGTGGCCCAGGCGCGCTCGTAGCCGACGGCGATCGCCGTCTGCGGCGCGCTGCCGCCGCGCAACTCCTCGCGGATGCGCTCGTTGACCAGCACGTTCGCGTCGATGGCCATGCCCAGCGTCAGCGCGATGGCGGCGATGCCCGGCAGCGTCAACGTGGTCTGGATCCAGGACAGCACCGCCACCAGCAGCAGCAGGTTCACGCCCAGCGACAGCGTGGAGAACATGCCGAACAGCAGGTAGTACGCGCACATGAACACGAGGATCGCCACGAAGCCCCAGGCCACGCTGTGCAGGCCCTTGGCGATGTTGTCGGCGCCCAGGCTGGGGCCGATGGCGGTCTGCTCGATGATCTCCATCGGCGCGGCCAGCGCCCCAGAGCGCAGCAGCAGGGCCAGGTCGTTGGCCTGCTCGGCGGTCGGCATGCCGGTGATGTTGAAGCGGTCGCCCAGCTCGCTCTGGATGGTGGCCACGCTGATCGCCTGGCCCTTGCCCTTCTCGAACAGCACGATCGCCAGCAGCTTGCCGACGTTCTGGCCGGAGACCTCGCGCATGTTCAGCGCGCCCTTGGCGTTCAGGTTCAGGATGACGATCGAGCCCTGGTTCTGCTGGTCGAAGTTGGCCTGCGCGTCCGTCAGGTCGTCGCCGCTGGCGATGACGTCCTTCTTGACGACCGTGAAGCCGCCATGGCGGCGGCCGACATCCGGCGAGTTCTCGTAGCGGTCGTCGCCGAACGGCACCGGGCCCGTGCCCTCGGCCGCGGCGTTGCCCTGGGCCGTCTCGTCGACCAGGTGGAATTCCAGCGTCGCGGTGCGACCGAGCAGCTCCTGCGCCTTGGCGGTGTCCTGGATGCCGGGCAGCTCGACGACGATGCGGTCGGGGCCCTGCTGCTGGATGACCGGCTCGGAGGTGCCGAGGCCGGCGACGCGGTTGGCCAGCGTCGTCATGTTCTGCTTGATGGCCGCTTCCTGCGCCTTGACCAGCGCGGCGGGCTTGAGCGCGCCGGAGACCTTGACATCCGTGCCCTCGGCGGCCTGGTTCCACTGCACGTCCGGGAAGGCGTCGGTGAGCACGTTGAACGCCTGGGTGGCGATCGCCGCGTCATGGAAGGTCATCGTGACGGCGTTGCCGTCGCGCGCGACCACCGTGCGCAGCTGCTTCTGGCGCAGCAGGGTGCGGGTGTCGGTGACCAGGCCCTCGGTCTTCTTGTCCAGCGCGGCCTTCAGGTCGACCTGCAGCAGGAAGTGCACGCCGCCGCGCAGGTCCAGGCCGAGGTACATCGGCTTGGCGTGCAGCCACTTGCCCATCCAGACCGGGGCGCGCGGCACCAGGGCCAGCGAGACCGAGTAAGGCGGCGAATCCTTGTCGGCACCGGCGTTCAGGCCGGCGTTGATCACGTCGCGGGCGTGGATCTGCACGTCGGGGTTGGCGAAGCGCGCATGCACCGACGTGCCTTCGAAGGTGACGTAGTCCGCGCTGATGGACGCCGCAGCGAGCAGTTGCTGCACCTGCGTGGCCGTGTCGGGGCCGACCTTGGTGGTCAGCTTGGCCGCCGAGACCTGCACGGCCGGAGCGTTGCCGTACAGGTTGGGCACGGTGTAGAGCGCGCCGATCAGCACGGCGAGCACCATCAGCACGAATTTCCAGACGGGGTAGCGATTCATACGTGTTTCCTCGAAGACGCCGGCGGCGCGCGCTCGGGCGCGCGCGGGCGACGGCACCGGCCGCAGCGCGCGGCCGGCGGGCACTGCTTACTTCAACGTGCCCTTGGGCAGGACCTGGACGATGGCGCTGCGCTGGACCTGCAGCTCGACGTTGCCGCCGGTCTCGATGTGGACGTACGACTCGCCCAGCTTGGAGATGCGGCCGATGACGCCGCCGGTGGTGACGATCTCGTCGCCCTTGGCCAGGCCGGCGATCAGTTCCTTCTGCTCCTTCGCGCGCTTCTGCTGCGGGCGGATCACGAGGAAATACATGATCGCGAACATCGGGATCAGCATGAACAGGAAGCTGTTGTCCGACGCCGAAGCGGCTGCGGGCGCCGCGGTCTGGGCGAAGGCGGAAGAGATCAGGAACACGGCGAAATCCTCAGGGAAGGCTTGGGAAGCGGGCGGGCCGTCGCGGCAGGGGGCCGCGGCCCCGCTCTCGAAACGTGCGGTCGAGGTGGAGCTGCCACGAGGCGATTCAACCCCGGGATAGCCCGACCAACCCACCATTTTAGCGGGCGCGGGAGGCCGCCCGCCCCGGCCCGGGCGCCGGCATGCCCGCAGGCGCCGCGCGCGGCGCTCAGGCGCGCGAGCGCACCTGGTTGCGGCCACCGCGCTTGCACTCGTGCAGCGCGGCGGCGGCGCGCGCCAGGACGTCGTCCAGGGGCTCGCCCGGCGCCCGCGCCGCGACGCCCAGGCTGGCCGTCACGCGCAGGCCATCGCCGAGCGCCGCCCAGGCGTGGCCCTCGATGGCCGCGCGCAGGCGTTCGGCCACCAGCAGGGCGCGCGTAGTCGACACCGGCCCGCCGAGCACGACGACGAACAGTCCGCCATCGGCGCGCGCGAGCACGTCCTGCGGCCGCGACTGCGCCCGCAGCACCTCGGCGACCGCCCGCAGGACGGCGTCGCCGGTCGCATGCGAGCGATGGTCGTTGACGTGGCGCAGGTGGTCGACGTCGACGGCGACGAGCGTCAACGGGGCCTCGGGGAATTGCAGCGCCAGGCCCGCGCAGGCGGCCTCCAGCTGGGCGCGGTCGGCCAGCCCGGTGAGCGCGTCGCCGCGGGTGTCGTGCGCGATGCCCTCTTCCGCGCTGGCCGCCAGCCGCGCCAGCGCGGCGCTGGCGGCCTGCAGGGTGGCGGGCAGTTGCAGCAGGGCCTGGCGCTGCGCGGCAGGATCGCCCTGCGACTGCACGGCCGCCAGCCGCGGCAGCAGGTCGGCGCAGGCGGCCAGCGCCGCGGCCAGCGAGTCGACGGGCGCGATGCCCGCGGCCCGGCGTTCGGCACTCGGCGCCGCCGGACGTTCGGGCGAAGGAAGCGCGTGGGGTTCCAAGATCTGCATTCCGCTTCGATGGCGACGCCCGATCGTAAGTCCGGCGGACGACTTGAAACCGGACGGCCGGCGGCCATATGCTGGAGATCGCGCCGCGGCGCCCTCAGAGCAACGCCATGTCCCTCGTCCTCCTGCTGGCCGCCGCCGCGTTGCTCGCCGGCACCATCGCCGGCCTGCCGCGCTGGCGCGCCTGGCGCCGCAAGCTGTGGGCCAGCCGGCCGTTCCCGGCCGCATGGCGCAACATCCTGCGCCGCCGCGTCCCCTTCTATCGGCAATTGCCCCCCGACCTGCAGTTGAAGCTGCGCCGCCGCATCCTCGAGTTCCTGGCCGAGAAGCCCTTCCTCGGCTGCGCCGGCCTGGTTCTCACCGACGAGATGCGCGTCACGATCGCGGCGCAGGCCTGCCTGCTGCGGCTGAATCGGCCCGGCCCGCTGTTTCCCGAGCTGCGCCAGGTGCTGGTCTACCCCGGCGCCTTCCTCGTCGACCGCGTCCACGCCGCGCCCGGCGGCGTGCTGCGCGAGGAGCGGCGCGCGCTGGCGGGCGAGTCGTGGCAGCAGGGACAGGTCATCCTGTCCTGGCAGGACGTGCTGGACGGCGCCCGCATCCCCGACGACGGCCACAACGTGGTGCTGCACGAGTTCGCCCACCAGCTCGACCAGGAGACTGGCGCCGCCAACGGCGCCCCCCGGCTGGGTTCGCGCGCCGCTCATGTGCGCTGGGCGAGCGTGATGAGCCGCGAGTTCGCCGGCCTGCAGGCGCGCATCCAAGCGCGTGAGGCGGCGGGTGCAAGGGCGCAGGCGGGGTGGTCGTGGTTCGGGTCGTCGCCCGAGCCGGCGCCCGCGCCGCCGCCCGACGACCTGATCAGCGACTACGGCGCCACCAACGAAGCCGAGTTCTTCGCCGTCGTGACCGAGGTGTTCTACGAGCAGCCCCAGGCGCTCGCCGGCCGCCACCCCGAGCTGTTCGCGCTCCTGCGGGACTACTACCGCGTCGATCCGCGCGAGTGGCACGCGGCGCTGCACTGAGCCGGCAGAGTCGTCACGGGCTGCCGTGTTGCGCGGTCGTCATCCTGCGCGCAGTCGCAGGATCCACCCTGGCCATGCGGCCCGACGGCATGCGTGAACCGTGCGACGGCACGCGGGATGACAAGCCGCTCAACGCTGCATTCGAACCGTTTGGATCATCGCGACCGCCGCGCGACCCACACTTCTCCTCACGCCATCAGCGGCATCGCTGAAACAACACCGGAGAAACGATTCATGCTCACGCTTCGCAAGGCCCAGGATCGCGGCCACGCCAACCACGGGTGGCTCGACAGCTTCCACAGCTTCTCGTTCGCCGACTACCACGACCCGGCGCACATGGGCTTCGGCAACCTGCGCGTGGTCAACGACGACACCATCGCCCCGGGCAGCGGCTTCGGCACGCACGGCCATCGCGACATGGAGATCGTCAGCTACGTTCTGGACGGTGCGCTGGCGCACCAGGACTCCATGGGCAACGGCACCGCCGGCGGCGCCAACGCCGGCGTGATCCGGCCGGGCGACGTCCAGCGCATGACGGCCGGCACGGGCGTGCGCCACAGCGAGTTCAACCACTCGAAGGACACGCCGACGCACTTCCTGCAGCTGTGGATCCTGCCGGAACGCGGCGGCCTGCAGCCCGGCTACGAGCAGGTCAGCGTGCCCGAGGCCAGCAAGCG
>Ga0068856_100002904_pt1 | contig 17548 bp, 23 predicted proteins | sample KBSCornC62_FD_66595 | JGI IMG/M metagenome (GOLD analysis project Ga0068856, IMG submission 66595) | Corn rhizosphere microbial communities from Kellogg Biological Station, Michigan, USA - KBS Corn C6-2 | ecosystem: Host-associated > Plants > Roots > Rhizosphere > Soil ...
ATCGTCAAGGTGCCTAAGGGACTCAAGCACGTTGGCGTGTTGCTGGAGCCCACCACCGTCGTCGAGAAAGGAATCCACCAGGCTTACGAGATTCAGCGCCGGCTCAAGGTGTGGCATCCGCGGAAGGCCGCGGTCATGGGGGCCGGCACGATCGGACTGCTGGCGACGCTGGTTCTGCGTTTGAAGGGCCTGGATGTGACCACGTTTGGGCGCACTCCCAAGCCCTATCTGAACTCAAACCTGATCGAGGAACTCGGAGCACGGTATTTGTCGACAAAGGACATACCAGTAGCGGAGGCCGCGATGCAGTTCGGCCCGTTTGATCTGATCTTCGAAGGAACCGGCAACTCAGGTGTGGTATTCGACAGCATGCAGGCATTGGGAAAGAACGGGGTGCTCGTCCTTGCAAGCGTCACGGGAGGAGACAAGATGATTCAGATTCCTGCAGACCGGATCAACCTCGAATTCGTTCTCGGCAACAAGGTCATGGTTGGAACTGTGAACGCCAATCGGGAATACTTCGAAATGGGCGTGGGCGATATGGCACAAGCAGAAGCGGAGTATCCGGGATGGCTCAGCAAGCTCCTTACCGACCCCGTGAAGGGCCTGGAGAACTACAGCGAGTTATTCCAGAAACTCACGTCGCCGAATGGGGCCATCAAGGTGTTTTGCGAGGTGGCGTAAGACCTGGCAGCTCTCAACTGAGCAGTGATAGTCGGGGCATGCCAAGGCGTGCCCGCCTTCTTGTCACTTTCTGCCCTTGACTGTGTCTTATCGAAAAGAAAACATCCGCGCCTGGGAGATGGCACATGATTCAGTTCACGAAAGAAACATGCGGTGACCTAGACGCTGCACTCCACCGTGAGTGGCTTGAAACCAACGGACTCGGCGGCTTCGCTTCGTCGACAATCGTGGGGTTGAACACGCGCCGCTACCACGGGTTACTGGTGGCTGCCACGAAACCGCCGGTTGGGCGTGTCGTGATGCTTTCCAAACTGGAGGAGACGTTCTTTATCGAGGGGCAAGCGTTTGATCTTTCTGCAAACCAGTACCCTGGTGTCATTCATCCACAAGGTTTTAAGTACCTCAAACAGTTTCGCCTCGACCCATTTCCTGTCTTCACCTACGAAATAGAGGGCATCGATATCGAGAAGTCAGTTTTCATGGTCCATGGTGAAAACAGCACGGTCGTGCAATACGAACTGAAGAAGAACAATCATCCAGAACGACCAAAGAAGTTGTGGCTTGAGTTCAGGCCGCTGATCGCCTTCCGCGATTATCACAGCACCACGCACGAGAATGGTGCCCTCAATCCAGCCGTCGAGGAGCATCCCGGATTGGCGAGTGTCGCTCCTTATCAGGAACTGCCCACTCTCTATCTGGGCCACGATGCTGCCGAACTGCGGAAGACGGGGGACTGGTACCGCAACTTTGAATATGCCGTCGAACGCGAACGGGGGCTCGATTTCTCCGAAGACCTCTTCACCCCATTGGTTCTGCGTTTCGACCTGCGCCTTCGCCGTCAAGCCTCGGTGATTGCCTCCACGGAGCCGCACGATGTTGCCCAAGTGGCTGAATACCGACTGGCGGAAATCACGCGCCGCCGAAGTGTGGCCGTATCGGCGCCGATCGAGGATGCCTTCGTCCAGGATCTTGCCAATGCCGCCGACCAGTACATTGTTTCCCGTGGCGACCAAAAAACGGTCATCGCCGGCTATCACTGGTTCAGCGATTGGGGCCGCGACACCATGATCGCCTTGCCCGGCCTTACGTTGCCAACTGGTAAGCATGACGTCGCGCGCAGCATTCTGCGCACTTTCGCCAAACACGTGGATCAGGGAATGCTGCCGAACCGTTTTCCGGATGCCGGGGAAACACCGGAATACAACACAGTCGATGCCACCCTGTGGTTCTTCGAGGCAGCACGCGCTTTCCTCGCGTATACGAGCGACCTTGAGTTTGTGCGCAACGAACTCTATCCGGTGTTCGCCGACATCATTTCCTGGCATGTCCGTGGCACGCGTTACGGAATCAAGGTGGATCCCAGCGGACTGCTCACGTCGGGTGAGCAAGGCGTTCAACTCACGTGGATGGATGCCAAGGTCGGTGACTGCGTCGTGACACCACGCCGTGGCAAGCCCGTTGAAATCCAGGCGCTCTGGTACAACGCTCTCTGCATTATGGAGGGTCTGGCCCGTGAATTCGGGGACGAGCCTGGTCAAAAGCGTTACCGCAACATGGCAACGGTCGCGAGCTGGAGTTTCAACCGCCTCTTTTGGAATGAGAGCACGGGCTGTCTGTACGATGTGACAAACGGTGCGCCGCCAGACCCGTCGATCCGCCCTAACCAGGTCTTTGCAGTCAGCCTGACACACAGTATGTTGTCGCCCGAACGCGCCAAGAGCGTGGTGCAGAAAGTGCAAGAGCATCTGCTCACGCCGTATGGTCTGCGCAGCCTGGCACCGAGTGACCCACAATATCGTGGCCGATACACCGGTGGTCCCTCAGAGCGTGACGGTGCTTATCATCAAGGAACCGTGTGGCCGTGGCTGTTGGGACCGTTCATCACCGCATATGTCAAGGTAAACGGTTTCAGTGACGCCGCCCGCCGGCAAGCGACCGAATGGCTGGCTCCTCTAAAGGATCATCTTGCGGATGGTGGGCTTGGCCACATCTCAGAGATTCTCGACGGCAACGCCCCTCAGCGGCCTTGTGGGTGCATGGCACAGGCCTGGAGCGTGGCCGAAATCATGCGGGCGTTAGTTGAAGATGTCCACGGACTGCGACCGCAGGCGCAGCCGGAAGTTAAGGTCACGCAAGTCAAGCAGAGCACACCTACACCAACGGCAATTTCAAGCCGGCCTCGTATGCAGACCGGAACCAATCCGTAAATAGAGCGGCACACCATCTGGCGCTAGTCGACCATTGACAGCAGCGGATCTATTCCCGAGGCGACTGTGACGAACGGGCTCGACTCTTTCCAGCGCGTAGCATCTTGCTCATGGGAATGCGATCATGGGCCCGGAAACCTAGTTTTCGATAAAGAGATTGGGCCCGAACATTGTCTCGTTCGACCTGAAGTTCGAGCGCGCCAATACCCAACTGCCGACGGGTATCTTCTATTAGGTTGATCATCTTGGTGCCCAGACGTCGTGACCGATATGCGGGAGCAATGAACAACTCGGTGATCGTCGCTTGACGCCCGTTGAACTCAAGGTCGTACCCAAAAGTTAGGATTGCGTGTCCGACCGCTTTCCGGCCATAGCGAATGATCCAGACTCGACCGAGCGAGGGATCTCTCCGGAGAATTCCAAGCGCGGTTCTGATCCTGTCCGACCGATACGGTATTTCATCAAAGTCTTAGTAAGCCTTTACAAAATCGAGCAGTGCCTCGAAATCGGTAACCTCGACTGCGTGAGCCGCAAACCTTTCCGCGTGACGCGTGTTTCGTCCGGTTGTTCTGGTCATCCAAACCTCAGTTCCTGCCGTTTTCAATCGCCCGAAGATTCATCGGCACATGTTCGCTCCAGTAGGCGAAGAGATTAGGTTGCTCCAGCAGCTTCTTCTCGATGGCGGCAATCTCCTCTGGAGAGAAATAGTTGCGCCGCTTTTCCTGGAGTTTGCTTGGCGGAATGTGACCGTAGACCCATTCGCGATAACTCTTAAGGCCGTCTCCGTAACCACGATGGATGGCTTCGAGGTCGGCGCGGCGCTCGAACTTCGTGATCTGTCCCTTGGACAGCAACCGGACCAGACCGAGGCGACGAATGCGGTTGCCGCGACTCAAGGAAACGACGTGCACTAGCTCATGAGCCAAGATCGCACAAACGCTATCTGAGGGCGCTTGCTCTTGAAATAGCGCCGGGTTGACGTCCACGAAATATCTCATCCGCATGGTTAGGAGGAAGCGAGACAAACTGAAGCGTGTCCGAAAATAGTCTGATTGACTGCGAAAAGAACGTACGCGAAGATCGACGTGCGCTAGCTCCGGGTATGAAGTGCTCTGTATGTCCTGAAGCACTTTGCCCACCGCGCCCATTCCAGGGTTTCCTTGTTCTCGTTTGCTGCCAAAGGTGCGCGTTTGCGTAAGTTCCGCGGGGAGCGCTCGCTGATTCATAGGGAGGCAGCCTGGCATCAAGACAGCAGGGTCCGACTGACAAATAGCCGAGGCGCTTAGGAAGATTCCCGCACAAGCCAACACTGTTCGTGAAGGGGGCAGACAACGAATCGAACCACTCCTCCAAATCATTCCGGATGGCCCTGTGCCACGCGGCGATACTCACGAGTCAGACTGAGGAGGTCAGCCACAGAAGTTGGTCGGACGCCCCGCGCACGGTTGAGGTTCCCAATTTCGAAAGCGATTCGCCACTGTTCAAATAACACGCGATAGGCGTCGAAAAGGCTGAGCTTAGGATCGTAGATGTGGGTTGCTTCTGAGGTCACACCGTTAAGTTCCACGATCTTCATGTTGCGTCCGGCTATGAAGTCTCGCCGCGACGGAACACGGATGTCAAAGCGCCCGAAGAAGAAGCCGTCAAACGTTTTGGCGATGCCGTCAATGACTTCTTCCAAGTCTGCGGTAATCGTATCCCCGCCGTCGAGGAAGATGGCGCCACGACAGTGGGTCCCGATCTCAACCAGTTGTACGCTTTCTCCCGCAACCGGCACCTCGTGAGTCCGCTCCGCATTCTTACGCAGGTAGAAGCCTGACATACAAACGGCACGGTCATCCGCGAGGATCAACTCTTCCAACGTACGCTTTCCATCACCGCGAAGAACGGGCATTCTCTTCTCAGTGACGGAGAAAACTCGACCTCGCTCGCAACCTGGGTAGCGGTAATAAAAGACCCCATACTCCTCACCGGGGACATACTCCTGCAGGATTGCCGGGAACGACGAGTACGTCAGATACTCGCTCAGCTGCAGCCGCGAGCGGACGATCGCCACCCCCGAGCCGCGCTGCCCAGCATCAGGTTTCAACACGACCGGAAACTGCAGCCTATGCCGCCGCATGAATTCCTCAGCTTCAGCAAGGCGTTGGGAGGGTGCTCCACATGCCACAAGAGTGGAAGAGGGCAGCCATTCGGCGGCGTTCTTCAACTGCTCCAGGATCTGATACTTGGACTCGCCCACGAATCCGCCCGCGGGAATCGCTGGATTGACCGCCGTAAACAACGTCCAACTTCGGAACTTGATCCCGAGATAAGCGATGTAGGCAACCACCGGCGGATAAAACAGATAGGGAGGCCAGAACTCCCAGCGAGACCAACGCTTCAATCGCCCTAAGAAGGAACGGCTCCCTCGACTCAAGGCGCTAGTGGACGACTGTCTTGGTTGAACAAAGTCGAGTTCCATCACGAGGGGCATGATTTCAAATCCGTGACCTGCCGACACCCCGAAGAACCGGGTCTTGGCAATCAGCTCTCTCAATCTCGAGGGAGCGAATCTGAGCCATCGTGCAAGGACTGCCGCGGAAATGGCCCATTTGTATGTATTTCGGCGTAACCATGACCTCGCTATAACTGAGCGTCTTCACGTCCTGCCGATGCACACACAAACTGAATGGCCCAGGACCACCTGCGTGCGATGCGTAAAGTCTTCGCAGCCAGGGCACGGACCCAGCATCTGATTCATGCTGTGCTGCGCCGCATGCCGCCCCGCGCAGGCTCTCGGCCCGTTTGTCCGACAGGCTCGACGAAAACCAGTGCCGCGATTCCCACGCATGAATCTCGAAATCAAGTTGCGTCGAGTCCCAACGCCACTCCCAAATCTCGTGGTCGGATGGAAAAACTCCAACGAGTCGAAATGGCATCATTCCGTTGAAGTTCGAAACGCCGAACACTTCATGCAAGTCCGATAGCGATCGCGAATCGATGAGAGCCGGGATCACTCGTCCTCTGCTCCGCATTTTGGCATCTGCGCCGTACGGAAGAGCTCCATTCCGATTCAAGAGTGCAAATGTGATTCCATATTCGTTAGTGGCAAACCATGTGCCACCGTCGCCGTCGTGTGGATAGATGACCCTGGTGCAGTCGAACTCATAGATCTCGGGAGGAGATCCCGCATCCCGTGCGATTCTCTCGTCACGATTCATCGCCATGAGGTACGTGTCGTTACCAGTGACGACAGTCAGAGTGCACATAAGCCCACCGCCTCAGTATCACGAGCACTTTGGCGCTTCTGAAACCAGCGGCCGAGAGATCTCGCGCGATTGCTCAACAGCCAAGGCGCGAACAACACAAATGCGGTCAGCAGCCACGAGAGCAATCTCTGATGTCCGGACGACACTTTAGGAGTGAACCGCCAGATCGCAAAGATCGCGGAGACCCAAACCACCGAGCAGATTGCGGTCGTCTTGGCAAAGACTCGAACCGGAAGTCGTAACGCGCCGGCGGCCACATAAAGAGGTAGACGGCTTCCGGGAATCGCGCGGCTCATGACCAACGCCAGCGATCCATGCCTGGCAAACCAGCCTTCGGCCTTGGCGAGTGACTCGGGTTTTAAGTATTTCTGCAGCCAACGAGATTGCGTAGTGCGCCGCCCTAAACTGGAGCCTAATCCGTACAATCCCATGTCTCCCACCCAGATACCCAGGAAGGTGGCAAAGAGTCCGATTCGCGGGTCCAAGCTGCCGCCAGCAGATAGAGTCGCCGCCAGCAGGGTGGCCCCATCTTCGTAAATGAAGGTCGCGAAAAAGATGGAGAGCGCCAGCGCCGCTTGCGTCTCCGGAAGCGAATGAAAAAAAAGCATGGTCGGCTAGCCTCGTTCCGCCGCTTCAGTTTCCAGGTGCTTCAAAGTGGAAGGGGCGACGCCAAATCCGTACGGCACTTTCACACCGACTCCCGAACATAGAAGCTTGAGAATGGCATAGTGGTGGATTGCGTGTCCGACGCAGAACATGACTTCCCGAGCCAGATTAGACCTCACCGCTTCCGCCTCGGTTTCGCCATAACCCACGCTGTACGTCACCGTACACTCACTTCTAAGGATTTCATGTGAAAGGCCTCCGAGTTCATCGATGAGACCTTCGGTTACGAGACGCGCACACAGGACGGAACTCTCTATTTGCGGATTACGACGCCGCTGATCGTAGTTGACCTGGCCACTCCGGAGCCCTTCTGACAAGCACAGAAAATGATCGAGCACATGACGATAATGGGCACCCAAGGAAGTTTCTAGCTCTCCTCCTAAGGGGCGCGCATAGGCTACATCGCCGACGCGGTTCAGAAAGACGAAGCCCTGCTGCAGGACATCTCTTACAGCGGTATTTAGTGACTCGGTCAGCATGTCAGAACTTTCTCCCGATCACCGGAGCTTGCATGCGGTGCAAGAACAGAGCAATCGCGCTCGTCACGAATACCGCGATGGCGAGAAAGAATAAAAGTCCCCTATCGCCCTGTACCTCAATGCCCAGGAAGGTCAGGTGGCTGGCAATCGCTCCGCCCGTTGCTGCCAGCGCCAGAACTGAGCCTGCCCACACGAAACGCGGTGTCAGCAACAGCACGGCGGCAATCAACTCCATGATTCCCGACCCTATTCGCCCCGAGACTTCGATCGTGCTGATCGGAGCAAACGGAATATAGGTGTGGATGAACGTTCCGAGCTTCGTGAAGATGTAAACCGACTCCGGCGCCGCCGTGAACTTGAAAAAGAGCGTTTGGAGCAAAATGACTGCCGCGACGATTCTGCAAAACCAACTGAAGACCAGGAATGGAGTAGTCATCGGTCGGGTCATAGTTGACATGACTTGGGTGCTCATGAACGCTCCTTCACTTTCTGACTGTTTCGCGTCTGCGGGGGTGAAGTCCGCATACAGGGGGTGAGACTCGCCACGCGGGTAGAAGTGACATGAATCAAGGCGATTCTTGAGGAATGAACTCTTCGAAATGGCTGTGTCACTTTTGTTGCAGTCGCGCATCACACCGTCGAGATCGGCGCCTTCTGGCCCGATTGAAGGCCGGCAGGCAACAGGAAACATCATGAGCGCAGCTGCGTCGCAAACTCCCGTTTTGTCCCCGGTGGCGCGTGGATTCGACGCAAAGACTGACTTGTGGCTCGACGTCCGCCGAGGCCCATACCGTCTCCGCCTGGCATCATCCGAATGGGACCGCTTAGCAGCTTTCCGATTGCGATTCCTGGTCTTCAACTTGGAGTTGAATGAGGGACTGAAAACCTCCTACGCGACTGGTCAAGACAGGGATGAATATGATGCATTCTGTGACCATCTGATTGTCGAACACGCTCCCACGGGCCAAATGATCGGAACTTATCGGCTGCAGCGAGCTGCGATGGCTACAGCAAATGCAGGCTTCTATAGTGAGCGTGAATTCGATTTTTCGCCGTACAAGCAACTGGGCAAATCCGTGATCGAGCTGGGACGTGCCTGTGTGCACCGCAATCATCGATCCTCCGACGTCCTGTACCTGCTCTGGCGTGGAATCGCCCAATACGCCATCCACCATGGTGGCCGGTATCTGGTCGGTTGTTCTTCGTTAACCTCGCAGGACCCGGCGCATGGTACAGCGGTTTATGGCGCCATGCGGGAGCATTTGGTGGAACCCCAGCTGCGAACCACAGCGCAGCCCGCCTTCGCAATGCCCCTGATATCAGCGGAAAACGCAAGCGACAAGGTTCCGAAATTGCTGCGTGCGTACTTGGCGGTGGGGGCAAAGATCTGTGGCCCACCGGCCATCGACCGGGAGTTCAAGACGATTGACTTCCTGACGCTGATGGATCTGAAGAGTCTGCATCCCCGTTTGCGCGCTCGTTTCCTCCAGTCTCGATAATGAAAGATGATTCCAAACTTCCCTTGACCCGAGCCGTTTTGCGAATGCTGATTCTCCTTGGCACATCCGCGCACGCCGGTCTTAGTTTCTTCGTTCGTCGTGTTCGGCGACCAATCCCGATTGCGGAACGTGCCCAGTGGCTGCACGAGTCGTGCCGCTTGGCACTCGATCGTTTGGGGATTGAAATTGTCAGGGACGGTAGATTTCCTCCCCGCGGCCTGCTTGTATCCAATCATCTCAGCTACCTCGACATCCTCGTCTTCAGCGCTGTCTCGCCGGCCATTTTCGTCTCCAAGAAGGAAGTCCGTGCGTGGCCGCTCTACGGCTGGCTGGCACGATTGGCTGGCACTATCTTCGTGAATCGTACCCTCTGGGCAGACGCGCACCAGGCCAATCTCCGCATTGGAAGAGCGCTATCGGAAGGCAGCGTCGTGGTTCTGTTTCCCGAAGGCACAAGTTCTGACGGCACTGCTGTACTCCCGTTTCGTTCAACGTTGCTAGACGCCGCAATCAAATCCCAGGAACCCATCTCGTCCGCGCACATCAGCTACACGGTCGAGAATGGATCCGTCGAGAAGGAGATCTGCTACTGGGGCACGATGAGCTTCGTCCCTCATCTTTTGCGCTTGATGTCTTTGCGCGGGATCCGAGCACAAGTCAGGTTCGCGCCGGAAGCTCAGAGATTTGAAGATCGAAAGGTGGCCGCGAGCGCTACGCGAAAACTGGTCTTAACTCTCGGGAACGTTCGTCGAGAGAGCAAAGAGGTTTCTCGATCGAGAGTCACTGAGTCATCGTCGTAGCACATGTCTATCAACTTCTAACTTGCGTACCTTGCGCGTTGACGAGCCGCCACTGGCTCTGCTCTTTGACAAAGACATGAGTGTAGCGACTTCCGGCAGTGAAAGGCGTTGCACCGAATCGTCCGCTCATTTGAGTGCGGCCGGTAATCACGGCCGTAATCCCATAGAGGCGAACCTGAGATTCCACAGGCTGAATGGCCTCGAATTTGAGCTGACCTGATCCCAGTACCGCGAGCAGGTCAGGCTTCTTGACCTCCGATCCGGTCATGACATCGATCAGCAGAATGTCGTCCCCAAGAATTCGATCCAATGCCCCTACATCACCACTGATGAGTGAGCTGAAGAACTGCTGCTCTGCAGCCAGCGGGTCTGATTGACCTTCCATGCGTCCTCCCCTGTTCTTGCCAGGCATTGAACCTCGTGAGCTTGATCATTGGACCAACGCGGAGCGTTTTGATGCTTCTTGGAATCCTTCCCGCGTGTGACGGAATGCGCCAGGATCGACTTTCAGCAACCGCGTTGACCCTGACTGTAGCTCTTCTCCCCGAATCTGGATCGGTTCCGCAACGAATTCGCGCAGCGCGTCGCGTCCCAGAGCGCGTCCATCAAGACCGATCAGCAAAAACTGTTCCCGCCCGTCGGTCGTAACAAAGATCGGCGGAATCCCTCCACTCAGACAACGAGCCGCACAGTCGCGGTGAACCTTTCCTTGTCCGGGATTCATCACGCCCAGATAGCACTTGCTGTCTACGATTTCGCCGGTGACAGTCACAGTTCCCAGGTCGCGAGTGGTCTCTTGAATTGTTGGCGTGGTGTCGATCACAGCGATGGAGTCGGGGTTTATTTCCACCATGGTTCCGCCCTCACGATAGATCAACTGGCCCTGCAGACGGACCTGTTTGCCATCGAAGCCAGCCGCGAGGTCGTCGGCCCCATGTTTTCCAGGCGCGACCAGCAGATAGCGTGAATATTTGTCTTGTTGCCCGACCTGTGCCGGACGCGCAACTAACAGCGTCGGGAAGGGCCGCGTCACGACAAGCCCCTCAAAACTGCTCTGCTTCCCGTATTCGAACGTGGAACCAGCAAACGGCATTTGTCCAACAGCCAACACCAAAGCCGCGGTCGCCGCCAGCAGGCCGAGCACAATAATGACCTTTCGCACAAAACGGGCCAGTGCGGTGGGCGCCTTCGGCAAGTAACCTACGTAGAAGTCGTTCATCGCAGTTGTGCCTCCCTGGGTTTAATTTGGGCAGACTCAATTTGGGCAGGCTCTACATGAGTTCCAGGCAGGTTCGGCCGCGGATGTACAAAGACGGTTCCTTCGACAACCTTGACACGGAAGGTCGGGACTTTTTCCTTGAACGGCGACGGGGCCGCCCCAGACTCTGGTTGATACTGGTAGCCATGCCATGGGCAAGTAACGCAGCCATCGATGATGCGTCCTTCCCCTAAAGGTCCGTTCTGATGCTGGCAAGCATTTGAGATGGCAGAGACCTTGCCATCATAGCGAAAGACCGCCACTCGCTCCCCCGATAGAGAGACGATGGCGGCGCACTTCTCTTCTATACGATCCACCTTGCAAACTTCGACGAAACCTTCGTCCACCGCCTGATGTTGCGCCTGGTCTACCCGCTTCTCACGAAAGGCTGCCGCGAGATGGAGCGAAAGCACTGTAGCCACTCCCACGATGAAGGCAAAGGCCAGCACGGGACTCGTCTCTGACTGCAGGGCCCCCAGAGTCACGTGCGCAACCAGCAGCCCGTAGGCCACGTACACCAGCATGTGTAGGCGCTTCCACATGGGCGCGGACAGATTCCGCAACCAGAAATCATGGCTGGTAGCAGCCATAAGAAACAGGACGATCAATGCAAAGAAACCAAGAGCTTGAAATGGAAAGTCGGTAACGCTGTCATATCGGGGATTGCTGATAAACAGACTGACAAGAGGATTCACGTTCCCCACGGCGTGAAATTGGAACAGTGCAAACCCTCCATGTGCCAAACCCAACAGAAACGTCGTGACGCCCAGATGCCGGCGGTTATAGAGCAGTGGAAGAAAACGACGATCCAGTCGACTCAGAGGGCCGATGCACAGCACCACGTTCAGAAGCACGAATGCAGCGGTTCCCAGCGCGCGAATCAGCAGCGTCTCTGCCGTCGCGCTTGGGTTACGCCAAGCGCCGATACCGACAAAAACGGCCAGGTAGAGTACGAGCAAAGACACGAGCGTCAAGTCGTACACCTTCTTCTGCCGGTTCCAACTGATCGCGCCATATTGAACGCTCATCGCAACTTCTCCACTCTGGCAATGTCAAACACAGTCTGATGAGCCGGGCTGAACAAGACCAAGTAGCCCGCACGTTTCTCTTCGAGTGGAAGAAGAAAGGCCTTGCCCGTGGCAAAGGCAGCCACCAGTTGCGCATCCGGAGGCAGATCATTTCCCTGCGGTACGTTGGTGACCCAATAAAGCAACAAGTCCGGCTCATTCAACTCTTGCGCCGGTTGGAGAACGAGATAGATGTCTTGTGGACGGTCCGACCTGCTATAGAAATTTGAGTGAATCGCATGTTTCTGCCACATGTCGCTCGACTCCCTTACGATGTTCCCAGTGTCCGGTGCGGGAGGATGGGCTCTTGGATCGAGGCCTGGGCGCCGGGCCCCGAGACCAATCAACAGGATCGCAGGTAGTACTAGCGCTAGCGCAACGAATGCGCGGCGATGGACGACTCTGAGTGGCTGAATCATGGTTTGCTCGATAACCGATGCGGGTTCTTTTTTATGGGAAGTTCCACGATCCGTCCGGTCCAACGGTAGAGGAACATCGGCCAGAACCCGGCGACGCCAGGCAAAATCAGGAGTCGAAAGCCAATGCCTGATCCCTGAGCTTCGGAATCCAAGCGCTGAACTCCTAACCACACGAATGGCACCGCAAACACCAATCCAAGGCTGGCGTATACCGCCAGGGTGTAAACGACCGCTTTGGCGAAGATTTCAAGCATCTTTACCGTAGACCGGGATCACAGATCCGTTGACGTCCTTGGCAGCTTCAGTGGCCAGCCATACAACCAACTCCGCGACTGTGGCCGGCTGCACCCACTTGCTGACGTCCGCGTTCGGAATCGCTTTGCGGTTGGCTGGTGTATCCATCGTTCCGGGCAAGATCACATTTGCGGTCAGTCCCGCATCCTTGTTTTCGAGGGCAACAGTTTTTAGCAGTGAGACCATAGCCGCCTTCGAAGCGCTGTACGCGCCCACGCCTGCGCCAGGTTCCAACGCGGCCCGGCTTCCAATCGCAATGATTCGACCGTTGCCCGTCTTCCGCAGAGGCGGAACGGTCGCCTTGAGAATGTGGAATACGCAATTCAGATTTAGATCAAACATGCGCTGGAACGTCGCGGCGTCGGTGTCCACGATCGATTGGCCACCGGCGAAACCGCCGACAGTGTGCGCCAACGCATCAAGCTTTCCGAAACGTGCCCCAATCTGATCGACAAGATTTTTGGCGCCTTCTCGAGTCGAAATCTCTGCTGCTAGAGCGGTGAAGTTTGGGTTGTTGAAATCAGATTGCTGTATTTTCCGCGAAGTGCCAACGACGGTTGCACCAGCATCGAGAAACGCCCGCGTCACATAGGTTCCAAGGCCACCGTCGGCCCCGGTCACGAGTACAACCTTGCCCTTCATCGAGTGCTCCGATCTCACTGGCCATCCGATTCCGACAGGTCTGAAAGGTTACGGATGCCGCTTGAAGAGAAAGTCGAAATGTCCGCCTTAGGCTAGATTTTGAAAGAGACGCTGCTTCTCCCACACGAATAGTTTTTTTAGGAGGATTCGTAGGAAGAGTACGAGCGTGAACATCAGGATCTGGTGCCAAGTGCGAAGCCCGATAGTGCGCAACATTGTGGCTGCCGTCATGACGCCGAGACCTCCGATCACGCCTTCCGCCACGAGCAGTCTCGCTCGTATGACACCGCGGCCAAGGCTCAACTGCGGAGTCCAGGTTGGTACCTCGGCGGACGCCGAGCTTCGCTGTTCTGACTAAAGCCGCCAGGACGCCCACGCCGATAGCTGTTCCCGTGCTGGCGTCCACAATCGTTGCCAGCAGACCAAGCACGCGAGTGACGACGAACTCCATATCAGTATCAAACATCGGGACCCGTCGGACGTTGTGCATCGCACAGGCCCCCGACTTCCTCTTACGGGTACCCAGCCAACATCGGTGGGATTCGGTACCCTCCAAAAAGTTCCAAAGAAGAACCGCCAACAACCGTCAAGGTCGAGCTGTTACTGACGGGCTCCGCGTGGAACTTTCCAATAACAAGGGAATCTCACGAGCGAAAAACGTAGAGACAGATCGCCGTGCTTTACACGTCGCGCTACACAAGAACTGAAGAGAATGAATTCACAGGCTCCCCGTTCGCGCATTTCTTCTCTCACGAGTCACTGGCTCGTGGTATTGCTCGCGTTCGGGTCCACGGCTCTCCACGCTCAGGAGGGCACCAATCGGGATTCGCAGAGGACAAATTCAGCATTCCCGGCGCAGTCAAACGCTCGCATGATTATCGAGATGACAACGGGAGAGATGCATCTGACGCCCTCGACAGTTCCAGCTGAGGGCGCAATCAGTCGTTGGTTCGAGTTGCGAACTGCCTCGGTCAGCAGTCGCTACCATTTTCTCGGAAACCTGGGTGGGCCAACAACCGCCATTAGCAATCAGTACCAGGTCACATTCAAAGGTCGCTTCAATTTCGACAAAAGCGGCAGGTATAGCCTAGAAGGCGGCCTCTCCTCCGGAAACAGCTTCTCAAGTGGTTGGAACAGCTCCGGATGGGGATCGGGAAAGGGACAGAGCAATCTGTTCCCAAAGCAACTCTTCTTCAACGCCAAGCCCGTGAACGGGATTGAAATCCAGTACGGCGGACTCTATTTCGATCGTGGGCAATCTACAGAAGTCACAAGCTACGACTACGACGGATATCTCGTAGGTGAGCGAATCACATTAAGTCGGCCCCGGAACCTTTACTTCGACGAGATTTCGATCACCTATGGATTCCTAGGCGATTTCAATCGACCCGATGTGTTTGGACGGTTGCACCGGTTGGGCCATTCGAACTATCACGAATTCGGAGTCACAAAGAAGATTGGCAACGAGCAAATCCGGACTTCGGCCAGCTATGCGTATGAAGAGGGGAAAGAAGTGCTTCGGCAAGCTATTAAGATTCGAACTCCCGTATTGTGGCTGATCGACAGTTTTCTTTTCGAAGATTACGAGCGTGTTTCGCCTGATCCAGCGTACGGATTCGGTGTATATGGGGAAAAGCAACTCCGTCCTCGCGTCTCCGCAGGTGGCGGCTTCGCCCAGATTGACCGCAACGGCCTAAACTCCGACCGATTCCTGCAAGGCAAACGCGTCTATCTGAACGTGCATTTCAGGCTGACCCCCGAATTCGTCCTGATTGCGGGCGCGACACAGGCCGTAAGCGCGCCTCCAGGTTTACCAAGGACACGATTCGATATGGCTTTTGAGTACGATGTGCTTCACCTACTGCGAAAGACCGGGCTCTTTTGATCTTGCGCGACCTCGGCAGAGGCTTTTTGTCGATCGGAAAGATGGGACGGCGGATGTACGCGTGTAATGCAGACTCGGAGCTAAGAATGGACATTAATCGCGTTGTTGAATTGCTGCGAGGTTTGCCCTTCCGTCAGGCGGTTTGGCTGTTTCCTTTGGCGACGGCGCTTCACTTCCTCGAAGAAGCTCCACACTTCGCAGACTGGGCAAGCAAGTACGCGTCGTTTGGCTACACGGATCAACGCTGGCGGCGGATCCACGGACTCGGAATGGTGTTCACGATCGCCTTCTGCGCATTGGCTTCGATGTTTCCGAACCGCGCTGTAGTTTTCTTCTTCTTTGCCGTTTGCTTTTCCGAGAGTGTCTTGAACGGATTGTTCCATGTGGGGGCGACGGCGTTCTCTGGTGTCTATTGTCCCGGCCTCATCACCGCTCTTGTCTTGTATCCGCCGCTGTTTTGGCACCTCAGCCAACTTGCATATCGAGAAGGCCTGTTGACAAATACGCTCGGCGTGGTGGCGTTTTTGATCGCGGTGGTAATTCACGCTGTGGACGTAGCCACGAGCGTATGCGGTGTAAAGCCCCTATCAGATCGCCGCAGGACTTGAGGCTGGGAAAGTTCAGGTCATTCTGTCACCGTTTTCGACGATCTGAATCTCAGTCTCATATAGCGAATTGGAAGAAAAGAAGATCGGTTCGCAAGGAGTTATTATGGCGAAGCTGATTCAGTTTTATGTTCCGCAGAATTTCACGCCACCGAAGAGGCAGTGGCAGTCCCTAGAACAACGAGGCAAGATCATCGAGTTCCAGAGTGCTGCGATCAAAAAATCTGCTTAGCACCGGAAAGAACGATGTGCTGGTCCTATGTGCTCGGCCTATTTACTCCGTCTGTTGATTCACTGCTGGCGGGACTGCACTTCGCTGAGGGAGCAGCTTTATGGAAGCTAGTCGGAGTTTGTTCATCCCTGTGATCTTGGGTACAGCCCGGATGGGCCGCATGAGCCTGCACGCCGCTCACCTTGTTACCGAGGAACTGGGCAAGTGCGCAGGCGTTGAAACCGACCTTATCGATATCGCGAAGCTTCCCCTACCTACGAACGATGCGGGCGAGGCTATTAAACAAGCCGACTTTTCCGCCAAGATGAGCAAGGCTGACGCCTTGGTAGTCGTGTCGCCCGAGTACAACCACGGATACTCCGGTCTCTTGAAGCATGTCCTGGACAGTTGCCTCAAAGAATACATTCATAAGGCGGTCGGGATTGTGGGGGTGTCAGCCGGGCCGTTTGGCGGAACCCGGGTAATTCAGAACCTGCTACCGGTTATGCGTGAACTCGGGTTGGTTACGATTTTCTGGGATGTTAATTTCTCAAGCGTTCAGAAAGTGTTTAACGAGGACGGAACCCTTCTCGATGAGTCCTACATTCGGCGTATCGATAAGTTCTTGAAAGAACTCATCTGGATGGCGAAGACGCTACGCCAGGGTCGTGCGCGAATATCTCTCGACTGATTTCCGGTGACAAGAATGGCTGCTGTGACCAAGACTGACAAGATGATTTGCCCGAGCTGCAGGGTGGAGATGAACCACCACTGCGACAAGATTGTGTACAACGTCGACGCACACGATGCTGGGAAGACCGACCCTAGCCTCGGCGGATTCATCGAGGAGTTTCACACCTGTCCCGAATGTGGTGGTGGTGCCTCGCGCCACGCATAGCGTACTCCCTCACAAACACGAATCAATAGCCCAGTTCCTTCTGGAACGTTTCACACCTCATGGAATCTCACGGCCAGGACTTCGGTCCGGCCACGGCCGGCCCAGCTTGTTTCAGGAACAACAGCATGAAGAATCGCGCACTCAATCCAGGATTTGCCTTGGTTCTTTGCTACGCAGGGATGGTCTGCCTCGCTATCGCGGTAAATCTGATGCCAGTGTTCTTGACTACCGTCCGTGTGGACCTTGGCGGGAGGGCCCCGCTGACGGATGAGCAACTCGGTCGCATCAGTGCCATCACGTTTGCGGGACTCGTAGGCGGTATCCTCTTCACCGGCCCCTTGGCTGATCGATGGGGAGGAAAGCCATTCAGCGTCCTCGGAACCCTGCTGATTGCTGTTGGCCTCGGGGCCTTGAGCATCTCACGCGCCTATTCCATGGTTTTGGTGGCAGTGTTCATCATGGGCCTCGGAGCCGGGATTCTAGACATGGTGCTTAGCCCCATCGTTGCCGCCCTCCGGCCAGGAAGCCGCGCCACGTCCTTGAACTGGTTGCATTCTTTCTATGGCATCGGGACTGTGGTCACGGTTCTCGTTGGAGCACTGGCATTTCAATTAGTAGTCGGATGGCGCACGATTTCCTTGACTCTTATTACTGTTCCGCTGCTCGTCGCTTTTGGATTCGTC
>Ga0068856_100002908_pt1 | contig 17539 bp, 18 predicted proteins | sample KBSCornC62_FD_66595 | JGI IMG/M metagenome (GOLD analysis project Ga0068856, IMG submission 66595) | Corn rhizosphere microbial communities from Kellogg Biological Station, Michigan, USA - KBS Corn C6-2 | ecosystem: Host-associated > Plants > Roots > Rhizosphere > Soil ...
CGTCTGGCGCCGGAGAGGAGCGACCACCCGCTCCTCTCTCGACATCGGAGAATCCACACGCTAACGTAAATCTGTTCGATTCACGCCCCTCTCTTAGACGGAGGTGTTTTAGATGCGACTTCTTTTTTCCATTCTAATGATGTCTGTTGTTTGGCAGGCCGCTGCGCGTGCCGATGTTCAAACTGTGCCGTCGGTAGATCTCGGTCGATATGTCGGAAAGTGGTTTGAACTCGCTTCGATTCCCCAGTCATTTCAGAAAAAGTGCGTAAGCGATGTGACGGCTGAGTATTCACAGCTTGAAAACGGACTCATCAAAGTCGTGAACAGCTGCAAAACAAAAACTGGCGACATCTCAGTTGCCGAAGGTCGCGCGAAAGTGACCGACGAGAAGACCAACGCGAAACTCAAAGTGACATTCGTAAAAATCATCGACTGGATTTTCGCTTTTGGCGGAAAGTATTGGGTCATCGATCTTGCGCCCGATTACTCGTTTGCCGTCGTCGGCCATCCCGATCGCACTTACGGATGGATTCTTTCACGAACACCAAGTCTTGCTCCCGAAGTCTTAGCCGGAATCGAGCGCAGACTTCGCGATCAAGGCTACGACACGTGCCAGTTTCTAACGACCGTTCAACCGGGCGGCTTTCAAGAACGAAAGCCTCTCTGCGAAGTGATTCGATAAAATGAAAACCAATAAGGAGGACCCAATATGAAAGCTACTTTACTTATGCCCGTACTTCTCGCCCTCACCGTCGGCGCGTTCGGAGTTTCGAGCTTTGCTGAAACAGCGAAGTCCGCAGCACCGGCCGCTGATATGAAAGGCCCGTCGAAAGAGCAGCGCGAATCGATGGCGAAAGCGCACGAGCAAATGGCGGCGTGCTTACGTTCGTCGAAGTCGATGAAAGAGTGCCACGAAGCAATGCACGCGGCTTGCGAGAAGAACGGCGGCGACTGCCCAATGGGCCACATGCACGGCGAACACGAGCATGGCGGTCATGGCCACGAGCATGAACACGGAAACGACGCTGACGATTAAGTCGACAGTCCCTGTTTAGCCTACGTCTCAAATTAGAACACCTGCAGCGGAGTCGTTGCAGGTGTTCGCGCATTCGGGTTCAATTTAAGTCAGATCGTCAAACTTCCACCACACTTGGCAGGCGGCATGTCGAACACCTTGAAGAGATCCTTTGCGATTGTAGGCGCCCTCACTCTCGGCGCAGTCTTAGTCGTCGCGTTCCAGAACCTCGATACCGCAAGCACATCAACGACGACAACGTCGGTTTCGACACCAAGTCTCTGCAGCGTATTCAGCGATCAACAGCGCCATCTTCGCAACACGCTCGGACAAGTCTTCCAAGGCTTCGGCTGCCAAACGATTGGCGGAACTGACGGGAGCGAGTGCTGGGTTAAATCCGATCAAGACGATTCATCTCCCGGCACACTTCGCTACTGCGTAGAGAAACAAGGTCTCGGCGATAAGAACACACCCGTCGTTGTGAAATTCGATAAGTCACTCGCAGGCGCAAAAATCCAACTCCGTAAATCTCTCGCGTTCTTCTCGAACACAACTGTCGACGGACGCATGCCTTTGGGAGCAGATGCCGTTACGATTGCGCCAGCACGAATTGCAACGAAGAACCCATGTTATCCTGATGCAACGAAATCGACGGATCTCCTTTGCGATGCGAAGCTCGGAAATCCCATCATGCGTGGCGATGGTCTCGCGACTCCGCCTGAATTTGTTTGGAAAACGAATACGGGCACACGAGGCGATCTCTTCCGCCTCCGCCAATCGCATGTCGAGAACGGAAAGAACGTCGACGACCCGATCTCTCAAGTCATCGTGTCTGACCTGATCTTCACTCCCGATGCTCCCGCTAAATTACCGAGTGATTTGAACGATACAACCGGACAATCCTCAGTCGATAACCCGTGCTACCTCACGCAATCACCGGTTACGGGCGGAAACGCTTATTCACCTCGCTGGGTAAAAGGCTGCCCCGTCATGATCAACATTGGCGGAACAGATCCAAAAGCCGCTGTGAGAACACAAAACATCGTCATCGCGAACAACGAGTTCTATCACTGCGCTGAGAAGTGTCTCCACGGAAACGGCGGATCTGATCTCGTCACGATCACGCGCAACCACTTCCACGACTCTTACTTCGCATCGCTGATTTTGATGTCGGCGAACTACGATGTCTCAACGTCAGCTGATTCGACTTACGACCAAGTCGCACCCGTTCGCTACACGTTCTATCACAACCACTTCGAACGCGTTCTTCGCCGCAACCCTCGTTGCGCACTCTATGTTTGGTGTCACGTGTTCGGTAACGTCATCGCCGACTGGGGGCCATCGAAACTTCACGGCTTCGGCTTAAGCGGAGACACAGGCCCTGAGATCGTAGCGGAGTGGAACTTCTTCGCGCCACCCGCTTCATTCTCCGACCTGAACCCCGCCGTCGATCTCTCATCGAATCACTATGACGCCGAAGGAAACTTAAAAGACCAACCTCAACTCTACATGGGCCGCTGGGCCCTCGTCAGCAGCACAGGCGTCGTCTCCAAGCCCCTCACCGGCACCCTCTACATCGGCCCCACTCAACCGGTCGCGACAAAACCCTTCGACCCATCGACGTACTACAAGTACTCAACCGGCGGCCTCTCACAAGACACCTACAACGGGATCGTCGCGAACGCCGGCCCTCGCCGGTTGAATTGATCAATCTTTTAGTGCATCCAAAACTGAACTTACTTCTGATTTGCAGTTACTGAATTGACGAGATTGACTTCAATAACAAGACCTTAGCTCAAAAACGTCTGGATGCTTTCCACAAGCCTCTGTGCGGCATTAAGAAGCTCTCTTTCATTGGGCTTGAGAGTCCTCACTTCGTTTAACGACGAGATTGCTAGCGTTAACGCAGAGTAATCGCCACGGCGAAACACTTGATCAAAAGATGTTTTGGCTTGTCGTGCCTTTGTACTTTGAGGAACTGCCTCAACGACCTTATTGAATATAATCTCAACCGCATTTGCGTACGCCGCAACAGCGACATCTGGCGTTAAATTTTGTGCTTCCATATACTCACGAACACTTACCGAAAGACGCTTATCGATATCTGCAAATTCAAGAGTGCGTTGGATTACGTCGGGAGCTCGAGACTGTTCAAGACGTTTACCCGGATCTTTCAACACTTCATTCTCTCGAAGGAGATTTTCAACATATTTATCTAGATTTGCCCGCTCATCTTGCAGCAATTGTGAAGCCTTTTGAGCCTCAACCAGCCTGCCAGTAATTTCGCCGATCTGCTGGTCTTTCCGCGACAAAGCTTGTTGTGCATCGTTCACTCTAAGCAACTCTCTATTTAGAGCTTCCTGCAGCACTGCGCTGCGCTCACTATTTCGGATCAAAAATTCTTGGCTTCTTTGACGTATATTCAAAATCTCAACCCTATTCTTTTCGAAAACTGAATACGCTCTGGTCATCAATTTTGGAAAGAGGAGAAGTAGCATAGCTGTTGCAACGAATGGTTCCGTAAAAGCCCGCCAGTCGAGGACAGCCTTTATCCTTGCAACCTTCTGATCTGCATCTAAGTTGGAAAAAAGGAAGATTAGTAAAGGCCAATTAAATATAAAAAACGAGACTATGTATGAGCCAATAAACGGATCTGCCAGTCTTGGCTTCAAGGCTGCATCTGATACGTTTTCTGCAGTTTCTCTTACGGAGCTCGTCAGATCAGGTAACGAAATAAGTCCTCCTGTTGTTAAAATTGGAACCTATGAAGTTGCTAATTGCTGCGCTAGTAATTATCCACGCAGACCTGATGCTCTACTTGCCTCCACCGTTCTTCGAAGCATAGCAGTTATAGATACCTTTGAAGCAACTCTAGGCGATCCGCCTGAAGTGACTTTACAGACTCTTTGAACTCAATTCGAGATGTATCAATCTTGCGTACGTGCTCCTTGATCCAATCGATTTCTTCGAAGCTAAACCCGTAACGCATCAGCATTATCTCACTGGAATTGTCGGTCCCATAACGTATGTAATTCGCAAGTGTTCGGGCTCTGGAGTCAGCCGTTTTCCGGTAATATAGTTCGAATGCCGCACAAACGGGATCAATTATCGAAAGTGCGATAACCTTATCCAAATAGTCATACGTATCGTATACGACTAGATCGTAAGGCAGCTCTTCAGCCTTAATGCCCGCGAATGATGAGTACGTACCTTGCGTTTTATTCGGCAAGAAGAATGGGCCTTGGCTATACCGAACATTCATCTTGCTAAGCTCTTTCTCAGCATCCAGGTTTGAAATTATCTTCTTCCTTAAACTTGAGCGAATTTTTCGACGTTCAGTCAATTGACTCAGGTAAGCGTGCCTGAGAGAGACGATCTGACTAAAGGACCTTCCCTGGATGCTCCAAAGCAGAATTGGAATCGCCCCGCTAAGCACGCTTTGCTCAGCCGCCGTTAAATCTTTGCGTCTGAGATGTTGAAGGTAAATCACTTTAAACGAGTCTTTAATTTGAGTTCTCAATAATTCTTCAAGTTGGTAGTATTGATTCCCTTTTAATGGCTCACCATTCTTGAGAAGGTGGTCCAAGATGTGTTTAATTTCTGGTTCGATTTCTGGCTGAGCAAGTCGGTCAACTTGGACCTGCGGGATATGTAGATCATTATCAAACGAATTATTTTTTACCGCCTCTATCTCATCTTTAAGATCCTCGTCGAGATTATCGGTGTCCGCATCCAGCTCAGATATTTCAGAGAGGGAGTAGCTATCTTTAAAGCGCTCTTTAAAAAGATCAAGATTCGATCTTTTTACCACTGCGTACCCGTAGTCAAAAGTGTCTTGTTCCTTTCGTGCCCTTCCTGCGCGGCCAACAAGATTTTTAAGACCGAGCGTATCTAAATCTTTAAAGTTATCTATCCAGACAGCATCGAACGGCATGTTAATACCTTGGCTCAACGTTGATGTGGCAAAGCAAATTCGAGCTGCGCCTAAACGGACAAAATCTTCAATTAACAGGCGCGCTCGAAGAGGAATTGAACCATGATGAATGACTATCCCTCGTTTCATTAATTCAATAAGCTCAGACTTCTTCTCAGTTTCTGCATTTCCAGCGCCAATAAATGCCTTGAGCTTTTTAATAAGGCGAAGAGCTTTTCTGTCAGTGATTGGTGGACATGCTGCTATGTACTTTTCGAAGTCGACATTGTACTTCCCGCCATAGATTTTACTCTTCGACGTATATATTAGGACAGAGCCGTTGGACTGGATAATGTCGATGATTGGATCATTGGGTGCCGGCATCTCCGGTGACTCTTCGTGTGGCGAAAAGTATTTGAAGCTACCTTTAGAATGACAAAGATAGATTTTTCCGACCGAATGCTGAGTGAAGCTTTTTGCGCTAGCGTCTCGCTCAATTGAGTGTTTTTTTAATTGAGCCTCTGGATTTGAGACGAAGGGGTGAGCGAATACTTTCTTCGCCATTGGGAAATGGCGTTGGATTCGTCTAACAAAGGAATCGAACCGCGGTCCCCGGTTTTTATCTTCAGATATCTGGGCCTCATCAAGCAAAAAGAGCTCTATTCTGAACTCGTGCTGGCGCTTAAAGAGCTCAATCCCCCGTTCAGGAGTGATGATAAAGATTCTTCGCATTGTCTTGGCTGTGTTTACATTGTCGATGAATTGAAGAACCAAGACTTCCTTATCTGATTTTACTATCTCAATAACTCTCGCATAATATTCAGCGATTAACGCACGTGAAGGTACAACGATAATTACGTCATTTTTTGCATTCTTAATTAACGATCTAAAGAGGTAAGACTTGCCAGCACTCGTAGGTGCAGAAAAAGAAAAACAGAGATTACCTTTTATCGCTTTCAACGCACTGGCCTGTACAGGCGAAAAAAAGCTTCCCGACTCGCTTTCTATTGACCAGGCAAAAATTGAATAAATCTCCTCGAGAAATGAGAGCGGCTTTCCAGGCTTAAAAAACAGGCCCATTAAAGACAGGATTTTTGACTCATACTTAAAAAACTCGTTCTGATGGTACTCCTTTATATATGCTAGCTTTTCGAGAGAAGCTGGATTGATAGGCCCTTCAAGATGAAATTCCGCGACGATGCGATCCAATGTTTGAGTGATCTTTTCGCCGTCAATTAGAGCTTTGATCATTTATTTCGATTCCAATTAGGTAGATCTCTGGATAGACGAGCAGAGGATTTAGGAAACCGCATTCCAACGCGTTTTTTAAGATGCCGGCCGGGTTCTTCGCGTTTAGCGAGAACGCCGCGACGAATCCCTTTATCTTTTTCGTGGCATTTAAAGATGCGGTTCCGGAGACGAATTTACTAACGTCCGAAAGCTCTCCTTCATCCTTCTTGTCATTTATAAAATCGACGATTTGCTCTAGTGCATTGCTGTAAGGATTTGAGTCTGAGCTATATTTTGATTCGCCAAATATGATGATTTCACTTTTGCTTTGGGTGTGGAAATCAAAACCCATATTGCCAGATATTTTCTCTTTAAATAGCTCGGCCCACGGAACGCGCCCGTGCTCGTGATGAGTTATTAAAGTTTCCTGAGCTGTATAAGTAATTAGGTATTCGCCAAACTCAGCAGTTACCTCGCTGATCACTTTTGTAAGAACATCATTTACAAGCTTGGCAATCGTTCGCGATGCTCTTGCGTCGAACGCGACTTGATCTACAGCATTAAGACTACTGATCCAGCTTTTATCTTTGATCAAGGTTATGATTTCTTTTGCAGCAAAAGCAACATCTTGGACGACAACGTGAATGTAGTGAACTGCACAGCCGCTTTTTAAAACTACATCTTTTGAGATTAATTCCATCTGATCCTTTGGGATCTTAAGCGCCGCATAAGTGTCACAGTATATGACCTAGGCAGCGTTATTATAAAAACATATTAGATTTATAATCTAAATCTCTATCGACGTATTCAAATACAAAAGAACCGATTTGCATAAGTGGCGACATTAGTCGGTAAAGACGTCTTAAGAAGCACATCCTAGGTCTAATTTGTAAATAGGCTTCCTGTGAGCTTGTTATAGTAGATTTTTATTTATTTTTATTCGTCGTCTGATTCTCAACAAAATCTTTCGGATAGTGATCTAGGGTCAACTCTTGGTCGCGGTTGATCCACTAATGAAATGCTGGTGGCGGAACTTTTCGCGCTACCGACGCTTCAATAATTCGGGTTCAGAAGGAAAAGAGAAAGGTGATCACGGAAATAACGAGTGAGTTGAACAGACACAGGAGCCAGACGCGAAGGAAAAAGCTTTGGTAATATGGGGTGGTGAAATCGATTTTAAATAGGCTTTGATTCACCTGCGGCTTTTGCAGCGCAGGCTTCCATTAACCTTTTTAGCTCTTCGGTGATGGGCTCCTGAACTCTAGCTAGTTGAACAAATAACTTGTATGCTTTGAGCATAATAAGGGCGGCACCCAAACACGTATGTCGATACAGTCTCGAATAATCTCGCTCAGCAACTGGCTTAACTCCGCCCTCAGCCGAATGGTAGTGATTGAATGAGTGCCGATTACTATGAACGTAAAAGTTAGAAGGAGAATATATCTGAAAGTAAATCTCTAGCTCATTTTGCTTTTCAAAAAGCTGAAGGGTTTGTTGGAGATCATTTTCGATATCAGTGTGAATCTCAGCAGTTTTCGATTTTATCTCGTCGAAAAAATCTTTATCTTTGCCAAATCCGTTTTTATCCAAATGCCGGATCGCGTTCTTTAACCACCTTTCCTTTTCGAGTGCCGCTCTCTTGATGTGTCGATCATTAAAATCTTCGTCGAACATTGAGGACTTCATTAGAATAAATGACTCCGCAAGCGGTCTTAGGAGCATCGTCGCCGGAACAATCTGTTGGTTTAAAACTAGATTCACAATTCCTTGGAACGTCTCAATAATCCTTATGAAGAAGATGTACGAAATCGTTTCCATATCATTGAATGTCGGTTCCAGATCACGGATGTTACCGATAACCGCAAGATCCATCGCATCCAACATCTTGGCCAATGTCTCGCGTTGTTCACCGTTGTTAACCGTGTCTTGCTTCACCAATTATGATCTCTCTTATTTGAACTTCGTTCTTTTTCAGCCTGGCGGAGAAATGGTATGACCAAATTCGTTGAATGGTCGCATTCGGGACATAGCAAACAGCCCGCTTCATAAAAGAGCTGATAGTTTTTGAACGAGGTCGGAATCGGCGATTTGCAACGAGCACAAGTATAGCTTGAAAGGTCATGTATCTCGATAAGACGATCGAGATTATTCAGTTCGCCGAAATTTCCCCACGAACTAAACTTTTCCCATAATGCATAGCCGACATTAATTCGATGATCTGTGATGTCGAGTTCATCCGCTGCTCTTCTCCCGACGAGTTTCAGTAATGCTTCGACAACTTGGTACCCATGAAACATCACTATCGGCAGATAAGAATAAAGCCCCGTCCACTGCGATTCTATGTCGCTTGCGGTCGAATAAATAAAGTTAAAATTAGTATTCTCTGTTTTGTGAGTGCGCCGTTGAGTAACTAGGTGGGTAGACTTTTGAAAGAAGGTTTGAAAGCTCTGATCCGACTCTTTGTCATATCTAATTTCATGTATGAATTCTGCGTCTTCAAATTGCGGCAACGGATACAGGGTGTAGATTTTCTTGATTATTTCTTTTGGATCTAACGTTTGGTTCTGACCAAGCCCAAAATGGTCGATTTCTCCTTTCCAAAAATTAAAAATAAAGCTTCCGGGATCGGCGAGCAAATATTCGAGATAGAGAAGGTTCTCCACAAGTGGTTTGCGAAGCAAATGAAACGTGACAGTTAACTTTCCCTTTTGAGAACAATTGAGGGCCTCAAAGATGAAGTGACACATGTCCGATAGAATTGCGACAGTCACTTGCCGATATAGTAAAAGAAAAACTTCTACGAATCTTCCCTCCTCTTCGAGAATTTGAATTATGTCGCGTCCTTCGGCGCTTTGAAGCTTTTTGAGAAGCCCCCCGTCCTCATCAATGACAGAAACGTTAAATACATTTGCTTTAACTCCTTCGACAACCGTTTGAGCAAGACAGTCATGAATCATTAAACAGTATTGATGGGCAAAGCGGTGTTTTTCCGGCAGCAACATGGAGTCAGCGTCGTTAGAAATTCCATTTTTGCGATCGCCTTCACTATTCAAGGAAGAGAAGTTTAACAGCTTTTTCAAAAATACTTTTATCATGCGATCCGCTGAACTCATTTTTTCCGCAGATGTTGCGGGCAGGAGGGTCCGAGAAAGATTTCTTTTCGATTTCCGCGATTTAATGCGCAGTAAGCACTGCAGGATTTATCAAAGACGAAATACTGGAAATGTTCTTTATTAGCTTCATAGTCTGCTGTCAGCTCACGCTCAGCTTCTTCTCTTGAATCGAACTCAGGAAATTGTAAATAAATAGATCGATTGTCGACGTTAGGCCGGACTGTTTGAATCATTTCGTGAATATCAAATTGAACCTTGGAGCGATCGAGGTAAAACGTTTCGAACAGTTCATCGTTGATGCTGCCAAAAGTTTTGCCAGCCGGTAGAACGGTTTGAAAGCGTCCGCCATCGCACGACACCTCATAATAGCTCAATAACTTGGTCGCGTGATAACGGACTTCATACTCATCTCGGAAAGCCTTTTGATCAGGGAAGAGTAACGTCCAAGGTTCGAAAAACTCTGTGAGCTCGCGATCATGCCCTAATTCACGAATAGTGAATTCCGGAAAAGGCTCATAATAAAAGAAACCGCCGTAGGTATCACGATCGTGTTTCCAGTTTGAATGATCGAGTACATAGATTTTGAATCTTTCTAGCGGTGATTTATCTAAGCCAAATCTCTCCCTGAACATTGCATCAACTAACTTTTCCGGAGTTGACTCGTTCGGGGCGACATTGCGATCGCCGAGCCTTGTGTAAACTGCTCCAGCACGAATTGTTCGTCCTTGGAACGTATAGTCCTGTATCAGCCAGTATGGTTTGTAAGCGTCTCCGTGTATTCGAAGCACTTGGACAACTTTGTTATCAGGACAAAGGCAGTCAAAGAGTTCAAGATGAGGCATAAAATTTAGACGAGCCCCTCTTAAAGTATCAATAACATTGTTCAGCTGCCTTCTTTGATCTTCTGGTATTCCTAAGATTTCTTTTCGATCACTTACGCCGTAAACCAGATGCCGAGGTTTCTCTCCGAGAACGTTACTCATGCAAAGTATGTCGTGGACAAAGTCTGGGTTGCTTCCGTATTGAGCCTTAAAATCCAAATGGGTATGTTCATTGAGTTGAAGGAGTAATTCCAGCTCCTGATACTGCATCTTTATACCTTTCGTTTTTTACTCGGCTTCGAGCGAATACCTTAGTGCTTCCACAATTACTTCGCTCATAGAGCGTTGGCTTTTCTTAGCGAGTCTTTTTAACTCGGCTTCAATTTCTGCCGGAATCCGAACTGCAATTAACTTTTTCGGTGTTTTACTCTTCGTTAAAATTTTGCGCCTGAAGCTTCGTTTCATACATTCCCAATCTGTATTACAAAGTGTTATACATTAGCGAATGGAACGAAAACCTCAAGCATGCTGCACTAAATTGAATGCATTGATTTTCGAAAAGTGACGCGAAATCGCGCAGATTCCAATACGTAGTTCGAGTCGCGCGACCAGGAGCGCAAAATTGACCATCTAACTATGCGAACTTATTCCGGAGAAGAAGTGGATGGGGTAGCAGGACTCGAACCTGCGAATGACAGAATCAAAATCTGTTGTCTTGCCAACTTGACTATACCCCATCAAGAAAGACGAACCACAGTTGTAGTGGAGATGAACCACAGGCTCAAGGAAAAATCGTCTCTCGAGGGCTCAAATCAAGGGCTTCAAAGCAAGCAGGGCCAACCACTTACGCGAGGTCTTCCAAGGAGGAAACCCTCGAGAGAAATGCTGGTTTAGCAGGCAGTTTGAGAGCGAGTCACCCAAAAACTGCCGACACATTGAGCTGCTGGCTCGCGTCTCAACCCCGTCGACGGGGTTCCGAGACGCGGACGCTCCACTTCCGCCGGCCAAGATCAAGATCCCAGTGCGACACGCGTTTGGTAAAGAACTTCGTGGGGCGTGAGGTATCCGAGCACCTTTCTGGGTCGGTGATTGAACCTATCTTCTAACTTTTTTAAATCTTGTCTGGTTAAAAGGTTGATGTCGGTTTGATGCGTTAGATAACGCCTCAGTTTACCGATCACGTTCTCAACTGATCCTCGCTGCTGAGGCGAGTACGGATCGCAGTAATAAGTCGGCACACCGGTTTTGCCTGAGTCCATAAACTCGGTTCCGTTATCGTTGGTAATCGTAAGCGGAGTTTGTTTTCCGATGCTGATCAGATGTCTTGTTTTGGCAGCGACGTTTTTATAACTACGCTTATTGAGTTTAGCGAGTCTGACAAAGCGAGAGCGTCTTTCTAAACAGACCAAGATCATCTCGCGGTCTTTAACCAAGACCGTGTCCCTTTCCCAGTCACCAAGTCTTTCTCGTCTTTCTACATCCTCTGGCCGTTCATGGATGGAGAGCATCCACGACGGCTTTTCTCTAGACGCTTGACGATTCTTTCTCTTTCTTCCCGAGCGACGGTTATAGCGCAAAAGCAGGCATCTTAAATCACGCCGATGGATCCGAAGCTCGTTATAGATCGTTTGGTGAGAGCTTAAGCCAAGCGTTCCCGAGATGAGATCGGGAGAGAGCTCATTAGTTAAAGCGGCTTTAAGCCTTTGCGCTAATTCAGGATCGCTAAAAATGCGCTTTTTTGCGCAAGACTTGCGGCGCCTTGCACTGAGCGCATCCGCCCAAGGTGCCTTATACTGGCCAGACTTACACTTGTTGCGTCTTAGCTCCCGGTAAATCGTCGATCGGTGAACTTTAAGCCGAAGAGATATTTCTAGAACACTAATTCCGATGTCTTTTAACGCTTCAATCTGGCATCTCTGATCACGATTCACCCTTCGGTAATTTGACGGCATTCGGCTGTTCTCCATTTTTCCAATTTAGTCGTTAGAAAAACGGTGTTACCGAAGGTGTGGATCTTCTTTCAATCATTCTTTGTCGCGCTCGGATCTTTAATGCGGCCGGCGGAAGTGAAGCGAACGAGATATATTCCTGTGAGCGAAAGACCACCGAAGGCGCCATGCTGCTTTGTTGACCGCGCGACCGGACGACGTTGCAACTCAACCCGCTTTTTGCAACTTGATCATGTTGTACCGTTCGCGCAAGGCGGAGCGAATCGCAGAGAAAATCTGCGCTGGATGTGCGGAGAGCATAATCGAGCCAGAGTTATGGAGGCGCAACTGTGAACTCAAGAGAAAGAACTACGAGTACTTGAGCTAGGCGCGCCGGGTACGCCGCCATCTTTCTCGGTCACGACGGATTGCGATAGATGCGCGGAACCGCCAAGAGAAGCGCACTTGCGAAGAAGCGGTGCCCAATCTTGACTGACGCCCTTTGTGAAGTCGCTGGTCGACATCTCCCGACGCTGCGGAAGAGCGACGTACGGGCAGGGGTCATAAGTCATCAAGAGACGGCGGAAAATGGCGCTTCGGAAAGTCATGAGGTCTCCTTCATGAAAGGCTTTTCAGAAGCCTCGGCAAAGGCTTTACAAACGATGCTCTTCAAACTGCGTGCTCGACTCGAGCGCAATCACATCACGGCTGGCAACGTGGCGTGTCCGGCCTGCGGATGACCGGCCAACAGCCCGTCTTGCAATAGAGGTTTCAATTCCGCCGCTGCCATGTCGCCCGGTCCTCGGACGCCACTAAGGCGCGCCCCAACGCGCAAGCAAACTCAGCGCGGGTGTGGTAGAAGATTGCGATGTCCGACGATTCTCAGAAAAATCTTAAGGGCCGCGGGGCGCAGGCGAATCCGGTGAACCGGTACGATAAGCTTCACGTCGAGCTCGAGCACCTCGAGGACGTGGGACTGACGGAAGACGATCGCCCCTTGCTGCGAACGGAGTTCTTCACCGACTTCAGCCGCACGATCGTGAACAAGAATAACTCGCCCGATATTCCGTTCACGTACAGCATCAATCCGTACCGCGGATGCGAACACGGCTGTGCGTACTGCTACGCGAGACCGACGCACGAATATCTCGGACTCTCGGCCGGCTACGACTTCGAATCGAAAATTTTCGTTAAGCTCAACGCCGCCGAACTTCTCAGAGAGCGCTTTCACGAGCCGAGTTGGGAGCCTGATATGGTCAGCGTGAGCGGAGTCACCGACTGCTACCAACCGGCCGAGCGCAAATTCAAACTCACGCGCCAAATTCTCGAAGTGATGAACGAGTTCAAAAATCCGGTCGGGCTCATCACCAAGAACGCCCTCATCACAAGAGACATCGACATTCTTCAAGAGCTTGCGAAAGACAATCTTGTCGCAACGTTCATTTCGCTCACGACTCTAGACGACAGACTCGCGCGAGATCTCGAACCGCGTACCAGCAGCCCAAAAGCGCGCCTCAACGCCGTCGAGCAACTTGCAAAAGCAGGAGTTCCGGTCGGAGTGAATCTTGCGCCGATGATACCAGGTTTAAACGATCACGAGATGCCGGCCCTTCTGAAAGCCGCGCGCGAGGCCGGAGCGAAATACAGCGGTTTCACACCGGTGCGGCTGCCTTCGAGCGTTCTCCCCGTATTCACCGACTGGCTTGAGCGCGTGAGACCTGAACGAGCGCAAAAAGTTTTGAGCGCGATCAAGGATATTCGGGGCGGAAAGCTGAATGACGCAAACTTCGGTTCACGCTTTGAAGGAGAAGGTCCTCGCGCCGAAAGCATGCGAGCGATGTACGACCTCTATGCGAAGAAATTCGGTTTCAACGAAATGCACATTCACTTGTCGCGCGATAAATTCAAACGCCCTCCGAAAAAGGGCGATCAGATGACGTTCTTCTAGAAAGTCCTTGAGATGTCTGCGAGCTGCAGATGCAGCGGCAAACGCTCCTCAAACGAGCGAAATCCGGCGCAGCTCTTCACCTACCGAAAAGTCCTCACCGGTGACGGTCAAGACGCCGTCTTGCACGAGAAAGTTCCAGCGACAGTCGCGCTCGAGATGCGACGCAAGCTCTTCCAAGAAACGTGGCGGCACGGCAAACACTTCGATCTCGCTTGCGCGGTGAACATCGCGTGCGTCGAGAGCGCGCGGATCTTTATATGTGTAAACGCGAACCGAGTTCGCCGCCTTTGAGGCCTTATGGAGCTTGCGCGCGGCCGGATTTCCGATCTCGATCCAAAGATCGATCGTTCCATGCACGCCTAAGCGGCGAAGCGCGGGTTCGTCGGGATCACTTAATCCGCCTGCCGCGAATTCAACTCCCGAATTCAACGCAAACGCGATCACCCGTGTCAGTAAATAATCGGGAGTTTCGGAAGGGTGCATCGCCACGCGGAAATCGAGCGAGTCATAAACCCCGCGATCCAAATCCGAAAGATCGATGCGAAAACGATAAAGCGTCACTGCGGCCATCGGTAGCCAAGAGACCACCGATGACCGCGCAAGGTCAAACACGAACCGTGGTGACTCTCTCGACGATCATATTGGGCGGAATAAACGTGTCTTCCACCAGAACCACTTCCTCGACGTCTTCGACATCGTCGAAGTCCGTTCCCATCGCTCGGCTGACCTGGTCGGCGGTGGTTGACGAAACCATCTTCATCGCAAGATCAGCCATCACACCGACGGCGGCGACTCCCGCCAAAACACGCACGTGTTTTTCCGAGCGGCGATCGAGCGCGATTCCGCCCAACGCCCAAGCCGCTGCCGCCGAAACGCCTCTCCAACCCAGCAAGTGATTGGCGGCAACTGCAGCGCCGGTAACGGCCGCCGCTTCTGCGAGACCGATGGCGTCTTGCTCGCGATGCGTGTACGAGCGGCCCAACATGCGCCGCGTGTTTTGCGCGACCACAACCGAATCAGCCGCCGCAAGCCAGCCCACACCGATTTCCGCCGACACCCTCACCGCTTTCGCGGCAGGCGATTCGCTCTCAGGCAAAGCCCGCCGATACATGACCGTTGCCGCAGTCATCACGGCCATCGCGGCGCCCATCGAATAGAAACGTTCATTCACCAACGTATATGCATACGTCAGCCCACTGGCCGCGATCACGTGATTCCAAATCGATGCTTCGGGCGACTGTTGTTCTTTCGGAAGTAACCCGTAGGCGATTTGGCCCGCGAAAATTGGAAACCAAATCCCGAATGCAGGCGGAGCCGGTTGCCCTGGAGCGCGATCCCGATTCGCCAGTTTCGAGTACCGCGGAGAAATGTAAGTGTTAAGTGCCGCGTTGGCGGCAGACGAGAGAACGTTTGCGTAAGACATCATGACCTCCTAATGCAGAGTCGGTTCAAGCCAAGGATCGAACACAACTCGCATGCAGTTATCGGATTTTGATTTAAACATTTTGTAACCTTCAGCTCCTTCCCGGAGCGAAAGTGTATGCGTCAGTAAAAACGAAGGATCGGCCTCACCTTTTTCGATCATCTTGAGCAAACGAGAGACGTAGCGCGGGCCGTGCACTTGTCCCATCCGGAACCGAAGACCTTTATTCATCGCCGCACCCATCGGGAACTTGTCGACGAGTCCGCCGTACACTCCGACGACACTCACCGTTCCCCCTTTGCGGCAAGAATGGATGGCCTGGCGTAAGACCGTCGCTCCGCGGCCGTCTGCTCCGACGGCATCGATGCAGGAATCGGGGCCGCGTCCGCCCGTTAATTCCTTCAGCGCTTCGTGAACGTCGACTTCGTCGTAGTTCAGAACTTCAACTCGTGACCGCAATGCGGCTTCTTTCAAACGCGATGGAACCTGGTCGATTACGATCACGCGATCCGCGCCAAGGTGAAACGCGGATTGAATGGCCATCTGTCCGACTCCGCCCGCGCCCCAAACGGCGACGACGTGACCCGGTTGGATTTCGCACATATCAGCCGCCATAAATCCCGTCGGAAATGCGTCACTCACAAAGAGGGCGCTCTCATTTGAAAGTCCGTCCGGTACCGGCGTGCAACCGAGATCGGCAAACGGCACGCGAACGTACTGTGCGTGCGATCCCGCATAGCCACCGAAGGCCGCGGAGTAACCGAAAATTCCGCACGTTGCGAAACCGAAGGCTTCATCGAGGATGTCTTCATTCGGATTCGTGTTGTCACAAAGAGAGTAATCGCCTGTTTGACAGTGGTAACAATGCCCGCAACCGATGATGCTCGACACGACAACGCGCTGGCCGACTTGAATCTTTTGAACGTCGCGGCCGCGATCGACAACTTCACCGATGAACTCGCGGCCGATGATGTCGCCCGCTTTCATCGACGGAATGTGCCCATCCAGCAAGTGAAGGTCTGCACCGTTTACGCTTGAAAGAGTCACGCGCACGATCGCATCGTGCGGGTTGATCAAACGTGGGTCAGGAACCGTCTCGCATGTGACCGAACTTGCACCATTCCAGCAGAGAGCCTTCATCCCAGCACCCCGCTTAAAACGCCCGCTGTTCGCACGCCGTGAACGCGCGCATCCGTTCGCGCCACTTCTCCGGCTTCGATCATCTGCTTTGCGCGCTTCAGGATCCTACGCAATTCACGATCGGCACTGACCCTCGAAAGCCCCTCGGGCCAGCGAACAACCCGGCCCTGAACCTCGGTTTCAGAACCGGAAGCTCTCGGGCGAAACGTAAAAGTAATGTCGAGTGAAGGGGGTTCATCAAGAAAGTAAAGTTCGACCGCTGCAAGCGAACCGTAAATCGTGACCGTTCGCTGGAGGTCAGTCACACAAGTGGCCGTCGTCAGCTCCAGAGGACGGATCGCAATCTTCGCACGCGATGCGCGCAAGCCCGCCACGACCGCCGAAGCTCCAAAAGCAATGCGCGCGAGCCACGACTTCGACTGAAGGGCGACCGTCGCGCAAACCGACGCCGCCGCCAATGCGACCCGACGTTCAATCGCGTTCACTTCAACTTCGTTGATGACGCGTTCAGGGACCGTTCGTGTTTCAAGCGCCGATAACACCGCACCTCCCTCGTGCTGCGATTGTCGCGCACGAGGAAAACGGAGAGATCATTTTTTAAGGAGGATTTTGTGACGTTACCGAGACGCTGCTTCGTCGATGAGTAATGTAAAGTCACGATGCTTGAGAAGCGCTGTCGCAGGAAGCGACTTCGAGTATGCACACAACTGCGAAACAACGTCGCGCTTTGATGCGCCCGAGGCGATCATCAAAATCGATTTACAGTTCATGAAGGTCGATGCGCCGTAAGTAATGCCCCACGTTTTTTCGGTGAGACCGAGCGTCTTACGTGTGATGTCCGTAAGCTCAACGCATCCGCCGTAAAAATTCTGCGGAAGCGTCGGTTCATGAAAGGCCACGTGGCCGTTCAGACCTAAGCCCAGGATCGCGACGTCCGCCGCCGAATCGGCGCGATCAATCCATTCGAAATCCGCGGCGTAAGAAGGAAGATGCTCTTCAAAGAATTTG
>Ga0068856_100002922_pt1 | contig 17503 bp, 18 predicted proteins | sample KBSCornC62_FD_66595 | JGI IMG/M metagenome (GOLD analysis project Ga0068856, IMG submission 66595) | Corn rhizosphere microbial communities from Kellogg Biological Station, Michigan, USA - KBS Corn C6-2 | ecosystem: Host-associated > Plants > Roots > Rhizosphere > Soil ...
GGCTTGGAGCAGGTACGGATAGGGCATCGTGAAGTAGCCGCTCATCCCCCAGTCAGCGCCCCAGGAGTTGCGGACGATGAACCACTGGTTTTGCTCGTCGTAGCCGACCGCGAGCACCGCGTGACCGGTGGGTGGCTCGGGATCGGCTGGCGGCATCGCGAGGTGCCCGGTTTCCCTCGTCTCAGGTGTATCGAAGTTGCTGAAGACAGAAAAGCCGAAGATGAAGGGGAATCCCTCCGCGAGGCAGCCCTTCAACTGCATCAGGCTCTGTGTCAACCGCAGGTAGCGGAGGGCCTGATAGTCCACCGCTTCGGCATAGCTTGTGTCCGACGGTTTCTCTCGAAACCGGGAAGTGTCATAGGGCCAGATTGTCTCTTTGCAGGCGCCTTGAGCCACCACGCTCTTTATGCCGTCACGTATTTCGGCCCCGGGGTCGGACTCGATCGTGCCCTCCATGGCGCGCTCGTTGTAATAGATGAAGAGCCGCGAAGGAACGAACTGTTCCGGGACGCCTTGCTTGATCTGGTCGAACTCCAAGGCTGCCGCTATCGCGTTCGCGGTACAGCTGCTAAGCCGGCCTTGGTCGTAGACCTCAGGGCAGTGCTCCCGCAGGTCAACCTGCTCGGGCAGCTCTTCGAGCCGCCTCGGCGGCGCTCCGTAGACCAGGTCCCTGCCGTCCGGGAAATCCGGCTTCCACCCGTACCCCTTGTCTATGTGGGGCATCGATCATCCAGCCGTAGGATTCTCTTCTTGCTTCTTGCTGGGGAGAAGTCGAGAGCTTCGATGGGGCGACAAACTCCCAAATCACTCAAGAGTTGTCAAGTAATTACTAGACTTTGCGCGCAGACCTAGAGTAGCCGGACAGTCCCAAGAAACTAACTGCTGAGCGAGATCACGTGAGCGCTCTGGGGGGCGGCGCGGCCCTCTAGTACGTCTAGGTAAGCGCTCTTGACGGCGTCGAAACCTCGGCCGCGATCCACCTCCAGCCAGCCGGCTGTCCACTCGCAGAATGGGCGCCAGACCTCCGCAACGCGGCGCTCGAGTTCGGCCGGGCCCCAATCGGTGGAGCGCTTTTCGACCCGGGTAGGGGCGAAGAAGAAGGTCGGGATGGGGCCTGGGAGGTCGCCCTGGCCGGAGCCGAGCTCCTCCCAGTGCGTCACCCCCACGGTCATGCTGTAGGCGAGGTTCTCGCCGAAGTGCGTGTGGACCGCCTGGCGCACGGCGCCGTCCCCGGCGATGTCGACGTAGGTCGCGGGTCCGTCGCCGAGCGAGTCGATCTCGTCGTAGCCGACCGTGCGAGCGTAGATGCCGAAGCCCTCGACGAACTCCTTGTTCGCCGCTGAGGTGAGGCCGATCAGCTCGACGCCGTCGCGTTGCGCCAGCAGGAAGGCGGCGGCGATCGCGGTCTTGCTCGAGGCGCTGGAGATCACGATCGGACCACGCTCGGTGAGCCCCTCGTCGGCGAGCTGGTCGTCGATCAGGAAGGAGGTGAAGAAGAGCGGCCGCAGCAGCATCTGCACGTCCTCGCTGTCGGCGCTGTAGAAGGGATCGCTGTCGCTGGCAAGGTACCGATGGTAGGCCGAGGGCAGCGCCGCCCGGTGGGGTGAGGCATCGGTGAAGCCGTTGCCGTTGACGCTCGCCGGCGTCACCAGCAGGTGCGAGGAGGGAGGCAGGTAGCCGTAGACACGGGTTCCGACCTCGACGCCCTCGGCCTCGCTCTTCTCGACCTCGGCAAAGCCCCACATCGGCACCCGCCCCCACCCTTCCTCGGCGGGGAAGAAGTCCCAGTAGGACATTGCCTCGCCCATCACCGCGTAGGTGATGTTGTTCGCCGTCAGGCCGAAGCTGTCTACCCGCAGCAGCGCCTGGCCGGCCTCGACCGCGGGCGGTTCCGTCTCGGCGATGCGGCACTCGCGCAGATCGTCGCGCCTGACCAGGAAGTCGCTCATTCACCGCATGCTCTCACGGGCGGGCAAATCGAGCGAAGCCCCGTCCGGGCCTTCCTTCAGCTGGCGCTCGGGTACGCTCGCCCTTCCCCGCGACCACGACTGGAGCCTCATGAACAACGCACTCAGCGGCGAAGAGGCCGCCAAGCTCTACGGCAATCGCTTCCTCGTCGAAGACGCGCCCGACGGCCCGTTCCCCCAGGGGGGCATGTCCGCCCTCGATGCGATGAGACTGGTCGATGAGGAACTGGCGCTGGAGGGGGACCCCAACCGCAACCTCGCCACCTTCGTCACCACCTGGATGGAGCCCGAGGCGCAACGGCTGATCGGCGAGAACCTCTACCGCAACTTCATCGACCACGCCGAGTACCCGATCTCGGCCGAGATCGAGCAGCGCTGCATCCGCATGCTCGCCGACCTCTACCACGCCCCCGGGGAGACGACCGGCGCCCGCACTCAGGGCTCCTCAGAGGCGATCATGCTCGGCGCGCTCTCGCTGAAGTGGAAGTGGAAGCAGCGACGCGAAGCCGCATCGAAGCCCGTCGAGCGGCCGAACCTGATCTTCGGCGGCGACGTGCACGTGGTCTGGGAGAAGTTCTGCCGCTACTTCGACGTCGAGCCGCGGATCGTGCCGCTGCAGGACGACAAATACGTGATCGGTCCCGAGGACGTGCAGCCCCACATCGACGAGAACACGATCGGCGTCGCCGCGGTGCTCGGCACCACCTTCACCGGCCACGCCGACGACATCGTCGGCATCAACGAGCTGCTCGTCGACCTCAAGGGCGAAAAGGGCCTCGACGTGCCACTGCACATCGACGGCGCCAGCGGGGGCTTCGTCTGGCCCTTTCTCTACCCCGATTCCGAGTGGGATTTCCGGCTCGAGCAGGTGCGCTCGATCAACGTCTCGGGCCACAAGTTCGGCCTGGTCTACCCCGGCGTCGGCTGGCTCGTCTTCCGCGAAAAGTCAGACCTCGCCGAGGACCTCGTCTTCTACGAGAACTACCTGGGCAAAACCGACGCCACGTTCACACTCAACTTCTCCACCGGGGCCTCGATGGTGCTCGCCCAGTACTACAACTTCGTGCGCTACGGGCGCGAGGGCTACGCCTACGTGATGCGGGCGATGCAGCAGAACGCCCGTTGCCTGGCCGAGAAGCTGAAGGAGAACGGCAACTTCGAGCTGATCGGCGACGGCGAGGAGCAGCTGCCGCTGGTCGCCTTCCGGCTCGCCGGCGAAAAGAACTACGACGAGTTCGACGTCTCCTGGCAGCTCTCCGCCGAGCGCGGCTGGATGCTTCCCGCCTACACGATGCCGCCCAACGCCGAAGACGTGAAGGTGCTGCGGGCTCTGGTCAAGCAGACGCTCAGCCGTGAGCAGGTAGACCGCCTCGCCGCCGACCTCGACCTCGCCTGTAAGACGCTGGAGAAGAAGGGCGGCGCCCATCCTTCCGAGCGCAAGAAGATGAAGCAGAGCCCGGGCTACTGACCCCGGCGAGATAGAGGGGGACACGCAGGCGCTCCTCCAGCGCCTGCATCGCGACAGCCGAGTCCTCCTCGGCGCCGCTGCCGTAGGCCAGGACCACCTCACCGGCGGGAAAGCCGCGGAGCTGGTCCTCGACGGTTTGCACGACGTTCTCATCCCCCAGGCGCGCTGTCGCCTCGAGTCCGCTCCCGGCCAGGGCGGCCACCGCGTGGACCAGGCTGCGCTGGGCCCGTTCCCGGCCCGGCCCGACGTCCGAGGTCCAGCGCTCGAGGAAGCGCTGCCGGCAGGGCGCGACCAGGACGATCTCCGGCGCTTCCCAGGTGGACCCGCGCTCGACGTGACCCAGCATGAACTCGGCCAGCGCCGTCTCGTCCAGCGGACCGGCGAGGACGACCAGGATGCGATGCCGCGGGTCCGCGGCGGCAGCGGGCACGATTGGGTGGAGCGGCGGCTTGCGAACCGCGAGGACGATGATCGCCGCCGCGGCCAGGGCTCCGACCGCCATGCCTAGGCCCGGGCCGCCGAGGTAGAAGCCGCCGACGATCGGCAGGGCGATGCCGGCAACGATCGGCGGCAGCTTCCAGGCTGCCAGGTGCCGCGGCTGTGCCGCCGGATGCTCGGGTCGATTGCTCTTCATCGCCTCCACCTCACCGGTTCCCTATTTCAAGGTAGCGCGAACCCCCGGAAACGTTGGAGCTCTTCGAGGTGCGCCTGCGAGAGCTCGCCGATCAGGCGCTCGCCCTCGGGCGTCAGCCGCAGGCGGATCACGCGGTGATCGTCGGGATCGCGGCTGCGCTCGACGTAGCCAGCCCTCTCGGTGCGATCCGCGAGGCCGACGGCGCTGTGGTGGCGAAGCAGCAGGGATTCGGCAACCTCGCCGATCGTCGGGCCGTCGGTCCCGGCCTGCCCCTTGACCGCGAGCAGGAGCTGGTGCTGGGACGGCGTCAGCCCGGCGGCAAGCGCCTGCTGCTCGCTCCAGCGAAGGAAGCGGCGCAGCTCGGTGCGGAAGCCGAGCAGCTTCGCGTAGTCGGACTGCTTCATCCGGGCCATCTCAGCCCGCCCCTTCCTCGGCCTGGCGGAAACGGCCGAAGCCGATCAGGTCCAGCGGGCGCAGCACGCGCTCCCCGTGGCGTTCCTCCTGCAGGTCGCGCAGGCGGCCCTGCAGGAGCTGCTCGAGGCCGATCGAGCCGAGGCAGCGGCGCGGGTCCTCGCGGTCGACGACCGAGAGCTTGGTCGATTCGGTCTCCGCCATGACGTAGGCGACGTGGCGCAGGGTGTCGTCGGCGTAAACCACCTGCGGGGCGGGACGCTCGGCGATCGGCTTCGGGCCGGCGCTCATCACCTCGTGGACGAAGAGGACCTCGAGCGGATCGACGCTGTACTCACGGCTCAGGTGCAGGCCGCGACGGGCGATCTTCTCGGTCAGCACCGAGCGACGCAGGATCAACACCGAGATCGCGAAGGCCGCCGTCGCCGTGACCAGCAGCGGCAGCATCGCTTCGTAGCGGTGGGTCAGCTCGAGCGCGAAGACGACGCCGGTGAGCGGCGAGCGCATCACGCCGCCGAGCACCCCGGCGAGCCCGACCAGGGGCCAGAACCCGGCGGCGACGTGGGGGAAGACCGTGGCCTCGAGGCCGCCGAGGGCGCCGCCGATCATCAGCATCGGCGCGAGCACCCCGCCGGAGGTGCCGGACCCGAGCGAGAGCGACCAGATCAGCGTCTTGACGATCAGGATGCCGACGATCAGGTTGAGCGCGATCGTCCCGTTCAGCTCGGCTTCGATCACGTTGTAGCCGACGCCCAGCGCCTGGGGGACGATCAGGCCGCCGGCGCCGATCACCAGTCCGCCGATGGCCGGCCACCACATCCAGTGGACCGGCAGCCGCTGGAAGGTGTCCTCGGAGAGGTAGACGAGGGTGGTGGCGAGCAGGGCCAGCAGCCCGGCGAAGATCCCGGCGAGAACGCAGAGCCCGTAGGCGGCGGCATCGAGGTGAAGCGCCCCCGCCGGAGCCTGGAAGACCGCCCCAGTGCCGAGCAGGGGCACCCGGACAACGCTGGCGACGGCAACCGCGGCGACGACCGGGATGAAGCTGCGCGGCCGCCACTCGAAGAGCAGCAGCTCGACGGCCAGCAGCACCGAGGCAAGCGGGGCGTTGAAGGTTGCGGCCATCCCGGCGGCGGCGCCGGCGACCAGCAGGGTCTTGCGCTCGTCGGCGGTGAGGTGGAGGAGCTGGGCCGAGATCGAGCCGAGTGCGCCGCCGGTCATGATGATCGGACCCTCGGCGCCGAAGGGCCCGCCGGTGCCGATCGCGATCGCCGAGGCGAGGGGCTTCAGCACCGCGACGCGAGGCTGCACGCGGCTGCCGGCGGTGAGGATCGACTCGATCGCCTCCGGGATGCCGTGACCGCGGATCTTCTCCGAGCCGTAGCGCGCCATCAGCCCGATCGCGAGGCCGCCGCAGACCGGCGCCAGGAGGATCAGCGCGGGGGAGTGGTGCCCGCCCCCCGGTGCGACGAGCGCCGTGCCGAAGCGTTGATAGAAGACGAGGTTGGTGATCAGCCCGATCAGCCGCAGCAGGGCCCAGGCGACGGCCGCGCTCAGCGCCCCGATCGGCAGGGCGTAGGCGGCGATGACGAGCAGGCGCGGGGTCGCGGTGAAGTCGCCCAGGTGGCGCAGCGAGCCGGTCCCCTGGCGCATCTCAGAAAAATATCGTACTGCGATCTATTTTCTGTGAGGAGAGCACGTTGCGGCTAGGACGCGGGGCGTTCTTTCAGCCGCCGGCTAGGGCGCGAGTGCTCGCACCAGCTCCGCCGCCGGCCGTACGGCGTCGATCCTCGCCACGGTCTCCCCTGCGTAGAGCGGGCCGGCGTCGAGGAGGTTGACCGGGCCGTCATCGGTTGGGCCGAGCGGCGTGAGCAGGCGACTCTCGGGCGTCTGGGCGCGGGCCATACGGCCTTGCAGGTCGGCCGGGAGGTAACGGGCGCCCGGGGCCAAGAGGCGGTTCAGGGTGCGGTTCAAGCGCGGGCCGCGAGGATCGCCGCTGAGCCAACATTCGGTGGCGCGGTTGGCGATGACGCGGTGAGGGGCCGGCCAGCCGGCGCCGAAGAGCTCGGTGAGGAGCGTGCGCTCGGCGGCGAGCAGGCGCTCGCGGTAACGGGGATGGGCGCGGCTCTCCTCCGCGAGCAGGAACCGCGTGCCCGCCACCGCCGCGGCGGCTCCGGCATCGAGCGCCCGCACGACGTCCTCCCGCGTGGCGATTCCTCCCGCGAGCAGGAGGGGATAGCCGGCGGGCAGGGCGTTGGCGACGCGCTCGAGCAGGTCCAGCGCAGGCGTCGTCGCCCGCACGTGGCCGCCCGCCTCGACGCCCTGGACGATCAGCGCATCGGCGCCGGCGGCGTGGGCCGCTCGCGCCTCGTCGACCGAGCCGCACTGGTGCAGCCAGACGCCGGCGGTGCGTCGGCGCGGCCGCCCCCAGAAGGTGACCACGGCGTCGGCCTCCGCCGCCGCCTCGAACCAGTCGCGGCGGGCGAACGGCAGCAGAAGGTTGACCGCGAGCGGTCGATCGGTCAGCGCTCTCGCGGCGGCGAGCTCGCGGCGGATCGCAGAGGCGCCGCCGACGGCGATCGTGCCCAGGCCACCGGCCTCGGAGACCGCGGCTGCCAGCTCGTGTCGGCTCAGCCCGCCGCCCATTCCCGCCTGCACGACGGGAGCCTCGAGCCGCAGGCCGGCGAGCATCGTCAGCCGGCCCGAACCCCGACGAGGCAGCCGGCGCGCTCGGGGTCGCGGGGCTCGAATTCGGCCAGCTCCGCCGCCGGGTCCAGCCTGGCGAGGATCGCCGCGGTGATGCCCCGGTGCAGGCCGCAGACCACCGCTTGGTTCTCCCGCACCGAGTCGCGATACGGGCAGTTGCCCAAGCGGCAGCTGAAGCCACCCTCCTCCCGGCTCAGCGTCGGCTCGAAGCCGAGCGCGGCGAGCGCGTCGGTCAGGTCTCGGGCGGGGTCGCCGCTGGGGGAAGGCGCCAGCTCGGCGCCGATCTCTTCTCCGGCAAGCTCGACCTCGCGCAGGCGCCTGGCGTCGGCCGGGATCGCTCGCGCCAGCCAGCCGGCCAGGTCGGAGTAGGCGCGCGGCCGCTGCCCACCCGGCTGGGCGTCGGGCGAGACGGCCCAGCTGTCGCGCGGGCGGCCCGGTCCGGCGCGGATGCGGCCGCGGGTGACGAAGCCGCCCTCGAGCAGCCGCTCGAGGTGACGGCGGATTCCGTTCGGGTGCAGGCCGAAGTTCTCGGCCACCTCCTCCGTCCCCGCCGGAGCGCGCCGCTCGACCAGGAAGTTGAAGATCTGAGCCCGGGTCGGTTGCGCGAGCGCGTCCTCGGCGGGAAGCGGCAAATCCATCGCGCCAGCCTTACACAGCGGGGGACGCGACTAGATCGCGCACTCGCCCTCGCCACGGATCACTTCGTACGGGCTGGAGCGGTTCCAGTCGATGAACTCCTGCATCGTCTCGAGGCTGAACTCCGACGGCAGGGTCAGCGGCTTGACCTCGGCTTCGAAGCGCTCGTTGCCGACCCGCTCGGCGAACCGCTCGAAGTTCTCACCCTCCATGCGTTCGGCCTCGTACATCTGCAGCCAGCGCTCGACCGCGTCCGGCACGCGCTTGGCCGGCAGGCGCGACTTCAACCGCTTGCCGAAAGCCACGTCGCCGTTGGCGGCGCGGCCGCCGATGTGGGGGATGTAGGCGGGCATCTGGCGCTCGCCGATCTTGAGCGAGGCGCCGTAGAAGCCGATCGTGCCGATGTGGTGCTGGCCGCAGCCGTTGGGGCAGCCGCTCATCTTGATCTGGATCGCCCTGGTCAGCGGGTCGACGATTTCCATCGCCTCGAGCCGCTCCTGGATCGCCTGATTCAGGCCCATCGAGCTGGTGATCCCCATCTTGCAGCTGTCGGTGCCGGGACAGCTGATCACGTCGTCGATTTCGAAGGCGCCGGCGTCGCTGAGGCCGAGCTCGCGCAAGCGGCCCCAGACCTCGTACAGCGCCTCGTCGCGGACCCAGCGCAGGACGAAGTTCTGCTCGACCGTGCTGCGGGCGCTGCCGCCGCAGTACTCGCGCACGATCGCCGCCAGGCCGCGGAACTGCTCGGGAGTGAGGTCGCCGCGGGTCACCTTGACCGCGACGGTGGAGAAGCCCGCCTGGCGCTGCGGCGTCACGTTGCGCTCGACGAAGAGGTCGAACTCCGAGCGCTTGCTGTCGGCCGCCGCGTACTCGCGGTCCGCCTCGGCCGCCTCCGCTTCCTCGTCGTGGTCGAAGCGCAGCCGCGCCACTTCGGCGGCGTAGTCCCGCTCACGCGTCCAATCGCCGGCCAGCTCCTCCTCGACCAGCTCGCGGAAGGCCTCCGGGCCGATCTTGTCGAGCAGGACCTTGATCCGGGCCCGGGCGCGGTTCTTGCGCAGCCAGTCCTGGCGGTCGAAGATGCGGACGATCGCCTCGGTGACCCGCAGGTACTCGCCGTCCTCGGCGCCGACGAAGTCGAAGATCTTGTGGGCGAGGCGGGGCATGATCGCGGTGCCGCCGCCGACCCAGACCTCGAAGCCGCGCTCGCCGCCGCCCAGCGTCGCGTCACGGATCACCGGCAGGAAGCCGATGTCGTGGATCGGCACGATCGCGCGATCGGCCGGCGAGGAGGAGAAGGCGGTCTTCCACTTGCGCGGCATCGCCTGGGTGACCGGATGGCGGACGAAATAGCGCACGTACGCGCCGGCGTAGGGGGTGGGGTCGAAGACCTCGTCGGTTGCGACGCCGGCGTAGGGGTCGGCGGTGACGTTGCGGACCGTGTTGCCGCAGCCCTCGCGCGAGGAGAGGCCGGCCTCCCCAAGCTGGCGGATCAGCTTCGCCGCGTCGACCAGCGGCACGTGGTGGAGCTGGATGTTCTGGCGGGTCGTGATGTGCCCCTTGCGCAGCGGTACCCAGCGCTCGATCACGTCGGCGAAGGCCTCGAGCTGATCCGGCGAGACGCCGCCGAAGGGCAGCTTGACCCGGATCATCTGCACGTCGGCCTGGCGCTGGCCGTAGACGCCCTGTTTGAGCCGGAAGGGGATGAAGGCGCCCTCCTCCTGCTCGCCCGCCAGGAAGCTGCCGGCCTCGGAGGTGAAGTCGTCGAACTCGTCGGCGAGGATCGGGATCACGTGACCGGGGACGTTCTCGTAGGTCTCCGGGTTCTCCCGCGAGCCCGGTGCGCCCTTGCCGACCTGCCGCTTGCCGTGATCGACGTCGAGGCCGTCGAGGACCGCCGTGGCCCCGCTCCCGGTGAGCGTTGACGCGTCCATGCTTCGTGTCCTCCTTGGTCGGGTTGGGCGAGCGCGGCTTTAAACAGCCGGAGTGTGAAAAATACCAATCCCGACCGGGATTCAGGTATTTGTGCTCTCGTCCGTGACGAAATCCCGCAGACTGCGGAAATCCTCGGCGCAGGCGGGGCAGCCCTCGAGGTGGGCCCGCATGCTGGGGACCTCGCGATCGGCGCGCTCGCCGGCGAGGGAGAGCTCCACGTAGCGGTCGAGCTGGGCGAAGCATTCCTCGCAGCTCAGCTCCGGCTCCTCGAGTCCCAGCACTCGGGCCAGCGCATCGGCCGCATCCCGCTTTTTGCTCTGGTCGCTCATCGTTCCTCCTCTCGGTCCAGTCCGAGCTCGATGCCCCGCTCGCGCAGCGCGGCGCGCAGTTTGCGACGAGCATCGTGCAGGCTCTTGTAAAGGGCGCCGCGAGTCGAGCCGAGGCGCTCGGCGAGCACGTCGATCGGCACGTCGTTCAGCGCCACGGCGACGAGCACCTCGCGCTGGCGAGGGCTGAGGCCGTTTTCGATCTCCTCGCGCAGGACGGTGAAGAGCTCGGCGTCTTCGGCGCCGCTGCCGGCCCAGCTCGTCGCCGCCGCGAGCGTCGACCAGGCCTCCTCCTCCAGCGGGACCTCACGCCCCTGCCAGGCCAGCCGCCGCAGCTTGACCGCTGCCTCGAGCAGGGCGAACTTGTAGGCCCAGGTGGTGAAGCGACTCTCGCCGCGAAACTGGTCGAGCTTGGCGAGCACCGCGACCAGCGCGTCGTCGGCGCTCTGCTGGGCCAGGTCCTCGAAATCGCCGCCGCGCAGATGGGGCAGACCGGCGCGCCGGCGGTCGATCTCGAAGCGGGCGGCCTTCAGCAACAGGGCGTGAAGCTCGCCGACCGCTGCGTCGCGGCTCGCCCCACCGTCGCTCAGCTGCTCGAGCCAGCGTTGCGACTCGGCGGCGGCGCTGAGGTCGCTGGGGGTTTCGGTCGGAGCCGTCATCGTCGCGGGTGCCACACATTGTTAGCGCTGCGCCCCGGCCGATTCTTACCCCAGAGGTAAGACCGGCTCCCTGGCCGACGCAGAGGAAGGAGAGGAAATCCACTACCCATAGGAGGCTCCATGTCCACCACCGCCACCCTCGATCCGCGCGCCGAAGCCGTTGCCGGCTCGTCGACGCTGGCTGAGAAGCTGAAGGCCGATCCCGCCTACCAGGCCTTTCTCCTGCTGCGGATCGCCTTCACCGTCGCGCCGATCCTCTTCGGCCTCGACAAGTTCTTCAACGTGATGGTCGACTGGGAGTCCTACCTGGCACCCTGGATCAACGACATCGTCCCCGGCAGCGCCGCCACCGCGATGCACCTTGTCGGCATCGTCGAGATCGTCGCCGGGATCTTCGTCGCGTTGAAGCCGCGCTACGGCGCCTACGTTGTCGCTGCCTGGCTGGCCGGGATCATCATCAACCTGCTCACCTACTCCGGCTACTACGACATAGCCCTGCGTGACTTCGGCCTGATGCTGGGCGCGCTCACCCTGGCGCGGCTGGCGAGCGTCTACGACCCGCCTGGGCTGGAGGTGAAGCTCTAAGGACTGGGATGGGGCTCGGCCCGCGCGGCTCAGGCGACCGGCGGCGGTGTGCCGTCGACGCTGGCGGCGAGGGCCGGGTCCCACTCGCAGACGGTGCAGGCGTGCGCGAATACCGAGCGGAAGAACTCGAGCGCGGTGGCGTGGGGGTCGGCGCTCCGGCGGACGTCGTCCCAGTCGAGGATGTACTGGCCCAGCTCGGTGTCCCAGCGGGCGGCAGCGGGGGAGACCACGCCGTCGGAGAACGAGTCCGGGGCGGGATGGGCGTAGGCGTAGAAGGCGGCCTTGCCGTAGTTGGGGTCGCCCGGCCACCAGCCGACGGCGACCTCCTGGGCGTCCATCGCGTTGCGCATGATGAAGTCGTTCGACGGCGGCTCGGCCGGTTGGCCGGAGAAGAGGCTGACGGCGAGGTCGAAGGAGCCCCACCAGGCGTTGACCGGGGTGCGCCGGCCGCGGAAGGGCGCCCGGAACTCGGCGAGGACGAGGGCGGCGCGCGTCGCCGCTTCGAAGTAGGTGGCGACCTGGCCGGGGTCGTAGATGGCGTGCTCCTGGTCCTGGTCGAGCGGCGTGCTCCAGGGCACCTCCTGCGGGGTGAGGTCGATCTGCAGTGGGCCAGCGAGCTGGGCGATTGCGGCGAGCACCTCGCGGGCCACCTCGCCCACCGGGCGATTCGGTGTCAGCGCGATCCGGCGCGACCCGCCGCCGCTGTGCTCGACCACCGCCTCGTGGGCGTGCAGGTCGAGCGCCACGACCAGCAAGCCCGACCGATCGGGCGCCGGCAGCGGCAACGTTTCCCAGCCCCGCGCGCTCAGCCGCAGCGCCGCATGCTGAAGCTGCGGCTCGGGCGCGGCCAGCTGCGCGGCGAGCTTGCCGAGCAGTTGGGTGTGCGCGTGCAGGGTGTCGCAGGTCTCATTCCATTGCTCGTAAGAGCTAGCTGGCCACGGCGCGGGCACCGACTCAGCTTAGGATGATGGCGATGAAGATGCGCGCCGCGGTACTCGAGCAGTTCGGCGAGCCGCTCAGCGTGCGGGAGGTCGAGCTGGCCGAGCCGCGTGTCGGCGAGGTCCTGGTCCGGCTCGCCGCCTGCGGCGTCTGCCACACCGACCTCTACACCGCTTCTGGCGCCGATCCCTCGGGCTATGCGCCGACCGTGCTCGGGCACGAGGGCGCCGGCGTGGTCGAGCGGGTCGGCCCTGAGGTCACCCTGCTGGCGCCCGGCGATCACGTCGTCACCCTCTTCTCGCCCCAGTGCGGCGAGTGCCTCCACTGTCTCGACCCCCGCACCAACCTCTGCCTGGCGATCCGCGAGCAGCAGAACAAGGGCTTCCTGCCCGACGGCAGCACCCGCATCTCGCTCGGCGGCGATCCGATCCGCCACTTCATGGGCTGCTCGACCTTCGCCGAGTACACCGTGATGCCGGAGATCGCCCTGGCCAAGGTCAGTCCGGAGGCGCCCTTCGAGCACGCCTGCCTCTTTGCCTGCGGTCTCTCGACCGGCCTCGGCGCCGCGATCAACACCGCCGCGGTGCAGGCGGGCGGCACCTGCGTCGTCTTCGGCGCCGGCATGGTCGGCCTCGGCGCCGTCGCCGGCTGCCGTCTGCAGGGCGCCGAGCGGATCGCCTGCGTCGATCTGTCTCCGGAGCGGCTCGAGCTGGCCCGCGGCCAGGGCGCCACCGACCTCCTGCTCGCCGGCGAGAGCACCGTCGAGGAGATCCTCGAGATGACCGGCGGCTTTGGCGCCGACTACACCTTCGAGGCGACCGGCAACGTCGCCGTGATGCGCCAGGCGGTCGAAGCGGCGCGCATGGGCTGGGGCCTTTGCACCGTCGCCGGCGTGGCCGGCAAGGGGGAGACCCTCGACGTCGTGCCGCGCTTCCTGATCACCGGCCGCCGCATCGCCGGCTCCTCCTTCGGCGGCGTCAAGGGTCGCGACCAGGTGCCGGTGTTGGTCGAGCGCTACCTCGCCGGCGAGATCGACCTCAGCCCATTCGTCTCCCACCGCATCGGGCTCGACGAGGTCAACCGCGGCTTCGAGCTGATGGAGGCCCAGGACGGGATCCGCAGCGTGATCGAGTTCGCCTAGCGCCCTCGCATGAGTTCCGCCCTGCCGGGTAGGAAGCGGACGACCGCAAAGACCTATGAGAGGACTCAGATGGCTGACGAGGTTCGGAACAAGGACGATGCCAAGGGACGCGTGAAGGAGGCGGCGGGCAACCTGACCGGCGACGACGATCTCAAGCGCGAGGGCAAGGTCGACAAAGCCACCGGCGCTGCAAAGGACGGGGTCGAGAAGGTCGCCGACAAGGCCAAGGACGCGTTGGGGCGCGACTAGCAACCGCGCCGCCGTAGCCACGCATGCCCGTTTGGATCGCCCGCCGCGCCGTGCCCGCTGCCTGGAGACGGATCCCCTGGCGGATGGTTTGGGCGGTCGTGCTCTGGCTCGGCGCGAGGGGGCGAGAGCGCGTCGAAACCAATCTCACCGCGAAGGAACAGCGCGAGTTTTGGAGCCTGGTTAAAAAGTCGAAGGGCCGCCCCGGCAGCCTGCCCCAGCGCGACCGCACGAGGCTGAAGAACATCGCCGGCAAGGCGGTGCGCGGCTAGCGCCGCGTCCGCGAGAATCCGACGACCATGGCTGACCTCGTCCTCGGCCCGCTGCTGCGCTACGTCGGCGAGACCGAGGCGACTGTCTGGGTCGAGACCGACTCGCCCTGCGAGGTCGAAGTGCTCGGCCACCGCGAGCCGACCTTCACGGTCGAAGAGCACTTCTACGCGCTGGTCCGGATCGAGGACCTGGAGCCGGGCAGTTTCAACGAGTACGAGGTGATGCTCGACGGGGAGCGGCGCTGGCCGGAGCCTGGCTCCGACCTGCCGCCGAGCGCGATCCGCACGTTTGGCCGCGACAAGCCGCTCGACATCTGCTTTGGCTCATGCCGGGTGGCCTTGCCGCACACCGAGCCCTACACGGAGAGCAAGGACAGTCACGAAGACGGCAAGGAGTACGACGCCCTGCGCGTGCTCGCCCTCGAAATGAGCCGTACCGAGCGCGACAAGTGGCCGGAGCTGCTCTTCCTGCTCGGCGATCAGGTCTACGTCGACGAGGGTTCGCCGCGGACGCGCGAGCGGATTCGCCAGCGGCGCGGCACCGGCACGCCTCCGGGCGAGGAGGTCACCGACTTCGAGGAGTACTCCTGGCTCTACCTCGAGTCCTGGAGCGAGCCGATGATCCGCTGGCTCTTCTCCACGGTCTCGGTCTCGATGCTCTGGGACGACCACGATATGAGCGACGACTGGAACATCTCCGGCGCCTGGGTCGAGGAGATGGAGGAACGGTCCTGGTGGCACCGGCGCGCCGCCTCGGGAATCATCAGCTACTGGGTCTACCAGCACCTCGGCAACCTCTCGCCGCGCGAGCTCGACGAGAACGAGCTCTACGGCCGGGTCCGCGGCAACGAGCGGGCGACCGCCGAGCTGCGTCGCTTCGCCGCCGAGATCGAAACGACTGGCTCGGGCAGCCGCTGGAGCTATTGCCGCGATTTCGGCAAGACGCGGGCGCTCTTCATCGACTCGCGCGCCGGTCGGGTGCTGGAGAAGGGCGAGCGCTCGATCTTCGACGAGGAGGAGTGGCAGTGGATCGTCGAGCACGCCAGCGGCGACTTCGACCATCTGCTGATCTCGACGACCGTTCCCTTCCTGCTCTCGCCCGGCTTCCACTACCTCGAGGCCTGGAGCGAGCGCGTCTGCGACGGCGCCTGGGGCCGGCTGGCGGCGCGCGGCGCCGAGTGGCTCCGTCGCACGGTCGACTTCGACCACTGGGCCTCCTTCGACAAGTCCTTCCAGCTGCTGCGCGGCCTGCTCGAAGAAGTCGGCGCCGGCAAGCGGGGTCCGGCGCCGGCCTCGATCGTCGTCCTCTCCGGCGACGTCCACCACGCCTACCTGGCCGAGACGGCATTCCGGCCCGGCGCGGAGATGCAGAGCGCCGTTTACCAGGCCGTCTGCTCGCCCTACCGCAACCCGCTCGACACCCACGAGCGGCGCGCGATCGAGGTCGGCTTCACGCGACCCTTCATCGCCGCGATGCGCGGCCTGGCCGGGTGGGCTGGGGTATCGGACCCCGGCCTGCGCTGGCGCCTCGCCGAGGGTCCATACTTCGACAACCAGGTCGCGACCCTGCGCCTCGACGGGCGCAGGGCCGAAATGCAGCTCGACAAGACGGTCCCCGGCGAGGAGGAGGAGCGCCGACTCGACTGCGTCTTCGAGCGTCGCTTGACCTAGCGCTGGTCCTGCTGATCTAGCTCGCGCTCGCGCTCGTCCGCCTTGCGCTCGTTCAGCTCCGCCTCGGCGGCCGTGCGGCGCGCCCGCTCCTCGGCCAGCTGCGCCTCGCTGCGGGCGCTCTCCGCTTGCTCGCGGTGATGGCTGACGTCGTCCTGCATGGCCTGGTTCTGCGCCTGACCAAGTTGCTGTTCTCGTTTGCGACGCGAAGCGCTCGCGATCAGGGCGACGACGATCGCCAGAACCACGACGACGATTACGACGATCAACACGGTGGACATTCGATCTCCTCCTTGGAGCTTGGATCGGTTAATTCGACTAACCGGCTCCCGCTGTACCCGCGAGCCGGAGGGGGAAACGCCCGGGGTCGACCACCGAGGTCGCCGAGCTGCGCTACGCGCGCGACGTCAAAGAGGCGCTTGGCTGGCTGCTGCGCTGCGAGGAAGAGGCGATCGAAGCGCTGCAGGAAGCGATCGAGCCGACCGGCCGCGAGGGTCGCTCCGAGGCCCTGGAGCACATGCTCGAGCACCAGATCATGCGCAAGCAGCGCCAGGCCGACTTCCTGCAGCGGGCGCTCGGCTCTTGATCGCACCCAGGTCGCTGGATGGGATTCGGGCCGCCGTGGCCTGGGTAGGAGTCCCCTACCGCGAATCGCCTCGAGGGAAGCGCCGGTCGTCAGCCGGACCTTCACGGGCCTAACTGACAAGGAGGAAGAGATGGCCGACCTGACCACGCTCGAGGAGAAGCTGGCCGAGGTGACCGGCCTGGCCGGCGCCGCGCAGGAGGCGACGAAAAAGGTCGAGTCGCTGCTGGACGGCGGCTCCCTGGCGGAGAAGCTGCGTGAGATGCGCGAGGAGACGGAGGAGACCGAAAACCGCTGCCTGCGGGTCGCCGCTGAGCGCGACGGCAAGAAGACGGCGATCGAGGAGAAGGCCCGCGAAACGAAAAGCGAGGCCTCGGAGATGATGAAGACCTACCTCGGCGAGGACTCCGATGAGCTCGACGGCTTCGAGTTCCTGACCATAGCCGAGGCCGGCGAGGTGGGTCACTGGGCCATCCTCGGCAAGCTGAACGAGAAGGCGGGCGAGGACGACATCAAGGAGCTGGTCGACTGGGCGCTGCCGATCCAGGAGCGCCACCTGGTCACGGTGCGAGACGGTTCGCTGGAGCTGGCGGCCGAGGAGGATCCGTACTCCTGAGCCCCACCTCCTGAGTAACCGCACGAGCATGACCGCCACGGCCCGATCGCGGCGTTTGCGACGCTCGGACTGCGCCGGCGAGGGCATCGTCCGGCGGCGCCGCGGGCGGGGCTTCGCCTACCTCGACGCCGACGGTGAGCGGGTCGAGGATGTCGAGACCCTGGAGCGGATCGGCGAGCTGGCGATCCCGCCGGCCTGGAAGGACGTCTGGGTCTGTCCCGATCCCCTCGGGCATATCCAGGCGACCGGGACCGACGCCGCCGGCCGCAAGCAGTACCTCTACCACTCGCGTTGGCGGCAGCGCCGGGCAGAGCTCAAGTTCGCCGCCGTTCGCGAGTTCGCCGCCGCGTTGCCGCGACTGCGCCGCGCCGTCACCGCCGACCTGCGACGCAAGGGCATGTCACGCGAGCGCGCCCTGGCCTGCGCCGTGCGCCTGCTCGACCTCGGCTTCTTCAGGGTCGGCAGCGATACCTACGCCGAGGAAAACGAGAGCTACGGGCTGGCGACGATCCGGCGCGAGCACGTCTCGCTCAAGCGCGGCGAGGCGGTCTTCGACTTTCCCGCCAAGAGCGGGCAGCGCCGGGTGCAATCGATTCGCGACCCGGCGGCGCTGCGCGCGATCGAGACGATGCGCCGGCGCCGCGGCGGGCCCGAGGATCTGCTCGCCTGGCGCGAGGGCAAGGAGTGGCGCGACGTCCACTCCGACGACGTCAACGC
>Ga0068856_100002924_pt1 | contig 17486 bp, 18 predicted proteins | sample KBSCornC62_FD_66595 | JGI IMG/M metagenome (GOLD analysis project Ga0068856, IMG submission 66595) | Corn rhizosphere microbial communities from Kellogg Biological Station, Michigan, USA - KBS Corn C6-2 | ecosystem: Host-associated > Plants > Roots > Rhizosphere > Soil ...
GTCGCCAGCACGGCTGCGGTGAAGGCGTTGCGGTCCGGGCCGCCGACCGCGATCCGGGTGTCCGGCAGGTTGGAGTCGACCCGCAGCGCGCCGTAGCGGTTGCCGGTGTCCAGCGACGTGGTCGAGGTGACCCCGGCCCGGACCAGCGCCACGACCAGCTCCCGGACGCCGGCGAGCGATCCGGCGTCGGCGACCACCTCGGCCACGCCCACCGCGGTCGTGGTGTCGCCGGCCACCACCCGCGCGGTCGAGCCGACGCCGAACCACGAGTACGCCGGGTTGTCGAGGGTCCACGGGTGCTCGGCCGAGTCGACGTCGACGATGCCGTAGCCGCGGCCGACGACCGCGGCGCCGACCTCGCTGACCGGCAGGCCGCCGGGCACGTCCGTCGGCCAGCGCAGCCGCAGCAGCCGGTCCGACCCGGTCGGCCGCAGCCGCGTCGTGCAGTCCACACGCGACAGTCCGGCCCAGACGGTCAGGGTCTGCTCGTAGCGGACGCCGTCCAGCTCGCCGGAGACGACGAGCCGCTGCCCGGCCGGCGAGGTCTCGGCCCGGACCGCGGCCCGGCCGGACGCCGCGCCGGCCCGCGGTGGACCGGTCGGCAGCAGGTGCCACGGGCCCTCGCCGAACGTCGGATGCTGCGGGTACTCGTCGTACACCAGCAGCTCGTTGCCGGTCCGGCCGGGCGGGATCAGCTCGCGGCCGAGCCGGCGGTCCAGCCAGGAGCTGACCGTGCCGCCGCGAGCCGGGTCGGCGGTGAGACGGTACGCGTCGTTCTCGATCGTGCTGCCGGCCGCCCGGGACCAGCCCGGCGTTCGGCCGGGGACGAGCCGGTAGGTCTGCCAGCCGGTCGCCGGCACGTCCCTGGCCACGAACGAGAGCACCCGCCCGTCGAGCACCGCCGGCACGGGCGCGCCGGCGGCGTCGAGCACCGACCAGTCGCCGGCCGGCAGCTCGGCCCGGACCAGGTCGGTGCACGGCCAGGCCAGTCCGTTCAGGACGGTCACCGCGGCGCCCGGGCCGGAGGTGTCCACCCGCGACAGGAGGTGCCGGGCGGCGCCGGCGAGCACGGCGCCCCCGACGGTCCAGGCGTCCCGCCAGCCGGCCAGCAGGTCGAGGTAGACCTGGTCGCCCTCGCTGCCGGTGACAGCGTCGTGGTGGGCGCCGTAGAGCAGCTGCCGCCAGCCCCGGTCGACGGCCGCGTGCGGGAAGCGCGCGCCGTGCAGCGCGGCCAGGGTGGCGAACCGCTCGCCGTCCGCGACCCGCACCTCCGCCTCCCGGTTGGCCTGCTTGGTGTCGATGTAGGAGACGTCCTTGCCGGTGTAGACGGGGTTCATGTCCCGGCTCACCGGCACCGGGGCCCGGCCCTCGGCGGACAGCTCGGCCCGCACCGCGGCGAGGAAGTCCCGCGGCACCGCGCAGACGAACCGCGGCCAGGTGTAGCGGGCGTTCCAGTCCCGGTGGATCTCGGTGACCCACTTGTTCGGCGGTGAGTAGTCCGTGCCCACCGGGATCAGCACGTTGCGGGTCGCGGCCACCGGCTGGAGCGACCGGAACAGGTCGTGCACGGCGGTCTCGGCCTCGGCCAGCGTCGGCGCCGAGTCCATCCACCAGCCGGCCGAGTAGTGCGCCGGCATGTACGCCGTGAGCAACCCGGCGCCGCTCGGCGCCACCCACTCGAACTCGCTGGGGAACTGCATCACCCGCGCGTCCCCGTACCCGCCGTGGGTCTGGATCGGTCCCCACTGGTGGAACGGTCCGCGGGCCCACGACGACGCGGTCAGCCCGGCGCCGGCGCAGAGCCCCGGGAACTGCGGGTCGTGCCCGAACGCGTCGAGCTGCCAGGCCGTCTCGGGGTCGCCTCCGAGCACGTCCCGCTGCAGCGCGATCCCGTACGCGAGGTTGCGGATCGTCGACTCGACCACGGTGAGGTTGGTGTTCGGCTCGTTGTAGGTGCCGCCGACCAGCTCGCACCGGCCCTCGTCGAGCAGCCGGCGCAGGAACGCGCGTTCCGCCGGCACGGTGTCCCACCACGGCTTGAGGTAGTCGGTCTCCGCCAGCACGAACCGGTAGTCCGGGTCGTGCCTGGCCGCCTCGAGGTGTGCCCGGACCAGGTCGAAACCGGCCAGCTGGAACGCCTGCCGCACCGAGTCGGGACCGGTCTTCTCGTCCCAGGCCTCTGTGTACGCGGCCTGCGTGGTCCACCAGACCGGGTCGTAGTGGAAGTGCGGCACCAGGTACGCCGTCCAGCCCGGCTCGGCGACCGGGATCGTCACCTCGGCGCTGGCCTGGCCGGCCGGCCCGCGCACGGTCACCACCGCCCGCACCTCGGTGCCGACCGCGCGGTCGGCGAGCGGCACCGGCACCTCGACGGTCAGCTCGGCCCCGGTCAGCTCAACGGTCAGCGCGGTTCCCGGCGAGACGCCGACCGTCACCGGGCCGGGCTCGCCGGCGACCGTCACCCGGACGACCTGCTCCGGGGCCTCAGGCGGACCGACGAACAGCTCGGGATGCTCGACCCGCACGATCGACACGGCCATGGGCCCATCCTCACGCGGACCCCCGGATCAGGGCGAGATGGCGCACCGGTCCGGCGGCGCCGGACCGGCCGCGGTGAACTCCAGCCGCAGCGAGTCGGTGCGCGGGAGCACCAGCGCGGCCCCGTCGGCGGTCGTCCAGCCGCCGGGCAGGAAGAAGTACTGCCCGCCGGACTGCAGCACCAGCTTGAGCCCGTCGTACCGGTAGCGGTACGCGCTGCCCTGGCCGGCGCAGGTCGTCTCGGTGATCCCGGGCCCGCGCAGCGCGAGGTCGCGCTCGCTGTAGAGCACCGTGTCCGGCCAGGCGGGCAGCGCGGCGGCCATCTCCTCCGCCCGGCCGGTGCCGATACCGGTCGCGTAGCTGCCGACGGCCCAGAACAGGCCGACGCTGGCCAGCACGAACGCCGCCGTCCACTCGGCCACGGCCACCTCGGCCCGCAGTGGGACCGGCACGTCGCCGGCCCGCCGCCGGTCGATCAGCCGCGGCACCGAGACCGTGACGGCGACGACGCCCGCGGTGAGGCTCAGCCCGCCCAGCTCGGGGGCAGTGTCGCCGACCGTTCCGCCGACCGCGAGGGCGACGGCGGCCAGCACGATGAGGGCGGCGCCGACCGCGGCGACGATCGGCAGCCCGGTACGCAGGACCCGCTCCCGGGTGGGCTCGTCGAGCAGCTGGAACACGACCCGGATCAGCCAGAGGACGACGAGGGCGAGCGCCGCCGCCAGCACCAGCGGCAGGAAGATCCCCTCGACGCTGCGGGTCAGGTAGTCCCGGACGCTGAGGTCGAGGGTGGTGAAGTTGACCCCGAAGTAGCGGCAGTAGCCGGCCACGTACGTCTGTCCGAAGTAGAACAGCAGGCCGGTCAGCAGGGTCGTCGGCGCGACGACCGTGCCCAGGAGGCGCAGCACGCGCGGCATCATGGCGACGGACTGTCCGATGTGGACATCTGCGCGTCGTCCGGCGCCGGCGACATCGTGTCGTCCGGCGCGGGCGAGGTGGTCTCCCCGGGATCCGGGCAGGTGACGATCGTCGCGGTGATGCGGCTGCCACGCTGGACGGTGGACACGCCGCCCTCGTCCGTCGGGACCGCCGGCGGCTCGGACATCCAGGTGAGTCCGCAGGCGCGGTCCGGGTCGGTGATGATGTGGTACGTCACCGTCAGGCAGCCGGGCGCGCCGTCCTTGCTGCCGCAGGCGGCGGCGATGCTGTTCTCGAAGTCCTGCGGGCTGATCTCGGTGATCCGGATCGACTCCGGCAGACCCACGTTCCGGTCATGCTTGACGGAGCCGGATCCTCCGCCGCCGCCCGACCCGCTCCGGTTGGACCCGTCCGATCCACCGCCGCCCGAGTCCATTCCGCCGGAGCCGCCCTGGTCGGAGCCGGAATCGGAGGCCGCCGGGCCGGCCGGGATCTGCTGCCCGGCGACCGGGTCGCCGCCGTTGGCTCCGCAGGCGACCACCGCCGCCGCGAGCATCGCGGCTGACGCGAACCTGACCCATCTGGACATGCCGACCACCCCCGGCTGGTGCATCCCCTGCGGGTATGAACCGGGGTGGGCCGTCCTGATACAGCTCACCGGCGGGTGACCGGGTCGACCTGCAGCGGTGTGCCTCAGCGTTGACTCCTTGAGCGCGCCGGGTGTTGTGGCGGGCGTCCGCGGCGGCTACCAATGGCGCAGGCCGGCGATGCGGCCGGGTCGATCGGGCGCTGCCGGCGAGGGGGAGCGGGCGATGGATGCGAAGGCGCTGCGGGTCGTGCTGGTGGTCGTCGCGCTGGCATTGACCGGATGTGGAGCATCGGCGGAGTCCGCCGGGTCGGGGATGACGCTCTACACGTGCGCGACCGCGAACGTCGAGCAGGCGCTCGTGTCGGCGTTCGAGCAGGGGCACCCAGGGGCGAAGGTGAACGTGTTCCGGGCCCCCACCGGCCAGCTCAACGCGCGGGTCGCCGCGGACGTGCGGTCCGGCGGCATCCGGGCCGACGTCATCTGGGCCTGCGACCCGCTGACGATGCACGGGTACGACGGCCAGGGACTGCTGCGGGAGTGGAGCCCACCGAACGCGGCCGAGGTCCCCGCCAGGTACCGCACCGCCCGCTTCACCGGCGTCCACCTGCTCTACATGGTCGCGGTGGTACGCAGCGGCGTGCCGGCACCGGCGAGCTGGGCCGACCTGACGTCACCGGCCTACCGGGACGCCGTGGCGCTGCCGAGCCCGAGCTTCGCCGCCTCCGCGCTGGGCGCGCTCGGCTACTTCGCATCGGCGCCCGGCTACGGTCTGCGCTTCTACCGCGACCTGAAGGCGAACGGGGCCGTGCAGGTGGACGCCCCGGCCGATGCGCTGACCGGCGTGGAGCGCGGCACCTACAAGGCGGCGTTCACGCTGGCCGATGCCGCGTACGCGGACCAGAAGAAGGGCTCGCCGATCGAGGTGGTCTGGCCGAAGCCCGGCGCCGTCGCGATCTACGGACCCATCGGCGTGACGACCAGGAAGCAGCTCTCCCCGCTGGCCGAGCAGTTCGCCTCGTTCGCCACCAGCCGGGCCGGACAGCAGGTGATGACCGGGCAGAAGGTCTACGTGACGCTGCCCGGCCTCGGCGGTGGTCCGCCGATCCCGTCCGGCAGCCCGGTGGTCTCGCCGGACTGGCCGGCGCTGTTCGGCAGCTACAAGTCCGTGCTCGCCGACTATTCCGCGACGTTCGCCGGTTGAGGGCGGCCATGCGCGGGTCGGCCCGGGTCGGCGACCGAGCGGCTCTCGGCGTCGCCGCGCTGGCGATCGGTGCGCTGGTCGTGGTCCCGCTGGTCCGGCTCGGCCAGGTCCTGACCGAGCAGCACGGTTCCTCGCTGTCGCGGGTGCTGCACGGGCCGGGGCTGGCCGACGCGGCGGTGCACACGGCGCTGCTGGTCGGCACGGTCCCGATCCTCGCGGTGACGCTTGGCTCGGCGATGGCGCTGCTGCTGCGTCACACCGACCTCCCGCTGCGGGGCATGTTGCTCGTCCTCGCGGTCCTGCCCCTGGTGGTGCCCCAGTTCGTGCTCGGCTACAGCTGGAGCCAGGCGTACGGACGAGGCGGGTTCACCGACAGCCTGCTCGGGTTGCACTGGACCGGGCTCGAGGGCCCGGTGGGGGTCATCGTGGTGCTCGTGATCGACACCGCGCCCCTGAGCTTCCTGCTGACCACGGCCGGGCTCGCCACCCGGGCCCAGCCGGAGCTCGAGCACGCGGCGCGGCTGAGCGGCGCCGGCGGCTGGGCGGTGTTGCGTACGGTCAGCCTGCCGCTGCTCCGTCCGGTCTTCGCGGCCGAGCTGGCGCTCAGCTTCGTGGTCACGCTGGAGAGCTTCGCCGTCCCGCAGGTGCTGGGGACGCCCGCCGGTTTCTCGACGCTGACCACGCGGATCTACGCCGACCTCGCGCTGGCCAGCGACCCCGACTCGTTCGTCGACGCGGTCACCCTGGCCGCCGCGCTTGTGGTTGTCGCCGCCGTTGTCTTGGTGCCGGCGGATCTGGTGCTCGCTCCGAAGCTGCGCGCGGCGCGTACGGCCGGCGCCGGTGGCGTCCGGACGGCGCTGCGGGGACGCGGCCGGGGCGTGGCCGGCGCGCTGGCGATCTCGGGCTACACCGTCCTGGCCGTCGGCCTTCCCACCGTCGCCCTGGTCGCCGCGTCCGTGACCAGGGCCGTCGGCCTGCCGCCGACGCCCTCGAACTGGACGTCGGCGAACTTCCGGACGGCGCTGAACGCCCCGACCATCGACGCGATCGGCAACAGCATCTGGCTCGCCGGCTGTGCCGCATTCGCGCTGACCGCACTGGGTGCTCTCGTCGCTGCCCTGGAGCGACGGCGGGCCGGCCGCGCGCTCGGCACCGCGGCGACACTGACCTTCGCGATCCCGGGATCGGCGCTCGCCGTCGGCCTGCTGATCGCCTACGGTCGCTGGCTCGGCGGGACCCTCGCCCTGATCCTGGTGGCGTACCTGGCGAAGTTCTTGGCGCTCGCGCACCGCGCGGCGTCCGGCGCCGTCGACCGGCTGCCCGACGCGGAGTGGCAGGCGGCGCGGACCAGCGGCGCGCGGCCGGCGGTCGCCGCGACCACGGTCTGGCTGCCGGCGCTGGGTCCCGCGCTGCTCGCCGGGTGGCTGCTGGTGTTCCTCGGCGCGCTGCACGAGGTCACCATGTCCAGCCTGCTCTACTCGGTCGACAACCAGACGCTGGCCGTCGCCGTGCTCAACAGCCAGGAGCTCGGCGAGGTCGGCGCAACGGCGGCACTGTCCGTGGTGCTCACGGCGCTGATGCTGGGCGCCGGCCTGCCGGTGTGGCTCGGCCTTCGAGCGATGAGCCGGCGCCGCACCGGCCGGGCGCGGGCGCAGCGGGCGCTGCCACTGTCCACACCGGAGACCGCCGGTGCGCGGTGACGAGTCCCCGGCCGGATCGCCGGCCGACCGCCCTCAGGATGTGCTGGTGTGTCGGGACGTCCACGTGCGGTACGGCGAGGTCGCCGCGCTGACCGACGTGTCGCTGCGGGTCGGGCACGGCGAGGTGGTCGCGCTGCTCGGCGCGTCCGGCTCCGGCAAGTCGACCCTGCTCAACGTTGTCGCCGGCCTCGTGCAGCCGTCGAGCGGTGAGATCTGGATCGGCGGCCGGCAGGCGGCCGGCCCCGCCCACAGCACGGCACCCGAACAACGTGCGGTCGGCATGGTGTTCCAGAACTTTGCGCTGTGGCCGCATCTGTCCGTGTTGGACACCGTCGCCTACCCGCTGCGGCGGGCCGGCACGCCCGCCAGGGCCGCGCGGGCGACCGCCGCAGGCCTGCTCGACCAGCTCGGCATCGCGCACCTGGCCGAGCGGCGACCGGCCGAGATCTCCGGCGGCGAGCAGCAGCGGGTCGGCCTGGCCCGGGCACTGGCTCGACGCGCCCGGCTGTACCTGCTCGACGAGCCGACCGCGCACCTCGACACCCACCTGCGGACAGCCTTCCAGGAGTCGGTGCTCGCCCGGCAGCGGGACACCGGCGCGGCGGTCCTCTACGCCACCCACGACGCCGCCGAGGCGCTGGCGCTGGCCGACCGCGTGGCCCTGGTGGACTCCGGACACCTCCTGCAGCTCGCGCCGCCGGCCGTGGTGTACGACGAGCCGGTGAGCCTGGCCGCCGGGGCGCTGACCGGTCCGTGCTCGGTTCTGACCGCCGCCCACGTCGAGCCGGTGGGCGCCGGCGAGCTGTCGGTGGACCTCGGGGACGGCCCGGTGACGGTCCGCGGCGGTCATGCGCGGCCGGCCGACGCCCGCACCGGCCTGCCGGCCGCCCCGGGCGTGCTGATGGTGCGTCCGAACTGGGTCGAGCTCGGCGGCCCGTTCGACGGCCGGGTCGTCTCCGTCGCCTTCCGCGGCCCGCATACCGACTACCGCCTGGACCACCCCGCCGGATCGCTGCTGGCCGCGCTGCCGGGGCCGGCCCGGTTCGCGGTGGGCGACCGGCTGCGGTGGGGACTGTCCCGAGCGTGGCTGCTGGGACGGGATGACTCGGCGGCCGGAGCTCAGCCCAGCGCGGTGATCGCCCCCGGGTGATCGAGCCGGTTGTTCACGATGTCGAGGTGCACGCCGGTGTAGTGGCGCAACGCGGCCAGCTGGCGCGCGCTCAGCCGGTCGCAGACCCACTCCCAGTGCATCGACACCCAGTCCCCGGGGGCGAAGCCGCTCACCAGCCCGATCCCGTCCAGGGTCCGCTCGACCGTCTCCAGCCGCGGCGTCCCGAGGAAGAGCGTCCCGTTCTCGAACAGCAGCGGCTGCGACTCGACGACCAGCTGCGCCGGCAGAACCTGCCGGACCTGGCCCCAGCGCACCCGGCAGCGGTCGAGCACCGCCAATGCCTGCTCGTAGCGGCGATCGTCGCCGAGCAGGCCGACCCACGGATAGATGCAGAACACGTGGTAGCTGTGATGCGGCATGCCGCCGGCGACCGCGGCCTCGGCCAGGGCGGAGAACTGTCCGCCCACCCGGAGCCGGAACCGGTCGTCCATCGAGTTGCCGAGCGGGCCGGCGCCGACCCGGTCCAGCAACCGGTTCCCCACCCAGTAGGCCTCGACCACCCGCCGGTCCAGCGGATCTCGCACGCCGGTCGCCGCCGCGATCAACTCGAGGTACGGCCAGGCGCCGGCGAACTGGCGGGCCAGGTCACGCAGTCCGGGGCCGGCGACGGCGTTGGCTCCGTGCTCGAACAGACCGCGGAAGTCCGCCGGGCCGCACGCGCCGTGGTAGTTGGGCGGGAACGCGTATCTGACGAACGAGACCGCCCCGGAGACGGCCACGCCCGAACCGGAACGCGTCGCCAGCGGAGCGCCCATCCCGACCCCCAGGACCTGCCCGATGCGGCGCACCCGGTCGCCACACCCCGGTCGGCCCGACGCTACCCGCGCCCGGCGTGAACACAACCCCGCGAGACACCCGACCGGACAGGTGGCAGTGAGCCTTGGCCGCAGTCCAGGCCCTCGGCGCCGTCCCGGCGCAGGTCGGACGGCTAGTGAGCGTTCGCCACTAGGTGTCAGGCGCACTTACCGACACGCCGACCGCCGGTGTACACCCGCCGGAGGGCGAGCCGCGTGTCGGTGCGTGGCGCCCTGCTCAGGGTGGTGACCAATGAGCACTGACGCGCAGCAGGCGGCCGAAGCCCAGCCCGTCATCCACGTGCTGTGGATCAACGCGGGACTCAGCTGCGACGGGGACTCGGTTGCGCTGACGGCGGCGACCCAGCCGAGCATCGAAGAGATCGCGCTCGGCGCGCTCCCAGGCCTGCCGAACATCGCCGTGCACTGGCCGCTGATCGACTTCGAGTGCGGCCCGAACGGCGGGGCCGACGACTTCCTGGAGTGGTTCTTCAAGGCCGACCGCGGTGAGCTCGAGCCGTTCGTCCTGGTCGTCGAGGGGTCGATCCCGAACGAGGCCCTCAAGGACGAGGGCTACTGGTGCGGCTTCGGGAACGACCCGATGACCGGGCAGCCGATGACGACCAGCCAGTGGCTGGACCGGCTCACCCCGAAGGCACTGGCCGTGCTCGCCGTCGGGACCTGTGCCACGTACGGCGGGATCCATGCGATGGCCGGCAACCCGACCGGCGCGATGGGCGTGCCCGACTACCTCGGCTGGGACTGGAAGTCGGGCGCGGGCATCCCGATCGTCTGCGTGCCCGGCTGCCCGATCCAGCCGGACAACCTGGCCGAGACCATCACGTACCTGCTCTACCAGGCGACCGGTCAGGCGCCGATGATCCCGCTGGACGACGCGCTGCGGCCGACGTGGCTGTTCGGCGCGACCGTGCACGAGGGCTGCGACCGGGCCGGCTACTACGAGCAGGGCGACTTCGCGGACGAGTACGGCTCGCCCAAGTGCATCGTCAAGCTCGGCTGCTGGGGCCCGGTGGTGAAGTGCAACGTGCCCAAACGCGGCTGGATCAACGGCGTCGGCGGCTGCCCGAACGTCGGCGGCATCTGCATCGCCTGCACGATGCCGGGCTTCCCCGACAAGTACATGCCGTTCATGGACGAGCCGGCTGGGAGCCTGGTCTCGACCAAGGCGGTCAGCGTCTACGGCGGAGCGGTGCGCCGGCTGCGCGCGATGACCACCCGCACCGGCGACAAGGAGCCCAAGTGGCGCCGCCGCGGCGATCAGCTGCTCTCCGGCGCGAAGCGGACCTGGTAGGGGGGCGCGGATGACCACGACCGAGCCGCGGACCGGCGGCGTCGACAGCTCGCGCAAGGACCTCGTCGAGATGGCGTGGGACCCGATCACCCGGATCGTCGGCAGCCTCGGGATCTATACGAAGATCGACTTCGCCAACCGGACCGTGGCCGAGTGCAAGAGCACCTCGTCGATCTTCCGCGGCTACTCGATCTTCATGAAGGGCAAGGACCCGCGGGACGCGCATTTCATCACCAGCCGGATCTGCGGGATCTGCGGGGACAACCACGCGACCTGCTCCTGCTACGCGCAGAACATGGCCTACGGGGTGAAGCCGCCGCACCTCGGGGAGTGGATCGTCAATCTCGGCGAGGCCGCCGAGTACATGTTCGACCACAACATCTTCCAGGAGAACCTGGTCGGGGTGGACTACTGCGAGCGGATGGTCGCCGAGACCAACCCGGGCGTGCTCGCCCAAGCCGAGAACACGCCGGCTCCGCAGGCCGCGGCGCACGGCTACCGCACGATCGCCGACATCATGCGCGCGCTCAACCCGTTCACCGGCGAGCACTATCGGGAGGCCCTGCAGGTCAGCCGGTGGACGCGGGAGATGTTCTGCCTCATGGAGGGGCGGCACGTCCATCCGTCCACTTTGTACCCCGGCGGCGTCGGCACGGTCGCGACCATCCAGCTGATGACCGACTACCTGACCCGGCTCATGCGGTACGTCGAGTTCATGAAGAAGGTCGTGCCGATGCACGACGACCTCTTCGACTTCTTCTACGAGGCCCTGCCGGGGTACGAGAACGTCGGCCTGCGCCGGACGCTGCTGGGCTGCTGGGGCTCGTTCCAGGACCCGGAGTACTGCAACTTCGACTACCGGGACATGACGGACTGGGGCCGCAGGATGTTCGTCACCCCGGGCGTCGTGGTGGACGACAAGCTCATCACCACCGACCTCGTGACGATCAACCTCGGCATCCGCATCCTGCTCGGCAGCTCCTACTACGAGGACTGGACCGACCAGGAGATGTTCGTGAGGCAGGACCCGCTGGGCAACCCCGTGGACCGGCGGCACCCGTGGAACCAGCACACCAACCCCAAGCCGCAGAAGCGGGACCTTGACGACAAGTACAGCTGGGTCATGTCCCCGCGCTGGTACGACGGCAGCGAGCACCTCGCGCTCGACACCGGCGGCGGCCCGCTGGCCAGGCTGTGGGCGACCGCGCTCGCCGGCCTCGTCGACATCGGCTACGTCAAGGCCACCGGCCGCAGTGTGCAGATCGAGCTGCCGAAGACCGCGCTGAAGGGCCCGGTCACCCTGGAGTGGCGGATCCCGCGGTGGAGCAACACGATCGAGCGCAACCGCGCCCGGACGTACTTCCAGGCGTACGCGGCGGCGTGCGCGCTGCACTTCGCCGAGAAGGCGCTGGCGGAGATCCGGGCCGGGCGGACGAAGACCTGGGAGGAGTTCGACGTCCCGGAGTCCGCGATCGGCTGCGGGTTCACCGAGGCCGTGCGCGGGGTGCTCTCGCACCACATGGTGATCCGGGACGGCAAGATCGCGAACTACCACCCCTACCCGCCGACGCCGTGGAACGCCAACCCCCGCGACGTCTACGGCACCCCCGGCCCGTACGAGGATGCGGTGCAGGACCAGCCGCTGTTCGAGGAGAACGACCGGGAGCACTTCAAGGGCATCGACATCATGCGCACGGTGCGCAGCTTCGACCCGTGCCTGCCCTGTGGCGTGCACATGTACCTCGGCGCTGGGAAGACGATCGAGAAGCTGCACACCCCGACGCAGGCCGCGGCGCCGGAGTGAGCGACGCGCGCGCCGCCGGGGAGCGGATCGAGCAGCTCCTCGACGCGCTCGGCACCGGCGGCCCACTGGCCCGGCAGCGGGCCGAGGAGCTGGTCCGGGTCGTCGTCGACCTCTACGGCGCCGGGCTGGAGCGGCTGCTCGAGATCGCCGGTCCGGGCCTGCCCGAGTCCACTGTGGACGCGCTGGCGGCCGACGAGCTTGTGTCCGGACTGCTGGTCGTGCACGGGCTGCACCCGTACGCGCTGTCCGAGCGGGTCGAGCGGGCGCTGGAGTCGGTCCGGCCGTATCTGCGCTCGCACGGTGGTGACGTCGAGCTGCTCGGGATCGACGAAGGCCCGCAGGGCTGCACGGTCGGGCTGCGGCTGCTCGGGCACTGCGACGGCTGCGCCGGGTCGAGCGCGACGCTGCGGTCCGCCGTCGAGGGTGCGATCGAGGCGGCGGCGCCGGAGGTGGTCCGCATCGACGTCGCGGAGCCCACGGCGCCGGCGCACCCGGCACCGCTCATCCCGGTGGACGCGCTCACCGTCCGGACCCGGGAATGACGCACCCCGACGCCCTCGCCGTCCTGCGCCGGATCCGGAACGCCCCTCCGCCGGCGCCGGCGGGTGAGCGGTGCGAGATGTGCGGCCAGCCGGTCGGCGACGACCATCCGCACGTGGTCGACGTGGCCAACCGGGCGCTGCTGTGCACCTGCCGGCCGTGCTCGCTGCTGTTCGCCTACCCGGACGCACAGCTGGCGTACAAGGCCGTGCCGGACCGCTACCGGGCCGCCGGGCCACTGCCCGTGCCGCTGTGGGAGGACCTGCAGATCCCGGTGGACGTCGCGTTCTTCTTCGCCAACTCCCGGCTCGGCCGGGTGGTGGGCGTCTACCCGAGCCCGGCCGGGGCGACCGAGTCCGAGCTGCCGCTCGGCTCCTGGGACGCGATCGTCGCGGCCGAGCCGGTGCTCGGCACGCTCGCTGACGACGTCGAGGCGGCGCTGGTGCGGGTGCGGGGCACGCGGGTCGAGGCCTACCTCGTCCCGATCGACGCCTGCTACGAGCTCGTCGGGCAGCTGCGCCGGCTGTGGCGCGGGTTCGACGGCGGCCGCGAGGTGCGGGTGGCGCTGGACGAGTTCTTCGCCAGGGTCGCGGGGCGGTGCCGGTGACCGAGCTCGCGTTCACCGTTCTCGACGTCGTGCCGGAGCCGTACGGCGCGGCGCCGACGCTGCTGTTCCGGGTGCGGGTGGACGAGTCCACCGGCGCCACCGTGCACGCGGCCGTGCTGCGGGCGCAGATACAGATCGAGCCGCAGCGGCGCGACTACGGCGACGCCGAGCGGGACGGGCTGACCGACCTGTTCGGAACGCCGGACCGCTGGCGGTCGACCGTCCGGCCGTTCCTGTGGGCGCACGCGGCCGCGACGGTCCGCGGGTTCACCGGCGACATCGAGTTCGACCTGCCGGTGTCGTGCACGTACGACTTCGAGGTGGCGGCGGCGAAGTACCTGCACGCCCTGCGGGACGGGGAGGTGCCGCTGCGGGTGCTGTTCAGCGGCACGGTCTTCACCCGCGGCGGTACCGGCTTCGGGGTGGAGCAGGTGCCCTGGCATCTCGAGGCGGCGTACCGGATGCCGGTGCGGGTGTGGCGCGACCTCATGGACGCGTACTTCCCCGGCGGCGGCTGGATCCGGCTGGACCGCGAGACGCTCGACGCGCTCGCCCGCTACCGGTCCGCGCGCGGGCTGACCAGCTGGGAGCAGGCCCTAGGTGAGCTGCTCGCGGGAGTGGCCTCGTGACCGGGCTGGCCGCGGCCCGCCGGGTCGCCGACGCCGTGCTGTACGAGGGCTACCTGCTCTACCCGTACCGGTCGACCGCGGCGAAGAACCAGCTGCGCTGGCAGTTCGGGATGCTGTCCCCGGAGGGCGCCGCGGCGGCCGGGGTCGGCGAGCGGTCGGCGCTCGCCGCGTCGGTGCTGATGCGCCCGGGTGGGACGCCGCGCGTCCACGTCCGTTTCCTTCAGGTGCAGTGGCGGTCGGTGGAGTCCCTGGTGGGCTCCCGGTACGTCCCGGTGGAGCGGCTGCGAGTCGGCGACACCGAGTGGGTGCCCTGGCACGAAGCGGTCGAGCGGGAGGTCGTCCGCACCGGGTCCGGACCGGTCACGGCGCCCGCCGGGACGGATGTCGAGCCGCTGTCCGATCCGGACGGTCGCCCGGTCGGCCGGCTCGTCCGGACCCGCTGGCCCGTCCGCGCCGAGCTGACCGTCACCTCGTCCGAGGTGGACGGTTACCGGCGGCTCGAGCTCGGCCTGCGCAACACCGCCAGGTGGGATCCCGCGGAGTCCAGCCGCGACCTCGCCGCCCGGCGCGCTCTGGCCGGCGCCCATCTGCTGCTGACCGGCGCCGGCTTCGCCTCGCTCGTCGACCCGCCGCCGGACGCGGCCGCGGCGGCGGCCGGTTGCGTCAACGAGGGCTGGTGGCCGGTGCTGGTCGGCGACGCGGTCCTGGTGGCGCCGATGGTCCTGCCGGACCAGCCGGAGATCGCGCCGGAGAGCCCCGGCGACCTGTTCGACGCGACCGAGATCGACGAGATCCTCACGCTGCGGGTGATGACGCTGACGGAGGAGGAGAAGGCCGCCGCCCGCGGGACGGACCCGCGAGCGGCGGCCATCATCGACCGCTGCGACACCTTGCCGGAGGAGGCGCTGGCCCGGCTGCACGGCGCCCGTCGCGATCCCGACGTGCCCTGGTGGGACCCGGCCGCGGACGCGTCCGTGTCGCCCGAGACCGACGCCGTGCTGGTCGGCGACACGCCGGTGCGCAAGGGTTCCCGGGTGCTGCTGCGCCCGGGCCGGCGGGCCGATGCCCAAGACATGTTCCTCGCCGGGCAGGTCGCCGTCGTCACCGCGGTCGTGTCCGATGTGGACGGTGCGACGCACGTGGCGGTGGTGCTGGCCGACGACCCGGCGGCAGACCTGCACGACTGGTACGGCCGGTACTGGTACTTCGCGCCCGACGAGCTGGAGCCGGTCCCGTGACCGGCCGGGTGCTCGTGGCCGGGGTGGGCAACATCTTCCTCGGCGACGACGGGTTCGGTCCGGAGGTGGTCCGCCGGCTCGCGGACCGGCCGCTGCCGCCGGGCGTCCGCGTCGTGGACTACGGGATCCGTGGCATGCACCTCGCGTACGACCTGCTCGACGACGTCGACCTGCTCGTCCTGGTGGACGCGGCGCCCCGCGGCGGCCGGCCCGGCGACGTGGTCGTGCTGGAGGTCGGCGAGGAGCACCTCGGCCGCGAGGACTTCGACGCGCACGGGATGGAGCCCACTGCGATGCTGGCCAGCCTCGGCGCACTCGGCGGCAGGCTGCCCAGGACGTACGTGGTCGGCTGCGAGCCGGCCGACACGGGCGAGGGGATCGGGCTCAGCCCGGCGGTCCGCGCGGCGGTGGACGGCGCGGCGGAGACGGTGGCCGGGCTGCTCGCCCGGGCGAGGGAGGGGTCGGTATGAGAGTCGTCGGCTGGGTGGCCACCGGGCTGGTGGCCGGACTGGCGCTCGGCGTGGTCGTCGCGGGCGTCGCATCGTCCGGGGACATCAAGCGCTACCTGCGGATGCGGCGGATGTAGGAGGACGCCCCATGCACGAGGCCGGGTACTGCCACGGGGTCCTGCACGCGGTCGAGGATCGCGCGGCCGGCAGACCGGTGGCGCGGATCGGCGTGCGGGTCGGCAGCCTGCATCGCATCGTGCCGGCCGCGTTCGAGCAGTCGTTCCAGATGATGGCGGCGGGTGGGGTGGCCGACGGCGCCGCCGCCGAGGTCACCGTCGTCCCCGTGACCGGCAACTGCGGCTCGTGCGGGCGCCAGTTCGAGACCGCCGACCCACCCGTCGCCTGCCCGCACTGCGGGAGCTTCGACATCCGCGCCACCGGTGGGGACGAGCTGACCCTGGAGTGGGTCGAGTACCGGCCGGCGGGAGGAGGCTGACATGTGCATGGCCATCCCAGGCGAGGTCGTCGAGCTGCTGCCGGGCAGCGGCGACCAGCTCGCCATGGTCGACGTTGCCGGCGTCACACGCCCGATCAACATCGGTCTGCTGGACGGACAGCCGCTGGCTCCCGGCGACTGGGTGCTCATCCACGTCGGCTTCGCTATGTCCAAGGTGGACGAGCAGGAGGCCGTCGAGGCGCTGCGGATGCTGGAGCTGATGGGACGGTCCACCGACTAGCGGCGTAGTGAGGGACCGGCCGGAGTGACGCACCCCCGTCCTTGCTGCGGGTCGGTGCCGGTGCGAGGATTCCCAGGTCAGGCCGGCATACCGGGGATCCGGCCAGGCGGCTGAGGCGGTGAGGCCGGTGCAGACCTGCGAGCTGCGGCACTTCCTCGAACCCTGCCTGCTGCTGTTGCTGCGGGAACGCCCCAGCCACGGGTACGAGCTCGCCGACCGGCTGCGGGAGCTCGGTTTCCTCGACGGCGACGCGACGGCGGTCTACCGGACCCTGCGGTCGATGGAGCGGGCCGGGCTGGCCCGGTCGGCCTGGCGCTCCTCCGCGTCCGGGCCGGCGCGCCGGACCTACCACCTGACCGCGGAGGGGCTGTCCGCGCTCGACTCGGTTACCAAGGAGGTCAGGGACGCCCGGCGCACGCTGGACGTCTTCCTCGACCGCTACAGCCGGCAGACCGCCGCCGCGCGGGCGGTCCGCTGACCCGTAGCCGGCGACACCGGTGACGATCCGACCGGTCACCCGGGCCGCCCGCGGGCCGGTCAGGTTGGGCTGACGCGGACGACCTTGAGCAGCGTCCCCTGCTGGCAGTAGCTGGCCACGCCCGTGAGCAGCGTGGCCTCCACCTCGACCGGCACGGACAGTGGTACGCCCCTGGCCGGCGTTGCGTCGGCGCCCTGCAGCAGCGTGTAGCTCTTCCCGCCGGCCCGCAGCACCACGCAGCCGGGCTCGACCCCGCGCTCGACCACGCCCTTGAGCCGCACCGTCCCGGTCGGCTCCGGCGGCGGGTCGGCCAGGCTCGTCGTCGGCGCGGGGCTGGATGCGGGCGCGGGGGTGGTGCCGCCCGACCCGGACGCGGATCCCGCCCCCGACGCCGCGCACCCGGCGGAGAGGACGGCGAGCAGAAGGGCGGCGGCGAGGCGGCGCATGCCCTTCGGACGCGCCACGCCCCGGCCGCGGTTCCGCCGGCGCCCCGGGCGGACCCGGGACGCCGGCGGACCGGCGCGGACGGTCAGGAGACCGACAGCGCCGCGTCGTCGACCACGAAGCTCGTCTGCAGCGAGGTGTCCTCCGTGCCGCTGAACGAGAGCGTGACGCTGGTGCCGGCGGCGCCGGACAGCGAGAACGACCGCTGGGTGAAGCCGGCCGCCTTGTTCAGGTTGGAGAAGGTCGCGAGCGTCGTCGCACCGGCCTTGACCGTCAGCCTGTCGAACGCCGTCGTCGTGGTGGTCTCCGCCGTGTCGATGTGCAGCCAGAAGGAGAA
>Ga0068856_100002926_pt1 | contig 17486 bp, 22 predicted proteins | sample KBSCornC62_FD_66595 | JGI IMG/M metagenome (GOLD analysis project Ga0068856, IMG submission 66595) | Corn rhizosphere microbial communities from Kellogg Biological Station, Michigan, USA - KBS Corn C6-2 | ecosystem: Host-associated > Plants > Roots > Rhizosphere > Soil ...
GTGGTGGGAGTCCTGCTGTGGCTGGTGAACCGATTCATCCCCATGCAAGGATCCATCAAGTCAATCCTCAACGGCGTTGTGGTCATCGCCGTGGTCTTGTGGCTTTTGAACGTATTCGGGCTCTTTCACTCGTTGTCTCGGATCCACGTCGGAACTTTGCTGATCCCGTAGAGCACGTCAGCCATATCGCTGAAGATGTCACACAAATGTATCAACCAGGTGCAGCTGGTCTCTGCCGCAAGGAGTCATTTTGAAATCGAAGCTGATATTAGCCGCAGGAATCACCCTCAGTTTGAGCGGGTTTGCTCAAACCAATTCTCAAAACCTAACCGTCGAACCGATGAGTACGACACCCACGTTCCGGGTAACCGTGATTAGCCGCAGCGTGCGGGCTGTCAACTATCAGCACCGCAGTGGAAGCTCGAAGCTGGATTTCGCGGGCACGGACCTTATGCCTTCGGCGAACGGCCAAGCGAAGGTAGAGAGCAAAAAGGGCTACACCGAAATTGAAGTGGAATTTGGCAATCTGCAGAAACCGACAACGTTTGGCAATGAATATCTGACCTACGTCCTGTGGGCGATTTCACCCGAAGGCCGCGCCGTGAACTTGGGCGAAGTGCTGCTCGGCGGCAACCACCGCAGCAAGCTAAACGTGACCACCGATCTTCAGGCTTTCGCTCTGATTGTTACCGCAGAACCTTACTATGCGGTTCGCCAGCCCAGCAATGTGGTGGTGCTCGAGAACGTGGTTCGTGAGGAAACTAAGGGAACGACCGAAGCGGTGAACGCAAAGTACGAACTGATGGAACGCGGTGGATATATTCCCAACGGCTATAAGTTCGACCCCGTGGTTCTGAACGCGAAGTTGCCCTTGGAATTCTTCGAAGCCCGAAATGCACTACGCATAGCTCAATCCGAGGGAGCCGAGCAGTACGCATCGGACAGTTATCAACATGCCGTGAAGCTGATGGACAGGGCGGATGCCCAGGCCACCAACAAGCATATCGACAAAAAGCCGCTGATCGCTGTTTCTCGTGAAGCAGTGCAGACTGCAGAAGATGCGCGCGCGATTGCAGTCAGGAAAATGGCTGACGTCCGACTAGCGAACGAGCGCCAAGTTTCAGCCGACGCCCAAGCACAATCGCTGGCCCAGGCCGATGAGGCAACGCGGCGCAAAGAGCAGGCTGAGTCCGACACGGCAAGAGCTCAAGCTGCCAAAGACCAGGCGGAATCTGACACATTGAATGCTCAAGCCGCCAACGCTCAGGCCCAGTCTGATGCAGCCAAAGCACGCAATGACGCTGTGGACGCACAGGCTGCAACCGCGAAGGCCCAATCCGATATGGCAGCCAGCCAAGCTTCCTCCGCAACTGCGCTCTCGGCAGCGCAAGCCGATGCCGACCAATCGCGGGCGGATTCGCTGAAGGCCCAGCTGGCCGCACAACAAGCAGAAGGTGACAAGGCGGCGATGCGCGCCAAGCTGTCCGAGCAGCTGAATTCTATTCTTCAGACTCGCGATACGGCGCGCGGCCTTATCGTTAGCATGTCCGATGTTTTGTTTGATACCGGGAGGTACTCCTTGAAGCCGGGAGCGCGAGAGAAGTTGGCGAAGGTCGCTGGCATTCTGCTCGCCTACCCTGGACTCAACATTGAGGTCGGCGGCTACACCGACAATGTCGGCGGCGATGCAATGAATCAAACGCTGTCCGTAAACCGCGCCGGCTCAGTGCGCGATTATCTGGTGCAACAAGGAGTAGCGTCCAATTCGGTTTCAGCCAGAGGCTTCGGCAACAGCTTGCCAGTAGCCACCAACGAGAACTCTGCTGGTCGACAGCAGAACCGGCGAGTGGAACTCCTCGTGTCTGGAGAAGCCATCGGCAGCCCGACAAACGCGACCACTGGAAGCCTGCGCTAGGGTAAGCGCAAGGCACCTGGAAGGAACAGAGGTAACACTTATGAACGCCACTAAAGTCACCAGCACAGCCATTCTGTCTTTGCTACTCGGAATCTGCGCTCCTGCTTACGCGCAGCACGAGCAGCAGGGCGAAAAGCAAGACCACCCCCAGCAGGAAAGTAAGCACGAGCAAGCCAAACCCGAACAGCAACATACTCAGCAGCAACAACACGCTCAGCAGCAGCAGAGGCAGGACCAGAACAAGCAGCAACAGCATGCTCAGCAACAGCAGCGGCACGATCAGGACAAGCAGCAACAGCACGCTCAACAGCAGCAGCGGCAGGACCAGAACGATCGGCGGCAGCATGCCCAACAACGGGGCAATGAACGTCACCAACATACTCAGGAGCAGCAGCGCGTTCAGCACAGCGCGTGGCACGAGCATCGCTCACAACGCTGGGACTCTGACCACCGCAACTGGCAACAGCGTGGCGGATATCACGGCTACCGTATCCCTGACGACCGTTACCGCGGATACTTTGGTCGTGACCATGGGTTCCGCATCTATGGCCTGCCCTTCTTGGTCGTTAGTGGGTACCCACGCTTCCAGTATCAGGGCTATTGGATAAGTCTTGTTGACCCATGGCCGGAATACTGGGGCAATGACTGGTATGACAACGACGACGTGTACGTCACCTACGCCGACAACGGCTACTACTTGTACAACCGCCGGTATCCCAACGTCGCAATAGCGATCAGCATCTCGATGTAGCGGTGTACGCGGGTGCACCCTCGCGAGAGGATGCACCCAATGATGAATTTCCCGGTCTGAAGACAGGCAAAAGGAGCAAGACATGCTTGGAACTATATTGATCGTGCTTTTGATTCTCGCGCTTTTCGGTGCGCTCCCACGGTGGTCGCATAGTAGGAGCTGGGGCTACGCTCCGACCGGAGGAGTAGGGTTAGTTCTCCTGGTTGTCGTTGTTCTTCTGGTTCTCGGACGCATCTGAGCCATGTGGGACAATTCCACGTCGAAAGGCGCCAACGTAAGCAGTTCGCGTCATTTCGTCATGCGGGTAGGAACAGTTCTGCTTATCGTGCTCATGTCCTGCAGTAGCTCGTCCGCATATTCGGTGCTCACGCACGAGGAAATCGTGGACCTGCTCTGGAGCGACGAAATCCGTTCCCTACTTCTCAAGCGGTATCCGGGACTGACGGAAGATCAGATAAGGGAAGCGCACGCCTACGCCTACGGGGGCGCCGTCATCCAGGATCTCGGGTACTACCCCTTCGGCAGCAGAGCATTCAGTGACCTGGTGCACTACGTCCGCAGCGGGGACTTTGTTCGTGAGTTGCTACTCGAGAGCCAGGATGTAAACGAGTACGCTTTCGCCCTGGGGGCCCTATCGCACTATGCGTCAGACATCGCTGGCCACCCGGCTGTCAATCAGTCTGTCGCCATCCAATATCCGAAGCTGCGGGCGAAGTATGGCAAGTCGGTTCGGTACGCGCAGGACAAGACCGCACATTTGAAGACGGAGTTCGGCTTCGACACGGTGCAGGTTGCGAAGAATCGCTATGCCTCGGAGCAGTATCACGACTTCATTGGATTCCAGGTGTCCAAATCTTTGATCGAGCGGGTCTTTCCGGTTGTATACGGGGTGGAGTTGAAAGACGTGCTCACCCACGAGGACATGGCGGTGGGTTCATATCGCTTCGCAGTCAGCCGGCTGATTCCGCAAATGACGAAGGTAGCGTTGCAAACCCATAAGAAAGAACTGATGCGCGAGACCCCGAACTTTGCGAAGCGGAAGTTCCTGTACCGGCTTTCCCGATCCAACTACGAGAAAGAGTGGGGGAAAGACTACGTGAAACCAGGCGTGGGAACGAGGATCTTGTCAACTCTCATGCGGTACATGCCGAAAATCGGTCCCTTCAAAGGGCTGGCCTTTAACAACCCGACCCCGCAGACGGAGGATCTGTATATCAAGAGCATCAATACGACCGTCGATCAATATCGGCGCTTTCTCGAAGAAGTGCGCATTGACACACTCGTGCTGGCCAACTGCGATTTTGATACTGGCCAACCAACCAAGGCGGCAGAGTACTCGCTCACCGACGTTACATATGCCAAGTTGCTGGGCCGGCTGTCAGAGCGAAAGTTCGATCTGACGTCGGCGGAACTGCGCGCTGACATCCTGCAGTTCTATTCCGACCTCTCAGTGCCGATCGAGACGAAGAAGGACGGGGTTCGCTGGCAATCCGTGCTGACCGATTTGGACCAGTTAAGGGCCGTGGCACCGGTGCTGAATGTCGCCGGCAGCCCCGCTCGGTAATCTCGCGTGCGGTTACTCCATTTCAAGAACGCGGCAATCAACGTGGTTCACGGCATGGAAAAGAATCACACCATGGCGTTTGCCGCGGCGCTAGCCTACTACTTCGTTCTGGCTCTGTTCCCGTTTCTAATTTTTCTTTCCGTGGTTGTTGCCCGTCTGCCACTTCCGGACTTCTTTAGCCAGGTGATGGGTCTGATTGCACGCCTGGTCCCGGCCTCGAGTATGGGCCCACTCAAGAAGTTGATCACTGACACCATTTTATCCACTCATAGCCGTGTGCTGACTTTTGGCATTCTATTAACCCTCTGGTCGGCGTCGAGTGGCTTTACGGCTCTCATCGATGCGCTTAACACTGCCTATCAGGTGTCTGAGACCAGGCGCTATTGGAAGACTCGTAGTCTGGCTATCGGCCTCACGTTTTCGGTTGGATGTCTCCTCGTCGTCGCTGTCGCTCTGCTGCTTGTGGGCCCTATCCTCAGCGCAAGGATGACGGAAGCATTCGGAATGAGATCTCTCTGGCCCGGAGTTCGATGGGCGGTAGCAATTGCGTGCACGGTTGTCGCGGTTGAACTTCTTTACTTTGTTGCACCCAATGTGAAGTACAGGTTTGTAAGCACGCTGCCGGGTGCGTTGATCGCGGTCGGTGGCTGGATTGGGCTGTCGGACCTGCTCGGAATGTACTTCCGGTATTTTTCCAGCTACAGCCGGGGCTACGGCAGCTTGGGCGTGGCGCTCGCATTTAGTATTTGGCTCTACTGGACGGGATTTCTAGTCTTGATCGGTGCCCAGTTCAACGCAGAACTTCTGCAGGAAGCCGGGGGAAGATCGGCCTTTCAAGCCAGACGATCCGCGAAGCCTGACTTGGCCGCGTAAAGGGAGGAAATATGGAAGCTCAAGAGTGGACTGTGAAACAGCTAATAGAGACATTGAAAAAGTTCCCACCAGAGGCGAAGGTTTTCTACGAGATGGGGCCAAACGGCGCAGGAACAATTGGAAAAGCACTATACGTAAAGGCTCGGGGCGAAGGCGATGAGTTGGGAGTACTGCTTAATCGATAGTCTGATCGCTCTCGAACCGGCAAACAGCCTTTATTGCAAAGTCGCAGTCCGGGGCAAAGAGAAACCACACATTCTCCGGGGTATGTATGGCTATGCAAGGAAGGCTGCCCGGCCCACCGTGTAGCTATCGTCTGCCTGATTTTACTTCCGCAGCCTCGGCTGCGGAGAGTTTCCAGTCTCGGTATGGCTGGGTGCGCGGGGCGCCCGTATGCAGTTCACAAGCTTCCCCGACTGCAGCACCACACGTAGTACAAGGCACCGACAATATCTGTTTCGGGGTGAGTTCTTTCGTCTTCACCACCACATCATGCAACTTTTCTATCGACGAGAATGCTCAATATTGACCATTCTCCAACACATTCGGCAAGCCATTAAACCGTAGAAATTGGGTCTCGCCGCCATTCTTTCAATTCCGATCAAAAGTGACCATCTTTGATCATCAGGCTTCGGAGAGAATATTGGGAGGTGTAGCTCCACACAGGAGATGCCATTGATCCGGCCAGCGGCTCTAGCCAAGAAAAAGTCCGACTTCGACCCGCGCAAATTCCTTGCCACGATCGGCGAGGGTAGAAAAGTCGTGGCGTTTCCGAAGAAGCAGACAATCTTTGCGCAAGGTGATTCGGCTGACGCGGTGTTCTATATCCAGGCAGGCAAGATTAAGCTCACTGTTGTATCCAAGATTGGCAAGGAAGCAACGCTGGGTATCTTGGGCGAAGGACAGTTTTTCGGAGAAGGTAGCCTGGGTGGACAAACTCTACGAATGGGGTCCGCAACCGCAATGACGGATTGCGAACTTCTGCGCATTGACAAGAAAGCCATGATGCTCGCTCTTCACCGGGAACACACGTTCTCGGATCTATTCGTAGCCTATTTGCTGGCACGGAACATTCGATACGAAGAAGACCTGGTTGATCAGCTTTTCAATTCCAGTGAAAAGAGGCTGGCGCGGCTTCTGCTATTGCTTGCGCAATTCGGCAAAGAAGGAGCACCTGAGACTGTAATCCCCAAGATCAGCCAGGAGACCCTCGCAGACATGATAGGCACAACCCGGTCGCGGGTCAGTTTTTTCATGAATCGGTTCCGAGAGTTAGGCTTCCTTGACTATGGCGAGAGCGGGCTTAAAGTTCATAGTTCACTTCTGAACATTGTTCTGCACGATTAGTCCCCAATTCCACAAAAACTCCTCAGCCTTGAGCAAGTCAGGCATTTGCTGGATCTAGTCCGTCGGCCAGACCCATCTTCATCGCGACCAGCACCTCCAATAGCGTCGCTGTATTACGAACGCTTCCCGAGATAGTGATGAGTGCTTCTGAGACGAGGGGATGTTCTTCCGCCAGCAAGTCGAGGCGGTCGCTCACGTTGTAGAGTTGAATCACTTCGCGCAGGATCGCATTCGAAGGCATCAGGTACACGGCTTTCTGGCGAACCTAAGGGAGAAAGAACTTCATTGATTTGTCCTACTCACTCGGGTGAGAAACAATCGGGAGGCGAGATGAACCGCCTCCCATTTTATTCAATGACTACTGGCCTTACGCCGCCTTGGAGTGAACTTTAGCCTCAAGCACTTTTTCTGTGCCGACATTCACCTTAATCTGCTTAGGCTTAGCCTCGGCCTTCTTGGCCAAGCTGATTTTCAGGATGCCCTTGTCATAGTGGGCGCTCACTTGCCCTGTATCCACGGAACTGGGCAGCGTGAACGAGCGGGTGAAGCTTCCGTACTGGCGCTCGACGCGACGGAAGTTCTCCTCTTTCTCTTCTTTCTCGATCTTGCGCTCGCCATGAACGGTGAGAGTATTGCTCTCGATGCGGACATCAATGTCTTTTTCGTCGATGCCCGGAACTTCCATCTTCAGAACAATGGAGTGCTCGTCTTCGTAGATGTCTACCGGCGGTGCGAAGTTCGTGGTCGTTAGCGCTTCTTCCGGGCTCTCGGGGCTATACGGTTCACGCACAATGCGGTTTAGGCGATTTTGCATGGTGGCCAAGTCACGGAGGGGATCCCAACGGGTCAATAGTGTCATTACGCAGTTCCTCCTTCACAGGGAAGCTAAGAGGAAAAACTTCAGATGGGCTGACTTAGTTCAGAGGACCTGAAAGAGTAAGAAGAGGTAACTCGCTCAATTACAATGCTAGGCCTCTGCTCAACCATTGTCAAACCGGGGCCGGAGTCAGCAGCCTCGCACTCGCCGGGAAAACGCAACACCCCGAGGACTGAGAACTGGGGAAAGCGGGAGCGTCGAATGTCGCCACCCGACCCTATCCCATCCCGGCGGTCCAGATTCCCGATAAGCGGCACTTGAACACTTTCTAAGATAAAGAAGAGCGGCGCATAGCCCGCCTTTAGATTAGGCTGCGGGCACACGAATACTGGCGGGAAAATGGTAATGCGGCAGAGCCATAGTGCGCGATTTTGACCATCTTTTTAGTTGTCTTCGTTCCATGATGGAAATTGCAGGTACCGACACCCGACACCTGCGGACCATATAGTTCCGGGGCGTTCGTAGCGTGCGCCTCAAGGGAAGATGACGAGATGCCCACGTGGTACAAAATGTCCGCACAGTAGCGTCGCCCTTGGCTGTGAGAATAGTAAGCGGGCTCGTAGCCCTCATACTGACCATCATTCTGCTCGCGCCAAATGCACTTCCTCAATCTGGCTCTCTCAAGGTCGAGATGCCCGCCGTCGACTTAGCACGAAAGGTGGTCACCAACGAACTGAGAGTCCACAATGAGGAGCAAAGCCACTGGATGTACCGGCTCGAAAAGGCGGAGTCAGGGAGGAAACAGATTCAGAAAATCCTCGAGACGAAGAATGGTTCTCTCAGTCAACTTCTCTCGGTTGACGGCCACCCACTTGACGCCAGACAGCGGCGGAAAGAGATCGAGCGCATACAGAGGCTCGTCAGCCATCCGGATGAGCAGCGGAAATTACAGCAGGCGAGCAACAAGAAAACAGAGCAAGGGGCGCGTATGTTGAGGATACTGCCTGACGTATTTGTGTTCACCTATGCCAGTCGTCAAGGCGATCTCGTGACGCTCAACTTCACACCCAACCCAACTTTTCAGCCGCCTTCGCTTGAAGCCCGGGTTTTCCACGGCATGGAAGGCGAGATGACGGTCGATGCCAAGCAAGGGAGGTTGGTAGCGCTCAATGGCCATCTCATGGCGGATGTGAAATTCGGAGGTGGACTCTTAGGACACCTGAACAAGGGTAGCACATTTGAGGTTGGGCAAACGGAAGTTATGCCAGGACACTGGGAGATGACTGCACTGCATGTGAACATGGAAGGCAAAGCTCTGCTCTTCAAGACAATCGAAGTACAAGTGACCGAGAACCACAGCGACTTCCATCGAGTGCCGGATGACCTGACACTTCAGGAAGCCGCCGACATTCTCGGCCGGCAGATAGTCGTAGCGGACAATCGCTAGAGCATCGAAAACACTTTCGCGAATCGCGTCCTTCTTTTGGCACCGAACATATTCCTGCGTTCGTCTGAGATTGGAAAACCTTTGATCTACACGTATGCTGCCCGGCAGGGCATGGTTCGCAAGAGTGGCACCAGCTACGCTGCGGCTGACGTCCTCATGGCGTTCATGTAGCTGTCCATCGATTGCGTCAACTGTGCATCCACTTCGTCGGCGATTGTCATGACATCGGGCAAGAGAAGGCTGAAATCCAGAAGCCTTAGATTGCTTTGCAGCGTTCCGAAGAGCGTCACCTGTAGTATTCGTGATTCGTGCACCAGCATCCCAGGAGTGTAGCCTTGTTTATATCGCAGCTTGCCATGGGCTATGGCTGCGGCGGAAAAGACCGCATCGGTGTCCCTCGTAATGGCACTGGGTCTCGCCAGGCGGACCACGAGATCTTCAACCAGCCTCGGAAGATGTCCAGTCCGGTCCTCGTCGCTGAGCGGAACGTGGTTGAGTTCTCCACTCTGTTTCGCCCGGACCAACCAGTCTTCGACGACATCGGTGATACAGCGCTGCAATATCGAGCCCACTCTTTCTTTATCAACTCTCGCGGCAGGTCGGCGGGCAATCATCTTCTCTCGGATGAGATCAGCGAGTCTTCCGACATCGAACGGTTTTACGATGATTTCGTCGGCTTCCAAAAGGATAGCGGCCATGGCGCTCTGCACGTCGGGGTAGCCGCTGACCAGGAGCGTAAGTGCATCCGGTTGGGAGTGGCGCATTGCAGTAACCACGCTGAAGCCGTCGCCGGGATTCGGCATGTGCAGGTCCGTCAAGAGCACGTCAAAGCTCTCTGTAGTGATGTATCTCAGGGCTTCGGTCACGTTGGCAGCTGAGACGACCTTGAACCCTTTGTGCTGAAGGGTCGCAGTCATCATGTCGCGAACGGCGGCGTCGTCATCCACCAGCAATACTTTATGGGAAGTGGAACCTTCGGCGAGAGCCATAACGGCGTAACCTCTCTTCACGAACTAATGAACAGTGTGAATTAAGCCTATTTTGGAAAATGTATAAAAGTGAGCAGTTATTGGATTCGATAACGGGCAATCTACCTTAAGTCAGAAAAGCTTCAAGGCGCGGTCATGGCTTAGCGGCGGAACACCGACCATTCAGATCCTCACGACCGCGAATCAGCATTCGCATTGGTGATTTTCAGGCCGCACTCTCGCGAGTTCGGCCTTTTTTCACATCGGCGCCAGGACGACACGCACGGCCTCTTCGAGCCGTGTAGATCCCAAACACTCCTCAACTTGGATTAGGTCTTTTGAGGGGGTTAGCCGGTTCATTCTCAGTGCCCCGCGCAAGGAATTGATGGAGCCCAATCCCGAACTGAGCTTTCTTGCTCAGACTTCAACACCTTGGAAATGAGAGAGTTTCACCAGAACCATTTTCGGACAAAACGGAGTTTTCAGTTTGTTTTGTCATGAGTCGCGCCGTTCAATCCACGCAACCCGCAGCGGCAGAGCATCACCGGGCACGCAAAGGATTATCGGGCAAGAGGAAGAAGCATGCGCATCATCATGTGCTCCATTCGTTCGCCGCTGTTTGCACTCGTACTGCTAACCATGTCGGCGGCAGCTTACGCGCAAATCAGCATATCGGTCTCATTCGCCCCACCAGAACTCCCTGTCTATGAGCAACCTCTCTGTCCGGGAGAAGGTTATCTCTGGACCCCCGGCTACTGGGCTTACGCCAACGATTACGACGATTACTACTGGGTGCCTGGCACATGGGTGATGGCGCCCGAGCCCGGCTATCTCTGGACTCCCGCCTATTGGGGCTGGGGTGGCAATAGCTATGTGTTCTATCAAGGCTACTGGGGAATGCAGGTCGGCTTCTATGGCGGAATCAGTTACGGCTACGGATACTTCGGTGAGGGTTATCAAGGCGGCCGGTGGCAGAACGGACAGTTCTACTACAACCGTTCGGTGAACAACGTGAACGTCACAAACATTCACAACGTTTACAACACCACCCTGATCAACAACACCACGGTGAACCGGATCAGCTACAACGGCGGCAATGGTGGCATCACTGCGCGTCCGAGGCCTGAAGAAGAGGCCGCGGCTCGTGAGAGACATACGCCGCCAGTGGCTGCTCAAACGCAACACGCGCAGGCTGCCCGCGCACAACCAGAGCTTCGCGCTTCGGTGAACCATGGCACGCCAACCGTCGCGGCTACTCCCAAGCCAGGAGCTTTCAGTGACCGCGCCGTTGTGCATGCGAAGCCAACAGGGACACCTTACAGCGCTCCGGTGAAACGCGCCGCAGTTCAGCCACCGGCCAGTGCACCGGCTGCGCATCCAGCGAACGGAGCCAGGCGCCCCGACCAGCCATCGCCGAATAATCGGCCGGACCCGAACCGAGCGGAACCGAATCGTGCGCCCACGGCACAGCCCAACGACCGGCCTGAGCCGAACCGTCCGCCGTCAGCCCAACCGATCACCCGGCCTGACCCCAATCGGGCAGAGCCAGGACGGCCCGAATCGAATCGTCCGCCAACAGCACAGCCGCACGATCGGCCCGAGCCCAACCGTCCACCGACGGCACAACCGAATAACCGTCCTGAGCCCACTCGTGCGGAACCGAGCCGGCCGGAATCGACTCGTCCTCCCACAGTGCAGCCGAACAGCCGGCCTGAGCCTGGCCGCAATGAGCCTCAGCGGTCGCAAACTGCTCCGCCGAACGAGCGTTCTCAGCCCCAACACACTTCTCCTCCTGCGGAAGCGCGGTCTGCACCGCAACAACGGCCACAGCCTGCCCCAATGAAGGCGGAAGAGAAAAAACAGCAGAACGAACAACCGAAGCGGGATGAGAAGCCGCAATAATGACAGGCCCTCAGACTGGGCCTGTACCGTTCGATCTCAAGCTATGAAGGAGGGGACCATGTCCCAAACAGTGTTAGACAGAACCGCTGAACGCATCGCTGAATCAGCTCGCCAGGCTTCCCGCGCGACTAGTGCGGTCGCCGATGCAAAAACCGAGGATGGTGTCGGTGTAGTGAAGCGTGCCGCGAAACAGGGCGGCGATGCTGCTGAAGAATTCCTGAATGACACAACTCAGCGCATCCAGCGACACCCGATGCTAACGGTAGTGACCACATTCGCCGTAGGCTTCACCGCGGGAGCATTGATCGGCTGGATGATCAGAGGAAGATAGCACAAGGGGGAAACAAGATGCTCTTCACGTGGGCGCGCCGGCCTATTGCTCCACCAGCGTTATGCGTCATAGGACAGCCGAGGCATCGATCCGCCTTCGTGCAATTGTGCGATTGTTAGTAACAGCTGGCTGGCCAAACGATCCTTGGCGATGAAAGCGTCCACCTGCTACATGGCTTGCTCAGGAACATCCGTCGCTCCCGATAGCAGGATGATTGGCGCTTGCGGCCTAAGCCGCCTCATCGCAATTGCAACCTGATGCCCATTCATCTCGGGCATAACGTAGTCGACGATCACAATGTCAATCGGGTGCGCAGAAGCCAGCTCCAGTCCCCTGCAACCACCCCGAGCGGTCAGAACGGTGTAACCGAAGCACTCGAGGAACGATTTCTCGCATTCCAGTATGTCCTCGTTATCGTCGATGCAGAGGAGTACTGCTCTTTTGAGTTCCGGCTGAGCGGACAGGGGCATGGTTCACCTTCAGGAGCAATTCTCAATTCTTCGCCTCAGGGAAACTGTCCAAAATTGCTCAAACCAGTGTTCTTTTGCAGCAGGCTTGCCCGATCACCCTCCTACCGCATCCGCCGGTTGCCTTAGGTGGAATGCATTTCCAATCTCATACGAGCCGTTGGTTTCTGGTTCGTGTGGGAATTGCGTTGGGAAGAACAGCTAGTCGTGCAGAACTACGTTGAGCAGCGAGCTGTGGACTTGTAGCCCGCCGTTGTAGTGAATAAAACCCAGTTTTCTGAACCGGTTCATGAAGAAACTGACCCGCGACCGGGTTGTGCCGATCATCTCCGCCAGCATCTCCTGACTGACCTTGGCGACCACACTCTCGGGTTTGCCTTCCTTGCCAAAATGGGCGAGCAGCAGAAGTATCCGGGCCAGCCTCTTTTCGCTGGAATTGAAAAGCTGATCAACCAGATCTTCTTCGTAACGGATGTTCCGTGACAACAGATAGGCCACAAACAGGTCGGAAAATCTGTGTTCCCGGTGAAGCGCTTCCATCATGGCTTGCTTGTCGATTCGCAGAATAGCGCAATCCGTCATCGCGGTTGCGGAGCCCATGCGGAGCGGCTGGCCTGCTAGAGAACCTTCGCCGAAGAAGTCTCCGTCCTTTAATATCCCGATCGTCGCTTCCTTTCCAGCCTTGGATACAACTGTGAGTCGAACCCTGCCCTCCTGGATGTAGAACACAGCGTTAGCCGCGTCCCCCTGCGTGAAGATTGCTTGTCTCTTGGGAACCGCTCGAACATTCCTACCCTCGCCGATCGTCGCGAGGAATGCATGGGGATCGAAGTCGCGGGTCTTCTTGGCCGCAAGACTTGGGCCACGGGCGTTGCGCGCTGTTCGGAGGGCAGAGCCGACTGAGGCTTTGCTGGTGAGCGTCTTTCCGCCCGGAAGGCGGTCCGGTTGGCGAGCAGGAGACATAGGCACCTCCATCAGGCACCTGTCTGCTTGTACCGCACCTTTGATTTTACCACCCCGCGAAACAGGGTAAATATTCCAAAGACCGCTAGTCCACTCAGCGTTCATTTGGATGGTTCCAACTCTCGGAAGCCCCGGAACCACCTTGGCACCTCAGTCGGGCTCATGCTGTTGCGCAAACATCCCCGTGACCTCCCAATGAAAGGGAGTGCTGTATGGCATAGAGTGGAACGATTGCGCGCATTCTCGTCCCGCAACCATCAGATTCTATTTTGAGCGTTCCGTTTAGTTCGTTCATTCGCTCGCGCATCCCGGCCAAGCCCACCCCCGATCCCGCCGTCGGCCCATGAAGCAAGCGCAGGCGTTCTGCGGGCATTCCCTTGCCATAATCACGTATCTCCAGAATCACGGCGTTCGCGTCATGTTGAAAATGGACGCTCGCCGCTGAGGCCCCTGAATGGCGATGTACATTTGTGAGGCCTTCCTGCAGCACACGGAATAGCGCGATTTCCACATTCCTGGGGAGTCGTTGTCCCCTCGAAATGGGGATCTCTGCGGTTACGTCAATTCCGCTTCGCTTGGCGAATCCCTCGATATACCACTCGGCCGCACAAGCAAATCCCACTTCGTCCAATAATGGCGGATGCAGCAGGTAGGACATAGTGCGAATCTCCTCGATGGCCTGTTCCGCGTGTTGCGCAACTTCGGCGACGACCGCCAGCATGGCGGGCATCTCCTTGCATTGCTGCTGCAGCAGCGACACACTGATGTTCAGGGCAGTCAGGGTCTGGCCGGTGGTGTCGTGCAAATCGCGGGCTAGCTTACGCCTCTCCTCATCCTGCAATCTAAGCAGACGCTGAGTCAGTTTCTGCAGCTCTTCTGTTCGTTCTGCAGCAAGGGATTCGAGTTCGGAATAGGCGTGCGACAACCGAAAATGCTTTGCAATCCACATCATGTCCTCCTGGGGAGCGGGCTAGGGAGACGCGAGCAAACTGTCTTTCTAGTGTCTCAGTGTGACATTCCGTCAATCAGGAGTCTGAGCACTATTGCACACGTTGTTGCGGGAGGGTTCTTTTCTGCAGATTGAGGCCCGAGGCCCGCTCGCGCCCGTGCGGGGGATACTCGCTCGTGCGTGCGAAGTTCTGAGTGTAATCGCTGATTACATCAGTTATGACGATCTTCATAAACGGCGGGCTATTGGGATTTTCGCAAGCGAAGAACGGAGCGATGAGCGCCAACAAACTCGCGTGCGATCCGTCAGTTCCTACGAATCGCAATCAATGCTGGGCTTGACGTTTGCAAGCGGAGTCATCGCTGCCAGGAAATCTGCTATATGCATGCCCGAGTCCAGCAATTGAATAAAATCATCGGGAGTGATGCCTTGGTGTTGGGCGATTTCCAACAATTCAACGATCGCGCATTGCACAAACTCCGGCTTGGGTTCCGCGGGCTGTCTAATACTATTCATTTGTCACCTTTATAGCGTCATGCCTTTTTTTTGGGGAAGCAAAACATTCCATCCGATTTTCTGAGATTCTCGCTGGATCGTCTGCCGCTGTCTGTTCAAAATTGCACATTTTTCGCTAATTGAGGGGATGCCCTGAAGTCGGTTCACCTAGCACTCGTCTGCGACCTCCCGGGTATCGTAACGGTTCGCCGTATGTTCGTCACCTGCCCTTGTGAGTTTTCCCGTGTGCAAAATTGATCAGCGTCAAGTTTGGGGGGATGGCAGCATCGTTGCTGCTCCTTCCGTTTTGTCAGACAACAATCCTAAATTTGGACGGTGTGATCATGAACTACGTTTGGTACGACTCCTACAAGGCCGTTGTTCTGGAGACCGATTGGACGACGATGCACGACCGACTTCAGTCAGCGGAGTGCAAAATACATGAGCGGCAGCGAGTGCTTTCAGAGGATCACGGCGGAACACCGCAAGAAAGACAAGCGATTGCCAACGCCTTGGATGGTATGCGCACCCTGCGAACAGAGGTTGCTGACTGGCAGCGTCGGCAGGCTCCGCAAGGGAGCGAGGCAAAGACTACTTCTGAAATCGCGCCCCAGTCCTGAACTACGGTATTAGGGCTGATGAGATTAGTCAGGTGTGAGCATTAGAGACCAGTCTAGATCTGTCGCTGCATCCATAATTGACACTGGCTGCACTTCCGTTAGGAGGGCCTTTTGTGTCAAACAAAGTAACAAGCGCAACGAAAACCGATTTCAATCCCCGCACCTTTCTGTCAACGATTGGCAAGGGCAGAGAAATGGTCTCGTTTGAAAAGAAAAGCACCATCTTCGCTCAAGGCGATGCCACGGATGGACTATTTTTTATCCAAGAGGGCAAGGTGCAGCTCAGCGTAGTGTCCGAGGCTGGGAAAGAAGCGACTCTTGGCATCTTGAGCGAAGGAGACTTCTTTGGCGAAGGCGGTCTGGCTGGTCAACTCACCCGCATGTCATCCGCAACTGCCTTGACCGACTGCGTGCTCCTGCATGTTGAGAGAAAGGCCATGATGCACGCAATGAGCATGCAGCTAAAATTATCGGCCATGTTCATGAAGTACTTGCTGAAACGCAACATTCGATACCAGGACGACTTGGTCGATCAACTCTTTAACTCCAGCGAAAAGCGGCTTGCACGAGTTCTTCTGTTGATGGCGCACTTCGGTAAGGAAGGCGTTTCCGAAATGTCAGTCCCAAGACTCAGTCAGGAAACGCTGGCAGAGATGGTAGGGACCACGCGCTCGCGAGTCTGCTTCTTCATGAACCGATTCAGGAAGCTGGGTTTCATCAATTACGACGTCGGCAATAAGTTGCATGTTCACAGTTCACTGCTGAATATTGTTCTTCATGATGATGATGATGATGGAGAATCGATAGCGTCGGCAGCAAGGAACCCTACGACGCGGCAAAAAAGGCTTCCAGAACCGCCTCCAGAGCACGGTCGGCTGCTCGATCGGGACCGCGCAAAGCGGCCGACTCTTCCTGAAGTTCAAGGCCGTCGTAAGTAACGCGGCTTCGAATAATCTCCAATGTCGTAAAGGCTGAATCGCGACTAGGGCGGGGTCGTTTTCCTATTGCTATTAACAGGGATTTCGGGACACCCGACGCTGCTCACTTAAGAAAATGGCGGTCGCCATTTCCTTGTGAGCATATTTGCTCAGACCTCCGCAGACCTGATTTGTTAAGGTCGAGATTGTCCTGGTGCGCCCAGCTATCTATGCGGATTTGCGTGCGAGTGTTTACACAGCACGAATCGGGAAGCTGGCGCACTGGTAATAGAAAAGAGGCTTTTCAATGAAGAAGGTCATGTTCGTGTTTGCGATGTTTGCTCTGGGTACGCTGTGCTGGGCAGGGTCGGCGCGGGAAGATGCTACCGACAGGCTGGACAACGCCACCACGGTGCTACACGAAATTATGGGGATGCCTGACAAGGGAATCCCCGAGGAAGTGTTGGAGCATGCAAAATGCGTAGCCGTCATACCGCACATGGTCAAAGGCGGCTTTGTCTTCGGAGGCAAGGGAGGTAAAGGCGTAGCCACCTGCCGCACGGCGAATGGGTGGAGTGCGCCGGCATTCATCACGATTTCGGGTGGGAGCTGGGGCCTGCAGATTGGCCTGGAAGCCGTGGACGTGGTCATGATCATCCAGAATGAAAAAGGGATGCAGAGATTGCTCTCCAGCAATTTCCAAGTTGGAGGAGACGCTTCCGCGGCAGCGGGTCCGGTCGGACGGCATGCCGAGGCCGGGACGGATTGGAAAATGGATACAGAGATCCTGACCTACTCCCGTGCCAAGGGCGCCTTCGCCGGGCTCACGTTGGAAGGAGCATCGATCCGGCAAGACAATGACTCCCGGCGGGCGATTTATGGACGCAAGGTCACAACTCGGGCTTTGCTGTTGGGCAAGGTGACAGTTCCGGCCGCAGCCCAGCCCTTCCTCGCGGAAGTTCGCGGAGCCAAGGTCCAGGCCATCGCCGCAGAGAAAGCTGACGACAAAGCTAAAGAAAACAATCAGAAGTAGAGCTTGCAGAATTGGGCTGCCGCCGCTGCCTGTCATGCAGCCGACTTAAGATGTTCAAGTAGCGGCACAGTCCCTTCACTCAGTCCGTTTGATAAGTAAACGGACAACGGCGAAGTCAACCGCCAGA